>ERZ781275.184-NODE-184-length-79095-cov-4.188462_pt1 | contig 79095 bp, 71 predicted proteins | sample MGYA00375853_ERZ781275 | MGnify/ENA primary metagenome ERZ781275 (study PRJEB29790, sample SAMN03653691) | human gut metagenome | host: Homo sapiens | place: USA: Dallas, Texas | collected 2012-07-23 | study: EMG produced TPA metagenomics assembly of the Gut...
AAGACACAATATTTAAAAATGGCATCAACCACATTTCCTTAGGTTGATGCCATTGCGCTGAATTTACAGCGTTTTCAGTGTTTCATATAATTGTATAATATCGTAGAGGTATGCTGTCCCAAAGGTGTGATGCCCATTGAAAATCGTGAGGAATCTCCGAAATCCTCCACCTCGCAATACACCTGCACCTTTGCCTTATAGGATTCATACCCATACTGGGTATACGTCCAGTCCTCCAGGGAATCCAGCCCCAGATACTGAATCATATGCCAGGCGAATTCCTTGCGCTCCTGTTCGCTGTACTGCTTTACAGTACGCTTGTAAAATTCCAGATTCAATATCTTTTCCGTCTGTTTATCCATGGTGAAATCCCCGATATTATCATTGTCAGAGTTCAGACGGTATACCTGATTCAGCTGCCAGGCTCCGCTTTTTTCACTCATATGGGACAGGGTTCCGAATTCGATTGAAAAGGACTCTGCCTTTTTCAAATCCAGAAGCGCATAGGGAAAGACTCCCTTCGTAAGTAAAGTATTCAGCTCTCTGCTGTATTTCTTTTTTACCTCTGCCAGCTGACGCTGCTGCTTTTCTGTATAAGCACTCATGTCCGACAGATGAAAGGTTTCATTATCCAGCATGGTTTCATCACGCTGGTAGAAATTGGCATAGACTCTGGAGACGACCGGATAGTTTCTGGCAATGTCCTCTGTGGATGACTGCCACACGATATCCTGATCCACTGCAACACTGTCCTGAATATGAAAGATTGTCAGCGGAAGCAGAACAGACAGACTGCATACGCCCAGACACAATGCGAATGCGGTTCTAGTTTTCATGGTCAGCCACCTCCAGCAGAATCGTGACAACAGTCCCCTCATGCAGCTTACTGGTGATCTGCAGCGGGCTGCCATGCAAATCGCAGATTCGTTTGACAATCGTTAGACCAAGACCTGCGCCCCCCTGTTTGCGGGCTCTGGATTTATCCGCCATATAAAACGGCTGGGATGCCTGTTCAATATCTTCCTGCCGCATACCGATTCCATGATCCGTTACCGACATCCGATAGCCTTTCTCGCACAGCTCTCCCTTCAACAGAATCTTTTGATCGCCGTTTGTTGCCTTGATTGCATTATCAATCAGATTGCGCAGGGCGGTGAACAGCAGCTCCTCCTTTGCATATACCGTACAGGCAGCACAAGCAAAGCGTAGACTGCCTGCGGTGGATACAGCCTCATAATACTGCTTTAGCTGCTTTACAAGCGCAGAAATCAAGACCGGCTGCAGCTGAATTTTGCGTCCGCTTAAGGATAAAAGATCCATCAGCGTGTAAGACAGCGTTTCCAGACGTTTTCCCTCTGTATATATATAATCAGCGCATTTTTTCCTTGTTTCCACGTCACAATCATATGTGCGCAGCGTATCCGCAAAGCCGAGAATTGCAGTCATCGGCGTCTTGATCTCATGCGCGAAGTTGCTCATAAAATCTTCCCGCTGCGCAAGGTTGACCTCCAGCTGATGAATCGTCTTTTGTGTTGCTTCCGCCATTTCATCAAAGCTGCGGCTCAGCTCTCCGATTTCATCATCACTCTGAATGCTGGTGCGTTCCTCATAATGTCCGGATGCGATGCGTCTGCTTGCCTCATGCAGCTTTAGAATCGGACCACTGAGATAAACGGAAAGTCGTTTCAGCAGCAGAAAGGAAAACAGCAGCACACACAGCAGCGTGAGAAAAAAGGTTTGAAACTGCCGGTCCCGTTCCTGAAAGCAGGAAGTGATATCATAGCCGCTTTCCAAAAGGTAGGTAAACCTCCCTGCGGTAATCTGACTGCTGACCAGCATGATACGGGAATCGTTATCGTTGACAATGCGGTAGGTCTGCGCCTTGTTTAAGGAATGCTTCTCAAACAGCCTTTTTTCTCCGGTCGTATACAGAAGGGTATGCTCTGAATCCAGCAAAGCATACACGGTTTGCGGCTGATTCATGTGACTGGCGACCTGCTGAAGATAATATATGGAGCGGTTTCTCATCGCCTTTTCATCGCTGCCAAAGGAGGTGAGATTCGATGTGGCATCCTGTGTCAGCTTGGATTCCAGGGAAAAGGATTCCAGATCGTGCGTCTGCATATTGCGAGATATATAGGATTGTAACAGGTGCTCATGGTTTTGTACCATCATAAAGGTAGCACCGGTGGAAAACAGAATCGCGATAACTGCGGTACTGCTCAATGTGAGCTTATCGCTGAACTTCATCGTTCACCTCCAGCATATAGCCGATTTTATACACTGTCTGAATCACGCTGTGCCAATCCAGCTTCTTGCGCAGCCGCTGAATATGCAAATCCAGCGTGCGGGTCTGCTCAAACTCCTCTTCATGCCAAACCTTTTCATACATCGTATCCCGATACAATGCAATATTCTTATTTTGAACAAGGTACAGCAGGAGCTCGTACTCCTTTTTGGTCAGCGCGATGATGCGATTCCCCTTTTCCACACTACGGGTCGCAGTATGAATCGTGACATCCAGCACATGAATATCCTGCATGCTTTTATGATAGCGGCGCAGCACGCTTTCGACTCTTGCTATAAGCTCATCCACCGCAAATGGCTTTACCAGATAATCATCCGCTCCCATATGCAATCCCTTTACACGATCCTGCACACTGCCCTTTGCCGTTATAAAAATTACCGGAATCTGCAGCTGTGCCAGATATTCCATCAGCTCATAGCCATTGACTTTCGGAAGCATGATGTCCAGCAGTACAAGATCATAGCTTTGCTTCTCCACCATCTCTGCGCCAAGCTCCCCATCCTGTGCATAATCGCATTCATAGCCGACTCTTTGCAGATTCAGCAGCATTACCTCTGCAATGGCTTGTTCATCCTCAACAATCAAAAGCCGCATACAATCACCTCTCTCTTTTCTGTAGTATACATAATTTTTGTATCGAACTTGTATCCTGTTACCTTTTATTTTACCATACTTTATAACCGTCCTGTACGGCTTCCATAAATTGCCTTATCAACTTAAACATACAAACACAGCAATCACTACTGTGTATCTTAAACAAGATCGCCATTCACTAGCACACCTTTCTGCAGAAAACGGCATAGTAAATGGTAAAACATCACCTACAGCCGTGTATGCAGAGATAACGCGGATTACTGAAGAGCCTAAAAAGAAAAGTCATCCCTTTTCTATACAGGATGGCTTTTCTGTTGTCTTTTAAGTATTTTATTATGAAATCACAGACAGCTTATTTCTTGTCAGATTTATGTAATCGTTTTTTGACTGACTCAAAGGTATCACATTCCAGAAGTAAAGTGGACACAGTATGCATCTGTTCCTCCGTTAATGCCTGCAGCCATGTTGCACAATCCTCATGATACTTGATTTCAATAAGTTTGTGTAAGAGCTGCCTCTCTCCTTCCAGCTTACCTTCTATCTTTCCTTCCATTTTTCCGGCAGCTTTTCCCTCTTCAAAGCTGTCACGCAAGCCGTTGCGATAACGTGCTTCTCCCATCTGAATCGCCATAGCCGTTGACCACAGCTCATCATCCTTCTGCATTTCCTCATACTTGTTCATGAATACCTTCACCAGCCTTTCCTTTGACTTCAGTATATCATTTTTTTCATTATTTTCAAACAGGTATACCAATTGTTCAAAGTCATTCAACCTCTGCATTTCCTTCTCCTTTACGATGTCATTGATCACCGGCATATGTACAAAGGTGCGAAGGATGAGCGGATAGCCGCTTTCCTCTTCTCCCTGCTCATTGCGCATCTGATATTGATTGATCAGATTTCTGTTGCTCCATGCATACTCATCGATGAATATGATTTGATAAACCGGCTTTAGTTGGTCATAAAATTCACCGCTTTTCAGCTGATTATTCAATGCTCTTGCGCCATAAAATTCAAAGCGCATCATTTCCGCTATTCCCTTGTAGGTCGTCTGCATCTCAATATTGAAATGATGATTCTGTTCATCCTTTACATGAACATCCAGAATGATGCGCTTCTTTCCGATGATGCCCGGATCCAGATTGGGATTGAGTACGGTGCTTTCCTTTACCCTGATTCCGGTAACACGTTCAATAATGGTGTTGCGTGCGTACACGGAGCCTTCATCCTCACGGGAAAGGGCGTACTTAAAAAATAGATCGTTACGGTAGTTGAGTTGATTCATTGCATTTGACATTTATATGTCCTCCATTCTGTAAGGGCTCCTTACCCCCTTCTATACGTATGGAAACTGTCAAATTCCTAAAAAATCCGCAAATTTTTGATTTTTTGTTATATTTTTATGTAAAAGGGTATTTCATAGCAGATCGATAAACAATACGCTCCTCAGGACGGTTTAGCATGATGCGGATTCTCGTATTCATAGTGTTTACTTCACATGCTTTATGGTTGTTCTGCACTCCATGACGCATTTGGACTACAAAAAAAGTCCGGTTCTTTCAAATATTACCGATGACTCTGTTATTTTAGTGATCTCGCATCATGGTTTCTTACCTTTTTGTGATATTTTTTGAAAACCGTTGTGTTCGTTATCTTTATCTTCTATAATATAACATGGTGATTTATAATGAAAGAGTACATATTAAAGACAAAAGAAGATGGTACCAGCATTACCGTTCGGGATGTACAGCTCGTACTTCTGGAAATGCTGAAGAATATAGATGCATTGTGCAAAAAGCATAACATTCGCTACTGGCTGACCGGGGGAAGTGCCCTTGGGGCAGTCCGGCATAAAGGCTTTATTCCATGGGATGATGATGCGGATATCGGAATGCTGCGCGAGGACTATGAAAAATTCCAAAGGGTGGTTCATGAATTGGGCGATGCCTATATCACGCAGTGCTTTGAAACCCACAGCGAGTATAATGTGCTGGTTCCGCCGATGAAGGTACGAAAAAAAGGCACCTATTGTGTGGAATACAACGCTCTGTTAAAGAATAAATGCAAGGACAGTGACGGCTTGTTCATTGATATTTTCGTACTGGATCACGTAAGCGAAAACAAAGCAAAGGATTTTATATGGCGTGTGCGCAATGGTATTCTGATGGTTTTGATTGCCTTCTTTGAGAACCTGCACTGCAATCCGCTGCTTTTAAAGCGCCGGTTTGTACGCAACGCGAAAAAATACGGGGAGATCAATAAAAACTCCGCGTTGATTGGCTATGATCTGACTTGGACCTTTAATTCCTTTTTTCATCCGGTTGTATACAGTATGGAAAGTGTTTTTCCTATCCAGTATATGGAATTTGAGGATGCCATGCTGCCGGTACCGAAGCGGCCGAAGGATATGCTGGATGTTGAAGTATCTACTCAGCATATGAGCTATCCGCCGTTAAAGGATCAGGTACCCAAGCATATCAAGGATATTGAACTGCAGATTACGCTTGAACGATGACATCATTTAGAAAACGGAGGGATATTCATGGCATACGCACCTCGACAAAGAAAATATAAGGTACGCTGGAAAATTGCAGTACCGCTGATTCTGCTGGTTGCACTCGTTTTGTATGCAGTCGCAGGACTGCTGTTTCCGCAGAAAAAGGAAGAAGCTAAAAAATTCACTGTCTGCGGCTTGAACAGTGAAGAAACGATACATTTGTTAAACAAAAAGGCTGCCGATACGATGACGGTCAGGGACTATGTCTTTTATGGAGAATCCTTAGGGCTGTATACGCAGACATATGATGCGAAAAGCGATAAGGATGAGCTGGCAGGAAAAACAGTGGAGCTGCATAACCTGTGTACAGATGAAACCATTCCGATGACAATGGATTCCACAGCGGATCAGAAAATCACACTGGAGGATCTCAATCCCGGCTATTATGAGGTAACGGTTATTGATAATCTGGTGAAGAAGCGGGTTATCTTCGATCGCACGCTGCATTCGGATGCCTTTACCACGGTTCAGCGCAAGGGAAATGTCCATGAGATAAAGCTGATTGCAGATCAGGACCTGTTGAAGGATTACGATATCAGGCTGGATCAGAACTATCTGTTTTTATCTGTGGAAAAAGCCAAGCCCAAAGAGGGAGATATTGATGTTCTGCTGGACCCCTATGGAATGAATACGGATCTTACCTATGTCCCGGATGAGGGAAATAAAGGGAATGGAATCACAGAATATAAGGAAACCTACAAGGCAGCCGTATGGATGAAGGAAGAGCTTGAGAAATATGGTCTGCGGGTGGAAATAACGAAAAGCGAAGCGTCAAAGCAGCCGAAGCCTGCCTATGGAAAAGACGGCAGACTGGCTGACGGGTATCAAAAGCATGCACGCTATTATATTTATCTGCGATTCAATACGAATCCCGATGAGAGTGTGAGCGGTGTGGAAATCTGGCACAGTGCCTACAGCAGCCCTACACTTGGGAAAAACATTATGTACGGTCTGGAAAAGAAGCTGAAGATGAGCGGCAGTGCTTATACGGATGCGAACAATCCCGGTGTCGGAGCGAGTCCGCTGATCAGCGGCGGCTATGATATGTATTCCAATATCCGGGAAGCGGGTGGACGTGCAACCATGGCAGGAAAGGGCAGTGAAAATGCCCGTAAGGAAAACCAGACCTTTGTGGATGCGGACGGCATGCAAGGGCTGGAAATAGATTTTGCCTATGTATCAAATAAAGAGGATGCCGATAACTGGCGGAAGAACGGGGAGAAGATTTCACGACAGGCAGCTGCCTCCTTTGCCAGCGGTATCAATGCGGCCAAATAAATTTTACGAATCTAACAAAAGAAGGTGGAGATGATGAAATATCAGATTCATAAAGGAAGCAAATATTACGGTGCTACGACCGTATTTGAGAACATACAGTTTGAAGTAAGAAATACAGAGAAAATCGCCATTGTCGGAAGAAACGGCTGTGGAAAAACAACGCTGCTGCGTGTGATTGCGGAAACGGAATTGCTGGATGCCGGAGAAATTCATAAGGAAAACAAGCTGCGTATCGGATATTTGGCACAGACGACCTTTGCGGATGAGAATGTCATCGTTGAGGAGGAAATGGAGCTAGCCTTTGAACAGGTGAAGGCGGTTGGAAAACGGCTGGAGGAGCTTAGTGAACGGATGTGCAGTGACCACAGCGAGGCTGTGCTGAATGCCTATGCGGATGTACAGCAGCGCTTCGAGGAGATGGGCGGCTATACCTACCGCAGTGAAATGATGACGATATTCACGAAATTCGGATTTCAGGAGGAAGACCTCAAACGTCCGATTGCAACGTTTTCCGGAGGACAGAAGACACGGCTGGCATTTGTGAAGCTGCTGCTGAGCAAGCCGGATGTCCTGCTGCTGGATGAGCCGACCAACCATCTGGATATTGATACGATCGAGTGGCTGGAGGGCTATGTGAAACGCTATCCCAAGGCAGTTGTCCTCGTATCCCATGACCGTATGTTTCTGGATGATGTCGTGGATGTCGTCTATGAAATCGAATACGGCGTCATGCGGCGGTATCCGGGAAATTACAGCAATTACGTGAATGTGAAAAAAAGTGATTTGGAACAGCAGAAAAGCGCTTATATTCGCCAGCAGAAGGAAATTCAGCGAATGGAGGAGCTGATAGAAAAATTCCGGTATAAGAAAAACAAGGCTGCCTTTGCACAGTCAAAAATCAAATATCTGGATCGTATGGAACGTATTGAGGATCCCAAAAGCAATGAGAAAAGCTTTAATGCCCGCTTTGTGCCCAATGTAAAGGGCGGTAAACGGGTTCTGGAGGTACAGGATTTAACGATTGGCTATGACCGGCCCTTATGTACGGTGAATCTGGAGGTTATGCAATCTGCCAAGATCGCAGTGATCGGACCAAACGGAAAAGGGAAGTCAACCTTCATGAAAACGCTGATGAAGCAGGTGGAGCCGCTGTCTGGCAGCTTTCTGCTCGGTCATCAGATCGAGGTCGGTTATTTTGATCAGGAGCTTGCGCAGTTCAACAGTGCGAATACCGTGCTGGAAGAGGTGTGGAATGACTTCCCGGATTTGAATCGCACCGAGGTGCGTACTGCACTGGGATGCTTTCTCTTTACCGGTGAAGAGGTTTTCAAAACCGTTGACTGCCTGTCCGGAGGGGAAAAGGTACGGCTGAGCTTTGTGAAGCTGATGCTGTCGCACCCCAATTTCCTTTTGATGGATGAGCCGACCAATCATCTGGACCTCATCGGAAAAGAAGCGCTGGAGGAGTCATTGAAGGATTATGAGGGAACGATGCTGTTTGTTTCTCATGACCGTTACTTTATCAGTAAGCTGGCAACCGCAATTCTGGTGATCGATGACGGGAAAGCGGTCTATTATCCGCTGACCTATGAGGAATATATGAACCGGGATAAGGTTCCCCCGGTGGAAAAGAAGCAGCCGGTGAAAAAAGACAGTGCAAAGCCGGAGCGCTATATCAATTATGGTAAGGAAATCAGTAAGCTGGAAAAGAAGATTGCGGTGAAGGAGGAGGAGCTGGAAGGCCTTCGGGAGCTGCGCTTTGAACCGGAGTATTACCACGATTATCATAAAATGCAGGAGCTGGATGAAAAAATTGATCTTGTTCACAATGAAATTGAAAATCTGATGCAAAAGTGGGAAGAATACAGTGAGAAAGTAGAAAACTAAGAAAGAAGGGATTCACTTGAAGGTTTTTGAAAAAAACAAGCTGGGTCATATGGAGCTGAGCAATCGCATCGGAGTACCTGCCATGTGTACCTATATGGTGAAAACAAAGGATGGTGTGGGAAATCTGCATCATGTTGCGCATTACGATACCCTTGCCAAGGGGCGGCCTGCCTTTATCGTACAGGAAGCAACGGCAGTGAATGCCCATGGCTATATCAATGACGCGTGTCTGGGAATATTTACACCGAGACAGCGTCAGATTTTGAAGGACATCGTGGACTGCGTTCATGCCTATGGAGTGAAAATCGGTATTCAGCTGAATCATGCCGGTATGAAAAATACCTTTGGTAATCAGAAATACGGTGCAATGGATCAGGAGGATGTGATCGGTCTGGATGAGGCCGGTATCAATGAGCTGATTGTGAACTTTGAATTTGCAAGTCGCTGGGCGCGGGAGCTTGGGTATGATTTTGTAGAGGTACATGCTGCCCACGGCTATCTGATCAATCAGTTTTTATCACCGCTCACCAATCAGCGCAGTGATGCGTATGGAGAGGATAGAACGCTGCTGCTTCGCCGTATTGTGGAGGGCTGTCGGGATAATTTTGAGGGGGATATCATCGTTCGTATTTCTGCGGAGGAGTATGAAGCAGGCGGTCTGCATCCGGAGGATATGAAATCTGTGGTACAGGTGATTGAGGATGCCGGTGCTGCTGCGATTTCCGTATCCAGCGGCGGCTTGAACACAGGCGCTGTGCATGCGTACCCGCTGTATCAGATTCCGTATGCGGAAAAAATCCGTACCATGACGACGTTACCAGTCATGGGAGTCGGGTGTATTACAAGAGAATCGGAAATTGAGCAGATCCTGCAGGAGGAGCGCTGTGATTATGTGCTGCTCGGGCGAAAATTGCTGCGTGATCCGTTTTTTCTGTTGAAATGGCAGGATAAGCTGGGATCGCTTCGTGAGGAAGAAATCGGGCAGTGTCTGTATCGAGGAATCCATATGAAATAACATAGAAACAGTCTTCGGGCTGTTTTTTTCTGGGGAAACTGGCGGTGATGTTGGAATGTGTCAAATTTGAAACAACGGATATCGTAATATACAGGCAGGTGATGGTATGTATTTGATAAAACTGTGCGAATTTATAGATGCCCGAATGAGTATGATGGTACTGGGGAAGGAACAGGATTGGATACAAAATCAGCTGTGCAGATGGTGGATTTTTATTACAGGATGTCTTCCAGGGCATTGTAACAGGGAAATCAACAGTATGCACATCATGAAGAAATGTATGGTATATCGTAACCTGAATGTTGCTGTATTTGAAAATCTGGAATATTTTCTCTGGTATGAGGATGAACCTGTTTTTCTTATGCAAAAATCTTTTCATGAGGTATTTAGAGGGTATACATCATTTCTTGCGTATAAGATTACCATACAGGATGTCTACAGCAGGGCATCACAGCTGATGAGTTTGTTTATTAAGAAGCAATGTAAAATTTATGAACACGGTATGATTCTGCATATTGTGTGCGGTGACAGAGATATGGATTCCAACCTTTGCAGCAGCAGTATCCGCATTCTTTTGCGATACGCCTGCTTTCTGGCATTGTATGAACTTTGTTCTGCAGATCATTCTGTTTGGTTCATCAATCCTTTTGTGAAATTGTCGGCAGATCAAGCTGGCATTGTATTGAATCAGATAAACGAGACACATAAGTTGAACAACCGCATAGTCTTACTATATAGCGAAAGGTATGCGTCTAATTTACATCGTGTGTTATGATATCTGTCTGAAAGATAAAGGAGATTCTATGGGAAAGGTCACAATTAAAATTTTTGGTATCGGGGATGGCGGGAATAATGTAATTCGCCATATGCTGCAGCATAGACTGCATGGTGTGGAATATATTGCTGTCAATACCAATCAGCTTGCTTTGCTGCAGCTTTCGCAGGAACATAAACTATTGATTGGAGAAAAGCAGACAAAAGGATATGGTACAGGAGCAGATTCATTATTAGGAAAGCGTGCCGCCATCGAGGCGAAGGAGGAAATCTGTAAAAGAATGAAGGGGGCGGATATGATATTGTTATGCGCTGGTCTTGGAGGCGGTACAGGAAGCGGAGCACTTCCGGTATTTGCACAGCTTGCCAGAGAGCTGCATGCGCTGACCATTGCCTTTGTTACTTTGCCATTTCCCTTTGAAGGAAAAAAACGCATGCGCACTGCCATGGCATCCATGGAAGAAATCTATACGTACACGGATACCTGTATTACACTCTCTAACCGCCATATCCTTCAGCATCTTGGTAATGCCCCGATCACCTGTGCATTTTCCACAGCAAACAGCATCATTCAGCAGGGAATACAGGCACTATACGAGCTGATTACTATTCCTGTTTACATCAATGTTGATTATGCAGATATCTGTACAACCATGGAAAAACAGAAGCATGGGTTTATTGGTGTTGGATATGGAAGCGGTAATCGGAAAGGAGAAGCTGCAGTCAAAGAGGCTTTATCCGCAAGTCTTTTAGAATATGATATCAGGGGACTGCATCATGCAATCGTTCACATATGCGGAAACAGTGATCTGACATTGGAGGAGGTTCAGGAAATTGTCAATTTCATACATACGGAGGCTGGTAATGCACTGGATATCATATTCGGCATGGCAATCAACGAGAATTTAAAGGATGAGGTCATTGTAACAATTCTTGCGGCAGGCGATGATGAAGCTGGTGCGGTGATAAGGTAAGGTGTATAATGGAAAAAAGGGGTAATTATAATGAATAAGAAAATGCTTCCGGTATGTGTCTTGAAAATTCTTGAGGAATACAGTGATTTTTCTCACCCACTTCATCAAAGGGATATTATACGGCTTCTGGAAGAAAACTATCAGCTTGTGATTGCAAGAAAGGCGCTTGGTAATGTACTGCATGAGTTAGAGGAACTGGATTATGATATCCGTTATCAGAATGGATTTTATCTGGAAGAGCGTCAGTTTACGAAGAGTGAACTGCATTTTCTAATCGATAGTATTTTATCTGATGGAACCCTGACTGCGCGGCAGATGCGGGAGATGATGGAAAAACTGCTTGTGAAAGAAAGTGCTCATATGAGGAGAAGCTTCACACATGTACATACTGTTTCTCATGTATCGCATGGGGAAAATCCGGAGTTTTTTTTATCTGTTGAACTAATCGATGAAGCAATTGAGCAGAACTGTAAGATTTCCTTTGATTATTATTCCTACGGTCTGGATTTGAAGCTTCATAAGCGCAGGGAACGTCCATATATCGTGAACCCTTATGAAATGATGGTGTCGAATGGTCATTATTATCTGATAGGCAATTATGATGCCTATGACAATATTTCCCATTACCGAATGGATAAGATACGAAATGTAGTCATTCTGAAAGAAATCCGTAAGCCAATCACACAGATACCGGAATGCAGAAACGGCTTTGCATATCCAAAGCATTTATTGGAGCATATTTACATGTTTGCAGGAGTGAGTGAACATGTGAAAATTAAATTTAAGAACAGTATTATTGATCAGATTGTGGATTGGTTCGGGAATGAGTGCCGCATCGAACCAGTGGATGCGGATGTGTCTTTTCTGTATGTAAAGGTGAACCGCAGTGCCTTGAAATACTGGCTGAAGCAGTATGATGAATTTGCGGAGGAAGTGAAGGAGGATTCAGATAATGACGGTTTGCAAAGGAAATGATGTTTCACATAACTTGTTTGATTATGCAACAAGTGAACTATCGCAGGATGCTTTTTTCTGCTGGCTGTTGAGTTACTCAACGAAAGAGAGTAAGGAAGAACATGGTGATTTATTTAGGGTTTCGCAGCGATTTCTGAAAAGGATGTTGAATAAAGATGATAAAGAGGATCGTCTTGATTATTATGTAATGGATATTGAAAGACAGAGAAAGGTTAATATAGCAATACATGATGCAGATGGCTCGAAGCTTAAAAATAAGAAAGGCCTGGTAGATATCTTTGTGAAGGTGAAGGAAAGTGAGAATAACCTTTATCTTATCATAGAGGATAAGATTGATACATGGGAACACAACCAGTTAGAAGCGTATTATAAAGCAGTACTTGCAGAGAACCCCGAAATATATGATGAAAATAATCTCTACATTTCTTATGTGAAAACAGAATATATGAATAGAACAGAAAGAAATAAAATGTCAGAAATAGAAAAACAAAATATATTTCATGAAAATATAAGTATTATTGATTTCGAAGAGCTTTATAGGATTCTCTCAAAAGGGATCGTAACACAGGATGCTCACATTTATCTGTTTGATTTTATTGAAAAACTTGATCGTAAGATTGAACATACAAAAATAGATATAGATAATAAACAGAAGCTAGAATATATTGGGATTTATAATGGTGCGGTATATCGATTTTTTGATTATCTTTTTGAATCTAAACGTATTAAAAGGGAAAGCTTTGACTGGTGCGGATATGTGAATAATAAAAGAGGAGGCTTTGATTGTCTGACATGGAATAAGACTGAATATATATGGCTTAAACAAAGGGAATGGAAAATGTATTTATCCATGTATTTACAAATGGAAATACCCCGTTATACTAAACTTGATGAAGAAAGAGAATATCTTGTAGCAGTGAAAATGTCCTTGATTTACGAGAGAAACGTGAAGCTGAAAAAACCGGAATTAGAAATACAAAAAAATAATATATTAGATATTCGTGAAAAAATAAATAAGGAAATTAAAGATGAACAAAATAAAGACGTGAAATGGATAAAGTTTGATTATTCAGATAAAAATTTTCGTTTGGGGTCCTCGATGCGAATTGGATGTTTCAGGTTTGAAATTAATAATTTAGAAGATGCAATTACTTTTGGTGAGAAATGTCTTAGAATTAGTAAAAGGTGTTATGAAGAATGTAGGAAGGTGAAAGTTATTTAATTATGGTTTATTGATATCTGTATAACAGGTTCCTGCATAATTTCTTTCATTCTGCACACGATAACAGCAGGTGATGCAAATGAAAAAGGAATATGAGAAACTGAATACCCGCCTGAAAGAGCAAATGCAGACGGATTTAAATTTTGATATCGTCGTAAAACCGCTGCTCGTACAGGGAATCCATATGAATCTGTACTTTGTGGACGGCTTTGCGAAGGACGAAATACTGGAAAAAATGATGGAGTTTCTATTAAAGGCCGATTTGAAGGAATGCGTGCAAACACAGGATATTCAGACCTTCTGTGACTCCTGGCTCTCCTATCTCGAGGTTGATGTGCAGCCGGATTTTGCTGCGATGATTACGTCTGTTTTAAGCGGCAGTGTCCTGATGATCGTGGAAGGCTATGAGGAGGGTATCGTTATTGATGCCAGAACCTATCCCACACGAAGTATGCAGGAGCCGGAGGATGATAAGGTGCTGCGCGGCAGTCGGGACGGCTTTGTGGAGACACTGATTTTCAATACAGCCCTCATTCGGCGCAGAATACGGGATACACATCTGCGAATGGAATATCATACGTTAGGCTCTATGAGTAAAAGTGATATTGTGCTGTGCTATATGGATGGACTAGCTGATAAGGATTTGCTGGATGATATCCGCAGAAAGCTGTCGGAAATCCATGTGGAGGCGCTGACCATGGCACAGGAGAGTCTTGCCGAAGCACTGGTACCGCACAAATGGCTGAATCCGTTTCCCAAGGTCCGCTATACAGAACGCCCGGATGCGGCCAGCAGCAATATTCTGGAGGGAAAGGTTATCCTGATGATCGATAACTCGCCCAGCGTGCTGATCCTGCCAACCAGCTTTTTTGACTTCATACAGGAGGCACAGGACTATTATCTGCCGCCGATTACCGGAAGCTATCTGCGCATCGTGCGTATCATGGTGTTTTTTCTGACACTGCTTGTCACACCGATCTGGTACTATCTCAACTGCAATCCACAGCTGACACCTGACTGGTTGAGCTTTGCGATGATACAGGACCATATGAATCTGCCGATCATCGTGCAGTTTCTGGTGCTGGAATTCGGTATTGATGCGCTGAAGATGGCATCCCTCAATACCCCAAGCTCCCTGAACAGCTCCTTCAGTATCATCGGTGCACTGATTCTTGGTGATTTTGCAGTGAACGCAGGCTGGCTGGCACCGGAAATTATCCTATATATGGCCTTTGTAGCACTTGCGAACTTCACACAGCCAAGCTATGAGCTGGGCTATGCAATCAAATTTATGCGTGTGATGCTGCTGATACTTACCGCTATATCGCCGACCTGGGGATTCTGGCTCGGTATTGCTCTTATGCTGATCATTATGGCAAGCAACCGCACCGTGACGAAAACCTCCTATTTCTATCCGTTGTTCCCGTTTAATCCGCATGATTTCAAAATGATTTTCGCAAGAAAAAAGCTGCGCGGGAAAAGCAGCAGCCGATCCTGAAACTTTTTCTTCCATAATCTGTGAAACGTGATACCATATGCATGAGGATGTGAGTTGCATATGGAGAAAACAATACAGGATAATTTACTGGCGCACCTTATGGAGCTGGCGCTGATGCCGGCACTTCTATACAGCTATCGCGATGGCGGTGTGCTGTACTGGATCGTATTGATTTTGATGGATGACTATATATTGAAGCATCAGGATGTGAAGGGACTGCTGCCGTTGTGGCAGGATGGGCGTTATAAAAAGGATATCCGTCTGCTGTTGATTCTGGAGGGCTGTATGCTGGCCGGTATGATCATCATCGCCTTTAAAAACTGGCAGGTTTCCGCAATTCTGCTTGTGAATGACCTGATTCTTGATTTTATCGGGATTTTTGGGCAGTATAATACAAAGAAAAGCAAATAGGAACTTTAAAAATAGCGGATTATGTGCTAAAATAATGCCGTAATGTTAAATGTTAATAGGAGGAATTATAACATGGCAAATTGTTTAGTTGCACAGTCTGGTGGACCAACTACCGTTATTAACGCTTCTTTGGCAGGTGTGGTACGCGCAAACCAGTTGAACCCTGTATATGACCACGTATATGGTGGATTAAATGGTATTGAAGGAATTCTGGAAGACCGTTTATACGATCTGACAAACATGAGCGAGTACGAAAACAGACTTCTGCGTCAGACGCCGTCTTCTGCACTTGGAAGCTGCCGTTACAAGCTGAAGAGAAACGATGAAACAGATTACCGCAAGCTGGTTGAAATCATGGATAAGCATGATATCGAAATTCTGTTCTATATCGGTGGAAATGACTCTATGGATACGGTTGATGCACTGAGCCAGTGGGCGAAGGCAAACAATATCGACAAGCGTTTCGTTGGTATTCCAAAAACGGTAGACAATGACCTGATGGTTACTGATCACTGTCCGGGATTTGCTTCAGGAGCTAAATTTGCTAATGAAGTTGTAAACGCTACTTGGCTGGACTACAACGTATATACACGTGAAGAAGTATTTATTCTGGAAACCATGGGTAGAGATGCAGGATGGCTTGCAGGTTCTACTGTTGTAACCGGAAGAGTTGACCTGATCGTTCTGCCTGAGGTGGATTTCGATAAGGAAAAATTCCTTGCACAGGTTAAGAAATGCATGGATGAAAAAGGAAAATGCTACATCGTTACAAGTGAGGGTGCTCACTATGCAGACGGTACATACATTGCAGCTGGTGAGGCAGTAAATGACGGTTTCGGACACGCTGTATTAGGTGGTGCCGGGGAAAACCTGAAAAACATGATTCTGGAAGCTGGTATCGCTCCTCGTGCAAAGGTGCAGGATCTGAGCACTGCAGCGAGAAGCTCCAACTTCGCACAGTCTCTGGTTGACGTTACAGAAGCATTTGAGCTGGGTATGTCAGCACACAGCAGAAGTGCTGATGGCAAATTTACAGGACACGTAGTTGCCGTACAGAGAGAATATGTGGATGGAAGATACAATGCAAAATTCATCTCCGGACCTGCTGAAAACTTCGCTAACCATGTAAAACATGTACCGGTTGAATGGATTCTGCCGGATTACCAGGGTCTGACACAGGAATTCTATGACTATATCACACCACTGATTCAGGGTGAGCCTACACTGATCATGGAAAACGGAATTCCTAAGACAATCGTTCCGTTCAACAAACGATAAGATTATAAATGAACAGCAAAGAGGATGTGTTCTCATATTGGGAGCATCCTTTTTTTCTGCTGTTGACAGGGTGCGAAAGGGTGTCCATATATAATGTACAAATTTATCATTTTGTCTGAAAATAAAGTGATACATAGCATACGAATGCATTTGGTTTCATAAAAATGACGGTTTTCTTTCATGAAAATGTAAACAAAAATGACATTTTCGTGTGAAAGTGAGGGTTAAAATATTGTAATTCTATGTGAATTACGATATAATAAGGTCATTATCAGGAATGATAGGAGGGAATTAGATGAAAAAGCTATTCAAAGTGATGGCCGCAGCAGCATGTGCGCTTTCACTGACAGCCTGTGGAGGGTCTTCTAAAAAAAGTGATACATTAGTTGTAGGAGCTGAGGAACTTACAGGAACATTTTCACCATTGTACTACACTGGTGCTTACGACGGATACGTAATCGATCTGGTGTACAACAAATTGATGGAGTATGACGTGGATGGTAATTTACAGCCTTCTCTGGCAGAAAAAACGGACGTTGCCAAAGATGGTAAAACAATTACATTCAATCTGAGAAAGGGTGTTAAATTCTCAGACGGAAGCGACTTCACAGCAAAGGATGTTGAATTCTCATACAAGGTAGTTTCAGATCCAAGCTATACAGGACGTTTCATCTCTACTTGCCAGTATCTGGAAGGATACAAAGAGTACAACAACAAAAAGAACAAGAAAGAACCAGATTATCCTGGTATTGAAGTGAAGGACGATTACACTGTCGTATTCCACTTCACAGAAGCAAGAAACGATAATCTGCAGAGTCTGATGAACATCAGCGTTATCAGCTCTAACCAGTTTAAGGATTCCTATGCTTACAAGAAAACAAAACCAATTCAGGATGCTGTAGGTAAACCAATCGGTACCGGACCATATGTATTGGACAAATGGGAAGCTGGTACAGGTGCTTCTCTGAAGAAGAATGAGAAATACTGGGGCGATGATTACAAGGGTATTCAGAATGTCATCATCAAGCCTGTTAAGATGGAAACGGAATATCAGGAGCTGAAATCCGGTAATATCGACCTGCTTGCAGGACAGATTGAACCTAAGAAAATCGGGCCTGCTTCCAACAACAAGGATCTGACAATCAACCACTACCCACGTGGTGGTATGGGTTACATCACTTACAACACGGTAAATGGTGCAACAAGTGAAAAAGAAGTACGTCAGGCACTGTCTTACGCATTTGACCGTCAGTCATTCGTTAATTCTTACTATGAATGCAAAGACTGCAAGGATCTGGATGGTGTAGAAATCGGTTATGTACCTACAACATGGAACAACCCAATCTCTAAGCTTGGTAAAGTTATCACTGGCGAGGAAAAGGTTGACGGCTTAACAAACTACAACTATGACATCAAAAAAGCAAAACAGATTCTGGATGATGCAGGATGGAAAGTTGGAGCTAGCGGATACCGTGAAAAAGACGGACAGAAGCTGGAAATCAAAATCATGGCAATCAAAGACCACGATATCCTGAACAACCTGATCCCTATGTGGAAAAAGGCTTGGGGCGAAGAGCTGAAAGCTGATGTTAAGGTTGCAACTGTTGACTTCAACACACTGATGGACAAAGTATACTATGACAAGAACATTGAAGAATGGAACGTTTACTTCATGGCTACTTCTTTCACAGACGATACAATGTCAGGTGCTGTAACAAACTTTGATTCCAAATATGTTGGTGATGGTCTGGACAACACAAGCCGTCTGAAAGATGAGAAGCTGGATAGTCTGATGGATGCTGCATTGACAGAAATGGATATGGATAAAGCAAAAGACAAATGGGTAGAGGCTCAGAAACAGGTAAATGAAGACGTTTCTGCACTGCCTGTATATGGTAACACTTACTTTGACTTCTACAACAAGAAGATCAAAAACCTGAAGACAAGTGCACTGTACCAGTGGACACACGGTCTGAGGGATGCTACAATCGAGTAAATTTAAGTAGTAAACTGTAAAGTGTTCAAATAAGAGCAAGGATACACTTGCTCTTATTTATGTTTTTATTTCAACTTCTATGTTTCAAAATAAGTTTTTTTGGAGGTGATCTCATGCTGAAATATATAGTTAAACGTTTGCTAAATCTAATTCCTGTCATATTTATTATTTCAATCGTCATTTTTGGGACCGTAAAGGGAATGCCAGGAGATCCAGTTGATGCTTATCTGGGAATGGGAAGCAAGGCTACCCCGGAACAGAAACAGCAGATTCGTGAGGAATTGGGACTTGATAAATCTCTACCAGAACAGTATGTAATCTGGGTTGGAAATCTTGCTAAAGGAGAACTGGGGACATCTACCAAGTTCAAACTTCCAGTTTCTGAAATCATTGGAGACTACGTATGGAATACATTCCTGCTGAATCTGGTTTCCCTTGTTATCGGTATTGGACTTTCTATTCCGATTGGAATTAAGCAGGCAACGAAAAAATTCTCTAAATTCGACAATTTCTGGACAGTATTCTCCCTGCTGGGCGTATCTGTGCCAACGTTCTTCTTTGCACTGATTCTGATTTTCTTCGTGGCGCTGCCTTCCGGAGTCATACCGGTCAATGGTATGCGAACCCCGGATCTCGCCGTCTTCGGATATGATAACATATTCCAGGAAGTCGGGGATGTTGCATTGCATATGCTGCTGCCGACAATCGTTCTTGCGTTCGGTAACTTTGCGACCTTCTCCCGTTATGTACGAAGCTCTATGATTGATGTTATCAATCAGGACTATGTACGAACTGCGCGTGCAAAGGGTTTGAAAGAGAAAACTGTTATTTACCGTCATGCATTTAAAAATGCGCTGATACCTCTTGTTACACTGCTGGGTCTGTACATTCCTTCCCTGTTCAGTGGAGCAATGATTCTGGAATCCGTATTCCTGTGGCCTGGTCTGGGTAAGATTTTGATCGAGGCGATCAGTGGACAGGATCAGAGTATTATCACGGCGTGTCTGATGTTCTCTGCCATTTTGATGGTGCTGGGAAATCTGCTGTCAGATATTCTGTATTCCGTTGTCGATCCACGTGTTAAAGTAGAATAGAGGTGATTAGAATGGCGAAAGAAAATGTAAATCAAACTGAAATAAAGCTGGATAAAAGCGATACCATGGGCCCTTGGCAAATTGCATGGAATAAATTCAGACAAAACAAAATCGCTATGGCTGGTCTGATCATTTTTATACTGATCGTTCTTGCCGTGATTTTTGTACCGATTATAAGCGGTGTTAATGTAAATGATTATAGCTTTGATACAAAAAATATTGGACCGAATGCTGAGCACTGGCTGGGTACTGACCAGCAGGGGCGTGATGTATTCTTCCGTTTGTTCCTAGGTGGACGTATTTCTATCATGGTAGGTATCATCGCTGCCCTGATTACGGTGTTCCTTGGCTGTGTAATCGGTGGTATATCCGGTTATTATGGTGGATGGATTGACAATCTTCTTATGCGATTTGCGGAGATTGTGTACTCTCTGCCATTTACACCACTGATTCTTGTACTGGCATATAATATGTTATGGACACCTTCAAATGTGAAAATGTATATCGTATCGTTTCTGATCGGTGTATTGTCGTGGCCGGGACTGGCGCGTCTTGTGCGCGGGCAGATTCTGTCACTTCGTGAACAGGAATTCATGCAGGCCTGTGAGGCACTTGGTCTGAGTGATTTTTCAAAGATATTCAAGCATCTGATACCGAATGTTTTATCCATGATCATTGTTAATGCGACATTGTCCATGGCGAGTGCTATTCTGACAGAGGCCGGATTATCTTTCCTTGGTATGGGTGTTACCGCACCTACGCCTTCCTGGGGAAATCTGATGGAACTGGCAAGGAATACCGAAGTCTTCCAGGATTATCCGTGGAACTGGCTGCCTGCCGGTATCATGTGTCTGCTGACCGTTATCTCCATCAATCTGATTGGAGAGGGACTGCGTGATGCGTTTGACCCGAAAGATATACGATAGGAGCTGGTGAGTATGGAACAAGTAAAGAATAAGAAAATATTGGATGTTGAAAATCTGAAAGTATATTTCTATACAAAAAAGGGTGTTTCCAAGGCGGTAGACGGAAACAACTTCAAAATGTACGAAAACGAAACACTGGCAATCGTTGGTGAATCCGGCTGTGGAAAGAGTGTTACGGCTATGAGTATCCTTGGTTTGGTGGATGAACCCGGTAAAATTGGGGATGACAGCAAGATCATGTACGGGGATAAAAACCTTGCGACATTAAAGGATGATGAAATCCGTAAAATTCGTGGAAATGATATTTCTATGATTTTTCAGGAGCCGATGACTTCACTGAACCCGGTATTCACCGTAGGAAATCAGATTATGGAAAACATCCTGCTGCATGAGGATGTAAAAAAGGAAGAGGCACACGAACGTGCTGTCAAGCTTCTGGACATGGTTGGGATTTCCCGCCCGGAAAAGGTTGTGGACAACTATCCGCACCAGCTTTCCGGTGGTATGCGTCAGCGTGTTATGATCGCTATGGCACTTGCATGTAATCCAAAGCTGCTGATTGCCGATGAACCGACTACTGCGCTGGATGTAACCATTCAGGCACAGATTCTGAAGCTGATGAATGACCTGAAGGAAAAAACAGGAACCTCCATCATGCTGATTACGCATGACCTTGGTGTCGTTGCACAGATGGCGGATCATGTAAATGTCATGTATGCCGGCAAGGTAGTAGAAAGTGCTCCGGTATTTGAAATCTTCAAAAATCCGAAGCATCCGTATACGGTCGGCTTAATGAGCAGTATGCCTTCCCTGAACAGCGGAAGCAAACGCCTGAGTACGATCGAAGGGAATGTACCAAACCCAATCAATCTGCCAAAGGGCTGCTATTTCGCAGACCGTTGTCCAAAGGCGATGCCAAAATGCAGGGAATCACAGCCTCATGACGTAAAGGTCGGATCCAGACATCACGTTAGCTGTTTCCTGTTTGATGATGCGAAAGGGGAGGAATAAAAATGGAAGACAAGAAAGTAATTCTCGAAGTCAAAGACCTGAAAAAATATTTCCCTCTTGGAAAAGGTAAGCTGGATAAAAATAAAAAATTTGTAAAGGCTGTTGATGGTGTATCCTTCAAGCTGTATGAAGGGGAGACGCTTGGTCTTGTTGGAGAATCCGGCTGCGGAAAATCCACCCTAGGACGTGCTATTCTTCGTCTGCATGAACCGACAAGCGGAGAAGTACACTTCAATGGTGAAGATATTCTGAAAAAGAACCGTAAGGAAATGCGAAAGCTGCGTGAGGAAATGCAGATTATTTTCCAGGATCCATACAGCTCTTTGAATCCCCGGATGAATGTATACAACATTTTGAGTGAACCGCTGGTTGCGCATGGCTATTATAAAAAAGGTGACGAGCTGAAGCAGTATATTCTGAATCTGATGGAAAAATGCGGATTGCCGCCATACTACTGCTACCGTTACCCGCATCAGTTCTCCGGAGGACAGCGTCAGCGTATTGGTATTGCCCGTTCACTGGCACTGGATCCAAGCTTTATTGTATGTGATGAGCCGGTATCCGCACTGGATGTATCCATTCAGTCTCAGATCATCAACCTGATGATGGATATGCAGGAGGAACGTAAGATTTCCTATATCTTCATTTCTCACGATTTGAGTGTTGTGAAGCATATCAGTAACCGTGTTGGTGTTATGTATCTTGGTTCTCTGGTAGAGCTTGCAGATAAGAATGAAATTTATGAGAATCCTCAGCACCCTTATACAAAGGCGCTGATGGCTGCAATTCCAAAGCCGGATCCTACCCAGCGTTCCAGCATGGAAGCAATTCATGGAGAGATTCCAAGCAATGTCAACGTACCAAGCGGATGTAAATTCCACCCACGTTGTCCATATGCCAAGGATATCTGTAAAACACAGGAGCCGGCTGCCAAGGAAATCAAACCGGGTCATGTTGTTCTCTGCCATTTTGGCGGTGAGTTCTAGTGTTCATCAACAAACCGAAATTTAAAGACCTGTTGAAGAAGAAGGAAGTGCGGGAAGGGAAGGAAGCAAATCTTGAAAAAGGTGACTTTCTGGCTCTCATTATGGCTGCATTCTCGGTGTTTGTACCGGTAATTCTGCTGTTCTGTGCCGTACTCGGTATATTTATCTGGCTCTTTCTTCTGTATTTTCACTAAGCCGTAAAAAGAAGTAAGCATAGGAGTTTGCGAATTGTGCAGGCCCTGTGCTTTTTTTGTTTCGGACATTTTGTCTGCTCCTTGATGGGAAAAGATTACAGCTGCTGATAACAGTGGCAAGGACAAGCGCATGAGGCAGGGCAATATCGTTTTTTCTTTATCGAAAAAAGCGCTTTGTAATGCATTCTTCCATTGCTTATAGGCTCAAAAAATGTTATTATTTTAGGTAGAGATAGACTCATGGAAGCGTTGTGATTCTATCAGATAAGGACTACTTTTAATAAGTATTACATGAAGTAAGAGGAGGACATACTTATGTTAAAAGGTATTGCAGCATCCGCAGGGATTGCGATTGCAAAGGTTTACAAGCTGGAAACACCGAGCTTCGAGATTGTTAAGACAGAAGCAACACCTGCAGAAGAGGTAGCGAAATTTAACGCTGCTTTGGAAAAAACGAAATCCGATATTGAAGGTATCAAGGAACGTGCCGCAAAACGTCTGGCACCGGAAGAGCTGGCTGTATTTGATGCTCATCTGATGATGGCTGGGGATCCTGAGCTGGCAAGCCAGATTATCTCAATGATTGAAAACGACAAAGTAAATGCAGAGTTTGCAACCAATGAAGTTGCGAATATGATGGTTGCCATGTTTGAATCCATGGATAACGAATACTTTAAAGAAAGAGCAGCTGATGTTAAGGATGTTACATTCCGTTTGAAATGTAATCTGCTGGGTCTGACAATTCCTGATCTGAGTGCAATCAACGAGGATTCTGTAATTATTGCGCATGACCTGACACCTTCTGATACAGCACAGCTGAATGAATATGCAAAGGGCTTTGCGACGAATATCGGTGGTAAGACAAGCCACTCTGCTATTATGGCAAACTCTCTGGAGATTCCTGCAGTTGTAGGCTGCAGTGGTGTTCTGGATGCCGCAAGCAATGGAGATACAGTAATTCTGGATGCATTGGATGGTGTTGTACTTCTGAATCCAACTGCTGAGGAAATCAAGGAATATGAAGGAAAACGTGCTGCTTATATGGAAGAAAAAGAAGCACTGAAGGTATTAAAGGATGCAAAATCCATCACAACAGACGGACATGAGGTTGAACTTGCCGGAAATATCGGTACACCGGATGATGTAGAGGGTGTATTGAATAATGGTGGTGAAGGTATCGGTCTGTATCGTACAGAATTCCTGTATATGCACTCTGATCATTTCCCTACAGAGGATGAGCAGTTTGAAGCTTATAAAGCAGTTCTGGAAGGTATGGGAGGACGCCGTGTTGTCGTACGTACACTGGATATCGGTGGTGACAAGAAGCTTCCTTACTTCACATTCGATCCTGAAATGAACCCGTTCCTGGGATATCGTGCAATTCGTCTGTGTCTTGACAGAACAGAAATCTTCCGCACACAGCTGCGTGCACTGATTCGTGCTTCTGTTTACGGAAGACTGTGCATTATGTTCCCGATGATTGCTACGGTTGATGAATTCCGTCAGGGTAAGGCAATCTTTGAAGAAGAAAGAGAAAAACTGATTGCAGAAGGTGTTAAGGTTGCAGATAAAATCGAAGTAGGTATGATGGTAGAGATTCCTGCTGCTGCAGTAAATGCAGATAACTTTGCGAAGGAAGCAGACTTCTTCTCCATTGGTACAAACGATTTGATTCAGTACTCCATGGCAGCTGACCGTATGAATGAGAAGGTATCCTATCTGTATCAGCCATATAATCCATCAATTCTGCGTCTGATAAAAATGACGATTGATGGAGCACACAAGGAAGGCAAATGGGCTGGTATGTGTGGAGCAATGGCTGGTGAAGAGTATGCAGTACCTGTACTTCTCGGTCTTGGACTGGATGAATTCTCCATGTCTGCTACACAGATTCTGAAGGCTCGCAAGATGGTTACAAACCTGAGCAAGAAGGAAATGGAGGGTCTTGCAGAAGAGGCTCTGCGTCAGGCAACAGCAGAAGACGTTCTTGCACTTGTAAAAAAGGCTGTAGACTAAATCAAGCATAAGAAACCGGATTTCAGAAATATATCCGGTTTTTTTCTCTTTCAACAGGGGTGCAAGAGCTGTGCACACTTTTGCTGACAGGTTCCACTGCTTCCGGGATCCGTGATACTGTTTTACGGTGAAGCTTGTTTATCTCAGGACTTTTAGAAACAGAGGAGAAGCATTGCAGAAAACCAATATACTTCGTGAGCAGCAGTCATCGGCAGGGCGGATGCAAGCTGTCTACATATGCATGGTAAACTGGGACTATATCAAAATGACAGATAGAAGCTGCCTGTTAGCCGCTATTTTTCCTGCATTGATATGTGCGAACTGCGGCTTTCTCATGCAATGCTTACGGGGCTATGAAGACCTGAAATGTACTGCCTGAGAACTGATTGTATTGTATAAAATCCGCATTTATAGACACTCAAGGACGGAAGAGTGTTTAAAAAACGGTATGAATGTGGTATGATGTTGCTATGATGAATACAGATACGTTGAAAAATCTATACACAGAGATTGAGGAATATAGAGTCCTTCGTGATTTTGAAGGGATTTTTCATTGTGCGACACAGCTATACGATCTCAGTATACAGCTCAAGAGCGCGCATTATGAAATTATTGCCTGTTATTTCCTGGGGAACTACTACTTCAATAAAGGACAATACGAGACCTCTATGACGTATTTGCAGGAGGGAATCCGCATCGGCGAGGAATCACCCTATCCGTTTTTTCAAATGATGTGTTACAATGTGGCGGGTATGGTGAGTGCAACCATCGGTGATGAAATCATGTCAGTGGAATACATGCTGAAGGCCTATTATATTGCATTCGATCATCAGGAGCTGGGCTACCTGTATATCATTCTGAATAATCTTGGCGTTTTATTCCTTGATCTGGGGTATTATGAAATAGCAGAGGAATATTTTGAAAAGGCGATTACAGAGCGAGGAATCAATGGCTTTGACGACCTCATGATAAATGACGGCTATAATATCATCAATCTGCTGGGAATCAGCGTGTTTCTGAGAAATGAGGAAACCTACACCCACTGGCTCACCTGGTATCGTGAATACCACAAGCGCTTTGATGACGCTACCGTCGATAATGATTATCAGCTGTATCAGGTACTGCGCGCTGCATACCAACAGGATATAACAAGCGTGAAGAAAGAGGTTACTATCCTGCTGGCTATTGCCGACAGTGAGCAGGATCGTCTGCATACCTTTAAAAATCTTATCAAGGTATGTAAGGTCTGCATACAGTTTCAGGAGCAGCAGCTATCCTCGCAGGTGCTGGATAAGCTGTATCAGATTTTGCAGGATTATCCCGAATATCAAAAGCATTCTGAGCTGAAGGAATGCCAGGTTCTTTATGCAAACAGCTTCTGCAATGAGCAGGAGCGCTTAACGGCACTGCAGGAGTATTATGAAATACGGCAGCTGGAGCTGTCTGCAACACACAACAATATGAAGAATACGCTTTTATTGAAAATAGATATGGAGCAGCTGCTCTATGAGCGCAATCAGATTTTAAAGAAAAACAGAGAGCTGGAGCGCCGTTCGGAAATTGAGGAGTTTACGAATGTCATGAATAAAACGGCATTCCGGGCACATGTAAGTGCTGAGCTTGAGGCAATGCATCAGGATCAGTATATCTGTCTGCTCGTTATCGACATTGATAAATTCAAAAGCATCAATGATACCTTCGGCCATTTGGTTGGTGACCAGGTCCTTCTGCATGTTGTAAAGGTTGTGAAGGAGGTTCTGCGCAGCAGTGACTTCATCGGACGTATCGGCGGTGATGAATTTTGTGTATTTATGAAGAATATTCTTTCCCTGCCTTATCTGCATGAGCGTTTGGATGAGCTTTTAGATCGTCTGGTAAACACAAGAATCGAGAACAAGCAGGTATTGAGTGCCAGTATTGGTGTATGTATGAGTGATCATGTATGCAGGTATGATGAGATATTTCAAAAGGCGGATGAAGCGATGTATCGTGCAAAGCATGCCGGTGGAAACCGTTATGATATTACGGAATTGAGCACATGACAAGATATTGCTAAAAATGACAAGATATTTTATATTTGATACTGTATACTATGTACTGTAGTCGGCAGCTATGCCGCTTAATCACAATGTTATCAGAGAAGAAAACAGCCGCAGTAAACCCCGGACATGAATGCAGTTCAGCGGTTCTTCACTGATGGAGCGATATGAGGATCGTCTCTGTGACTGATAATTTTGTATAAAGAAATGATTCTTATGATCCCTTTCAAGAATCATTTTTTTTATTTTTCACGCGTTTTCAATTTGTCTGTGATATGATAGAATGATTCCATGAGAGCAGGGATGAGAATGAGAAAAAAGAGTCTGTTACAATTATGCCTTTGTCTGATACTATGCAGTGGCTGTAGTACAGCGGAGCCGGCAGAGGAGAAAAAATCCTCACAGTACTTTCTGTTTGCCACACCGTTATCCACGCACACGCTCTGGCAGAAGGCCAGAGAGGGGATGCAGGATGCCTGTACCGAGCTGGAGGTGCATTGCGACTGGAAGGGTCCTATTAAAATATCTACGAATGATATGGTGGATGTCATCAATACAGGTCTTTTAAAAAAGGCGGATGGTATCATCACACAGGGTGTCATCAGCAAGGAGCTGATTCAGAAGGGAAATGATAAGGATATCCCCTTTGTACTGGTGGATTCTCCGGTTGAGGGAAGCAGGCCTTTAACGACAATCAGCAAGGATTTCGATGAGCAGGCAAGACTTCTGTTAGCTGATATCGAGGAGAAGCTGGGGAAGAATAAAAGGCTTCGCATCGGCATACAGGTCAGCGATTTAAGCTTTGACCTTGCAAAGGATCAGATTGCCTCCATTGAAGCTGTTTTTGCACAACATCCCGGTGGTTTTGAAATTGTCGCAAAAAGTGAATCGCGCAGTGATCAGCTCACCTCCCGTAACGAGTGGGTCAAGGTACTGCAAAAGGATACCGGTATGAATGTTTCCATCAATCTGGCTGGTGAGAATGCAATCGGTTTTGTGGATGCCAGCGAGTATATGAACAATCACGATCAGATCCTTGTATATGGTGTTGATGACATGAAGGAAACGCTGGAGCTGATACGCAAGGGAAAGGTGGAAGGAAGTATTGTGACATCCTTTTATCAGTACGGATACGAATCCGTGCATATACTATATGACTATGTCACAAAGGGAATACGGCCAAAGAAGGAGCGGATTCCTTCCTATCTCATGCTTGTCAACAGGAAGAATCTGAAAACGTATGCATCCACGCTGCAGAAGGAGAAAATGCATGTGGAATAAATCGAAGAGCTTTCGCAGCAAAATCATGAATTACAATCTGATGCTGATCGTGGTGATGGTGTTAGTCTGTACGACCTATGTGCTCATCAATGATCGAACGATAAAGAAATACAATTCCACCTATACCACCTATAATGAGCTCAATCAGTTTTATGACAATATGAAGAATCTCAATGATGCTTTACAGGTATACCTGTATTCTCCGGATGATCAGAATTATAAGGATTTTCATAGATATCGCTCCGTTTTGCAGCGGAATGTGGAAAAGGTGAAGACGAGTTTGAAAAATCAGGATCATGTCTGGCGCTTTGAATTACTGAACAATATGGTCGACGGCTATATGGCACAGGCAGAGCTTGTAATCGCCTCCGATCTGCAGCAGGAAAAGGAGTTCAGTGCAAAGTATCAGGAGCTGCTGTATGATTATGATCTGATCAATAAAACAGCAAGTGAATATTATGGTCTAGCGACTCAGGATATGCAGCTGCAAAAAGCGGCGGTCAACAGCAATCAAAAAACGATGCAGCTGGTGTCACTGTTCTTTATCCTCTATCTGATCGTGTGGATGATCTATTTTTCCATATCCACCATCAAATCCATAACCGATCCTCTGGAAAAGGTTATCAACAATATGAACCGTATCAAAAAGGGAGCATATGACCTCACGCAGATTTCCAATACGAATAAGGAAATGAATGTACTCTGTCTTGCGCTGGAGGATATGGCGGATAGGATTGATGAAAAAGCAAGACTGGAGCGTAGGGTTTTGGAACAGCAAAACGATAACCTGCGCAAGGATGAGCTGCTTGCCCAAAGCGAGCTGCGCATTTTACAAAATCAAATCAACCCGCATTTCCTGTTCAATACACTGAATATGATTTATAAAAAGGCGTACAGCGAGGGAGCCTATGAGACCAGCGAGCTGATGGAGAAGACGAGTCAGCTGCTTCGCTACGGGCTGGATAATGCAAGCAAGATCAGCTCTTTGAAAAAGGAAATAAAAGCAATCCGCAATTATAATTATATACAGGAAAAGCGCTATGGAGACAGAATTCGCTTTCTGATGGATATCGAGGAGGAACTGCCGGATATTCCTATGCCCTCTATGGTTCTGCAGCCGCTTGTGGAAAATGCGGTATCGCACGGCCTACAGGACACCATCGAGGATGGAGAGGTGGTCATCGAGGTGAGCCGCCTCAATAATGAACTTATGATTTCCGTTAGTGACAATGGTGCCGGTATGCCTGCGGATGAGCTGGAGAAGCTCATTCTGAACGATTTTCGCATGAGCAGCGATGAACGCTCTCATCTGGGACTTTATAATGTTACAAGGCGTCTGAAGGCCTTCTATGGTGACGCCGTGCGCATAATTGTCAACAGTCTGGAGGATTGCGGGTTTGAAATCAATATACAGATTGATTTGAAGGAGAATGGATATGTATAAAATCATGATCATCGAGGATGAGCAGATTGAGCGGGAAACGCTGTATAAAATCATTCAGGAGGGATTTCCGGAATGTCAGGAGCTGTATGCTGCAAAAAATGGAAAAGAAGCGCTGACGCTGTTTGAAGCACATCATCCAGACATCGTACTTGCTGACATCAACATTCCCGGAATCAATGGTCTGGAGGTGATTCGCCGCATTCGGCAAACCCGTCAGGAGGTGGAATTTCTGATTTTGTCCTCTTACAATTATTTTGAATATGCACAGGAGGCGATTCGCCTTGGGGTAGAGGATTTCATCTTAAAGCCGTATACGATTGATCACCTAAGGGATGCCCTTCAGAAAACAATGGAGCACCTACAGCAGAAGCAGGATGAAAAAAGGCACCAGAGCGATTTGCTGGAAAAAATAGAAAGAATTACACCGGTGGTGGAAAACGAATGCCTGTTTGCCATTCTATCGAATGAGGATGAGCTGGTACTGCGCAAAAATCTGAGACTGCTCAGCCCGCGCATTTGCAGCGGCTTCTGCTTTATCATCCGTTCCTCCCATTACGATCAAGCCTACATGGAAAAGGTAGCCACAGGCTTCATACAGCTGGGCTTTCGCTGCCTGAAGGAGCTGTTTCATGAGCTGCAGATCTTTTACATTCTGGCGGAGCGGGCGATCGGACAGGAAGAGTTACAGCAGCTGGAAGACTATATCACTGCATTGCAGTCGGACAGCTTTGCTTTTGGTATCGGTCCGATTGTGAATGATATCGCACTGTTTCACCATTCCTTTCAGATGGCAAGAGATCGCATCGGCGCGCAGGAGCCGCTTTGCTTTCAGCTGCTGCAAGACAGTAACAATGCCTGCAGAGCTGATATCGATCTGGATAAGATTGTCGCACAATTTGTGTCCATCTTTCAGAAAATGGATGAGGAGGGGCTTAAAAAGGCAGTCCATCAGCTCTGTCTGACACTGATTCCCCATGAGCGTAAGCAAATTGTTCAGGAGGTGGCCGACCTGTTTGAAAAACTGCGCGATACCCTGCAAAGGGAATATGCACATATCGATCTGCAAAAGATTGCAATCGCACCACTGCAAATCAGTACGAATATTCATCAGGAGGTTCCTTTGTATCTTCATATGCAGATGCATCGGCTGTATGATCCCATCGTTGAAGAGCGTTTTCGCAATACCAATCAGCTGGTACGTCAGGCTGTCCGCTATATCGATGCCAATTACCGTAAACAGATTACGCTGGGGGACATGGCAGATGCCCTGCAGATATCCCCGTTCTATCTGAGTAAGCTCTTGAACAATTCTCTGCACAAAACCTTTACGGAGCTTGTCAGTGAGCGGCGGGTTGAAGCGAGCAAGGAGCTGCTGAAAAGCGGTAAGCGAATCAAGGAAATCGCTTATGAGGTCGGATTTCAGGGGCAGAATTACTTCACGAAGATCTTTAAGAAGTATACCGGAGTTACCCCGAAGATGTATAAGAATTCCTTTGACGATAAATAGGAAAAAAAAGGAAACTGCAAATAATTGCTAAAGATAACAAGAATTTACTATTTTAACAGTTATATAATAACATTGCAGATAAAAGACCAATTTAACTATCATAATTACTATCTGCAATACCATAATGGTAAGGCTGTTACCAGCCGGCCTTACTTTAATCCTTTTTCTTTAAAAAAACCATGTTTCTCCCAGAACATGGTTTTTTTATCATCAAATAACAGCAAACCGGGAGCATCTGCATATTTCAACCCATACTGCATGGATACCAAAGAGCAACACTATGCAAGCGGGCATTGAAGAAGCAAATCCGCAATCAGCCGGTACAGAGGCGGGCAGTGAAACACTGTTTAAGGAAGCCCTTGCGGGCTACTCAGATTTTCCGGCATGCCAGCACTGTTACAGGTATTTTGTGTGCATAGAGAGAAAAGCAATGCCCGTGGAATTTTCTTACGGATATTGCTTTTTCTGTTCTATTTGGTCAGCTCCAGAAATTCATCAATACGCTGTGCGCATGTATCCAGACAGCTTGTCCAGAATGCTTCATCACACAGATCGATATCAGCCATCGCTGCGACATCCTCGACACTGGATATGGTTGTTGCTTTTAAGAGCTCGCGGTATTTTGGAACGAAGGCATCCTTTTCCTGTTGATATTTTACAATCAGCCCGCGTGCGAACAGGGCACCGAATGCATAAGGGAAGTTGTAAAAGCTCAAGCCGCTGGAATAATAATGAGATTTACAAATCCACATATACGGATGCAGATAGTCAGGGTCCAGACCGTCACCATATGCCTGCTTCTGTGTTTCGATCATGATGGCTTCCAGCTCATCCGCAAACATAAAGCTGTCTTTGCGCTTTTCAAATACTGTCTTTTCAAACAGGAAGCGGGAATAGATATCACAGATAACCTGCGTCAAATCCTGTAGCTGATTTTCAATCAATGTGATTTTTTCCTGACCCTTTGCCTCCTCGATTGCGGCATTCATAATGATATTTTCATTGAATGTGGAAGCTGTTTCCGCAACCGGCATGGAATAATCGGTATTCAGAGGACGATGATTCTCAATCATCATTCCGTGATAGGCATGTCCCAGCTCATGGGCAAGTGTAACGATATCACCAAGCGCACCATCATAGTTCGTCAGAACACGGCTCTGCTTAACGCCGCTTAAATTAGCACAGAAGGCACCGCCGACCTTTCCTTTGCGTGGGAAGAAATCGATCCAGCTTTCGTCAAAAGCACGCTCCATCATATCTGCCATATCCTCTGCGAAGGGACGGAAATGCTTCAACAGGTATTCCTTTGCCTCCTCTACACGATAGGTTTTTGTTTCCTCACCGAGTGGCGCAAAGAGCTCATACCATGGCAGACCGTTCTTATATCCGAGAAGCTCTGCCTTGCGTTTGAGATAGGCATGAAATTTCGGCATATAGGATTGCATGGTATGCAGTAGTGCATCCAGCGTTTCCTGCTTCATGTGCGCATTGTGCAGTGTCATGGCAAGTGGAGAAGCAAATCCGCGCAGATCACATTCTGTCAAAACCTGTGCCTTGATGCTGTTTAAGGAAAAGGCAACAGCATCGCGTATTTTATCATAGGCCTTCAATTCTGCCTCATAGGCACTCTTACGGACCTGCGGATCGCTGTCATAGGCCATATTGCGTATCTGAGAAAGCGTGGTGGCTTCCTTCTTATAGTCCACCTCTACGATACTGGTCAGATATTCCTGCAGATTAGCCCAAGCCTCACCACCGCTGATATTCATTTTGGATAATACATCCTCAACATCATCACTGAGCAGATATTTGCTGTCCTCTTTTATGGTGTGCAGCAGATAGCTGTATTCCTTTAGCAGTGCATCCTGTTCGATACACGCATCCAGATCCTCAATTTCTGCCACGTAGCGGTTAAACCTTGCATTTGCTTTCGTGATGCCGCTGAATTTCTGTGAAAACTGATTCATCAGCGAAACCGTCCTTCCATCAGATGTATTTGTGGACTGCTTCAAAGAGATAAAGTGTCCGACACGATCAGCAAGTGTGTGAAATTCCTCCAGCAGGGATAGCATGCTATGCAGAGCTGCTGTTTCGTCCGTGTGGCTCAGCTGGTCGGCTGCCTGTGTACAGCGCTGAATCAGCGTATCCATTTTTTTGAAGTCGTTGCGAAAGGCTTCATCATCGTATCCCTTGTATAAAACATCTAAAGACCATTCATTCATAAGTATCTACCTTCTTTCCTCCTTTAGACAATACCCATATTATATCCCATCTATACAGGAAATGCACAGTTTTACAAAGCTTATTTCAGGAAACCACACAGACAGACAGAGGATAGGATAAAACAGGCATCCCTTCTGCAAAGAAAACGCAGGGATACCTGTTGCGATAAAAGCAAACAGTGCTATGGGCAATCAAACAGCGTTCGTGATAAAGCAATGTGCAAGGCATGTTATCCGCGGGAATCCACACGCCGGCGGGAGGCTGTGAAAATAGCGTAGGCGCATAGCATAAGCACTGTGCTGTAGCCGATGAATATTAAATTGTTTCCGGGAATGGCTTCAAACAAGGTAAGCGAGCCAAAGAGGAAAAAGATGAAGGAGCTTCCCACCTTGACCGTATCCTCACGCAGATGAGAGAAAATCAGCTTGCCTGCAAAGATACCGAGAATATTCGCCATAATCAGCCCCAGCGAGGCGCCGAGGAAAATCGGGAAATGCTCGCTCATGTGATCTGCGGCAAGTGCAACGGTTGCTAGCTGCGTTTTATCACCCAGCTCTGCGATAACAAAGGTAAAGGCGATTGACACTACGGGGATTTTTAATGCAAAATGATGCCCTGCCTCTTCCTTGGCACTGCAGCGAAGATTCATCAAACCGAAAAACAGAAACATGGCACTAGCCGCCAGCTTGATCAGACGCATGGGAATCAGATCACCAATCAGATCACCGGCCAATACCGACACACCACTGATGGCAAGGACACCGAGTATCATACCGGCAATTACGGTTTTTACAGAGTAGCGGTTTGTCAGCGCCATAATCATGAGCTGGGTTTTGTCCGCCATCTCCGCCAGAAAAACAAATAGAAATGTATGAAACAGCATAGGTTCACCTCTTTCAACTATATGCAACGGAAGCAGACGGTATGTCGAGTATATAAAAAAAGATTTTCTTCAGAACCGTCAATTCTGAAAAAAATCTGAGATGCTAGGATATATATGCCAGAATCAGCTTCATGGTGTTTTCCACACCGTCATAATGCGTTCGCTCCATACCATGAGATGCATGTACACCCGGACCGATCAGTGCACCGCGTATATCACAGCCGCCGCGCAGGGCTGCACTGACATCACTGCCATACATCGGATATATATCAACTGCATAGCGCAGGTTCTCTTGCTTTGCCAGCTCGATCAGCCGACTGGTCATTTCATAATCATATGGCCCGCTGGAATCCTTTGCACAGATGGATACATCCTGCTCACTGCATGCCAGATCAAGACCGATACATCCCATATCCACAGCGATCAGCTCACTGATGCATTCCGGTATGTGGGACATGCCGTGACCGACCTCCTCATACGTACTCATCATGAAAATGAGATCATATGCAGGGGTTATGCTATGCTCCTTTATATGCTGGAGAACCCCCATCAGGGCACTGGCACTGATTTTGTCATCCAGGAAGCGGGATTTGATAAAACCGCTTTCTGTAATCTGAACCTTTGGGTCGATAGCCACAAAATCACCGTTGCAGATGCCGAGTGCTTCTACATCCTCCTTCGTCTTCACAACCTCGTCGATACGAATTTCCATCTCATCGATTTCACGCTTTCTGGTGGACGCATCCTTATATACATGGGATGCGGGAGAGCAGGAAAGTACAGTACCTGTATAGACGCTTCCATCTCTTGTATGAATGCGGCAGTATTCTCCATCCAGTGTCGGAATAATCGGCCCGCCGATATTGGTCACTGCCAGCATCCCATTGCTTTTGATGGAGCGCACCATCAGTCCCAGAGTGTCGCAGTGCGCACAGAAGCCAATCGTTTTTTCACTGCTGGAGCCCTTCACATAAATCAGAAGATTCCCCTTGTTGTTTCGTTTTGTCTGATAGCCCAGAGCTGCTGCCTCATCGGCTACAAAATCAATCGCCTTTTTTGTATAGCCGGTCGGAGAGTCCGTTCCCAACAGTTTTGAAGCAAAATTCAATACGTATGTCTTATCCATTTGTCTACCTCACTTGCTTATATAAACGCCGTCGTTTCCGTCAATTTCACTGACTCTGACCCGAATGACCTCACTCAGGGAGCTGGGGATATTTTTCCCTATATAGTCAGCGCGAATGGGAAGCTCACGATGCCCGCGGTCCACCAGAACAGCGAGCTGGATTTCCCTGGCTCTTCCATAGTGCATGATCGCATCCATCGCAGCCCGCACGGTTCTTCCCTTGAAGAGTACATCGTCCACTAGAATGACTTTCTTATCCTTTACCGGCAGAGATTCCATTGGCAGGGGATAGGGCTGTTCTCGATCATCCCTCCAATGCGATACATCCAGTGCAAAGCAGGGAACTCTGACATCCTCCACATTGCATATAATATCTGCCAGCCGTCCGGCTAGAATTTCTCCTCTTGTTTTGATACCGATTAAGACAATATCCTCTACACCGCGGTTATGCTCGATGATTTCATGCGATATGCGGATCAGAGAACGTTTTATCTGGAGCGCGTCTATGATTTCCTTTGTTTCCATGTACTACCTCCTGACGTGCAGCTACTATAAGTATAGCGGTTCGTCTTCATTTTCGCAATCATTTCCAAGGATTTCACGCAAAATTGAGGCTGCGTATTCCTCATAGAGCTGCGTATTATTTTCCGCCCTTCTTGTATACAGGACGTAGATTGGAATATCCTGCAAATAGAGGATGGTGAAGAAGTCGCGCAGGAGCGCATCACATACGGGCTTGTTCTGTGCACAGCCAAGAGGATTGATGAAATAGGAGGAAATCAGCTGCCCATTTTTGCGACAGGGACCCTTGCGAAACAGATCCAGGCATTCATCGAGAGTATCCAGTCGGCGATAGCCGTATTCATCGCTGACATTGTCCAGATAGAACAAATGCGTAACCTTGTGAAACTGCAGTGTCTGCATCGGCTGGGTGAGCGGAAGAATCTGATACAGCTCCTGATTTTCCTGTGTGAGAAATATACTGTCGGAAAAGGTGGAAAAAACTGAGGTGATACAGGAATGCGTGATGTTTTTCAAAGCGCCGATTTCTCCCCCTGTACTGACGATTTCCTCATCCAGATAATGCAGGGTTCCATGATCATCGTACACAGGAGCAGCCAGAAGTCCCTTCTGTTCACAGGTACGAAGGCAGGCATCAAGCAGCTCACTTTTCCCGGTTCCGCTTTCTCCTGCGAAAACCAGTCCTTTTTTTGTATTGTTGGCATGTACCTGAAGCATTGAGGCGTGAATCGGCAGGTCGTGCTTCTCCATACAGATTGCGTTGTAAAGCGTCTGCAGCATATCCTTGAGATAACGTATATGATGCATGCGCTGGGTTCCGCTGACCAGACCGATGGTAATCTGATTCGTTTCATCGTAATAATAACAGGCCTGATCTTTCCCTGAGGATAAGGCGAAAATGAGAATAAAGTCCTGTCGCAGGGACAAATTGGTGAGCGGATACAGGGCGGCGAGACAGACCCCCAGCTGAACACACTCGCGGGACAGATAAACAATACCCTTTTTATCCGCAATCGCAATGCTCATTGCAAAAAACGCATTTGCATCCATACTGATGTCACGGTAGATGAAGGAGGAGGCACGTTCTATGGAAATATTTGCGGCATCCGGCTGCTGGAACTGTGGTACATGATGAAGCTGTACCCGGGAAATAAAAGGAATTTGTTCCAGAGGAAGATGGGCATAGGGGTGAGATACCTCACAGACGCTCAGCTGCAGGGTTGCATCAAATCCAAAGGGCTGCATATGCAACAGGCTCCTGTCCATTTGTTTCAGGGTGCTCATGCTTTGAAACAGCGAATCCAAAGAGGGATTCAGTGCTGCTTCACTGCTGCAGAGACGAAATTTTGAAAGGCTTGCGGCATATGTCAGAAATTCTAGCAGATAAGGACTGGGATGCGGCTGTGTGGTAAGCAGGGCAAATACTCTTGCTTCCTCAATATCATAAGGATAGGCATCAATCAGACGGCGCAGGTATTGTTCACCATCACAATCCTGCGGAAATAAAAGCTCTTTTTTCATGTTGGGATCACCTGTTTGTAAGCTATGCGAAAAATGTCGAAAAAAGTACAAAAAAGAGGAAACAGAGCATTGCTATGATATCGTCTGCTTGCCGGCTGTATCTATTAACAGGCTGTATACCATGAAAACAGACAGAAACGGATTACAAATGGATTGGTGATTGCAAGAGAAAAGCAGTACACCAAGCCACAGCCTATTATCAAAAACTGCTGATTTCCTTGGTGTATGATGAAGCTATCAAGAGATGAAGGAAGGCGGTTTGTCTTCCTTGTATTTGATAAGGAAGCTGTAGAAGCGAATAACCTGAGATATCTAACGAAAAGGAAACAGAAGAAAGCCTGCTTTTGCTTCCTAGCTAGCAGGATAAGAATTGACATATGCTTCATACGTTATTCCTTTTCTCATGCTTATTCTTCCGCAAACGAGGTGGTTTTGGATGCTGACGGCTTTGACAGGTCCTTTGCGTTACCGTAAGGCAGGGGAAAGAAAAAGACGCAGTACATGGAAAGAGCTTCCAACGATCTGCGTCCTATTATACTATATGGAAGCTTCACACTGCGCTATACAGTGCGGTCAAAAAAGAGAGCGGCTTGAAATTTAGCTGAAATCTAACAAAACGTTTGTTGCGGACTGATAGCTGTCCTTTGGCTCTGCAAGCGTCATTTCATTGCTGATGTATGCAACAACAACGAAATCTCCAGATATACTAGGCTTTCTTCTGTGCATACCTTCACCAAGGGGATATATGAGCATCAAAACAGATTCATTAGCTCCTCCTTGCTCATGCTGGTGATGATTCCCTCATTGTTATGAATGATGGAATCGCTGAGATCCTGCTTCAGACTTTGCAGCTGCATGATTTTTTCCTCGATGGTATCTTTAGCAATCAGCTTAACAACTTGTACATTGTTGTGCTGACCGATGCGGTAGGCCCGATCGGTTGCCTGATTTTGGGCGGATACATTCCACCAAGGGTCAAAGTGGATGACCACCTCCGCACTGGTCAAATTCAATCCGGTACCGCCCGCTTTCAGAGAAATCAGGAAGATGGGGGTATCATCGCTGTTAAAGCTGTTCACCAGCTGCTGCCGCTGCAGCTTCGGTGTGCTTCCCTTCAACAGATAGTAGGGAATGTCCTGACGAACCAGCTCTTTTTCCAGCAGGGATAGAAGCGATGTGAACTGTGAGAACAGCAGAACCTTTTTTCCGGATTCCCGGCAATTTTCAATAAACTCCATGCAGGCACTGATTTTAGCACCAATACCGTTATAATTTTCATACAGAAGACGGGGATCACAGCATAGCTGGCGCAGTCTTGTCAGCATACTGAGAATCATGATCTTACTGTTTGCGAAGCCTTTTTTCTGAAAGCTCTTGTTTAGATCATCCCGTATAAGGGATACATTGGCCATATATAATTTTCTTGTTTCTTCATCAAGCTCAATCAGCATGGTGTTTTCCACCTTTTCCGGCAGCTCCTTGAGGACATCCTTCTTCACACGCCGCAGGATAAACGGCTCAACCATGCGTTTCAGCTCCTTTAGCATCCCCATATCGTTTTCCTTGACGATGGGTAGTTCATATTGCTTCTTGAAATAGGAGTAGGTATACAGATAGCCGGGCATGAGGAAATCAAAGATACTCCACAGCTCTGCCAGAGAATTTTCAATCGGTGTTCCGGTCAGGGCAAACCGATGGCGAGCCTGTATCTGCTTTACGCTGATGGCATTCTTGGTATTGTGGTTCTTGATATATTGAGCTTCATCAATGATCTGATACTGGAAGGTAAGACTCTCGTAGGCCTCGATATCCCGCTTTAAATAATCGTAGGAGGTGATAACGACATCATAGTCCTTACAGCTGCGGATCTGTACCTTGCGCTCATCGCTGGAGCCGCTGATGATGATGCTTGTCAGCGTTTTGGAGAATTTCTCAATTTCACTTTGCCAGTTGAGAATCAGGGAAGACGGGCATACGACCAGCGACAGGGAGTCTTTGCTGTGCAGCCGCTCATCCTCAAGCAGCGTGATGACCTGCAGGGTTTTACCGATTCCCATATCATCCGCCAATATTCCGCTGAAGCCATAGGCAGCCATGGTTTTCATCCAGCGAAAACCGGTTTTCTGATAATTACGCAGCGTTGATTTCAGTGCAGGAGGAACTGCAAAGTCACTGTCCTTCACATTGCGGATCCCGCGAATGATATCCTTGAAGGAGGAATCTCGATCAACCTTGATCATATCGCTATCCTTTAGACTGTTGTCAATATACAGGGAACGATATTTGGGAACCTTGATCACACCGCTGCTGATTTCCTTTTCACTCACATGCATACCATCCAGAATCGCACTGAGCTCCTGAAGTGCACTGTCTTCTATGTTGACAAAGGAGCCGTTTTTCATACGGTAATACTTCTTATTCATACGATAAGAGGCAAGGACCTCCTGCAGCTCATTGACAGGGAAATCGTAGGTATCAAAATTGATTTCCAGCAAATCACTTTCAATGCGGACACCCATGGAGATATTGACACTCTCCTTGATCTGCAGCTTTTTAAATTTATCTGTAGCAAATACCTCGCAGGTGTTGCCCAGCTCCTTTAGCCCCTGATTCAGAAATTCATACATGGCGTCCTGTGAATGCTCGATATAGGCAATGCCTTCCACTGCATCAATTCGGGTCATGTAACGAGTAAAGACAAGCCGTGTCGCAATTTCATCATTGAAATTTCTGGAGGTGGACAGGGCACTTGTGCTGAATGCATTGTATTCCTCATTTCCATAGCAATACATCAGACGTGCGGAAATCACATTGTGCTTCGGCATATCGATATACAGACGGCATTCCAGAGGAAGTGGGGCAAAGGCAGAGATATCCACCCCTCTCAGCGGGATATGCCGGCGGGTATTCATAATGACATTATTATAAAAGGTGGGCATGAGGTCACTGCTTAACAGCAGCGGCTTTTTCTTTTCCAGATATGTCTGCAGCAGACGGCTGCAGGTTTTTGAATAATCGGCATCACAGCGGTACAAAATGTGATCCAGTAACAGATACACATGGCTGCGGCCTTCAAATATGCGATAGTTCAACGAGCTCAAGGCGATTTCATAGGAGTCATCCTCCAGTTTTTTCACCTCCATGGATAGCTTGGGATTCTCATCCAGAAAGCGCATATTGATCAGCATCTTTTCCTTCATACGATGCATGACATCCTCTCCGGCATACAGCTTGAAAAATTCATCGAGCGCATCCGGCGTCATACACAGGTTACGGGCCTGCGGACAACGCTCCAGTGCATGGCGGTTCTGGAAATAGAGGACATCATGCTCATGGCGCAGCATAAAGTCAATCAGCTTTTGACTTTCTTCATCAAAGCTTAAACGGTTATGCAGAAATTCCAGCTCCTTACCATAGCTTTTTTTCACATTATGGCGAATATCATCCAGAAATTGAGCGATATCCTTCACGATATAGCGCTTTGCATTTCCCACCTTCAGCGTCAGTGCCAGAATGGTGCGCTGACGAATTTCCAAAACAGGCTCGATGTGGATCGCCTGCTTCAGATTCATAGCCAGCGAGGAATAGATGATTTGTTCCTCATAAGCATTCATAAGGGAAATGGCATAGCTGTCATGCTGCTGAACTGCGGTATGTGCATCCGTCTCCTTCTGCTTCTTTTCATGCTCCTCATTCAGCTTTATCAAAACAGCCGTACAGTGCTCACAGGACAATGTGTTTTTCCCATGCTGTGGACAGCTGCATAAATATGCGCGTACCGTTACATCATCCTTGTCGATGGACATATTGACTTCCCGGTAGTCCTTTCCATCCTTAATGGTAGCGTTGACCATGATGATTTCCTTGGAAGAAAAATCATCGATATCCAAAGATACGATTCGCTGCTCATCCACCAGTCTTTTCGCTTTTTCATATTGTTCATCACTTCCGGCAAAATCCCGGATTTGTGCATTGGTAAACTCCATACATACACCCCTGCTTTCATCTTATTATTGTACCATCTTTTTCACTTAATTTGTCCTTGTATATGAAATGTTTTTCCATAAAGAACAGATCCGCTACTGTTAAGAGTTTGTAAAGTGCGGGCAGCCGCTTGCATACCGGCGGCGCTTGTGAAAAAATGTGGGGTAGGAGGTGATGCTGTGAAGCTGGTGTATCGATGGATGATCATCGTGTGTATGCTGTTTGTATGCGGCTGTGCCGGCAGCAGTCGGCAACAGGCTGCTGTAGAGCCTGCGTCTGTGCAGAAAATTCAACAGATGACAGAGGAGCAGCGCAGCTTTGCTGTTGTCCTTACGCAGTCCATGTGTTCCTCCTGCAGGGATGTTCGATCCATGCTGTCTGCTTGGAAAGAGAAGCACAGCGGTATCATCTATATGGTAACGCTGGATGAGGCAGTGACAGATAGAGAGAAGGAATTGCTGCAGCAGCTGTTTCCAGATTTCTATGCGACTCCCGGCGTGTATTACATGCGAAAGGGCGCGGCTTCAAGCCGTTTTTGGTCATCAGATTACAAAACCTGTGAGGATGACTTTGCTGCGTGGCTGCAGCTGCAGGAGAAACAGGCGTCGTAATGTAGACATACGAATATGAAAAATACGCTGCACTGCTTGTAGAAGTTGGGGTTACCTGCAGAGTATGCAGCAAAGGCGATGAAAACGGGATATGCTTCAAAGGGAAAAAGAAACATTGTGCGTAAGGAATGGCAGGACGAACATGCTGTCAAGGGCCGTCTTGGAAAAAATGCTTGACGTATGAGAGCCCTATCGTATAATAAAGAGGAATAATAAAGAAAGACAGAGGAACAGCGGCGATGAGAATTTGATAATCTAATTTACAGAAACGTGAAAAACATCAGACATACCGAAGGGTATGTACTGTTTTGCGGATTGTGGATTATATTATCATAGTGTTTTTATCGACCTGTTCTTTTCTTATACTCCGGTGCATGCCATATGCAGGAGATAGATATCGGACATAGATTTTTTATATATGATAATCCACCCGCCCACAGGGAGGGATTCTATGCTATTAGAATTACAGCATGTAATAAAAAGATTTCACGACAGAGAGCTGCTCCATATACCGTTATGGCAGATTCATCAGGGTCAGCGGATTGGGTTGATTGGCGCAAACGGAAGCGGCAAAACCACACTTTTGCGAATATTACAGGGTGCATGTGAGGTTGAGGAGGGCGTTGTGCGCCGCTTTTGTACGCTTTCCTATTTTGAACAGCTGTCACAAGAGGTTTCCTATGGAGATGGAAAGCTGATGAAGGAGCTATCGGTTTCCCGGCTGCAGGCGCAGAAGCATGTCAGTGGTGGGGAACAGCAGAGGCTGCGTTTGTCAAACGTACTGAGCACCGCCTGTCATCTATATCTTCTGGATGAGCCGACAAGCAATCTGGATCAGCAGGGAATTGCATTTGTGAAGAAGGCTCTGCAGAATATGGATACCTTTGTACTGGTTACACATGAGCGCTCCTTACTTCAGGAGGTATGTAATCAGATCATTGAAATAAAGGATGGCAGGCTGCACATATATGAAGGTAATTATGAAAGCTATCTTCAGCAAACAGAGGAAAAGAGAAAATATCTGCAGCATCGCTATGATACGATCGAGAAGCAGCGTCACCAGCTGCAAAAGGCGTATGAACAGAAATTAAAGCAGGCACAAAAGGCGAAGCGAAAGCCGCGCAATGTTTCAAACAGTGAACGAAAAATGCGGGGAAAGGTCGCTTTGCGAAAGTCCAAGGACGGTATTAGTAAGGCGATGTATCGGCAGGCGGATGCGATTGCAAGCCGCATGGAGCATTTGGAACGGGTAGAGGTGATAAAGGAAGAGGAAGCGATTGCGATGGATGTACAGGCTCTGGATTTGCCGAAAGGTAAATGGCTGTTAAAAGCAGAGGGACTGTGTGTTTCCTATGGGGATCACGATGTGCTGAAGGATGTGCGCTTCTTTATGAAAAATCATAGCAGAGTAGCCCTTGTCGGAGAAAACGGCTGTGGTAAAACAACGCTGCTCAATGCGATTGTACAGGGGAATCCGGCAATATGGAAGGCACCGAAGGTGAAAATCGGCAGACTGTTTCAGCAGTTTGAAAATTTGAAGGATGAGCAAAGCGTATATGAGAATGCCATGGCGGACAGTGTGCAATGTGAGGCAATCGTGCGTACTGTTTTAGACCGGCTATTATTTCAGCAGCAGGATTTAAAAAAGCCGGTAGCTGTGTTAAGCGGTGGAGAGCGGATGCGGCTTGGCTTTGCAAAGCTGATGGTTGGTGCCAGCAATCTTCTGCTTCTGGATGAGCCGACCAATTATCTCGATCTTCCTTCCATCCGCTGCATTACAGCACTGCTGCAGCATTATGAGGGGAGTGTTTTGTTTGTATCTCATGATGCGGCATTTATCAGGGAGGTCGCAACTGAGGTATGGGAGCTTCGCGAGCATACGCTTTCCATGCCGCAGGATCGTGTGAAGCAACGCAAAAGTAAGCAGGAGCGGGGGGATCCGGATATAGCGACAAAGCGAATGCTTCTGGATATGCGCAGAAGTGAGATAGCGCTTCAGCTTATGTGCGCGACAGCTGATCGGGAAGCGTTGGAGAAGGAATATGATGAAATATTGGAAAAACTGAAAAATCTGTAGAAAGGGATTTGTCAATCTGCGCATTTCATGATACCATGGACGGTAGCAGGGAGGCCGGATATGAAAGAGAAGCATGGTTTTCGGATACATGAAATTTCACTGCTGTAGCTGCAAATGAAATTCTTTCACGAAGCACGGGTGGTATGGGCTGTCCGATAGATAAGCCACTACTGCATGGCGCCAGAAAAACAGCACGGAATCCGGATATGGATGTGCGTCGCATACCGTATGAAGTTCGTGATGATGCTACACCCGATATGCTGGCAGTCATATCGATCGTCTGTGCACTTGCGCAAGGATACTGTAAAGAAAATCGTGGATTGCCATAAACCCGTGATGTATATAAGCAAGTCATCGGGAACTGTTTCCACAGTGGTGTTTGTGAGCAGGCATATACATCCGGATATCTGACAGTTATTTCTGACTCCGCCGTCTGACAATTTGCCCTTTATGAATGACTGAAATGCTGTGATCTTCCACCTAAGCGCCGATTCCTTTCTGGATGCAGAAGGCATTTGATCAATACGGCCGCAACCTGTACGAGGCGTGCTGCTTCAGCGTGTGAATCATTCTCTGAAGCTGCTCAATGACAGCTGTGGAAGTGTCGTTATTCTGTACTGGGTTGTCAGAGAATATGAGGCGATGATGATATAGAAAGCAGTATAAGCGACAGTAGCATTCGATTACGTAAATGTTAACAAGGAGAAGAATCATACATGGACATACATAATCATAATCTGAATATACATTATTCCATACCGGAAAGCTTATGGAATGAGCTGGTGGTAATGTTTGCACAGCTGCCGCATTATCGAGGCTTCAGTGATGGCTGCCCGCAATGGTATGGCTATGACGGAAAGCTGATTGAGGCTTCGCTGGAGGCAAGTGGTCTGCAGTTTTACGCAGAGCTTCCTCAAAAGGAATGGGATGCGTGGTTTGCGCAGTTTCAGCGCAGAGCAGAGGAAATCCTGGGATATCCCATAGGCGAACCGGAAAACGGATATGCATTTCGGATGTATGACTGAATAGGAAGTTGAAAGCTGATAAAAACCGCAGGAGGAGATTCTTTTGCGGTTTTAGCATATGCAAAAAATATTCGTGATGAAAACAGCACTTGCTAAGCGTGTTTATGATGCTAGGTGTCAATGACAGTAACATCACATATTGCAGTGCCTGGGAGGCATCCCTGATGAAATTGACAGGCATATAATGTCAGCCGGATGGAATAAACCCGTAGTTGCATAAAATACATAGGCATAAGGAGCTGAGAGAGTATGATAAAAATATTATTTGTATGCCACGGCAATATTTGTCGATCCACAATGGCGGAATATGTAATGAAGGATTTGGTGAAAAAAGAAGGAATGCAGGAGCAATTTTATATTTCATCCGCCGGCACAAGCCGCGAAGAAATTGGAAACGGGGTTCATTATGGAACACGCAGTAAATTGCGTGAAGAAGGAATACCGGTAGGAAATCACAGGGCTGTCCAGCTACTTGAATCGGATTATAAAAAATATGATTATCTGATCGGTATGGATGGCGCAAATATGAGAAATATGGAACGTATCGTGCATGGCGATCCAAAGCATAAGCTTTTTCTGCTGCTTGATTTTACAAGCCGTCCGGGGGCGATTGCCGATCCATGGTATTCCGGTGATTTTGATGCTACGTTTACAGATGTGATGGAAGGCTGCAGCGGTCTTCTCAAGTATTTGAAAGCACAGAAGTGAGCTGAGAATCATTGGCAGTGATTTACGTATGAGAAAAAACACGCTTGAAAGTCTGAAGCGCATGCGTGTTTTCATACGATAATAAAGAGAGTGCAGGGAAAACAAAGCGTGCTTCTTGGTTAGGTATAGAATGAACAGCCTTTGTTATAAAAGCTTTATATATTATTTAGGATTGCTTTCGCTCACCTATGATATAGTAAGTACAGCCACTTACCACCTGTATATTGTGGCATATTCATTTAATTCCATAATTCTGGATATGGAATCCTCAAAGAAACCGTCGGTCTGTTAGCAGCTGGCGGCTTTTTCATTTCTGACAGTGTGGACAATAATATATACTTCCACCCAGATAATGCTCTTTCTGAATAGCACCGCCGCATGTCGGGCACCCATCCTTATAATGTCCTGCAGACATCACACAGTGGTATCCCCCTTTTATACCATAAATGCTTTTCTCACTATCCCTGCCGCCTTCCTGCACCATTCGCTGCAGTGTCTGCTTCATTGAGGAAAACAAGGCGTATACTTCATTCTTAGTCAGTGTATTCATTTTTCGTTTCGGATGCAGTCCCGCATAAAACAGGATATCCTGACAGACACCGTTTCCGATTCCGACAAACCTCTGCTTAGTCGCGAGAAAGGCCTTTACACACAGCTTTTCTGTTTCATGATTCAGCTTGCTTAAAAAACAGTCATAGGTGAAGCGCTCATCCAGCACAGAACAGCTTTTTAGCTCTGTCTCATAGTAGGCATCCTGTGATCCTTCCGCCTTTGGAAAAACATGAATTGCCGCATACATAGAGGTTGTAACGTGCAGACAGCTCCCATCTGTAAAAATAAGCAGCAGCTTGCTTTTTTTGAATTGCTGCGGCTGTGCAAACCACCGGATGTTTGCTCCGTCACGAAAGGTTAATATCTCGTCTTGAATCTCCAGCTCTACATAGAAGCTGCGCTCTACTACAGCAGTTACGGCTTTGTTTTTCAGTCGATCGTGATAGGTGTCTGGATTTCCATAATAAAATGTGAATTTGTGATCCGTGAAATTTCCGGACACACTTTGAATGGTTTTTCCAAGTACTTCTCTGCGTAAATCCGCCGCTATTGTTCTTGCTTCGGGAAGCTCAATCATATATATCACCTGTATGAATTGTATCAGAAACTACAGCAGTTGCCTATGCTCCTGCTGAATTTCCCAAAAATGATGAAAAAAAAGACGCTCGAATGAGCATCTGAAGATGTAAACTGGCAGGGGTAGAGAGGATCGAACTCCCATCAGCGGTTTTGGAGACCGTTATACTACCATTGTACTATACCCCTATGTTTTAACGCTTTATTATATTATCACAGAAAAAGATTTATGGCAATAAGAAAATTGTAAAAAATACAGGAATCATGACACCTGATGTTACGATTCACAGCCCTTTGAAACATTGAGAAGGATCAGCATATGAGAGTAAATGAAAATATAGGACCTGCTGCATTAGCCCCATATTCTAATAGTTCATACGTAAATCACATATTTATGAATTGGACTGAATCGTAACCACCTGGCTACTTCGTTTCTCAGGATGCAGTCTCTGCTATATCGGTGGTAATGCACATCGCTTTTCGCGTATTGCGGACATGACTTCTGAAATGCTGAAGAGGTGCAGCATACGGCCCTATGTGAATGATCTCAGAGCACCAGTCATACAAACGGATTTGTTTCGATAATGCATATGCACATCATGTACGTGCCTTTCCACCAGGACAACAGCGAAGAAGTAATACTGCTTTCCAAAGACTGTCATACAGAAATAATCATATGGGCAACACAAAGCTACAATGAGCAAATGAGTTTGCATATACAGGAAAAGGTGATACAATAACCATGCCATCAATCTTCTCTATTTACTCCCGATGGTGCTGCTCTTCACATCCAAAGAGCGGCTTTTTTTGTTTATCTGAACGGAAACGAAAAGCACATTGTTTATGAAATGTAGAGTATATACGGCTCTGTTTAAACATGCACTTAAAACATGTATGCTCCTGCATAGCTGTGTGCAGCTGACAATCCTTATACCATGCAAATATGAATAAACTTTAATATTAGAACGTGCATGCTACTGTATCGCTGTTTGTATCTGACGATTTTCACACCATGCAAATACAATTATTAGATATGCTGGGGTATCGCAGAAAGAGTGGCATAAAAAACAGACCTGTCGAAAAGGTGGTCTGTCATGATCCTGATGTGCCTTGTAAGCATCCTGCAGTCTCTGTATGGTGTTGCAAATAATCTAATCCCTTTGATATACAACCACCCGATTCTTACCACTTCGCTTAGCCATGTACAAGGCTTCATCGGCAGCATTGATCATCACTGTGGACGTATGATATTTATTTTTGTAGGCCGCAATACCGGCACTGAAGGTGACCTGATGCTGCTGTATTTCCTCGATTCTCAGATTCTCAAAACGTTGGCGTAAGACATCCATTCTGTTTTCTGCTTGCGAAAGTGTATCATTCGTGAAGAGTACACAGAATTCCTCACCGCCATAACGGGCAGGAATGGTATGCTCGTTTTCCAGCTCCTTCATGATTGTCGCAAGCTCGCGCAGCACACAATCGCCGCGTGTATGACCAAAGGTATCGTTTATGCTTTTGAAATCATCGATGTCCAGAATGGCGAGAACCAGCTCTTGATCACACTCCGCAGCTGTTTCAATTTGCTCCTCCAGTAGCTTGTAAAAGGCATTGTGATTAAACAGCCCCGTCAGGGCATCCATCCGCAGCTGTTCGATCAGCAGCGCCTGTTCCTTATTATAGGCAACAAGCGTGCTGCGTGTTCTCTGTTCATATTGCAGAATGCTGCGCGTAATCAGGTACGCGGCGACCATCAGGATTGCTCCGGCAATGATATCCAGAGTCAAAAACCGCTGATTCTGCGGCTGTGCCAGTGTATAGCTGAGCAGCATACAACCAAGATAACACATACTGTTTAAAACAAAGGCTTTCCTTGTTACCCTTATATCAGCGAAAATTGCACTTAGAAAGATAGGGAGAAGAAAGCTTATAGAGGCGATGCGAACCGCGTTATGTACGATGGAAATCGTCAGACACATAATGGTAAAGGTCATGATGAGCAGGGAATTTTTACTGGCTGCCGATATGCCGGTATGATACTCTGTGTAATGATAAAGACTGACGGCAATCAGATTGATGACGGTAGGAGCTACTATGTATTTCACGCTATAGGTTAGCGGATCATCCCCTTCTGAAATCCAGCCGTTGCAGGCCCAGATAATGCCGATTGCTGCCTCCAACAGAAAAATTAGAAGCAGAATAATCCATGCAGATGTTTCAATCTTTCGGCGAAATTGCTCATAGAGCTCTTTACTTTCTTGCTTCTGCATATCACAGCACGCTCCCTTTTCTATATATCTATATCGTCTTCATTATACATGAAAAAAAGAGTGATGACTATGAGATTTTGGTCAGAATCACTGCGATGCGAATTTACTAAACCATATTATATGCACTGCCATGGCCGTGCTTTTTATGAACTATGCGGCAGATGTCATATTTCCGAGGTTCTTGTGATTTCCTACCTTCTTTTTCCTGTAAGTATTCAGATTGGGATATGTACAGCATAAGGTAATCATCTGGATGCATTCACAGAAGACAAAAAAAGCTTTCCCTCTATATTGCGTACACAACAGATTTAGAAAGCTTTTTACATTCGTTCTTTGACCTGTATGAACGGGAACAGCTAACGGCTGATTTTCCGTGCAATGTAAAGGTTGTGATTGCTGTGCCCCAGAAAGGATGGCTTTTCGCAGGTTTTCAAATGATATCGCATCCATACCTGAAATTCCTCTGCAGTAAAGCGATTGATACGCTCACTCATCAATTCCGCAAGGCCGTCTGCTGCAACATGCTTCAGCCTTTCTAAAGGAAAGGAGTGAAACAGCTCATCAATGCTTTGCTCGTCATGAAACACAAACGGGTCATTGTGAAGCTGCAGGGTTTTCGCATCAAATTCATCTTGCATAAGGAATCCCTCCACATGCATGGTTTCCGATGCCATAACCATATCATGTGGGATATAGGCAAACATCAGGATGCCCTGGTTTTTGCATACCCGGCAGGCTGCCTCGATAGCCTCTAGCTGCTGCTGAGTTTCCGACAGATGATACAGGGGACCGAAGCAGAGAACCATATCAAACTTTGAATTCCAGTCCTTTGGCAGATGTGCGACATCACGTTCCAGAATGGTGATATCCATATCCTTTGTTTTTCTGCTTTCCATTATCTGAACATGTTTTTTGACCGGTTCCACCGCGGTAAGGGAATACCCCTCCTTCGCTAAGGCGAGAGAATATGCGCCACAGCCTGCACCGATATCCAGAATCTGCGCCTGTGTATTAGCATATTGATGAATATAGTGCATGGCTGTCAGGTATTCGACCTGACTTGCATAACCGCGAAAGAGTCTTTTTTCCTCCTCAAAGTGTTCATACAATTCTTGTAATTCCATAAATGCTACCTCCTATTGTTTCCAATAGTATACAGGAAGTATCGCCTCTTCATAAAAAATCTGCAGATTGCTGAAAAAAGAGGTATTAAGCTGATGAATTCCTGATCAGGTGCAGTAAGACTTTCTCAGAAAAGGAAGCTTCAAAGCCGTTGCAATTTCCATCACTTGAAATACGCAGGTAAGCTGAGTAAGGGGATTTGATCACAGCTGCAGCTGTTTCATATAAAGATGCAGATCCTTGTAATTTCTGGTCTTGGGGATCAAAAGCTGAAGCTCATGAAGAAAAACGATTTGAAATTCCACAGCAAGCTCACTCAGCAACGGCAGACATTGCTTCATAAGATATTTCTGGGAAGTCTGTGCATCCACATGAGGCAATATTTCAAAAAAACCCCATAGAGTCTGCAAACGTTCACTGCAATCACGCATATCATAGGATTGCGCCAGAACCTTTTCAATCTCTTTTCCTTGAAGACGCTGATTGTGGATATACCAAAACATAAATGGCAGAAGCTGGCGGGTACGATCTTTCAGAAACAGGCAAAGATAATATTCCTCCTTCTCATATTCCTTCTGGTTATGATAAACACCCGATAGATTGAAATAATAGATGCTTATGCGTTCTGCTTTGATAGCTTGCTCCTGCAGCAGCATTTCACATTTCCTGTGCAAGCCCTCAAAGGCCGGCACATGAATGCGGGCGCTGATCAGGCAAAGCCAGTGATACAAATCAAACAATGCTGTCCAGTTTCCGCTGTGCTCCTCCTGCTTTCTAAACCTCTGCAGCTGCTTCCATGCAGGCAGATCATTATGCTCCAGATTTGTCTGATGAAGCGCATAGGTAATACAGTTTTGCACAGAATCAGGGTGAGAAAGCATAGGAAATAAGGTTAGTAGTCTGCGCAGCTGCTTTCGATCATGGGGAAGGTTATACTGATAGCGATACAGGATGGTAGCATAAACAGATTCCAATTCTCTTGGCAGTACGCTATGAAACTGCATCAGCCAGTCATATTCCTCTGACTTCAGTAATCTATCCTTTTCCAAAGCATCCAGCAGGATAGAAAGACTATTTAAAACCACGGTCTCCCAGCTGTATTGTCTATAGGGAGAAAGAAGCTGCATCAGCTTGCGGATACAGCTACAGCATGTCTCCTCCTCATAAGCATTCCAGCTTACAAAAAGCTTTTCCAGAAAAGGTGCCAGCAGGGGATCGGGATTACATGCATAATTATACTGGAGACCAAGCAGGGCAAACAGCTGATCATAGATATCCATATCCTGCAGCGCTTTTCCGTTTTCCAAGGCGATGTAGCTGCGAAGCGAAACAGCATGATTCAGCTTTTCAACAAGCTCCTTTTGGGTATAGCCCAGTGCTATCCTTTTCTGCCGAATCAGCCAGCCATAGCGTTTTCTGTGTTCTTCACATATATCCAGAAGCATATGCGTATATCCTTTCTTACAAGCAAAGACAGCTCATGCCATATAACACGTATAGAGCATCATATCGATTCCTACAATGAATGGAGCTTATCTAATTTATCATTCTAACAGCCTATACCTGCTTTCTGTCGGTCTGCATACTGGAACTCGGAATGGCTCCCCACTATGGAGGATATGCAAAAGCCCCTACTTTCAGCATAATGGTATTAGAATGTTCACTTTGTATGTTTAAGCCTTTTTTCCATTATAACATATGGATCGGGATTGCAATAAGCTATTCGAGTGTTTCATATAGGAAAAACATGGGGATTGATAACAGGGCATCCTGCATGATTTCTTTGAGCCCTTCGTATCATTTAAAAGAGGGAATTCATATCGTGCAATAAAGACGCAAGCTGCTGCATATCTTTTTAAGGGACAGGAAATGTCAGGATAAAGGAAGCAGGAGTAGAAAAAGATTTGAAGAATGATATGAAAATATTTAGAGAAAGTTAAGATTTAACTGCTATACTTACTCGAGAGCTTAGAAAGCGGGGTGTTTTATGCAGACTACCTGGAAAAAACGAATACTACAGATTCTATTGCTTCTGTCACTGACAGCCTTTGCCTGCTGGTTTGCGTTAAAGGATGATTGTGCAGAGGTTTTATATAATATTTCTCATATACCCTGGTATTGGATGTTAGGTATCGCGGCGCTGGGTACTGCGTATTACCTGCTTCAGGGAATCGTCTTATATCGGATTGCAAAGCCCTATAAAGCAGATATCCGCATATGGGACGGTATACACAATGCGTATATTGCAGCTTTTTTCAATGGCGTTACACCATTGGGCGGCGGGCAGGTGGCACAGACCTATGCATTTCGCAAGCTGGATATGCAGTACAGTGATATCGCCAGCGTATTATGGAAGGATTTTTTCCTTTACCAAAGTACCGTTCTGTTTTATGTGACCATTTTGCTGCTTACACGCTTTTCTTATGCACTGGAGCATTTTCAGCTCTACTTTTTTCTGGTGCTGCTTGGCTTTGCTATCAATGCCTCTGTTATTGTGATCTTATGGACGATGGCCAGATTCCCGAGACTGTATGTAAAAATCAGCCGCGGCATTGTCAATATCGGCTTTCGTTTTCATATCGTGAAAAATAAGGCATATACGCTGGAGAAATGGCAGGGACAGATTTTGTATTTTAATGAGGAAATCAAAAAGCTGAAGAAGGAGCGCCGCATGATCGTGGAGGCTGTGCTTCTGAATTTTTTACGTATGACGATTTTCTATGCAATTCCTTATGTGGCTGCTTTGGCGCTGCATGTACCCTTGACGCTTTCTGATCTGATCAATGTTTTGTTGATGTCTGCTTGTATTCATATGCTGAATGCCTTAACACCTCTTCCCGGGGATACCGGATGGACAGAAAGTGCATTTATCCTGATATTTGCTGTTCTGTTTGGAAGAACAGAAGCAAGTAGTGTCATGATACTGTGGCGTGTGGCAACATATCATATCCAGCTTGTTGCAGGAGGTATCATCTTTCTCTATGTAAAATCTGCAGGCTCCAAAAGAAAAACGCAGATGCCGGCAGCAGAGCCGCTTTCATGAAATATGTAAGGGTGCATGGACTGTAATCACGCAAGGATTGAACACTGTACGGTATTGCTTTGGCAAGCGGTTATCAAGAATGCTCCACGCATATCGCTGATAAAGCGCAAAGGAAAGAATCACAGAAAGCATCTCATTTATACGGAAAGACAACAGGAGCTGTAAGAAGCAGATCATTGCATTACTGACGAAGGATAGAATCACAGGAAGATACCATTTTGTACGAGAGGACGGAAGCTGTAAGAAGCAGTCACTACCTTGGATAAAGCACGAAAACCAAAAACATGATAACATCAATAAATAATCGCATGCGGTAAAAATACAATCACTCTTCAGATAAAGTGCTGACAGTTAAAACAGCAATAAACTATTCGGAACAACGTCTGTGGGAAATAACAAAAGGAGGCTGTTGTATACGCATATAAAAAGTAAACAGCAAAACCTGAAAGCTTCTGATGGCTGTCAATACCCGAAAGCAGGAAGCAGTGCAAAGCTGCTTGCATTATAAACTATCGCAACGATAAAGCTAACAGCATCAAGTATGAACCACAGCAAGGCGCCCATACCTATTTGGTATGCGCGTTTCTATCGTAAACACAACAGCGCAAATGCCTATTTGACACGCGCTTTTTTTGTATTACCCCGATTTCAATGGTGGCGGCGGACTTCTGTAAGGAGGTGCTGTGCTTTTTTCTATTTTATATTTGCTAGTGAAAGAGCCTTGTGACTGCCTGAATCAGCTATTTTCTTTGCTAGATTTTTCAAATGAAATGCGCATTTATACAGCTATCCCTTTTCGTTACCTGTTATAGGCATATGATTTGTGAGGGATGCGCAGCTGTCTGAACATTTGTAGAATCGGCTGAAAACCAATCGCTACGGGTAATCTTTTAAATTCCTGTTATCTTCTGAATAAAGTGTGGTAAAATAAAACAAGTAAAGGAAAAAAGGGTCAAATATTATGAAGACTGGTAACAATGGTACGGTACTATATAATCGTTTTGAACTTCAGGCTGTATTCTCTCAGCTGCAGCCGCGTGAGGAATATTCTCTTCTGTATTATAATGTTAAGAAATTCCGGTATTTTCTTGGTCGACATGACCATGAAACAGGGGAGGAGCTGCTTCGTCAGATTCTGAAGGTTTTTACTGAAGGGTTGAAGGAAGGACAGTATCTGCTCTATACAGGCGGTGATGATTTTCTCTTCCTCATCCATGAATGGAGAAAAAAACAGATTATAAACGAGCTTATACAAAAAGACTATGACGGTTATGAATTAGAGGATCCACGTTTTTTTAACAGGGTGTTTTTTTCCATGGGGGTGTGTCGCCTGCGGGATTTTCCGGAGGCTGATTTTGAAACCTGCTGCTTCTATGCCAAGCTTGCACGTCTGACATCCGAGGAATACGAAAAGAAAAGCTCGGATTTTAAGTTTTTCACAAGAAAGCAGCTGCAGGAATTTCAAATGCGCTCACTGCTCGAGGTGAAAACCGTAGAGGCATGCCGTAAGGAGACCTATTCCATCTATATCCAACCCAAGGTGGATGCCAAAACCCTGAAAATATGCGGGGGAGAAGCATTGCTGCGCTGGTTTGATGAAGATGGTACGATGATTCCTCTTTCATCATATCTGCCGGTATTGAATGAGAACAGCTATATCCGATATGTAGATCAAATGGTGTTTGAGCGTGTATGTGCCATGATCCAGGAGAGCATACAAAAGGGCATGAGAATGGTGCCCATCAGCTTTAACCTTTCCAAGGCTAGCTTTGAGGATGAGCCGTTTATGAAGGAATATATCGAATTGTTTCAGCAGTTTGACATACCAAAGGAGTATATTGAATTTGAATTACTGGAAAGTATAAGCATGGATAATTCCAACAAGCTATATAAGGTGGTGGATACCATACATAAGGCGGGATTTCGTTGTGCGCTGGATGATTTTGGCAGCGGGTATTCCTCTATGAGTGTCCTCGCCAAGGTGCCGATTGATATTATTAAGCTGGATCGCTCCCTTTTTCAAAATCCATACAGAAAGGAGGATACGTTCCTGATTGTGGATGGTCTGCTTGCTATCCTTCAGCATTTTCCTGTACAGATCGTTGCAGAGGGCGTAGAGGATGAACGAGTGGCAGAGCATCTGCGGCAGCGTGGCTGTGATATGATTCAGGGATTTTATTACTATCATCCCATGCCCATGGATGAATTTCAGAGACTGCTTGCAAAGCAGGAGGCGTAATCCTTGTGTGTAAACAATCCCAATATGGTTGCCAATGCTCCTGTAAGACATGCAGGAAATGCGATCAGGTACACAAAACAAGGATTACAAAAAGCCCGTTGCGTGGTATTTTTTGAAGCAACCCCAATATACAGGTAAGGGATACTTCATGAATCCAAATGCAAACAGGCTTTTTTTGTATCCTGGAAGACTGCCAGAAACACACATCACAGAGGATGAAGAACGGCTTTTCCAAGCAGAACACCGAGCAGACATAATAGCACGGAAGCCAGAATATAGGTGATTCCCATTCCTGTTTTATGCTGCTCCAGCAGGGAAACAGCCTCCAGAGAAAAGGTGGAGAAGGTGGTGAATCCTCCGCATACTCCGGTTTTCAATAATAGCAGACTGTGTTCAGTCAACAATGACTGCCTCATGCTCATTGCTGCCAGTATCCCGATTGCAATCGCACCGAGAAAATTGATGAGCAGTGTCATATACGGAAACTCACTTTTTACAGGCACCATGGAAATCCCATAGCGCAGCATCGCCCCGATGGCACCGCCAAGGCCGACAAACAAAAACTCTTTCATAAACATCGCTCCCGTATTCATTTTACCATATTTCCAAAATGAAACCGCATACCTTGCGGAACTTTTTTATTTCTGACGGCAGTTTTCTCAATTCTCTTGCGCAATCACTGATATAGGCTATAATAGTAACATTCAAAGGGATGCTTGGGAGTGTGATGAAATGTTTACAAATGCGAATCTGAAACGGCTGATTCTGCCTCTTGTTGTCGAACAGATTCTGGCAGTAACAATCGGAATGAGCGATACGATTATGGTGTCCAGTGTAGGAGAGGCGGCAGTTTCCGGTCTTAGTCTGGTGGATACGATCAACATCCTCCTCATCAATATCTTTGCGGCACTGGCAACAGGAGGAGCTGTCGTTTGCAGTCAGTATCTCGGTGGACAGGATCGTGCAAGAGCATGTGTGTCAGCGAAGCAGCTTGTACTATCAACCGGTATTCTCGCGGTTATCATCATGGCGGTCGTTCTGATTGGCTGTACGACAATCCTGCAGCTGGTTTTTACGGATGTAGAGCCGGCAGTCATGTGGAATGCGGAGGTTTATTTTAAAATATCCGCATGGTCCTATCCGTTTATCGCCTTGTATAATTCCGGAGCTGCCCTGTTTCGCTCCATGGGAAATTCTAAAATTTCGATGGTTACCTCCCTGTTTATGAATGCGTTCAATATCGTGGGAAATGCTGTTTTGATTTACGGGTTTCATATGGGCGTAGCGGGTGCTGCCCTATCTTCTTTGGTTTCCCGTATTCTGGGCTCCCTGTTTATGCTGTATCTGCTGCGCAGCCCGGACAATCTGATTTATATCGATACATATCGGAAGCTGGAATTTCATCCGGCCATGATTCGCCGCATATTGACGATTGGAATACCAAACGGGTTGGAAAACGGTATGTTTCAGATAGGGAAAATCCTCGTTCAGGGACTGATTGCCGGCTTTGGTACGGTTGCGATTGCGGCGAATGCCGTAGCCAATAATATTGCACAGATGGAAATCATCCCTGCTGCCGCCATCGGACTTGCGATGATAACCGTTGTAGGCCAGTGTGTCGGAGCCAGGGATTATGAGCAGGCCCGCCTCTACATAAAAAAGCTCATGAAAATTTCATATATATCCATGATTGCATTAAATCTTATCATTCTGTGTCTTGTGCCTTTCATTCTGAACATATATAATTTAAGTGCGCAGACGTATGATACCGCAATGGAGCTGCTGCTGTATCATGGCATATTCGCCATGGTGCTGTGGCCGGCATCCTTTACCTTTCCCAATGCATTGCGTGCGGCTGGTGATGTGCGCTTCACGATGTGCATTTCCATTGTGTCCATGTGGCTGTGCAGAATCTGTCTGAGCTGGCTGCTTGGGGCGGTACTGGGACTTGGCGTGTTGGGGGTCTGGCTTGCCATGTTTACCGACTGGCTCTTTCGCATACTCTGGTTTTACTGGCGGTATCGAAGCGGCTCCTGGATGCAAAAACGTATTATCACATAAGGAGAACATATGAACTATACGACGCTGTTATTTGACGCAGACGGAACACTGCTTGATTTCGATGCAACGGAAAAACGGGCTCTGCAGCGGGTGTTTGATCTGCATCACTACCCGTTGACGCAAGAAATGAAGAAACGCTATCAGGTGATAAACACGCAGCTGTGGTCAGCATATGAGGAAGGCGTGATTTCACGGGAAACGGTTATTTACACGAGGTTTAAAAAGCTGTTTCGTGAATTTGATATAGCAGATGACGGTATTGCCTTTGAGGATGTCTATCAAAAGGAGCTGAGCAGGGGGCATGATGTGGTGGCCCATGCCATGGAGGTGGTCCGCTGCCTATATCCGCACTATCGCATGTGTATTGTGACCAATGGTGTTGTCGCGACTCAGTATGCCCGCTTGCGGGATTCCGGGCTGGATGCATACTTCCAGCATATCTTTGTATCGGAGGAAATCGGATTCCGAAAACCGGATCGCTCGTATTTTGATCATTGCTTTGCCAGACTAACAGGTGTGGAGCGTGAGCAGACACTGATAATCGGGGATTCGCTATCCAGTGACATGCAGGGAGGCATCAATGCCGGTATTTCCACCTGCTGGTATAACCCGGATGGAAAAAAGAATCACCGGAAGCTTCCTGTAACCTATGAAATACGCGATTTGCGGGAATTATATACAATATTGGAGGAGAATCATGGAGAGAGACATTCTGCTGTTTGATTTGGATGGAACATTGACAGACCCAAGGGTTGGCATTACCAGATCGGTTGCCTTCGCTTTGGAAAAAGCCGGAATTCATGTGGAGAATCCGGATGATCTGTGCGCATTTATCGGGCCACCCTTAAAGGATACGTTCATGGAGCTGTATCACTTTGATGAGGCGCAGGCCTTGCAGGCGATTGCAGATTATCGGGTGTATTTTCGGAAACAGGGAATGCTGGAAAACGTGGCATATCCCGGGATTCGTGAAATGCTGGAAGCACTGCAGAAGCAGGGAAAGACGCTTTTGGTGGCTACCAGTAAGCCCGAGGAATTCGCCTGTACCATTATGAAGCATTTCAAACTGGATTCCTATATGCTGGATATTTGCGGTGCTACAATGGATAGTACCCGCAGCAACAAGGCGGATGTCATTGCCTATGCTGTGCAGAAGCACCGCCTACCGATTGAACGGTGTGTGATGATTGGTGACCGCCGACACGATATCATCGGCGGAAAAGAGAATGGCATGCGCACCGTCGGTGTATTATATGGCTATGGAAGCTATGAGGAGCTAAAGGAAGCGGGCGCTGATTGCATCGTAAAGGATGTGCAGGGTCTGCTGGAGGTATTGGAAAAAGGAGGTTCATCAAATGGCTGAAAAAAATAAGAAGAGTACAGCGGAGCTGCTAAAGCAGGCACGCAAAGCTAAGCAGAAGCCCCGCACCAAAGCCCTGGAGAAAACGCTGGGCAAGGGAAAAAACAGTGCCAAGTTTAATAAAGTGAATTTCAACGGATAAGAAAAGAGCGGCTATACCAAAATGGTAACCGCTCTGTTTTTATTCAGGATATGAACGGAAGTGGTGCTTCCTCCATCCTCACCATCCAGTGTCCAGGGAATCTGTTCCTGTGCTTCTATGCGGATATCACAGGCTTTTCTAAAATACATCCAGGTTTCATTGACCTCATGCTTTATCAGTGCCGCAATGATATTTTGTACATCCAGGGGATTGTTGGGAACGCGAATTAGCAGAAGCTCAAACTGTCCGTCATCCAGCTGTGCGTCCTGTGAGTTCACAGCTGTAAAGCCCGCCACAAATTTGGAATTGGTTATACAGCCGAAGATACAGGAATCCTCGATAACCTCCTTTTGGTCGATGACGGCTCTGACATGATAGCGTGGGATATTTGTCAGCTGTTTGACGCCTTCCAGAAAATAAGCGATTTTTCCAAAGGAGTTTTTGGTGCTTTGCGGTGTGGAGTAGGAAATTTCTGTGAAGATACCAAATGCCGCAACATAGGTGAAATAGCGGTCATTGAATTGGCCGATATCACAGGAAAACGGACGGTATTGTGCAATGGTGTCCATGAGCTTTCCAGCACTTTTCGGCAGCTTCAGCGTAGCCGCAAAATCGTTGACTGTCCCGCTTGGAAGATAAGCAAGCACGGGCTTGTTCTCTGTCTCCATAATGCCGCTGATCACCTCATTCCAGGTACCGTCCCCACCGATACATACGAGAATATCACAGCAGCCTCCACTGGCTTTCGCAAGCTTTTTCGCATGTCCCGCATACTGGGTTACAAAAACCTGTATCGTATCCTGCATGGCACAAAATCGATCACATAACGTGAATAAAGCCGTTTTTGCCGTCTGCTTTCCTGCCTTTGGATTCATAATAATTCTGATGCTTCTGTCCATATACACGCCCCGTTTCCTTTACGTATCATTGTAAGGCATAAAGACGGAAAAGGGAAGTGGAGTGCAGGAAATAGTGTTAATACCCGAATATGCCGTCGAGAGATTCATCCTGCTGGACCCAGTCGTTGTATACATTGATCATACGGTATTGGGAAGGCGTATCCCGTATAAAGACTCTTGAAATTCCTGCATTGATGATCATTCGCTTGCACATGGAACAGCTGTTCGAGCTTTGAATCAGCTCCCCGCTGCCTGCTTCATAGCCTACCAAAAACATATCGGCTCCCAGCATTTCACTGCGCTGTGCACTGATGATAGCATTTGCTTCCGCATGGACACTGCGGCATAATTCATAGCGTTCTCCCCGGGGAACCTGCAGCTTCTTTCGGATACAGTAATCCAAATCCAGACAGTTGGTGCGTCCCCGTGGGGCACCTACATACCCGGTGGAGACTATTTCATCATGCTGAACAATCACCGCACCGTAAATTCTTCTGCGGCAGGTGCTTCGCTGTGCTACTGTTCCCGCGATATCCAGATAGTAGTTGATTTTATCTACGCGATCCTGTTTCATAAAAACCTCCCTCTCTTTATCAAATATTATTATAAGGGGAGCTGCTTTTGAATACAATCATCTAAATATAGCTGACAGGAAAGCGAGAGGATGCCTATGGAAAGAAATCGTCGCTATCAGGAATGGGAACCCGAGTGGATACGCAGGAATAGGATGCGTGAATGCAGAAAGCAGTTGAAGAAGTGCATTGGATACCAATAGCTGTGTGAAAAATAGCTGCTAACTGGTGCAGACTGTAGTATCCTACATTACCCGCGTTCATTATATGAAAGTAGAGATCAGGTACAATTTATGAAAGCAGAGACTTTGTAAAGCGATGAAAGGATGTGTATGTTGTTACGATTCACAGTTAATTCATACATATGTGATGCACCTATGAACGATTAGCATATGGAGCTCATGGAACAGGTCCTATATGTTCATATTCTCTTATATGCTGATCCTTTTCTATGATTCAAAGGGCTGTGAATCGTAACGTATTTTTTTGCTCTTCTCCTGCTTGAACCCTGTAGCTTGAACAGCAGGAAGCAACTAGCAAAGGGGAGGGAATTGGGGAAGCTGCACATCCTGCTTTTCATAGCGATAATACGTAAGGGGAATGTGGAAAAATGATACGGCATTCGTTGCCTTTTGATAAAGGAATATAAAAAGCAGATGACATAAAATCATCTGCCATTTTGCAATTCGGCCGCTGTATTCACCATTTCCATTCAGCTGTTTTTTTGCTTGATCGGTGTAATGAATGCCTTACATGCTTTTTACACAGGCGAGAACAGCTGCATAATCCGGTTCTTCTGTAATTTCCTTCACGTACTCTGCATAGCGCAAGGTAGTATCCTTATCAACTACGAAAACAGCACGAGTCAATAAGCCAAGCTCCTCAACATAGGTTCCAGTTGCCGCTGCAAAGCTGTGGAGCTTGTAATCGCTCAGTGTAATCACGTTTTCGTTGTTCTTTGCCTGACACCAGCGCTCAAGAGCAAACGGCAGGTCCATGGATATCGCATAGATGGTAACATCCTTTAGTTCCTTTGCATAATTGATAAACTTTGCGACCTCCATGCTGCACACGCCGGTATCCAGAGAAGGTACGCTGAGGAAGATGCGTGTACCTGTACTATCCTCACTTCTCCACTCGCTCATATCATTTCGTATTGCAGTAAACGGCTTGAGCTTCTCCTTCGGCTTCACTGCCTCATGCTTTATTGTCACAGGATTTCCCTGAAAGGTAATATTCATTTGATATCCCTCGCTTTCTGTACATAGTATACCCGGATTGTTTGAAAAGGTGAACTTATTTGCCTGAGAAATCGCTATTTATGAAACCCAGCGATTGCAGTGGCTGTCTTGTGTATTTTTCTCGTACATTGTTTACAAAACTGTTTCCATTTCCCTTTGAATCCGCTATACTGTTAGAGGAAAGTTGAGGGGTTGTGCATGAATACAGATCAGCTGCTGGATGTAGCCAGCTATGCAGGGAAGCTGCTCATAGAAAGCGGAGCGGAAATCTATCGGGTGGAGGAAACGATGGTGCGGCTTTGTACAAGCTTTCCCGAGGTAGAGGATGCACAGAGCTTCGTTACGACAACCGGCATCATGTTCTCGATTACGGTTGCCAAAAAAACTCATACCAAAATTTTACGTGTGCATACACGCGGTGTCGATTTAAACTGCATTGATAAGATCAACAGCCTCTCAAGAGAAACTGCATTGCAAAGCTTTACGATCGAGGAGCTGGCGCAAAAGCTGAGGGCCATCGAAAACGAACAGCGGTATTCCTTTTGGACAACCATGTTCTTCGGAGCATTGAGCGCCGGTGGCTTTGCGGTCTTCTTTGGTGGGAATTATCTAGAGGCAGTATGCAGCTTTTTGATCGGTCTGCTTATCAAAGCGGTTAGCGCCCTTATGGAACAGCGTGGTCTGCATGGCTTTTTTACCAATGCCATCGCAGCGGCAAGCGGTGCACTTGCGGCTCTTTGCGCACACGCCCTCTGTCCGGCTACGGATGTCGATATCCTTATTATATCCAGTATCATGCTGCTTGTTCCCGGGTTAGCCATCACCAATGCCATACGGGACACGGTTTCCGGAGACTATCTGTCCGGTGTTGCCCGTGCGACCGAGGCCTTTCTGGTGGCGATTGCGATTGCTGCCGGCATCGGTGTCGTCCTGTCCATGTCCATCGGACTGAGCGGAGGTATGTGATATGTATCTGGTAAATATGATGATTGCGTCCTTTTTTGCATCGCTGGGATTTGGCGTAATGTTTAATATTCGGGGACGGAAACTGATTCTTGCAGGAATTGCAGGCTCGATCGGCGGTGTAGTCTATCATGCGGCACTGCTTGTGGGCTGCTCAGAGCTGAGCGCCATGTTTCTGGGATCGGTCGCCTTATCGCTGTATTCTGAAATTTTTGCCCGTATCTGCAAAACACCGGTAACTACCTTTATCATTTGTGCGCTGATACCGCTGGTACCCGGTGGTGGAATGTATCGCACGATGCTGAAGGCGATCGAAGGTGATGTGATGCAGGCATTATCCATCGGATTGGATACGCTGACCATTGCAGGTGTGCTGGCTCTTGGAATCCTTGTTGTATCTACGATAATGAAGGCGATTTTTAAGCCGGAGAGAAGGAGTGTGAGAAGACATGCGGATAAGTGAAAGAAAAGTGGAGCTGCTGGCACCTGCCGGTTCTATGGAGGCTCTTCATGCAGCTGTACAAAATGGCTGTGATGCCGTGTATCTGGGGGGCAGTATGTTCGGTGCCAGAGCTTTTGCCAATAACTTTGATGAGGACGAGATAAAGGAAGCAATCGCCTATGCGCATGTGTATGGAGTGCGTGTGTTTGTCACGGTCAATACCCTGATACGGGAAGAGGAATTTGAGGACTGTGTACGGTATGTCCAGTTTTTATATGAGCATGATGTGGATGCGGTAATTATTCAAGATTTGGGCTTATTCTCTGTGCTGCAGAAACGCTTCCCGGACATGGAGCTGCATGCATCCACACAGATGCACATCCATAATCCGCAGGGAATTCGCTTTATGGAGGCCTGTGGTGCCAGCAGAGTGGTGGTGCCAAGAGAAACATCGCTAAAGGAAATCCGTGCGTATGCGACACTTGGTGTCGATCTGGAGGTATTTGTACAGGGAGCCCTGTGTGTATCCTACAGCGGACAGTGTCTGATGAGCTCGCTGACACTGCAGCGAAGCGGAAACCGCGGGGAATGTGCACAGAACTGCCGTATGAAATATCAGCTGGAAAAACGAATTGCCGGTCACAGCGAAATCCTGCATGGCGAAGGGGACTACCTGCTAAGCCCGAAAGATATGAATACGCTGGAAAGAGTTCCGGAGCTGATTGAAGCAGGGATCGCCTCCTTTAAAATCGAAGGCAGGATGAAACGGCCGGAATATGTGGCATTGATGGTTGCCTTATACCGCAAGGCGATCGACGCCTACTATGCAGGGACTGCTTTTTCCTATGATGAAGCCGTGGATATCCAGATGAAGAAAATATTCAATCGGGGCTTTACACAGGGGCATTTATTTCATCAGTACGGTCCGCAGCTGATGAATCCTGTTCGTCCCAATCATATCGGAATCAAGGTTGGTACGATCATTCAGGTTACCAGAGATAAAATGGTAATTCGCCTGCAGGATACCTTGCGACAGCAGGATGGCATCCGCATTTTGCAGGAACCACAGGATATCGGATTTCAGGTGAATTTCCTGTATAAGAACGGGTTGCTGGTCAATCATGGTGCTGCCGGGGATATCGTGGAGCTGGATAAAACAGCTCCTGTTGTAAAAGGAAGTATTGTTCTGAAAACCAGTGATGCCCAGCAGCTGCAGGCATTGCAGAAAAGCTATGCGGATGCGCCGCGTAAGGTTGCTGTTTCTGCACAGTTCACCATGCAGATCGGAAAACCGGCAGTGTTGGAGGTCATGGATGAGGAAGGCAGAAGCGTGCGGGTAGAAAGCGATGCCCTATGTGAAGAAGCACGCAGGACGCCGCTGAAAGAGGAACGGATTGCCGCACAGCTGAAAAAAAGTGGAGATACACCGTTTGTATTCCGGCAGATTTCCTATCAACTGGATGCGCAGGGAATCCTTCCTATCCGCGAGCTCAATCAGATGCGTCGAAGTGCATTGGCAAGTATGGAGGAGGAGCGAAAAATTCTGCATAAGCACCGCCGCATGCTTACGGATCAGCAGCCTGTCATCCATACGGCTCAAGAAGCTCCATCACTGTGTGCTATTGTGCATACGCAGGAACAGCTGCAGGCCTGCTTGCAGGAGGGGATTGATATGATCTTTGTAGAAAATCACAGCCTGTATGAGCAGATGAAGCATAGTAAGGGGATTTATCCGCGTACGCCAAGAGTGATGAAGGAGGAATATCCTGCTGCGTTGACGATGGTACAGGAAACGGGTGGTCTGCATGCGGGAACAGAGGTCTTCTGTGATACCTCCCTGAATATGACGAATTCCTATACAGCAGCATTTCTGCTGCATCATGGAGCACGGGGTGTCAGCTTTTCGCTGGAAAGCAGTTTAGAGGACTGTATCGCAATCAAGCAGTGCTTTCAGGAGCGATATGCAGTGGATGCACCATTCCTTTATACGGTATACAGCCGGGATGAGTTGATGCTGAGCGAATATTGTCCAATCAATTCTGTGATCTGTAAACGGACAAGCAGAAACTGCGGTCTTTGCAGGCAGGGGGCAGAGTATGCTCTTATCGATGTGAAAAAGCATCGCTATCCGATCTTATGTGACGATGCTTGCCGTACGCATATCCTGCATTATGAGGTACGCAATCATATCGCACAAATACCGGAAGCAAAAAGACAGGGAATCCGGCACTTTCTATGCACCTTCACCATTGAGCGTGCGGCTGACTGCCACAGGATTATCTCAGCCTGTAAAGCGCAGCTGCAAATGAAACAGGATGCATAAGAAAAGGCCTGGCATAGGATATACTATATTGAAAAGAGGGTGTATGCATGGTGAATCTTTTACAGGCAAAGAAGCAGTTTGCAGCCTATTGTAAAGCATTTGATACACAGGATGAGCGGGTGGCTCTAAAAATCCTGCATTCGCATAAGGTGGCTGAGATTTCAAAGCAGCTGGCGATACATAGAAACTGCTCTGCTCAGGATGTGGAGCTGGCCGAGGTGATAGGTCTGTATCATGATATCGGCAGATTTGAACAGCTGAAGCAGTATCATACCTTTCTGGATGCGAAAAGTGTCGATCATGCGGCACTTGGGGTACGGATTTTGCAGGAACAAGGGCTGCTCTCTGTTTTCTGTGATGATCCGAACCAGCAGGAGGTGATTCTGCATGCGATAGCAAATCATAATAAATTCCGAATTGCGGACGGCTTACAGGAGCATGCATATCTGCATGCCACTATGCTGAGAGATGCGGATAAAACAGACATTTTCCGCGTGAATCTGATGGAGAAAGCAGAAAATGTCTATCTGTGCAAAGAAGAGCAGCTGCTTCAGGAAACGGTGAGCGAGGAGGTCCTGCAGGATTTTTTAAACAGCCACCTCATTCTGTCCGCAAAACGAAAAACACACCTTGATATCCTGCTCTCCCATATGGCATTTGTATTTGATTATCACGATGCTTATGCGCTCTCCATTGTTTTAAAGCAGCAATATATTGAGCGTATGGCCATGCGTTATCAGTTTCAAAGACCGCAGGCACAACAGGCGGTACAACTTGCTATGCACCATGCGGTAAAGTATATGCAGGACAGGATTGGTGCGTAATAGAAAGGCCCTGTTACATTTGCGATACATAAGAGGACTTCATGTATGACTGCACGTTCTTATGGTAGACCCCTTATGCCGAATTGACGATAGCGCTCATGCCTTAAACACGAGCGAATCTTCTTTCGCAAAGCTGCTGAAAAGGGAAGGCAGGCAAGAATCGTCCATACCAAATAGGCCGTAGCTGCAAAGAGGAGAACAGCATGGATGCTTGCGAACGGGATAAAGAAAGTAATTTGCCAATCCTACTCTTCAAAAAGAATCCTTTCTAGAAATGGAAAGCAACGATAAGCAATCAAGGTAGACACTGTCTGGCCTCGATTTTATTATTGAAGTAAATTCTAAACAAGCAGGTATGTTAATAACGTGTATATGCCCCATAAGCTTTTCCTTTACACCATCATAAAAGCATGAGGAAGCAGGAATCCAAACGATGATGTTCATCATTGTGATTGGATTCTTTTTTTCATGCCAATCCTGCATCCGTTTGTAATATAACAGAATCATCAGGTATCGATCAACACCAAAAGGCAGCATGGTTTTTGAAGACAACAGGGCAATGTGAGGAAAATGCGAAGCGGCTTTTTTTCTTATGTAACAGATATCGGCGTGATTTTGGCAGGCCGATCCAGTGCAGCGCTTATGTATCAAAGCCTTTAGAAAATGATATCGGATTTAGAAAAGTTTAAGATTTACCTGCGATTTATGATAAGAAATCTCCTGCATAATAAAGACTGTAAGGAAGGGAGCTGATTTCATGAAGAAAAAATACATTGTTTTGCTGGGAGGGATGCTGCTTGGCGGTGCAATGCTGGGCTTCCTCTTTGGCAGTATTGATATGAATCAGATATCCCGCCTGCTGGAGGATATCCCACATGGCTTGCGTGAGATACTTATGATCGTTTTGATTGCTGCACAGATTTTTCTGGCCTTTCTGCCAGGGGAACCGTTGGAGCTTGCGGCCGGGTTCCTGTTTGGCTCCATAGGTGGAACTTTGCTTTGTCTGGTGGGATCTCTGCTTGGGACAGCGCTTGTTTACCTTCTGGTTCAGCGGTATGGAAAACGGCTGGTATCCGTATTTTTCAAACAGGAGCAGCTAAACGAATTCAACGGGGTACTGAAAAAAAGGAACAGCATGCTGTGGATTTTCCTGCTGTTTCTGATTCCCGGAACACCGAAGGATATTATGACCTATGTTGTATCCCTATCCAATGTTGCTTTGGGAAAGTGGCTGCTGCTAACGACCGTGGGACGTATTCCCAGCATTGTGACATCAACATTTCTCAGCGGTTCATTAAAAGAGGGGAATTTCATCATGGCTGCCGGTGTGGCGATATTTACGATTCTGCTTGTAATTGCAGGAGGCTTTGCTTATAAACGAATGAAGGAGGATACAGCGATATGATACAATTTATCATCTGCACATTCTGTGCGGTTATAACCTTTCTGGGGTTTCTACTGCATAACATGGAAGAATCATCCGGAATATAGTACAATTACATTTGTTGAGAGGGAGTGAAGGCGATGGATCATACGATACTCGTCGTGGAGGACGAAAAAGGAATACGGGAGGCTATACAGATTTATCTGAAAAATCAGGGATATCATGTGTTTCTGGCTGAAAACGGGCAGGAAGGCCTGGAAATAGTGAAAAGAGAAGCAATACATCTGGCAGTGGTGGATATCATGATGCCGGTTATGGATGGTATCACCATGACGATGGAGGTGCGTAAGGAGTATGATTTTCCGATCATCTTTCTGAGTGCAAAATCAGAGGATATTGATAAAATAACCGGGTTGAATATCGGTGCGGACGATTATATCACGAAGCCGTTTGGCTCTATGGAGCTGCTGGCCCGTGTCCGCAGTCAGCTGCGCCGCTATGAACAGATTCTGATGCTGAAGGAGCATGCGGTATCCTTGGTGAATAGTGAGGAGGAGATTTACAGCATTGGTGCTCTGGAATTAAACAGTACGACAAAGGAAGCGCGCGTGGATAACCAGATTGTCAAGCTGCGCCCAAAGGAATTTATGATTCTGGAGCTGTTGATGAAGCATGCAGGGCGTGTGTTTTCTGCACAGCAGATTTATGAGGCTGTGTGGAATGAGGAAGCAATCAATACGGAAACCGTGATGGTGCATATCCGTAAGCTAAGAGAGAAAATTGAGCTGGATCCCAAGCATCCACGCTATTTAAAGGTGGTCTGGGGAATCGGCTATAAAATAGAAAAATAAAAACAGGTGATCTTATGAAGAAAAAACATATATTTTTAACATCGTTCATTGCATTGCTTTCTGTAATGAGCCTTATGATTTGTTCCGTATACCGAAATGATCAGATTCAGGAGCTGGGGCGTTCCGGTAAGCAGGCGGTCATATGGTATCTTGAAGATGATATTCAGGAGGGAATTCTGGGTCTTGCTCAAACTGTGCGCTCCAAGGATGATATTATTAAATTCGATACTGAACTGCCGACTTATCTGAAAAGCACGTTATCCAATGATCTGAAAGAAAAAGTCACAAAGAGCTTTCTGGAATTGAAGGAGGATGCCAATTTTCAATACTACGCGAAGGATTTGAAAAACGGTAGGGAATATGGAAATGATAAGCTGGGGAATATGTCTCAGAAGGAGCTTCGTGACAGCAGTCTGCTGTATGGTATTCTGGAGTATGATAAGGACGGTATACCGAAAATTCTGGGAGATTTCAGTGAAATGGATTTCCAGCAGCAGTCACTGACCCGATATCTGCGTTATTTTGATTCTGTTGAGGAAAACGGAGCCATGATAACCTATCATATCAATGATGAAAAATTCACACAGGCACAGGCAATGATTCAGAATCCAAAGCAGATGAAGATCATCTTCCGTGTGCCACAGGAGGTCTCAAAGGATCAGGGATTGATTGCACGAACCGTGTATGACTGGTCGAATTATACGCAGTTTTCCGCAATCGCTGCTTTGATTGGCACAATGGTCCTGATTCTGTATCTGTTGTTTTATCCGATTGCGATCGTGGAGGAAGTGAATCCGTTCCTGACCTTTAAGAAAGTGAAATTCGGTTTCCTATTTATTCTGCTGGCAACCGGAATTACGCTGGGGACTGCCGGTGTAATGGCATTGAGTGGTGCTACGATCAGCGGTACCTTGCAGAGTGTCATGAATGAATATCATATCATGATGTCTGATCAGCTTCTGTTTGTGGCCAATGTCGTTTCCTGGATGCTGCTGTTTCTGATGATCAGTATCGCCTTATTTGCGGTGAAGTATATATTTGTAAAGGGATTCTGGAAATATATGAAGGAGGATACTGTTCTGGGCAGTATGATCGGCAGTATCCATCGGCACATAGATGCTCTTGCGGATATCGATCTAAAGGATGATGCAAACCGTAAGCTGTTGAAGTTCATGCTGATGCAGATCGTCATCATGATAGCTCTGTGTCTGTTCTGGTGGTTTGGAATGTTTCTGGCAATCATCTATGGCTTTGCTCTCTTCCTGTGGTTGAAGCAGAAGCTCAATGCTGTACAGTATGATTATCGGACCTTGCTGAAGCAGACACAGGAGCTGAAGGAGGGAAACTTTCAGGCAGAGCTGCCGCAGGATGTCGGTATCTTCAACGCCCTGAAGGATGAATTTGGAGAAATCCGTGTGGGCTTTGAGAAAGCAGTACGGGAGGAAACGAAATCTCAGAATATGAAGACGGAGCTGATCAGTAATGTATCACATGATTTGAAAACTCCACTGACCGGTATCCGTAATTACGTAGAGCTTTTGCAGCAGGAGGGCATAAGCGAAGCACAGCGTAAGGAATATGTGAGCATGCTGGACCAGTATGCCAAACGGCTGCATGCTCTGATGGAGGACTTGTTTGAGGTAAGCAAGGCAAACAGCGGCAATATCCAGCTGGATATGGCTCGTCTGGATATTATCGCTTTGGTGGAGCAGGTACAGGCGGAGTGCAGCGAGCTTCTGCAGGAACGTGAGCTGGAGGTACTCTGGAATTTGCATGGTGAAAAACAGCTGAGCGTACTATTGGATGGCAGTAAGGCATTTCGGATATTTGAAAATCTGTTTATCAACATACACCATTATGCATTAGAGCATACCCGTGTGTATGTGGATATCCGCAAGGCAGCCGGCAGAGTACGAATCGAATGCAAAAATATATCGAAGGAGCCGTTGAATTTTGATACGGATGATATTGTGGATCGCTTCGTTCGCGGAGATAAATCGCGTCATGACGGTGGCAGCGGACTTGGTCTGGCGATTGCCAAGAGCTTTACAGAGGCGATGAAGGGCAGCTTCCATATTGAGACGGACGGAGATTTGTTTAAGGCGATTATTGAATTTCCATTGGTTAGCGATACGTTTGGTGAGAATCAGGAGTAATACTGGAAGCCTTATATGTAAAAATACTATTGATAGAAGGGACCGGATATATACAAACCGGTCTTTTTCTACATTCTTCTGTATAGGATGGAGGCGGATAACGAACAGGGATCAACATCTTCTTCCGGTGTTGCTTTAATTGCATAGCATTTAAGATTTGAGTATGTTAAGATATGATTATAAATTAGAATTTGAAGGGGTGTTGAAATGATAAACATTATTGAAACTGAGCATTTGTTTCTTCGTCCGCTTACACTTGAAGCTGCGGATACTGCCTATTATGGATGGACGGCTGATGTGGAAGTAGCAGAATACGTAAGTTGGCTACCTCATCATTCAATAGGCGATACGATTGAATGGTTGAAAGAAATAGAGTGGAAACAAGATGATATGGGAAATGTTTTAGAAACTGATAATTACATTTGGGGATTTGTATTGAAAGAAACAGGAGAGCTTTTCGGTTCAGGTGGGTTAATTTGGGAAGAGCAATGGCAATTATTTCAAGTCGGATATAATATCATGAAAACGCATTGGAATCACGGATATACCACCGAAGCGATGCTGGCAATTTTTAGTTTTGCTGCCTCCAATTTAGGTATAAAACGAATTGCTGGCAGACATGCAAAAGAGAACCTTGCTTCCGCTAAAGTGCTTGAAAAGCTTGGCTTTACTTATGCCGGAGATGGTATTACTTCTCATGTTGATGGAGTACGTCACTTTGATAGCCGAGAATATTTTTTAGAGTTGGTTTGACGAAATTAGAATTTGTAGAGGAGGTATTGATAATGAACGGAAAAGATGTACGTATCGGTGTGAGTCTGCTGGTCGGTGACATAGAAAATATGGTTCGATTTTATAGAGATACACTAGGCTTTCAAACTCAATGGAGTGGTGGACCTTTTGCGGATTTTGAAACTGCAAGTGGAGAACTATCCTTATTTATGTATAGCAGGAAAGAATTTGTAAAGGCAATAGAAGAGGACTATGTACTTCCAAAGGGTATCAATCAGACATTTGAAATCGCCCTTTGGCTATCCAATTTTGCTGAAGTAGATTTGGAATATGAGCGTCTGTCAAAGTTGGGTGTGCAGTTTCCCACGGGAGAACCCATCACTTATCCTTTTGGTATCCGCAATTTTTACGTAGCTGACCCAGAGGGGAATTTGCTTGAAATTGGAAGTACAAGTGAAACATAGGCTAGAAACTTTACAAATTCCAGTTTGTCATACTACAAAATTAGAATTTGAGAGGATAGAACAATGTTCAAAATAGGAAATTATAAGATAGGTTTTGACATATGGGGATTGACCTTGTTTTTGGCAATAATGCTCCCTAATTTTCTGTGGTTCGCTGTTCCTGCTGTTAATGATGTGCTAAGGAACAAATCAGTAACTCCCCTTGTAGATATGATTGCTTCTGTTTTTCAAGTCGTAATGGTTGTGGCACTATGTATTATTGTCAATAAATATTGTCAAAAGCCTATGAAAAAAGTATTGTTTAGAGGTATTGTTATTCTATTAGTGCTGTATTACATTGGCTGGTGCTTATACTATGCAGGAAATATAAATCCAGCGGTAATTTTAGACTTGAGTATTGCACCTTGTTTAGCATTTATATTATTTTCAATGTCAAGAAAAAATGTAGTTGCACTATTATCTGCAAGTATATTTACGTTATGTCATGTTCTGTATAGCATCATAAATTTCATTATGTAACTATAAATTCCAGTTTATGAAATAGGAAAATTAGAAGTTGAAAGGAGTATTAGTATATGGATATTTATATATCTGATAAAAGTAAAAAGGACGAATATATAAAATTTGTGAAATTTTGGGAAGAAAAATGGTATCCAGAAATTATTAAAAAATTATATGATTTTTGTAAAGAAGTAAATGGAGCGATTGTCAATCAGGATTTAGCGGAAAGCATTGCAGAGGATTATGCTTTAAGCGATTGTCAATATGCACCAATCAGCCAAACTTTGTATCGAGAAAGTCTTGTTATAATAAAGAAAGCGGGTGTGTTCTGGCATAATCATGTATGGGAAGGCATGAAGATTTCTAATCTTTCTGAACTAATTGAATTTTTTGATAACACTGAAAATCAGGAAAAATATATACTGGAAGATGAAAATGGGAATATATATTCTCTAAATGAACTGATTAATGAAATAGCTAAATATAATTAAATTAATTTCAGTTTATCAAACTGAAAAATTAGAATTTGTGGAGGAAAAAGATAATGGCAAAAGGAAAAGGGTCATTCAAAGAATTTTTATCGGCAATCGCGCCGGAACACCAGGTGTTTGTCGAGAAACTTAATACCGAACTCATTGAGCAGGGCTGTGACCTTGTAATAAAGGAAGCAAAAAGCGGTTACACCGCTTCATATCAACTAGAGAAGAAAACAGTAATGAATTGGGTGTTTCGTAAGACAGGTGTTTTTGCACGAATTTACGGAGACAATGCTGGCAAGTATGAGGATATAATCGCTTCGCTTCCTGCTGATATGCAAAAGAAAATGACTACTTCCCGTGACTGCAAGAGACTGATTGATCCGAATGCCTGTAGTGATACCTGTGTAAAAGGTTTTGTTTATGCCTTGAATGGCGACACATATAGAAAATGCCGGAATGATGGAATGTTCTTTCTACTGACAAATGAAACAGCGGAGCATATAGCTGGTCTGGTCTGTGCAGAGGTTATTGTGCGTAAGTCAGCTTTATAAGACAGAGAAGTTGAGACCGATATACCAGTTTTTCAAGCTGTGAAATTAAAATTCAGAGGAGAAAAATTCATGAAGAAAACGACAGAGATTGTAGTTTGTTGTTTGCTGATGTTATGCTTAGTCGGATGTGAAAATTCAACGACAAACAATGTGAAAATTGATTATGGAACATCTGCAATCTACACAAAAGAAGACATGGATTCTGCGATAGATCAAATAAAGGAAACCTTCAAATCGTTTGAGGGATGTGAGCTGCATAGTCTTTCATATTCATCAGATGATGTTTGTTTGGATGAAGAAATTATTGCATGGATGAATGATTTAGAGAGTGCTAATGATAATAAGCAAGTTTTTACACAATGTATCATGTTTAATAGCAGCTTTCGCTCTCCGGAAAAAGGTGGTGGAGCTTGGAATCCTAACGAAGAATATACATGGTCTTGGTGGTTAGCTCGAAGTGAAGGCGGAGAATGGAAGCTGATGACGTATGGGTATTAAAGACCGAAAGATTCCAGTTTATTTTAACTGAACAATGAGAATTTGTAACTGAAGTTTATTGTATTTCACGAAAGGAGAATATTATTTATGCTTTCCATATTAGGTGCAGTATTATTTGGAATTATAGCAATTATGACAGTTCTTGCTGCATGTGGTTTGCCTTTGGGCGAATTTACAATGGGTGGACAACATAAAAATTTACCTAAAAAATTTAGAATTGCGGCAGTCATTTCGTTTGCTGTCCAAATTTTTGCAATGATAATTGTTTTGCAAGCCGGAGGTTTTATTTCCTTGTGGTTGTCTTTTAAGGCTACGAAGTATATTTGTTTCTTCTTTGCCGTTTATCTATCCTTGAATACTATTATGAACATGATTTCAAAAAGTAGGAAAGAAAAATATGTTATGACTCCGCTTTCGCTTATAGCCGGAATATGTTTTTGGATAACGGCGTTTCAGATGTAGTATGTAAAATGAGGATAAACTAGAGTGTGTCAAATTTCAGCTTATGAAACACTGTAATTAGAAATTTTATAGGAGGTGTAAATATGCATCCGTATTTTTGGTTAATTATGTTTTGTGCTGCTGTAGCGATTGTTATAGCTATTGTTTTGAGTAAGAAAAAGAAGTAAAAATTTAGATGATTTAGTATTCATATCAGTTTTATTGATTTAAAGACTAATCCCAGTTTATGAAATAGGAAAATTAGAATTTGTGGAGGTAAAAGATATTATGTTAAGACCAAAAGAGGTAGTGTGTAAGTGGGTAGATGCCTTTAATAATCACGATGTAGAGGCAATTACAGGTCTTTATCACGAAGATGCAACAAATCATCAAGTAGCCAATGAGCCTGTAGTTGGAAAAGAAGCAATTCGTGCAATGTTCACTGATGAATTTGCTATTGCTGATATGACTTGTATTGTAGAAAATATATTTGAAGATGGGCAATGGGCAATTTTAGAATGGAAAGACCCATTAGGCTTAAGAGGCTGTGGATTTTTTCATATTATCAACGGAAAAATTCTGTTTCAAAGAGGGTATTGGGATAAACTATCATTCTTGAAACAACGTAACTTACCTATCGAATAAATTTCCGTTTATCTAACGATGAAACGAAACCTGAGGTGATAAATGATCTCGTTTCACAGAAGACGCATCTACGCTCTGTATATGGGATTGTCTAGTATTCGGCGCACATCCGACGGGATATCCGTCCTTTGTTTTTCAAACAGATATTCTGGATAAAACAATGGAATTCTTAAAGAAAAAGACGTCGTATTAGGGCAAGCCGATCCATGCGATTGGGAACATACGAAATCCGTCTGCATGACCCTGATAGGAATTGTAATATTTGAGATTATATGATGTAAATGCTGAGAAGAGAAGGGATAGAGAACTGATGGAAAGTACTTTTCAAAATATATTGGATGATATAAAGAATTCAAAAAAAGCAGTGGCTGTTCTTCCAAGCGAGGATAGCATAAAAGCTGAAGTAAAGAACACATATAAAATCAATAGCAAAAGTCTGTTGGCAGTGCTGCTTGAACATACCGGCGGAATTATCATTGACCACTGGATAAGGCTTTATGGGGCAGGGGAGGTGAATTTTATTTCCAGAAACAGCTTGTGTCCCTTTGATAATATACTCATTGGGGAGGATATATTAGGCGGTTTATTCATGTTCCTGGAAAACGGAAATATCGGTTACTTCGCACCTGACTGTTTAGAGCTGGAAGACATGGAAATAAGCTTTTCTCAATTTTTATACTGGTGCTTTCATGGCGATACGGTTACTTTCTATAAGGACTATTTCTGGAAAGGTTGGCAAAAAGATGTTGTAAACATAAAAAATGATGAAGGAGTTGCTTTTTATCCTTTCCTATGGGCGAAAGCAGATAGCTTTGAGAGCAGAGCTCGTGAAATAGTGCCGATTGCTGAAATTATCAGATTGGAATTTGATTTCTTGAAACAACTGTATGCGTAAAGAGACCGTTATGCAGCATCCCCTTTTCAAACGAAAATAGAGAGGATACCATTATGGAAGATAAAGAAATACTACAAAAAACCATCCTATTCAAGGATTATGAGGTGGTAATCCAGCTTCCTATTCATGATGATGTAAGTGAATCATGCGACAATAATATTATTTGCTTCAAGTCAGGAAAGGTGTTTTGGGAAATAAAGCAGTTACTGGAATGCTATTCAAGAGAAAATCATATAAACTACTTTCATGAAATGTATTTTGATATTTCTAAAAAGAATGAGAGAATCTTAACGTGTAGAGGCTTTTATAATCACTGTGTTATTGATGTATATCAGAAGAAGATAATTTCCATTATAAACAATCGCTGATCTGGTATATCGATGTGCGAAAATTTAGGATGAAAGGATAGAAGGATGGAAAAATTATAAAATTCATTGAAGAGAATGTGAATGGTAAGACATTGTATACGAAAGAGCTGGCATACGAGCTGGAGAACGGTGCGCTGCAAGGTGTTTACTCTGATCAGATTTCCTTTTCTAATCTAAAATATTCTCAAAGTGGCTTTCAGCATGATATGTTCATTATAGCGAATGAAAAAATTGGCTTATGGGAGCCGATGGTCAACGCGAAAAGCTGCGGAAGGATTTCAGCGCAGTATCATTATTCCGCTTTGAATTGGCAAAGCGCAGAAGCACGGATGCTGTAACCGGCAGCTTTCGGCTGATATCCGCTTCCGGCAAGCAGGTAGCGGCAGAGGCTGTGGTGAGTGGAATCTATTGATATTCGTCTAGAAAATGATGTAGTAAGGCTAACAGAGGATCAGGCAGTATACCGGGATCAGCTGATTCAGAATGACCGCTATAAGCCTGTAGCATTTCCGGCAGAGCATTGCCTGTATTGTGTCGATGGTAAATTGCATTATGATTATAACGGAAAATGTTTTGATATGGATACAAATACGATGCAGCGTATGCAGAGCCCGGACCAGTTTCCTACCTTTATTTCCATAGAGAAGTCATAACGAGCTTATATGCGAGGAGCTGTACCATTTTGGGGAGGACTTAAGGAAGCTTATCGCTGTTGAAAGCATTTATATGTGATACACAGGTATGTAAAACAAGCTGCGTTTATGGAGGTGATTACTAATGATGATGAAGGAAAGTGATATAGAAGCGATCATGTTTGCCCCATGCGGTATGAATTGCAAGGTTTGTTATAAGCATTGCTATCATAAAAAACCATGTGATGGCTGCCTGAAAAGTGATAGGGGTAAACCTGAACACTGCCGTAGGTGTAAAATCAAGGACTGTGTTAAAGCCAGAGATTTATCCTATTGCTATGCCTGTTCGGATTATCCTTGTAAGCTTATAAAAAACCTTGAGAATAGCTATAAAAAAAGATATCAGGCTAGTCTCATGGAAAATAGCGAGATTGTGAAAAATCAGGGGTTAGAGGTATTTATGGAGCAGCAGAAAAAGAAATATACCTGTTCTACCTGCGGTGGCGTTATTTCCATTCATGATAAAGCGTGCAGTGATTGTCAGGAAAAGGCATTCCCTACGGAAAAAGGGTGGGTATAGAAGCTGATGGTGGGAACATGATGTTTCATGAAACTTGCATATATGAAGCTAAGGTGAATAAGCAGAATGCCTGTGATCTGCTCTTGACCCATGGAAATCCATGTGCAGGGAGGTGCATTGATATGAAAAAGAACCCGAAGCGTATGAAATGAACAAAAAGTTTGGATATCCAAATGAAAGGCTCACTTTAAGCGCAACAGGTTCTTTTCCTGCTTATTACAGCATCAATATAGATCAATGGTTGCGTTTCGCATGGCTATACGCTCCAGGATACGAAACATCACGTAAGCAGCGACTGCATAGCACACCATACAAAGCACCTCCTGCAGCATCAGAAAAGTGACCTGCGTATTCCATGTTCCATGGATAAGCAGCTGCATTTCCTGCAGCCCATGTGTCAATGGCAGAATAAAGGAAAACCATTGCAGGGGAAGCAGCATCCTGTTTCTCATTTATTGGTGAAGTTCTTCTAAAGGAATAAGTAAAGAAAAAAGCAAATTGCTGTCATCGGATAACAATGGGTCTCTAAATTAACGTAGGGTTGTGAAAAAAAACGCTCTAAATAAACGTAGGGTTTTATGATGATTGAGGTGTGCTCTAAAGTATTATAGGGTTTCAAAAAGGCAGTGCAAATGTCAGAGTATGAACATGCACTGCCTTTTATAGTGTCAAATAACATCTTGTGAGAAAGACTACTTTTTATATTTACCTCGCTTATGCCCCTTCATTTTTAATGGTATATCGAAACCAGCCATATTGGGAATAGCATCCTTGTTCATACAGTACATACAGCGGTTTCTGAATCTGGCAAAATTGACATATCCATTTCCTGTTTTCTTGATCAATTTAACAATGGAGTTTCTTGATTCCATAATGCCGTTGGATAGACGTCTGCCATCAACCACTATAAAAGAATGAATGATTTCGTCATGCCAGTTATTCAACATATGGAGGATTTCAACCATTTCAGGTATTCTACAATCCTTTTTCATATTCATAAAATCTGAAAACTTTTCATCTGCATTCTTGTGATCACTGGTCATGTTAAAAACTGCATAGGAGTCTTTGAATAAATACGCCTCCTTAAGTTCACTTGAAATATCTAAGATTAGATCAAGCAACTGGGGATAATTGATATATCTGCGCAATCGCTTATTATATCTACGTTTATTTTCTCTTACTTCTCCGGCGAGTAATAGCCAATGGAAATTTTTAAGTAAATAGTAACCAACAGAATCAGACTTCTTCCCTTTCATGATGCGAATTCTGACCTTGTCTAAAGCGGCATTGATATTCTTCATTACATGAAACGAATCAACAGCGATAGATGCATTTTTGAATTTTATA
>ERZ781275.186-NODE-186-length-78817-cov-3.532351_pt1 | contig 78817 bp, 79 predicted proteins | sample MGYA00375853_ERZ781275 | MGnify/ENA primary metagenome ERZ781275 (study PRJEB29790, sample SAMN03653691) | human gut metagenome | host: Homo sapiens | place: USA: Dallas, Texas | collected 2012-07-23 | study: EMG produced TPA metagenomics assembly of the Gut...
TTTAAGGTGGACAATACTCGGACTATGGGGGCTGGCAACAGTCATCTTAAGCTGAAAATTTCTCAGGAAGATGCATCTTTTGAAGTAGTAGCTTTTGGGCAAGGAAGCCTGGCGACAGAGTTTGCCCAAACCAAGAATCTGGAGCTGGCTGTCAGCCTCTCTGTCAATAAATGGAATGGGCAGACCAGTCTCCAGCTCATGCTGGTAGATGCCCGTGTGGACGGTGTTCAGCTTTTCAATATCCGCAGCAAAAATGCGATGCTGCCTGACAAGGTTCCAGTCTTGCGTTTCACAGAGGAATTGCCAGATTTGACAAATAGCAGAGCAGTTGTGGTTTATGACCTGCCTGATGATTTGCAGGTTTTGAAGAAGATTCTTCAGTCTCAGGATTTTGAAGCGATTTACTTTAAAAATGAGATTGCCAAGCCATACTATCTGACTGGTTATGGCAACCGTGAGCAGTTTGCAAAACTCTACAAGACAATCTATCAGTTCCCCGAGTTTGATGTTCGCTATAAGCTCAAGGACCTAGCAGCTTACCTGAAAATTGATCCTATTCTCTTGGTCAAAATGATTCAGATTTTTGAAGAGCTGGGCTTTGTCAGCATCACAGAAGGCGTCATGAAGGTCAATAAGGAAGCTGAAAAGAAAGAAATTGACAACAGTCACATTTACCAAGATCTCAAGCGCCTGGTCAAGGAACAAGAACTCATGGCACTGGGCACTGTGCAGGAGATTTATGATTATTTGATGGAAGCTGACTGAAAATTGTGCAGCTAATCTCGTTAAAAAGTGAGTGTCTTGGACCTATGGCTCAGCATGTTAGGGAAAAGGAAGTTTCGCTCTTTGAGTTGACAGAAGAAGAAATTATAAAGAATAACCAACTCAATCCCGGCCTCAATGTGATGGTCTATGAATGGCTCAGACATGATTTTTCAGATTAAATAATAGATACCAATAAAAAGTAAGTTTTCTGTTACCATTTGGATGAAAAAGTGATATAATAGAGAGTAAAAAATTTTTTTGAAAGAAAGTATATCATGAATTTAAAAGACTACATTGCAACAATCGAAAATTATCCAAAGGAAGGCGTGACATTCCGTGATATCAGCCCATTGATGGCAGATGGAAATGCTTATAGCTACGCTGTTCGTGAGATTGTGCAATATGCGACAGACAAGAAGATTGACATGATCGTTGGACCGGAAGCTCGTGGCTTTATCGTGGGCTGTCCTGTTGCCTTTGAGTTAGGAATCGGCTTTGCTCCAGTCCGCAAGCCTGGCAAGCTTCCTCGTGAGGTTATCTCAGCTGACTATGAAAAAGAGTATGGTATGGATACCCTGACCATGCATGCGGATGCTATCAAGCCAGGTCAGCGCGTTCTGATTGTCGATGATCTTCTTGCGACTGGTGGAACAGTGAAGGCAACGATTGAGATGATTGAGCGTCTTGGCGGTGTAGTGGCTGGCTGCGCCTTTCTTATTGAGCTTGATGAACTCAAGGGTCGCGAAGTTATCGGCGATTACGACTACAAGGTTCTGATGCACTATTAATACATAGTTTCTAGCTATATCTAGTTAGAGAAAAAGTATAATTGAAAACTATATCTCCTTTCAGTATAATGAAAGTACATTGGATAAACAAAGAATAGGCTGGAAAAGTATTTCCAAGCCTTTCTAACGATTGAAGGAGATATTTTCATGCCAATTAAGATTGATAAGAAACTGCCAGCTGTTGACATTTTAAGTTCTGAGAATATCTTTGTCATGGATGACGACAGGGCGGACCATCAGGATATCCGCCCTCTGAATATTTTGGTACTCAATCTCATGCCCCAGAAAATGGTGACGGAGACTCAGATACTGCGCCACTTAGCTAATACTCCGCTACAGTTGACTATTGACTTCCTCTACATGAGCTCCCATCAGTCTAAAACGACACGTGCAGAGCATATGGAGACTTTTTATAAGACTTTTGATGAGGTTAAAAATCGCTATTTTGATGGCTTGATTATCACTGGTGCGCCAGTAGAGCATCTGCCTTTTGAAGCGGTGGACTACTGGGAAGAGTTCCAGCAGGTGATTGAATGGTCCAAGACCCATGTCTTTTCGACTCTGCATATCTGTTGGGGAGCTCAGGCTGGACTTTACGCTCGCTACGGCGTTGACAAGCAACAGATGACGCGCAAATTATCGGGTGTCTATAGCCAGTCAGCTGATAACAGCAATCTGCTTTTCCGTGGCTTTGACGATGAGTTTTATGCGCCGCATTCCCGTCATACCGAAGTTCTGAAGGAAGATATTGTCAATCTGACCAATCTGGAAATTCTTTCGTATGGAGAGGATACGGGTCTCTCTGTGTTGGCTAGCCGAGACTTGCGAGAAGTATATAGCTTCGGTCACATGGAATACGACCGCGATACTCTATCCAAGGAGTATTTCCGCGATTTAAAGGCGGGCAAGAATCCACATATTCCAGAGAATTATTTCAAAAACGATGATGTCCATGCGACACCGGCCTTGCGTTGGAGTTCAGCCGCGGCACTCTTTTTCAGCAATTGGGTCAATTACGCTGTCTATCAGGAGACACCTTTCGACTGGGAGAGTCCTGAAAATGATGTATCGTTTTTTGCTTATCTATAAGAGGTGACATGACTTATTTATCAGCTTTTAAATCGGGCAATCTAGTAATCCCGAGTGCCCTTCTTTTACATTTTAAGGACATCTTTGATTCCAGCGATGATTTTTTGGTTTGGCAGTTTTTCTATCTGCAAAATACGACTTCCTTGGAAGAGCTGGCGCCTAGTCAGATTGCGGAGCATATTGGCAAGACTCTGTCAGAAGTCAATCGCTCTATGTCCCATCTGACGGAGAAAGGTCTCTTGCAGTATAAGACCATTGAGCTGAATGGAGAGACAGAGGTTATCTTCGATGCTTCACCGGCTTTGGAAAAGCTGGATGAACTGCTGGCAGCCAAAAGTGGTCCGCAGACTGTGGCAAAGGCGCCACAGAATGTTTTGAAAGACTTGGTGGAGACCTTCCAGCAGGAGCTGGGCCGTCTCTTGACCCCATTTGAAATTGAGGACTTGAACAAGACTGTTCAAGACGATAAAACCAATCCTGACTTGGTCAAGGCTGCTCTTCGTGAGGCTGTGTTTAATGGCAAGGCCAACTGGAAGTATATTCAGGCTATCTTGCGCAATTGGCGCAAGGAAGGCATCACTACACTTGCTCAGGTAGAAGCCAAACGGGAAGAACGTGAAGCAGCTAATCCTCAAAATGTGACTGTTTCAGATGATTTCCTCAATGCCATGAATTTGTGGAAGGACTGACTTTATTAGATTTATGGTGGCCTGTTAGATATGACAGGCCCTTGGTTTTATAAAAAAAAGGAGAAAAGTATGACCTATCAATTGCCAAAAGTCTGGTCTGCTGCGGACAGCGATCAAGGAAAATTTTCAGGTATCAATCAGCCTACTGCAGGCGCGCGTTTTGAGAAGAAACTTCCTGTCGGTAAAGAACCTTTTCAGCTGTATTCACTTGGGACTCCTAATGGGGTTAAGGTGACGATTATGCTGGAGGAACTACTGGCAGCAGGTGTGACAGAGGCTGCCTATGACCTCTATAAGATCAGCATCATGGATGGCGACCAGTTTGGCTCTGATTTTGTGAAAATCAATCCTAATTCCAAGATTCCGGCCTTGTTGGATCAGTCAGGTCATAAGCCGATTTCTGTCTTTGAATCAGCAAATATCCTGCTCTATCTGGCAGAGAAGTTTGGAAAGCTGATTCCGTCAGATTTGTCCGGTCGAACTGAGGTGCTCAACTGGCTCTTCTGGCAGACAGGAGCGGCTCCTTTCTTGGGGGGCGGATTTGGTCATTTCTTTAACTATGCACCAGAAAAACTAGAATACCCTATCAACCGCTTTACCATGGAAGCCAAACGACAGCTGGATTTGTTGGACAAAGAATTAGCCAAGAAAGCTTATATCGCAGGGGATGACTACAGCATAGCGGATATTGCTATCTGGTCTTGGTATGGGCAGTTAGTACAGGATAAGCTCTATCCAGGCGCTGCTGAGTTCTTGGATGCTGCATCCTACAAACATCTATCTGCTTGGGCGGAGAAGATTGCAGCTCGTCCGGCGGTTCAGCGCGGTTTAGCTGCCGAGTATCAGGAAATCAAATAAAAAAGTGTCGGGTAGGAACACCCCATCATCAAGTGGCGAGACAAAATCGGTTTATCAACAGGCTGATTTTTCCTCCGCTGCTTTTTTTATACTCTTAAAAATGATATACTGAATAGAAGAATGTTTAGAAAAGAGTGAGCAATGCAAAAAAAGACTATTTCCCAACGCTTGGAGCGAGTAGCTGCTTTTGTGCCGGATGGGGCAAAGTTGCTGGATGTTGGGAGCGATCATGCCTATTTGCCTATTTACCTGATTCAGCAGGGACGGATTGAGAAGGCTCTGGCCGGAGAAGTGGTAGAGGGGCCTTTTCAGTCTGCTCAGAAAAATGTGGCAGAGCATGGGCTGACGAAGCAGATTGAGGTTCGTCTTGCCAATGGACTGGCGGCTTTTGAAGCGGAAGATCAGATTGATACCATCGTTATCGCTGGCATGGGTGGTCGCTTGATTTCAGAGATTTTGGAAAATGGCAGAGCTAAGCTGGGGTCTATTTCTCGCTTGATTTTGCAGCCTAATAACCGCGAGGATGAGCTCCGTAGCTGGCTGGTATCTAACGGTTTTCGTTTGCTGGCTGAGGATATCTTAGAAGAGGCTGGTAAGTTTTACGAAATCCTGGTAGCAGAAGCTGGCCAGCAAACTTTGACAGAGCAAGAAAAGCGTTTTGGTCCTTTCCTGATGAAGCAACAGTCACCTGCTTTTCAGTTAAGATGGCAGAAAGAACTGAAGAAACTTGAAGGAGCTTTGGCTCATATTCCAGAAAAGAATGAGCTTGAACGCTCTGCTATGTCCCAAAAAATCGAAAATATCAAGGAGGTACTCCATGCTAGCAAATGAAATCATCGCCCGTTATGAAGCCTACTGCCCGAAAGAGCTGTCCATGGAGGGCGACATTTCAGGTCTGCAAATCGGAACTCTGGACAAAGAAGTGGATAAGGTTCTAGTGGCGCTGGATATTCGCGAGCAGACGGTGGCGGAGGCTATTAATGCAGGTGCTGGACTGATTATCGTTAAGCATGCACCTATCTTTCGCTCGCTTAAGGACCTAGTGGCGGATAAGGCGCAAAATCAAATGATTTTAGACCTCATCAAGCATGATATTGCTGTCTATGTCAGCCATACCAATATTGATGTCGTGGAAGACGGGCTTAATGACTGGTTCAGTCAGCTTTTAGAGATTGAGGAGACAAGTTTTCTCAGTCAGACGGGGCCAGAACATGGTATTGGCCGCGTGGGGAGGATTGCTCCTCAGACCTTTGGGGATTTTGCGGCTAAGGTCAAGGCAAGTTTTGGACTAGATAGTTTGCGTCTGGTCGCTTATGAAGAAGCGGATCTCGAACGCGTGATTGAGCGTGTAGCTATCTGCGGTGGCAGCGGTCAGTCCTTTTATCCGGAGGCCATTGCCAAGGGAGCGCAGGTCTACATAACAGGTGATATTTACTATCATACTGCCCAGGAAATGCTGACAGAAGGGCTTTTAGCGCTGGATCCTGGACACCATATCGAGGTTCTTTTTACGGAGAAATTGAAAGAAAAGCTTGATACTTGGAAGGCAGAAGAAGGATGGGAGATTGAGATTCTGGCTAGTCAGGCTTGGACCAATCCTTTCCGACATATTTGAGAGGGAGCGACATGAAAAAAGTAGCAGTAATTGGTGCTGGGATTGTCGGATCAACAGCAGCTTACTATCTGTCCAAATCCCCGGATGTGGAAGTGACTGTCTTTGATGACGGCAAGGGGCAGGCAACCAAGGCAGCCGCTGGCATTATCAGTCCTTGGTTTTCCAAACGTCGCAATAAGGCTTGGTACAGGATGGCGCGTTTGGGCGCTGATTTTTATCAGAACTTGATAGCGGATCTGAAAGCGACTGGTATTCAGACAGACTTTTACCAACAGACAGGTGTTTATCTGCTGAAAAAGGATGAGAGCAAGCTGCAGAAGCTTTATGATTTGGCAGCTAATCGTCGGGAAGAGTCGCCCTTAATAGGGGACTTGATTCTTCTCAGCCGTCAGGAAGTCCATGAGAAATTTCCAGACTTATTAGGCTTTGAGCGACTTCTCTATGCTTCCGGCGGTGCCCGTGTGGAGGGAGCACTCTTGACGGAGACGCTTCTGAAAGCCAGCAAGGCAGAACTGGTTGAGAAAAAGGCAAGCTTGACAGTAGATGGAGAGCAACTTCTTGTGGACGGACGCAGCTTTGACTGTGTCATCTTAGCTGTGGGGGCTTGGCTAGGAGAAATCTTGCAGCCACTGGGCTATAAGACAGATGTTCGGCCACAAAAAGGCCAGTTACGTGATTTTAAGCTGGTTGAAAAGACAGATAAATATCCAGTTGTGATGCCTGAGGGCGAGCTGGATATCATTCCTTTTCTGGCAGGCAAGGTCAGCGTCGGTGCCAGTCATGAAAATGATCAGGGCTTTGATTTGACAGTAGATAAGATGGTACTGAATCAGTTGCAGCAAGAAGCGGAAACTTACTTGCCGAGGTTGGCTACTGCAGAGATTTTAGGTGAGCGCGTGGGAACACGGGCTTATACCAGCGACTTTGCACCTTTCTTTGGAGCTGTTCCAGACTTACCGCATGTCTACGCTGCCAGCGGATTAGGCTCTTCTGGTTTGACAACTGGCCCGCTTATCGGACGCCAATTGGCCCAGATGGCTCTAGAAGAAGCGGGGGTGCTGAATCCAGCTGACTATCCTATCGAGCGGTATGTGAAGAAGGTTTGATATGACAGAAACTATTTTGAATTGGGTCAATATTTGTGTAAAAAAAGATGATGAAATTTTACTGCTTAATCGCCAGCATGATAACTTTAAAGGGTGGATACAACCAGGCGGGAAGGTGGAGTTTCCAGAATCTTTCTTCGAAGCTGCAAGGCGCGAATTAAAAGAAGAAACGGGGCTGACTGCTCTAAATATGGAATTGAAGGGAATTTCAGGCTTCACCAATCCAAGTAAAAAAGAACGATATGTGTATTACGATTTTCTTTGTACTGCCTTTGAGGGGCAAGTCAGGGGAAACAATCATGAAGGGGAACCAAAATGGTGGAAGATTTCTGAACTTGGCCAAATAGACATGCAGAACGACATACGTGAACGTCTGCCTCTCTACTGGCGGAAAGGCTCTTTCGAGCGGATTCATTACTGGAATGAGGAAAAGCACTGCATCGGGGAAACCAAGACGATTTTGTATGATTGATTTTAGAGGATAAGGAGAAGTTATGGACTGGTTACGATTGCAGCCTGTGGTTATGCAGGCATTCTTGGCTGGGCTTTTTACATGGGGGTGTACTATTGTAGGCTCAGCTGTTGTATTTTTCTTTAAAAAGGTCAGTCGCAAGTTGCTGGATATTATGATGGGCTTTGCGGCAGGCGTCATGATTGCGGCTTCCTTTTGGTCGCTTCTGGCACCGTCGATTGAATATGCGCAAAGTTCTTATGGCAAGCTGTCCTGGCTGCCTGCAGCAATTGGTTTTTTAGTGGGAGGTTTTTTCCTACGTTTGATTGATGCGGTGGTGCCTCACTTGCACTTGAGCAAAGACATTTCGGAGGCCGAGAGTGTTCCTGAGCATAGCCGAAAGAAGCTGTCTAAGACGGCTCTGTCCATTCCGATTAGGACGGACGGCAAGTCGTCTAGGCTTAAAGCCTTTTACTGGGGTTCCATGTCTGCGATTGTAGAGCCAATCGGGGCTGTTCTGGGGGCAGTTGCTGTTATGGTCATGACAGCGATTCTACCCTATGCCCTTTCCTTTGCGGCGGGTGCTATGATTTTCGTGGTGGTAGAGGAGCTGATACCGGATTCGCAGACCAATGGCAATACAGATGTGGCGACTTTAGGTCTCATGGTGGGCTTTGTTCTCATGATGGTTTTAGATGTGGCTTTGGGTTGATGCCAACTTAGAATCAAAGAGTGGAAGAAAGCGGAATTTCCACTCTTTTTCTTTTATTTAAGGGTAATGAAAAGGATGACATTCGCTTTCAAAAATGGTAGAATAAAGAGAATACATTAAGAGAGGAAACTCATATGAAAGGTATTATTCTTGCAGGTGGTTCTGGTACACGTTTGTATCCATTGACCCGTGCTGCGTCAAAACAGCTCATGCCGGTTTATGACAAACCCATGATTTATTATCCACTGTCAACTCTTATGCTGGCTGGTATCAAGGACATCTTGATTATCTCCACTCCGACGGATCTGCCTCGTTTTGAGGATCTGCTGGGAGATGGCTCTGAGTTTGGTATCAAGCTTTCTTATGCAGAGCAGCCAAGTCCGGACGGGCTGGCACAAGCCTTTATCATTGGGGCTGATTTCATTGGAAATGACCGCGTGGCGCTGATTCTTGGGGATAATATTTACCATGGACCAGGTTTGAGTAAAATGCTTCAGAAGGCTGCTGCTAAAGAAAAAGGAGCAACTGTTTTTGGCTATCATGTCAAGGATCCAGAACGCTTTGGTGTTGTAGAATTTGATGAGAATATGAATGCTATCTCCATCGAAGAAAAACCAGAACAGCCACGCTCTAACTATGCAGTGACAGGACTGTATTTCTATGATAACGATGTTGTAGAAATTGCCAAGAACATCAAACCAAGTCCTCGCGGAGAATTAGAAATTACAGATGTTAACAAGGCTTACTTGGAACGTGGTGATTTGTCTGTTGAGCTTATGGGACGTGGTTTTGCTTGGTTGGATACAGGAACTCATGAAAGTCTCTTAGAGGCAGCTCAATATATCGAAACGGTTCAGCGTATGCAGAACGTTCAGGTGGCAAATCTGGAAGAAATTGCTTATCGTATGGGCTATATTACTAAAGAGCAAGTGCACGAATTAGCGCAACCACTGAAAAAGAATGAATATGGCCATTATCTCTTGCGCTTGATTGGAGAAGAATAAGAAGATGACGGAACAATTTTTTGATAAGGAATTAGCAGCACGTGAGGTTCCTGGAATTCCAGGAATGCTGGAGTTCGATATCCCTGTTCGTGGAGACAACCGAGGCTGGTTTAAGGAGAATTTCCAGAAGGAAAAAATGCTGCCACTAGGCTTTCCTGAAAGCTTTTTTGCAGAAGGAAAACTGCAAAATAATGTCAGCTTTTCTCGTAAAAATGTCCTGCGTGGTCTTCATGCTGAACCATGGGACAAGTACATCTCTGTTGCAGATGACGGTAAGGTGCTGGGAACTTGGGTAGACCTGCGTGAGGGTGAGACCTTTGGAAATACTTACCAGACAGTGATCGATGCCACTAAGGGTATTTTTGTGCCACGTGGTGTAGCCAACGGCTTCCAAGTCCTTTCTGACACGGTTTCTTATAGCTATCTAGTGAATGACTATTGGGCTTTGGAACTCAAACCCAAGTATGCCTTTGTCAACTATGCAGACCCAGCTCTGGGAATCCAGTGGGAAAATTTAGAAGCAGCAGAAGTCTCAGAAGCAGACAAGAACCATCCACTACTTAAGGATGTAAAACCATTAAGAAAAGAAGATTTGTAAAAGAAAATTCTTTTCTGATTTATTAATTGATACTAAAATATATGATTTAGCTCAGCTCCTATCCGAGAGAAGCGAGTGGAAGAATTGATTGCCAAAGTGATATAAAGTATATAATAGAATGTCTATCTTGTTACATGAAAGGCAATCATAAAAATATTAAGGAATAAAAATGACTGAATACAAAAAAATTATCGTGACTGGTGGAGCTGGATTTATCGGTTCTAACTTTGTCCACTATGTTTACAATAACTTTCCAGATGTCCATGTGACAGTGCTGGACAAGCTGACCTACGCAGGTAATCGTGCCAATATCGAAGAGATTTTAGGCGACCGTGTTGAGTTGGTTGTTGGAGATATTGCTGATGCAGCCTTGGTAGATAAGCTGGCAGCTGAAGCTGATGCTATCGTTCACTATGCGGCAGAAAGCCACAATGATAACTCGCTCAATGATCCAAGTCCATTTATCCACACCAACTTTATCGGAACTTACACACTCTTGGAAGCTGCTCGTAAATACGACATTCGTTTCCACCATGTATCGACTGACGAAGTCTATGGGGACCTGCCTCTGCGTGAAGATTTGCCAGGTCATGGCGAAGGACCAGGTGAGAAATTTACTGCTGAAACCAAGTACAATCCAAGCTCACCTTACTCATCAACCAAGGCAGCTTCAGACTTGATCGTTAAAGCTTGGGTGCGCTCATTTGGTGTGAAAGCGACTATTTCTAACTGTTCAAACAACTATGGACCTTACCAACACATCGAGAAGTTCATTCCGCGCCAGATCACCAATATCCTGAGCGGTATCAAGCCAAAACTCTACGGTGAAGGTAAAAACGTTCGTGACTGGATTCACACCAATGACCATTCATCAGGTGTTTGGACGATTCTGACCAAGGGACAAATCGGTGAAACTTACTTGATTGGTGCTGACGGTGAGAAGAACAACAAGGAAGTGCTGGAGCTGATTCTCAAGGAAATGGGACAGCCAGCAGATGCTTATGACCATGTGACAGATCGTGCCGGCCACGACCTCCGCTATGCCATTGATGCCAGCAAGCTCCGCGATGAGCTAGGATGGAAGCCAGAGTTCACCAACTTTGAAGCGGGTCTCAAAGAGACAATCAAGTGGTACACGGACAACCAAGACTGGTGGAAATCTGAAAAAGAAGCAGTAGAAGCTAATTATGCTAAGACTCAGGAAGTAATTAAATAAGAATAGGCTATCTATGATGAGCCTTGTAAAACTAGCGCTATGTGATTGAGAGGCTGGGATTATCTGTCCCAGCCTTTTCTCACAGGATTGTTAGCTTTTTAATATGTTTGTTACAGAAAATTATGCAAAAATAGTGTAAAATAAGATAAATCCTTGCTGTGTTTTTAGCTAAAGGGATTTTCTCAAATTAAAGGAATACAAACATGAAAATGGTAAAAAGAGTAGTGGGAATTGCTTTGCTGCTGTTGCTTGCGGCGGTGCTGTTTCTGGTTCCTGCATCTGTTAATCAAAGTGAACAATTAAAAAATGTTCAAGGCAGTGCTTCCTGGATGAGTATTATTGAGCCGGCTTTGAGCAATGCCAATGTGACGGCTCAGGGAGTCAGCACAGAGGTTTCTCTCAATAGCGTCCAGCTTAATCAGGTGCTCAAGTCTTCTATGACTGACTCTGAGAATCAGGAGCTGCTGAACAGTGTTTACAGTATTGAAGGCAATAAGCTACGCATTCAGTATCCAGTCAAACTGCTCTTTATTGACAGTAAGCTGGACCTAGAGGTGGATGTGACGGTGAGAGATAATGTCTTGCACATCACAATCGATAGTGCCAAGCTAGGCTCTCTTCCTATCCCTAAATCTTGGGTGACAGGCATGCTGAAGCAACAAATGCAGGCCTCTAATTCATCTATCACAACGGAGGGGGATAGTTTCCTACTAGCTCTGCCGCAGAGTCAATTCAGCATTAACAAGATTAGCTTCCAGAACGGAGCTGCTAAAATCCAGTTCAGCATGGGTTATGGAATCTAAAAAAGAAAACTTCATTTGAGGAGGAGTCCTTCCGAATCAAATGGAGTTTTTATACTATTATTTGAGCAATAGCATTGTAAGGGAGAGAAGATGCCTATTCCTAATATCCAGGAAGAGGAGTGGATTATTATTGATGACAAGCTGCGTTTGCGGGCCTATGATGGTCAGTTTGAGTTGGCCTTAGACTGGTACCAAGATCCAGATACGATTTATATGATTGATGGCAGAAGAGAGCCCTATTCGCCAGAGCGAGTTCAAAGGATGTATGAGTATTTGGCTTCGCGAGGTGAAGTGTATTTTATTGAGGTCTGGGAGCAGGAGTGTTGGCTACCCATTGGGGATGTGACCATTTGGCAAGATGATTTGCCAATTGTTATAGGAAAAGCGGACTACCGTGGGAAAGGTATTGGCAAGAAAGTTCTTTCTGCTTTGATACAGCGCGCACGCAATCTAGGCTATCAGAAACTAGCAGTTCAAGAGATTTATGATTTCAATCAGCCCTCTCGCAGTCTATTTGAGTCGCTTGGTTTCTATCCAACTCATGCTAGGGAGAGAGGTAGGTCCTATACACTTGATTTGACCTTGCCCATAGCGCAGATCCAGCCCAGTCAGTTCTACCTTTCACGGGAAAAGCTGGACAGGATTAGCATTGATTTTGACCAACAAGAACTTGAAGCTTTACCTGTCAAGCGCATGGATGGCAAAATTTTCTTTACTGATGGACATAGCAGAGCCTTTAAGGCATATCAGGCTGGCCTCTCTCATATCCCCATCTATTATGATAGGGATGAGCTTAACTGGGATTTTTATCAATACTGTGTCCAGGCTTGTCAAGAAAGAGGTATCTTCTCGGTAGCTGATTTACAGAACCGCATTTTGTCCAAGGAAGACTATCAGATCCATTGGCTTGATTGGTGTAAGAGAGAAGCTGGAAAATTTGATAAGAGCTGATATCGCGAAGCTCTTGTGTTATAATAGATAGAGAGAATCAATATATTAAATTAGAGGTGAGATGATGCTTTATGAATTTTGTGCGGAAAATGTAACCTTGTTAGAAAAGGCTATGAAGGCGGGAGCTCAGCGGATTGAGCTCTGTGATAATCTGGCTGTCGGTGGTACGACGCCCAGCTATGGCGTAATTCAAGCAGCAGTTGACTTAGCCAAGCCTTACGGTGCGACTGTGATGACCATGATTCGGCCCCGGGGCGGTAATTTTGTTTACACTGACTTTGAGATTGAGATTATGCTGGCTGATATCCAAAAAGCCAAGGAAGTCGGCAGTCAGGGAGTCGTTTTTGGTGTCATGACGGAGAAGAACGAAATAGATGTTTCGAAGATGCAGCGGCTGCTGGAGGCTTGCAAGGGATTGGAAGTAGTCTTTCACATGGCTTTTGATACGATACCGGCTGAATACCAGTTTGGCGAAATGGATTGGCTAATTGAGAACGGTGTCCAGCGAATTTTGACCCATGGAGGACCTGCCAGTGAGCCGATTGAGGAGCATTTTGCTTGGCTGGACGAATTAATCGAGCATGCTGCTGATCGGATTGATATCATGCCGGGTGGAGGCATTCATCTAGGCAATCGTCAGCAAATTATAGACAGCCTGGCAGTAGACCAGCTGCATGGAACTAAAATTGTATTTTAAGGAGGGGGAAGCTGCGCTAGCAGCGGCTAAGTAGATGTTGGAACTATTTGAAAAATACAAGGCTAATCCAGATAAGCTTCAAACTTACGGCTTTAAGGAGTCTGATGGAGCCTACCATTTCTCGCAGAAGATTATGAAGGGTGACTTTCGCTTGGAAGTGACTATCAGAGATGGGAAGCTGGACTATCAGGTTTTTGACTGTGATACTGATGACGCCTATCTGCAGGTCAAGATGGAGCGAGTGACGGGTGAGTTTGTCGGTCAGGTTCGTGAAGCTTGTCAGGCAGTACTGCTGGCTATCCGTCAGCACTGTTTTGACGAGGTTGGCTTTCTCTATGAGCAGAGTAAGCGACTGCGGGATCATGCGGCTGAGGTTTATCAGGGTCAGATAGAGTACCTCTGGGAGAAGTCTTCCAGAAAGAGCTCGACTAAAGCAGGGGTTTTCCGCCACCAGGACAGTAAAAAATGGTATGGGGCTTTTTTGACCACAGACTGGTCTAAGTTTGAAGCAGAGCGAAGCGGCGCTATTGAGGTGCTAAATGTTAAGAATGATCATGTAGCAGAACTGATTCAGAAAAAGGGGATTTACCCGGCCTTTCACATGAATAAGAAATATTGGCTCAGTCTGCCCTTGGATGATAGCCTGAGCGATCAGGAAATCTTTGATTTATTGGCTGTTAGTTACCAGCTGACCAGTAAAAAATAGAATCGAAGCACAGCGCTCCAATCCGCTGTGTTTCATTTTTCCTCAAAAAACAGTATAATAAAAAGACTAGTAAGAATAGGAGAAATTATGAATCTCATTAGAAAATTAGCCTGGTTTTTTAAGTTGGAAAAGCGGCGCTATATCATTGGTATCTTGGCCTTGTCCTTGGTAAGTGTCTTCAATCTGATACCGCCCAGAGTCATCGGTCAGGTTATTGACCGAATTGCTAGCAAACATCTGACTTCTCAAGAGCTGCTCTTTAATTTGCTGTTGCTGATTGCTTCAGCTTTTATCATGTACGGCCTGCGTTATGTCTGGCGCCTTTACATCTTAGGGACGTCCAATAATCTGGGACGGATTCTGCGCTCTCGATTGTTCGAGCATTTTACTCACATGTCTCCCTCTTTTTATCAGAAATACCGAACAGGGGACTTGATGGCTCATGCGACCAACGATATTAATGCAGTTGTCAGTCTGGCTGGTGGCGGAGTCATGTCAGCTGTGGATGCTTCTATTACAGCTCTGGTGACCCTGTTGACTATGTTTTTCATTTTGGACTGGCGGCTGACTTTGATTGCCATTGTGCCTATGCCTTTCTTGTCCTGGGGCACGGGCTTGATTGGTCGTAAAAATCATGAAAGTTTTAAGGCTGCTCAAGAGGCATTTTCGGATCTGAATAATAAGGTTCAAGAGAGCGTTTCAGGGATTCGAGTGACAAAGTCCTTTGGCTATCAGGATGCTGAGACTCAGTCTTTTGCCAAGACAAATCAAGAAGTCTACGAAAAAAATGTTTTGGCTGCCAAGTACGATTCTCTTTTTGACCCCTTGGTTTTGCTTTTTATCGGTCTTTCTTATGTTTTGACCTTGATTTTCGGTGGAATTTTTATCTCCCAAGGGCAGTTTACCATAGGAGAGTTGGTTACCTTTATCACCTATCTGGATATGCTGGTTTGGCCGCTGCAGGCTACAGGCTATCTTTTTAACATCGGCCAGCGAGGTGCTGTTTCTTATGAGCGGATTGAGAAACTGCTGGCTCAGGAGTCAGATGTCAAGGAAGCTGAACAACCCCTTTCTCATGCGGAAAATGGTCGATTAGATTATGACATTCAGAAGTTTGCTTATGCAGAGGAGACTAGTTTATCGGATATTCATTTTTCCATTGAGCAGGGACAGACACTGGGAATTGTCGGTCAGACGGGCTCTGGGAAGACCACTCTTCTGCGCTTGTTGCTGCGGGAGCAGGATATTCAGGAGGGGGCTATCTATCTGAATGGCCATGATATCCGAGACTACCGCCTCAAAGACTTGCGTCGTCTCATCGGCTATGTACCACAGGAACAGATGCTCTTTGCTCTGTCCATTCGAGACAATATCCGCTTTGCGAATCCCCAGCTGACAGATAGTCAGGTTCTAGCTGCCGCTCAACTATGCGGTGTGTATGAGGATATTCAGGCTATGCCAGAGGGGTTGGATACGATTGTCGGTGAGCGTGGCTTGTCTCTGTCTGGTGGGCAGAAGCAGCGCTTGGCGATGAGTCGGGCTATTATAACTAATCCTGATATTCTGATTTTGGATGACTCTCTGTCAGCTGTTGATGCTAAGACGGAGCACCTGATTTTAGAAAATCTAAAGTCTGAGCGTGCTGGCAAGACAACCATCATCACAGCTCATCGGCTGTCGGCCTTGGTGCATGCAGACTTGATTTTGGTCATGGAAAATGGTCGTATCAAGGAAAGAGGCACCCACCAAGAGTTGCTGGAGCAAAAGGGCTGGTATGCCCAGACATACCATAATCAGCAGCTAGCAGAAAGCTTGAAGGAGAAAGATTAACATGAAAAAGAAAGCGACTTTTCATCGCCTCCTAGGCTATATGTGGCGCTACAGGATAGTGAGCAGCATGGCTTTGACCTTCATCCTGCTGACGACTCTGGTTACAACGGCATTGCCGCTTCTGGCTCGCTATTTTATTGATCAGTTTATTGGCCGCAATCAAGCCTGGGCTGGCCTGCCTTTGCTGGCTCTTTACTATGGCCTTTTCCTCTTGCGGGTACTTTTTACCTTCTTGGGAAAGTATTTCTTTGCGCGTGTGGCTCAAAGCGTGGTTCGGGACTTGCGACAGGAAAGCTTTGCCAATATCCAGCGTCTGCAAATGGCTTATTTTGATCGAACGCCAGCTGGTGCTATCGTTTCCCGCCTGACTAATGATACTCAGGCAGTAGCAGATATGTTCAGTGAGATTTTTTCTAATTTTTTGAGTTCCTTGCTGATTTTAGTTGTTACTTTGAGCGCTATGTTTGCCCTCAACTGGCAATTGACCCTGATGATCGCTCTCTTTTTGCCTTTGATGGCAGCCTCTATCTTGCTCTATCAGCATCTATCCAATCGTCAGCTGAAGCAGGTCCGGAATAAGCTCAGCGATTTAAATGTCAAGCTATCTGAGAGTATTGAAGGGATGCGGATTATTCAGGCTTTTGGGCAAGAGAAGCGCTTGCTGCGGGAATTTGAAGAAATCAACGGTCAGCATTTAGGCTTTACCAATCGCTATCTCAATATCAACAGTCTCTTTCTAAGGCCGGCTATGTCCCTTCTGAAAATCTTGGCTTATGGAGTGATTCTGACTTACTTTGGCTTGACTTGGCAAGTGGCGGGAATCACGGCAGGTATTATGTATGCCTTTATCCAGTATGTCAATCAGCTTTTTAATCCTTTGATTGATGTTATGCAGAATTACTCTGTTTTACAGACATCTATGGTTGCTGCAGAGCGGGTTTTTGAAATCATGGATCGCACAGACTATGAGCCTGAGCAGGCTAACCATGACTTGCAAATCCAGGATGGCAGCATCGAATTTAAGCATGTTTCCTTTTCATATGATGGAAAGCGTGATGTTTTGCGGGAGATCTCCTTTTCTGTCAAAAAAGGCCAGACGATTGCCTTTGTGGGTTCGACTGGCTCTGGCAAGTCCTCTATTATCAATCTTTTCCTGCGTTTTTATGAATTTGAGCGGGGACAGATTTTGATTGATGGACGCAATATTAAAGACTATAGTCAGGCGGAGCTGCGGCGAAAGATTGGCCTTGTTTTGCAGGATCCCTTCCTTTATCACGGTAGCGTTGCTTCCAATATCAAGCTTTACCAAGAGCAGCTGACGCGAGAAGAAATTATAGAAGCGGCCAAGTTTGTAGATGCTCATGGATTTATCAGTCAGTTGCCTCAAGGCTATGATGCCCCTGTGACTGAGCGGGGAGCGACTTTTTCCAGCGGTCAACGGCAGCTTCTAGCCTTTGCTAGGACCATCGCCACCAAGCCTAAAATATTGATTTTGGATGAGGCGACAGCCAATATTGATTCGGAAACAGAGGAGCTGATTCAAGCTTCACTGAGAAAGATGCGGCAGGGTAGGACAACCATTGCCATAGCCCATCGATTATCTACCATTCAGGATGCCGACTGCATCTATGTCTTAGACAAGGGCCGCATTATCGAATCCGGCAGCCACGAAGAATTGCTAGCTCAAGATGGCACCTATAAGAAAATGTACCAACTCCAGGCTGGCATGATGAAGTCTTGAAAAGCCTGATTATAAATAACAGGTGTAGAATTCATTTGGAATTCTACACCTATTTTAAATAGTCTTTTAATTTCTCTACATTTTTTTCTAAGTTATCATAAGGCAGCTTAGCATACTGGTAAGGGCAGCTAGCAAGGTAGCTTTGTTCAAAGAAGTCAAGCGGAAGGCTGCTGTGTTTGAGAGCACTGACAGAAGAAAGTGACCTCAAGTCTAACAGAATGCCGTCCTTGGTCAGATAGCTGGCTAGTGGCAGCTGAGCTTGCTCCAGTAGTATCTGCGCCTTTCTTGCTTCCTCTTCTTGAAGCTGCAGCAGCGCCAGCCTATTTTTTTCAAACATGAGACTGTCGATGTAGAGAGATAGAGCCTTCTGCATGATGAGGTTGCTGTCATAGTCCACGGCGCTTTTGTAAGCGATGAAGATTTTTTGAATTTGGGGCGGAAGGAGTAGGGCGGTAATCCTCAGGGCTGGGAAAAGGCTGGTAGAAAAGGACTTGATGTAGATGACCCGCTGGCTATTGTCTAGATAGTGAAAGGTCAGCTCCCGTCGGCTATCAAAGTCTGATAGGTAGTCATCCTCTACGATATAGACATCATAGAGCTGGGCCAGCCGAAGAATCTCTTCCTTGTCCTGCCGACTGTAAGAGTGGCCCAAGGGATAGTGAAAACGCGGAATAGTGTAGAAAAACTTGATCTTTCCGCTTTTAAAAATCTTCTCCAACTTTTGCAGATTAATCCCCTGCGGTGTTCTTTCAATGGTTTCATATGGAAGTTTTTGCGCTAGCAGAAGATCATTAATCCTATGGTAGGTCGGCTGCTCTACTAAGATACGCTCTTTTTGATTGGGAAAGTCAATCTGTGAAAGGATATAGAGAGCTTGCTGGGTGCCGGAAGTCAGTACCAACTGATCCCTAGAAGCATAAACAGCAGAGTCCAGCATCAGTTTTTGCACAGAGCAGCGCAGATCCTCCAGTCCTTCCTGCTGAGGGTAGTAGTTGAAGAGATAATTTTCCCGGCCTATCAGAGTTTCATTTACACAGAGTCGGAAATCCTCATAGGCTTGGTGACGGTCATCCCTCACAGGCAGCTCCAAATCCTGCTTTTCTTCCTGAGCATTCTCTAGCACATAGTAGCCACTTTTGGGAACGGCATAGATGTACTTTTGATACTTGAGCTCAATCAGAGCCTTTTGCGCGGTATCCTTACTGCAGTGATAACGCTCTGCCAGCTTGCGGACAGAAGGGATTTTCTGACCAGTAGCCAATTTTCCCTCTTTAATATCCTTAGTAATCTTATCAACGATGCGTTGGTATTTTGCTTTAACCATAAAACTGTCCCCATACAGATTTGATTTTTTCATATTGTAACTCATTTTCAGATATTTTACAATAGAGAACAAGTAGGAGGAGTCATGAAAACAAAAACAGTCATTCTGGCCACAGATATTTCTGGCTTAGGTAAGGTTGCCGCAACAGCTGCCCTGCCGCTTTTTGCAATTTGCCAGCTAGAAGCCGCCCTGTTGCCAACCATGATTTTGTCGTCCCATACAGGCGGTTTTTCAAACATCTATATAGATGATTACACGCATGGGATGCTTGCTTTTTTGAAACAATGGCAGAGCTTGGAGTTCGACTTTTCAGCTCTGATAACAGGATATTTGAAATCTGATATTCAGGTGGAAAATTTGCTGCGCTTTAAAGAGGAAAAAAGCTTGCCCCTTATCGTGGATCCTATCATGGGGGACAAGGGAACTTTTTATCAGGGATTTTCAGATGCCCATCTAGACCATATGCGTCGCCTCTGCCAGCATGCTGATTTGATTCTGCCCAATTTGACGGAAGCCTGTTTGTTGTTAGAAGAATCCTACGAAGAGAGTTTATCAGAAGATAGATGGGAGGACTACTGCAAGCGTTTGGCTGAGTTAGGACCGAGCAAGGTCTTGTTGACTGGCTTGCCCATGAAAGAGAAGCAGATTGGTGTGGCCTATTTTGATGCGGCAACAGAAGAGTTTAACCTCTTTTCCAGTCCAGCTTTGCCCCAGCAATTTTTTGGAACGGGTGATATATTGACGACTCTTGTAGCTGCGGCTTTTGTTCAGGGGATTGACATCAAGCAAGCCCTGCCGGTGATTTTAAAGTTTATTGAAAGGAGCTTGGCACTTAGCTTTAAAGAGCAAATAGATCCAAAGAAGGGCGTTTTTTACCAGCCCTACCTAGGAGAGCTTTTTGCTGATTTTCAAACCTTAATGGAGGAAAAAGATGAAGAAACAAACACTTGATTTGCAAACCTTAACCATGATTAGTTTATTTGCTGCTTTGATTTTTTTGAGCATTCAGTTCTTTAAAATTCCTGTCGGAGCTCAGTTTATTCACTTTGGGAATGCGCTGGTGGTAGTGGGTTGTCTGATTTTTGGCAGTAAACTCGGTTTTTTAGCGGCTGCTATCGGACTAGGAATATTTGACTTGCTAAATGGTTACGCAGTGGAAATCCCAGTCATCTTGTTAGAAGCACTTGCGGTGGCTGTGGTGATTCATTTTCTGTATGAAGAACTTTTTCAGAGAAAGGATAAACTAAGAAATATTCTTGTGACAGCAGTAGCAGCAGCTTTGGTGAAAATTGTGCTCAATATTTTCAAGTACACTCTGACAGGAACACTGTTTGGCGGGAGTAGTTTACCAGCAGCCTTTTTACTGGCAGTAACTGAGATTACTGGTACATTTGGCTCCAGTCTAGCCACAGTCATTGCCGTCCCAATCTTATATCCAATCTTTCAGCAAGTCAGAAAAGCGCACAAGCAAAGAAGGCCATTGAAAAGCAAGGATGAATCAATAATCAGCATAAACAAAGAAACCGTCTGAGAATTCTCAGACGGTTTTTGTGTTTTTCTCTTACATAAAGTAAACGATAGCAAGGTATTGAAGGGCAGAGGCCGCTAGGATGAAAAGGTGCCAAATCATATGGAAGTAGGGCTTCTTTTGAGCATAGAAGCCAGCTCCTACAGTATAGCAGAGGCCACCAGCCAGCATGAGTCCCCAGAAGACTGGTCCAGTCTGACCAATAATCTGCGGAATGATAAAGACCACCAGCCAGCCCATAATCAAATAGAGAGCCAAACTGAATTTTTCATTGACCTTCTTAGCGAAAATCTTGTAGAGGATACCAAAGATGGTCGTGCCCCACTGGATAGCAATGATGAGATAGCCAAACCAGTTATTCATCAGCGACAGCACGACTGGCGTGTAGCTGCCAGCGATGGCGATATAAATCATGGAGTGGTCAATAATGCGCAAGATATACTTGTGGGTCGAGCCATAGGACATAGAATGGTAAACGGTTGAAGAGAGGAACATGAGAAAGAGGCTGATGACAAAGATAGAAGTTCCGACAGCAGCCACCAATCCGTGCCCCTCATAGCTATAAATAGCCGAGATAGGCAGCAGAATCAGCATCAGGACGGCTCCTACCGCATGGGTAACAGCATTGGCAATTTCCTCTCCGAAGGATAGTTTTTTACTGAGTTTAAGCGCGTAGTTCAAGGTTTTCTTCCTCCTCACTTGGTACTTGGATTAGGGATAAGGTCTTTTGATAGAGTTTGACTGTCTGGCAGGCAGTGGAGATGATGGGTGCCACCTCCAGCTTGCTGCCGTTCATATAGTCTACAAAGTCGTCATAGAGTTCTCGCGAATCTGCTTCTTTATGCAGCATATTTAAAGTAGCTGAAATTTCCTGGATAGAAAAGACCGTTTTTAAGGTTGTAATGGCAATCAAGCGAGCTACTTGGCGGCGTTGGTATTTTTTCTTGACCGGCTTAGCAATATAGCCATGCTTGACATAGTTGTTAATCATAGAAGCGGTCAGTCCCTTGTCAGCAACTGAAATGGAAGAGCCACAGACATTGTTTACATAGAGCAGAACTTGGTCCAAATATAGGTCCAGTTCTGGTAATTCGTCCCACTTGGGAAAAACTTGTTGAGCGTTCAAATCTTTATCACTTTCTTATCTAGTCTTTATAACTAGATGATAACATCTCTGTAAATCAAAGTCAAGAAAAAAATAGAATGTCCCATTGAAATTTGATATAATCTTAAAAAGAAGAAAGGGAGGTTTCAGATGAAAAAACAAATAATCTTTGATATGGCAGCCTTCCTAGGCAGTCTGATTTTTTGGTCTTGGCTCTATATGCGCTTTTTTTATGCCTACGTAGCCGTCGTCTTTTACAAGAATCAGCCAGAGTGGAACCTGCTGATACCAGCTTCTATCATCCTGACTCTGACAGCTATTAGCTCGCTTTTTATTCGCGGCCTCTATAGTCGGCACATTCCTCGTTGGCTGGTGCTAGCCAGTTACACCCTCTATTTTCTCATTCTATTCTATGCCCTCTTTTTGAAAAATATCGGCAGGCAGGGCTTCAGTCTGGACCTGCAGTCTTTTACCTATAATTGGATTTACGGAGATAAGCTGGTACCCACCATGAATATCATTATGTTCATTCCGCTGGGCTTTCTCTGCAAGCTGTCATGGAAACATTTAGCTTATTTTACCTTGGCTATCAGTCTGGTTGAGGGGATCCAGTATCTCTTTCATCTTGGCATTTTTGACTTGGGTGATATCCTGACTAATCTGCTAGGCTTCATCATCGGCAGCTATCTACTAGAGACAGCCTTGGGTAAATGGGTTGTCCGTCATATTCACTAAATGAAAGAAGGAAACTATGAAAATTCTTATCCCAACTGCCAAAGAGTTGAATCTAACTGCGCCATCAGCAACTCCTAATCCACTTTCAGCACAAACTCAGGCTGTGTTGGATGAGTTGGCAACCATGTCAGTAACTGACTTGGCATCATTTTATAAAATCTCCCCAGAAAGAGCGGAGGTAGAGTGGCAAGCCATTCAGGCTTTGCGAGAAGGAACTGCGCAGCATGCTCCAGCCCTTTATCTTTTTGATGGACTCATGTACCGTCATATCAAGAGACAGGACTATACCAAGGAGGAAAGTCAGTATATCGAGAAGTATCTTGCTATTACATCAGCGCTTTACGGTGTCATCCCAGCCCTGGAGCCCATAGCGCCCCATCGCTTGGACTTTATGATGCCACTCAAGTTAGATGGGAAGAGTTTCAAGGCATTTTGGAAAGAAGCTTATGACCAAGCTCTGGCAGAAGATGAGATGATTTTCTCCCTCCTGTCCAGCGAGTTTGAAACAGTCTTTTCCACGGAAACCCGCCAGCGCATGATAGGCTTCAAGTTTCTGGAAGACCGAGGCGGCAAGCTGAAAGTCCATTCGACCATTTCTAAAAAAGCACGTGGCGACTTTTTAACAGCTCTAATAACTAACCAAGTAACAGAAGTCGAACAGATGAAGAAATTAAACTTTGCAGGCTTCACCTACCGACCTGATCTGTCCAGTGACCAAGAGTTGGTTTATGTTAAGGAAGTGTAGAAGAGATATTTATATAAGGAAAAAGCATTCTTTTTATATGTGAAATGAAACAAAACACTTTAAAAGTTTTAAATTTTATTTGTCTCTTTAAAAGTACTAAAATGGCGACTGTTTTGATGAATCTCATACTAAAACCCCTCGCAATTTTTGCGAGGGGTTAGTGTCTTATAAGTTTTCTTTTCTTTTTATAATCTTCTCTTTTTAGTTAAGGGCTGCTAAAAGAGCATCAGCCTGTGCTGAGAGTTCAGCAAGTTTGTCTTCTGCGACAGTCAGTTGTCCAGTTCCCCATGCTTCTGGGTTGATGCCAACACCTGTGAATGGTTCCACCACATTCATACGGATGAAAGGCAGCAGGCTGCGGTAGTGCTTGAATACTTCATCTGGTGATGTGCCGTTAGCTACAGATGAAACAGTAACAACCTTAGCATTCAGAGCAGATGGGCCAGTTGGGTCTGACAGATCCAGAGCGCGTGAAGCCCAGTCCAAGAGGTTTTTCACTACTCCTGGAATAGCCCAGTTGTAGACAGGTGAGAAAATCCAGATGGCATCAGCGGCCAAAATTTCTTCACGAACCTTAGCAACAGCAGCTGGAGCAGGACTTTCGATGTCTTGGTTGAAGAATGGTACATCTTTGTAATCAAGATATGAAACTTCTGCCTTGCCAGCCAAAGCTTTTTCAGCTTGCTCAGCCAATTGGTGGTTGAAAGAACCTTGACGAAGCGAGCCGACGATGAATAATACTTTAGACATTGCATTGTCTCCTTTTTTATAAAATAAAGAGATATTTCTCTTGTTACGATATATGTTACAACATTAATTACTAGTTAGCAATTATTTAGCTCAATTTTTTGAAATTTTTTAAAATACGAATCAAATCTTGCTTATCGTCTTCTTCGAGAATGGAAAGAGCTTGCTGGATATTTTTGATATGATCAGGCAGGGCGGCTTCAATTTTAGCTTTACCTTGTTTCGTCAGACCAATCAAAAAAGCCCGGCGGTCATTTGGGTCACAGGTGCGAACAATCCAGCCGTCGCGTTCCATATTTTTGATGACGACAGTCATGTTGCCAGAAGTAGCCAGTATACGGTCAATCAGGTCCTGAATACGCAGTTCCCCTTTGCTGTACAAGGTTTCTAAGACGGAAAACTGAGTAGGAGTCAAATCATGCTTTTTAAAAATTTGGGCTTCAATAGCACGGATAGTTCTTTCTGCCTTATGAAAGACAATCATGGTTTTCAAATCAAGCAGAGTTTCTTTGCTTAAATCGTCTGTAATCTTCATAACAATATTTTACCAATAAATAGTATCATATGCAAGGATATTGCTTTAGAATTATGAGAATATTCTCATCAAAAAAAGATAGAAAAATAGGAGTATTTGTAGTATAATGACGGAGTGAAATATAAAAATAGAAATAAAGCCAGTTTTCCAATTTGGCAGTACCTTATCGGTATTTTTATCGTTCTCAGTGTTCTTGTCTTTTCATTTTTTGCTGTTTTGCAAGTATCCATGCAGCCGAGGCAGTCAGCTAAGGAAGCAAGCAGTCGCTTGGCCAAGGAATATGCAGATCTTGAAAAAGTGGATTCTTTTGCCATCTACAATGGGCAGGAATCCTACTACAGTCTGCTTGGTAAGACTAGTAAAGGTGTCGAAAAAGCTGTTTTGATTGCTAAAGATTCCAATGAGATTCGGGTCTATCGACTGGACGAAGGCGTCAGTCAGACAGAGGTGGAGAGCATTGCCAAGGAAAATGGAGCAGGAACTATTGAAAAAGTGATCATGGGCTATTTTAAAGATCAGCCCATCTGGGAAGTCAAGTCGGGAGGCACCTACTACCTGATTGGTTTTGAAAGCGGACAGTTGGTCAGCAAGGAGGGACTATGAAATTATCAAATCGTGTCTTAAAGATGGAAGAAAGTGTGACTTTAGCAACAGCAGCGCGTGCTAAGGCTTTGAAAGCGCAGGGACGGGATATTCTGTCTCTGACTCTGGGAGAGCCGGATTTTCCGACGCCTAAGAACATCCGAGATGCGGCTGTAGCAGCTGTTGAGGATGGGCGTGCTAGCTTTTATACGGTGACTAGCGGTCTGCCAGAACTAAAAGAAGCAGTGGTGGAGTATTTTGCTAACTATTACGGCTACACAATCCAGCCCAATCAAGTGACGGTGGCAACCGGAGCTAAGTTCTCCCTCTACACCTTCTTTATGAGTGTGCTTGACCCGGGTGATGAAGCTATCATTCCGACGCCTTACTGGGTCAGCTACGGTGACCAGATTAAGATGGCCGAGGGGACTCCTGTTTTTGTCCAAGCCACTGAGGAAAATAATTTCAAGGTAACAGTGGAACAGTTGGAAGCTGCTCGTACTGATAAGACCAAGGTCTTGGTTTTGAACTCGCCATCCAATCCGACGGGTATGATTTATACAGCGGATGAGTTAAGGGCGATTGGGAACTGGGCTGTGGAGCATGATATTCTGATTTTGGCAGATGACATCTATGGACGTCTGGTTTATAACGGCAATAAATTTACACCAATTTCCAGTCTATCTGAGGAGATTCGCAAGCAGACAGTGGTCATCAATGGTGTCTCTAAGAGCTACTCCATGACAGGCTGGCGGATTGGCTATGCAGTTGGTGAGCCGGAGATTATTGCGGCCATGAGTAAGATTGCAGGTCAGACGACTTCTAACCCGACAGCAGCGGCTCAATATGCAGCTATAGAAGCGCTGACTGGCAGTCAGGAAACGGTCGAGACTATGCGTCAGGCCTTTGAAGAGCGTCTCAATACCATCTATCCTCTCTTGGCTCAGGTGCCAGGATTTGAAGTGGTCAAGCCACAAGGTGCCTTCTATCTCTTTCCAAATGTCAAGAAAGCCATGGAAATGAAAGGTTACACAGATGTGACCGAGTTTACGACAGCAATTTTAGAAGAAGTCGGTGTGGCTCTGGTGACCGGAGCAGGATTTGGTGCCCCAGAAAATGTCCGTCTTAGCTATGCGACGGATTTGGATACGCTCAAAGAAGCCGTTCAGCGCCTGCAGCAATTTATGGAGAGTAAATAGAGCTCTCAATCTTACACTACTTTCGAAGATTTATAAACAATAGATAAGGACGGACTCAGAGTTCGTCCTTTTCAATTTATTTTTGACTGTACTAGTAATGAGTTAAACAAAATGGTAAAATAATATAGAAAGATATGGAAGCGTTTGTCACTCTAGTCAAAATTAGTAAGCTTTAGCATGGGATAAATGTGAATTGGATTCGCTTAGAATTCAGTTGATGAAGGATTTAAACAATAGTGGAAGGAGAACAATATGAAACGTCGTTTGATTTTCTTATTCTTGCTAGGCGGCCTAGTCTTGCTAGGAGCTTATGTTTTCTTTGATTCAGAGCAAGGGTGGACCACTATTTCCGAATCCAATGGCTATAGTCTGCAAGCCAAAGGTCATCACTACCGTATCCAATATTATGAGAATGACTCTGCCCGAATAGACTGGTATTTGAACGATTATCAGCCAGAAATGAATTTAAATATGAGAATCTTAGAACGCCCAACTGCTCCTGGTTCTTACACTAAAGAAGAGATATCCGGACAGGGCTCTGCAAGTTTTTTGATGGTTTGTAGAACTTGGGGTTCTGCAGAGAACAGTCAAAAGTTTTTAATTAAACGCGCCTATTATAAAGTCGATATTAGACTTAATAAAAAGATGGAGGTGGATACTAAGAAAAGCAGCATGACTTACTGGAAGACGGAAGAAGAGGTAAAGGATAATCCGCCTATTGATTAAATAGCAGCTATCAATGCTAGATTAAGTTAGTAGAAGTAACTTTCTGATAGAAATCACCACACGACTTAAAAATTTGAGGAGTATTTAGTTGAAGACGACGGTGTTTCGGTGTATAATAAAAGAAGTCCATTTGGTCTAGCCCTGCATTCTATTGACTTGCAGTGTGTTCCTCATGGTCTTTTTACTTAAGTAATAATAGGGATGAAGATTATTTTGTACAAAAGGAGATAAAATGGGTTTTATCAGAAAGGAAATAGGGGAAAGAGAGAAGAAGCTTCTCGAGGATTTTTCTATTGAAGAAAAAGAACTGGCTCTGCCATTTTTACTAGAGGATGAGAAGAGAGGAATTTTTCTCTGCGTCAAGCAATTTCGTATTGGTGAAGGGAAATATCAAGTCTTAGCCATGATGCTCGGAGGGCACTTGCTTGAATTTCGCCTAGAAGAAGAGCGGGCCGATAGATATCCAGTTCGCAATGAGGAAGATCAAAGTGTAAAAGGTCTATCAACAGAAACAATCTCCCAGCTTGTGATTCCCAAGGTTTTAAAAGGACGAGAGGACAAGATCGTAACTGTGATTCAACATGCCCTGTCGCAAATTAACCCTTATTATGATACAAAGATAAGGGAAGTAAACCACGTGGAGTACAGATAAAGAGGAGATAGGATATGGGATTATTAGAAAAGTGTCTGGATTTTTTACCAACTAGGCGGGCTGCCAGTGACATAGAAGAAGATATGAGTTGGGAGGAAGAATTTACCCCTAAAAGAGTTCATCATAAAACAGTCAGTAGTAGCCCTCAGAAGGAGACTGAGGGAACATCGTCTCTTCCCCAAGAAGGAAGTTGGAAGTTTGTGCACGAGATGATTTCTGAAGAAGGGATTGAGCTTTTAAAGAAGGCTGGGATTGATGACGAGCTAGTTTTTGAGACGGGCGATTGGGTCGCGGACCATGATTTGGAGATTTATCTGGTCCTTTATCGTTTTGGTGGCAGAACCAACTGGAAGAAGACTTATAAACTAATCTTGCAAGGACAGGTGATTGAATTTAAGACCAAGACCATTTTTCATCAGCAGGATTTTTCTTATGAAGATGGGGAATTCACTAAGGGAGTGATTGTCAAAAATGTCTCCAATATGCTCCTGCCTTTAGCTTTCGAAGGTCAACAGCAGCGCGTGCTCCATATCATTCAAGCAGCTCTATCAGCAGCTAGCCCAAGCTATGATACGGTCATTTACAGGGCGAACTTTGATTTGGTTTAGGAGGGGAAAATGATATATATTACAAGAGAAGATGTTTTGACTTGGCTGGACAAACATGAGCCAGTGGCCAATCGTCAGAAGGACATTGCGGCTTTTCATAAAGAATTGTCGTTTCGTCTGCAAAGAATGGACTTTCGACCGTCTACCAGTTCAAAAGATCCGCGGAGAGATGTTTGTGAAGACCCTGACCAAGAGCTCACTGTAGCCTTTACTCAGGATGGGGAGGGGAATTATGCGACGATTGACCAGAGTCCAGGAGGTCAGATTCTCAGCGATCAGCGTTTTAAGATGGCTTTGAAAAAAGTCTTGAACTATGATGATGACATGGTTGATCGACTGCTATATGGAATGAAAAATTAGTCCTCTTATTCAGAGAGAGTTATCCACCAGCCTTTAGGAGGCTGGTTTTTTAATTTTTCTGAGATTTAGACTCTTCAAGGATAGCTATTGCAATCGCTTTATGGTAAAATATAGAACAGATGTCCAAAAGATTTGTCTTGAAATAAAGTGACATTTAGCAACCAATCTAGGAGGCAGATATGATTGATCATTTTGAGATAAAGGTCAGGAATCTACAAATTTCAAAAGACTTTTATACAAGTTTTCTTTCTCCTCTAGGCTACAAATTGGCTTTTAGAAGTAGTTCTCTACTCAGTTTTGTTGCTCCCAACAGCCCACATCCTGGTGGAGATTTTTGGTTGGGAGAGGGAGAGCAGTCTCCGATTCACTTTGCTTTTTTGGCAGAAAACCATGAGCAGGTTCAAGCTTGTTATGAGGCTGGTTTAAAGGCAGGGGGAAAAGACAACGGTGCGCCAAATTATCGGGGGAACCTTTCATCATATTATGCAGCCTTTGTCTTGGATCCAGATGGTAATAATGTCGAGGCAGTCTGTCATAAAGAATAAAAAATAGAAAAGAGAAAAAACGTGTCAAAGAAAATCGTAACAATTATTGATGTGAAAAATTATGTTGGTCAAGAAGTGACCATCGGTGCTTGGGTTGCCAATAAGTCAGGTAAGGGTAAGATTGCTTTCTTGCAGCTGCGCGATGGCTCTGCCTTTTTCCAAGGAGTGGCCTTCAAGCCTAACTTTATCGAGAAATTTGGCGAAGAAGAAGGATTGGCGAAGTTTGATACGATTAAAAAGCTTAGCCAAGAAACTTCTGTCTATGTGACAGGGGTTGTCAAGGAAGACGAGCGTTCAAAATTTGGCTACGAGCTGGACATCACAGACATCGAAATCATCGGTGAGTCAAATGACTATCCAATCACGCCCAAAGAACATGGAACGGATTTCCTCATGGACAACCGTCACTTGTGGCTGCGTTCTCGTAAGCAAGTAGCCATGATGCAAATCCGCAATGCCATTATCTACGCTACCTATGAATTCTTTGACAAGAATGGTTTTATGAAGTTTGACAGCCCAATCTTGTCAGGAAATGCAGCAGAAGACTCAACTGAGCTCTTTGAAACAGACTACTTCGGAACTCCAGCTTACTTGAGTCAGTCAGGTCAGCTTTATCTGGAAGCAGGAGCCATGGCTCTTGGCCGTGTCTTTGACTTTGGTCCTGTATTTCGTGCTGAAAAATCAAAAACCCGTCGTCATTTGACGGAGTTCTGGATGATGGATGCAGAGTATTCATACTTGACGCATGATGAGTCACTTGACTTGCAAGAAGCTTATGTTAAAGCCTTGATCCAAGGTGTGCTTGACCGTGCTCCTCAAGCTTTGGAAACCTTGGAACGCGATGTAGAACTTTTGAAACGCTATATTGCGGAGCCTTTCAAGCGTGTTAGCTATGATGAAGCGATTGATCTTTTGCAAGCCCATGAGAATGATGAAGATGCTGACTATGAGCATCTGGAACATGGTGATGACTTTGGGTCGCCACATGAAACATGGATTTCAAACCACTTTGGTGTACCAACCTTTGTCGTGAACTACCCAGCAGCCATCAAGGCTTTCTATATGAAGCCAGTTCCTGGAAATCCAGATCGCGTCCTCTGTGCAGACTTGCTGGCACCTGAAGGCTACGGTGAAATCATCGGTGGTTCTATGCGTGAAGAAGACTACGATGCTCTTGTTGCTAAGATGAATGATCTTGGTATGGATACGACAGAATATGAATTCTACCTGGATCTTCGTAAGTATGGAACAGTTCCGCACGGTGGATTCGGTATCGGTATCGAGCGTATGGTAACCTTTGTAGCAGGAACCAAGCATATCCGTGAAGCCATTCCATTCCCACGTATGTTGCATCGTATTAAACCGTAAATCAATGAAAACGCCCATGGGGCGTTTTTTCAGCAATGAACTATGAAATAATCCAAATATAGAATTTTAGAGAAAGAAGAGGTAGGAGTCATGTAAACAGCAGATTAACAAGTGATAAAGATTAAAAATTAAAAAACACTTGTTAAAGGAGAAAAGATGTTTAAAAGAAGTTATCGGAAAAATATCGGTCTTATGGCCGGAGTTGAATTTTTTGCCTTTCTAGGCATTACTAGTTTTTGGATTTTATTTCTCAGTCAAAACGGCATGTCACTTTGGCAGATTGGGCTTTTGGAAAGTATCTTTCATGCTACCAGCGTCATTTGTGAAATTCCTTCTGGGATGTTGGCGGATCGCTTTTCCTACAAGACCAATCTTTATCTGAGCCGGATAGCTGGGATTGTGTCTTCTGTTCTCATGTTGGCGGGGCAGGGAAACTTTTGGGTTTATGCACTGGCTATGGTGATTAGTGCTTGGTCCTATAATTTTGATTCGGGGACAAGCGCAGCCATGGTCTATGATTCGTCTGTGGAGGCCGGACTCAAGGAACGTTACTTATCCATCTCCAGTTTTATGTCGGGGGTGGCTGAAGCGACTCGGTCTTTGGGAACGGTCTGGGCCGGATTTTTTGTCCATGGACAATTGCATCTGACCTACTATATCATGATTGGCACCTCTATCGTCGTTCTTTTCTTGACCTGGATGCTGAAAGAGCCAAGTGTCAAAGCAGAGAAAGCAGAACGCCTGACTATGAAAAAGATTATCTGGGCAGTCAAAGAGGAGTTGCAGAGAAATCCTAGCCTTTTTATCTGGATGATTCTTTCCCAAATCATCGGAACGCTGATGTGTATGTTTTATTTTTATTATCAAAATCAATTGCCTGATTTAAAAGATTGGCAGATTTCGGTAGTCATGCTGATTGGCAGTGCTTTGAATATCTTGGCGGTCTATCTGGCGAGTGTGATTGGAAAGAAGTATTCTGCCTTAAAACTTTTTCCTTCAGTGGTTCTTCTAACCGGAGCAAGCTACCTGCTGTCCTATTTTGGAACTCCGATCATTTATATTTTGATTTATCTAATCAGCAACGCCTTGTATGCACTCTTTCAGCCGATTTTTGACAATGATTTGCAAAAGCAGCTGCCAAGTGAAGTACGGGCGACCATGCTCAGTGTTTATTCTATGATGTTCAGCCTGAGCATGATTGTCATTTTCCCTGTGACGGGCTGGTTGATTGATCACTTTGGCTTCAATTGGACTTTTATAGCTTTGGGTAGCTTCTTATTTGCTGTAACTCCATTTTTACATTTAGGATTAAAGAAAATAAGCCAGAACTTACAAGAAGTCTAATATCAATGTTCTCTTTCTGCTGGTCAGAAGGAGAATATTTTTTGCCCTTTGAAAATTATGGTAAAATAAATACAGTTAAATGGAGAAGTAGGCAGTATGAAAGATTTATTGAAATATTTCAAGGGCTATATCAGGGAGTCTTTGCTGGGACCCTTGTTTAAGCTTTTGGAAGCCAGTTTTGAACTCTTGGTTCCGCTTTTGATTGCGGGGATTGTGGATGAGACCATTCCTAGACACGACAGCTCCCATCTCTACTGGATGGTTTTTCTTTTGATGGGCTTGGCTGCTCTGGGCGTGGTGGTTGCAGTGGTGGCCCAGTATTATTCGTCAAAGGCAGCTGTGGGCTTTACTCGTCAGATGACAAGCGACCTCTATCAAAAAATCCTGCGTTTGCCCAAGGCTAGTCGGGATGAGCTGACGACCTCTAGCTTAGTGACTCGGCTGACGAGCGACACCTATCAGATCCAGACGGGCATCAATCAATTTCTTCGTCTCTTTCTGAGGGCGCCTATCATTGTTTTTGGCTCCATCATCATGGCCTTTACTATCAGTCCGGTCATTACCTTGTGGTTCTTACTCATGGTAGCAATTTTAACGGCTATTATCGTTTTCATGTCTCGTCTGATGAATCCTCTCTATGCCAAGATTCGTCAGCTGACTGACCAGCTAGTCAATCTGACGCGTGAGCAGCTGCAGGGCATGCGGGTTATAAGAGCTTTCGGTCAGACCCAGCGTGAGGTTCAGACCTTTCGCAATCGCAACGAGCTCTATAAAACCTGGCAAATCAGGACGGGGGCTTTGGCTAGTCTGATTAGTCCTCTGACCTTTCTTACGGTTAATGGTACCCTAATTGCTGTGATTTGGCAGGGGAATACCTTTATTGGCAAGGGTTTACTGACCCAAGGGATGCTAGTGGCCTTGGTCAATTATTTATTGCAAATTTTGGTGGAATTGCTCAAGCTGGCTATGCTGGTAAATTCCCTCAATCAAAGCTATATCAGTGCAGGTCGCATTAGTCAAGTCTTCGAGCAAGCAGAAGAAGATGTCCTGCAGGAATTAGTGCAGGAAACAGCTCTGCCAAATCAAGCTATTAAAGTCCAGCAGGTCAGCTTTTCCTATCCAAATGCAGCTAGTCCAGCCTTGACTGGTCTGACTTTTGATTTGAAAAGAGGTCAGACTTTGGGAGTTATTGGCGGGACAGGTTCAGGTAAGTCTACTCTGGTTCAGCTGCTGGCTCATCTTTATCCTGTGGCTGCTGGTCAGTTGACCATCTTTTCCCAAGGACGCAGTCCTAAAAATCTCAGAGAATGGCGGTCTTGGATTAGTCTGGTGCCTCAGAAGGCGGAGCTTTTCCAAGGAACCGTCCGATCCAATCTGACTTTAGGATTGTCAGCTAAGCCAACAGACGCAGACTTGTGGCAGGCTTTAGAGATTGCTCAGGCGGCGGACTTTGTCTCTCAGAAGGAAGGTGGCTTGGATGCGACTGTAGAGGCCTTTGGTCGGAATTTTTCTGGCGGTCAGCGTCAGCGTTTAACCATTGCCAGAGCTGTCTTGCGGAGGGCACCTTTCTTGGTTTTAGATGATGCGACATCTGCTCTGGACTATCTGACAGAGGCTAGACTCTTGCAGGCTATTAAGAATGAATTGACTGAGACCAGTCTGGTCTTGATCTCTCAGCGGACCAATAGCTTGCGCTCAGCGGATCAAATCTTAGTCCTAGATAAGGGAGAACAAGTGGCTCTTGGTCGCCATGAGGAACTCTTAGTCAGCTCTGCCATTTACCGAGAAATCCATCACTCACAGCATAGTCAAAGAGAGGAGGGCAAGCATGAAGCATAAGACATCACCTAGCAGCTTGAAGCGCTTGACTCGCGATTTGTTGCAGGCGCGCTGGCTTTTTCTCCTAGCTAGTCTGGGAACGGTGGCTCAAGTGGCTCTGACTGTTCTTCTCCCAGTTTTAATCGGGAATGCGGTCGATAGCGTTCTTCTGCCTCAAGCGGACCAGCATTTGGTGCCGATTTTGGGCCAGATGTTGTTGGTCATCTTAGCCAATACGCTGATTCAGTGGCTCAATCCCTTGCTCTATAATCAGCTGGTCTATCGCTATAGCCAGCAGCTCCGACAAGGTGTCATCAAGAAAATTCATTATCTGCCTTTGGCTTATCTGGATCGACAGGGAACCGGAGACTTGGTTAGTCGGGTGACGACGGACTTGGAGCAGCTCAGCAATGGCCTACTTATGATTTTTAATCAGTTTTTTGTGGGTTTGCTGACCATCTTAGTCACTATCATTAGCATGGCCCGGCTGGACTTTTTCCTCTTGCTTTTGGTTCTGCTTTTGACGCCCCTTTCTCTCTTCTTAGCTCGCTTTATAGCCAAAAAGAGTTTTAGCTTTTTCCAACGTCAGACGCAGGCGAGAGGAGCCCAGACCCAGCTAATTGAGGAAAGTCTGACCCAGGAAAGTCTGATACAGGCCTTTAATGCTCAGGAGCAGTTTGATACAGCTTTTACTCGAAGTAATCAAACTTATGCAGACTATTCTCAGGCGGCTATTTTCTATTCTTCGACAGTCAATCCTTCGACTCGTTTTATCAATGCCCTGATTTATGCTTTGATTGTGGGCTTTGGGGCTGTACGAATCATTCAGGGAACAGGCTTTACGGTTGGGCAGCTGGTGACTTTCCTCAACTACGTCAACCAGTACACCAAGCCTTTCAACGATATATCGTCAGTCATGTCGGAATTGCAGAGCGCTTTAGCTTGTGCGGAGCGAATTTACAGCGTTTTGGACCAAGAAGAAATAGCAGAGTCTGGTCAGGAAATCCTCCAGTCGGAAGATGTCAGAGGACAGATTAGCTTTGAGCATGTGGCTTTTGGCTATGAGCCTGGAAAAGAGCTGATTCAGGATTTGAATATAAGGATTCCAGCAGCTAGCAAGGTCGCAATTGTCGGGCCAACTGGTGCTGGCAAGTCTACCTTGATCAATCTCCTCATGCGCTTTTACAATGTAGACAGTGGTCTTATTTCTTTAGATGGTATTCCCATCACGCATTACACCAGAGCCTCTTATCGTCAGCAGTTTGGTATGGTACTGCAAGAGACTTGGCTCAAGACGGCGACCATTCATGATAACATAGCTTTTGGCCGGCCAGACGCTAGTCGAGAAGAGGTTATTGAAGCTGCCAAGGCGGCCAATGCGCATTTCTTTATCCAGCAGTTGCCTCAGGGCTATGACACCTACCTAGCGGATGCTGGGGACTCCCTTTCTCAAGGTCAGCGGCAGCTCTTGACCATTGCCCGTGTCTTCCTTTCCGTTCCTAAAATCCTAATCTTGGATGAGGCGACTTCCTCCATTGATACCCGGACAGAAGTCTTGATTCAGGAGGCTTTCAGCAAGCTCATGGTGGGACGGACTAGCTTTATCATCGCCCACCGCCTGTCCACTATTCAAAATGCTGACATCATCCTCGTCATGGTAGATGGTGATATCGTCGAACATGGGAATCATCAGGAACTCATGGCAGCCAGAGGTGTGTATTACCAAATGCAGACGGCGCAGGAGTAGAAGGGGAGCTTTATTAAAGTTCACAGATTGATGCTAAACAGAATTAAAAGAGTTGGAATTTCCAACTCTTTTTGCTTATAATTCAACTTCTTCAAACCCTGTCTCCGTCAGTTTATAAATCTTCTGGCAGACTTCTTTGAGAAAGATTCGGTCGTGGGAGACAGCTATGATGGCGCCAGGATAGGTCGCCAAAAGCTGGCGAATCTGGGGCTGAGAGGTGGGAGAGAAGTTGCGAGTTGGCTCGTCCAGAAGGAGGACATTGGGACGGTCTAGGACTAGTTTGAGCAGTAGTAGCTTGGCTTTTTGACCGCCGGAAAGCTGCCCAATCGGGTGACGGGCCTCGTCGCGCGTGAACTGGAGACTGGCTAGATGCGTCAGGATTTTTTCCTCATGGGATTTGTCGCCGGAGGGAGCTAGAAAGTCCAAGGGGCTGCTCTCATCAGCCAGCAAGTCACCATAATGCTGGGGCATGTAGCCTACTCGCATGTCTGTCCGCTCACGCAGGATCTTCCATATTTCCTTAAGCAGAGTAGACTTGCCTACACCATTAGCACCAATCAGCCCGATTTTTTCCTGGCCGCAGACTTCCAGAGTCAGGTTCTTCGCCAGTTGTCGTTCGTTTGTTTCCAGTTTCATTCCTTCTAATTTGAGGATTCTTTTGGTCAATGGCAGAGCTTCTATGTCTGAGAAGTAAAGGCTGATGACATCTTCCTGTGTCGGGATTTCGGTCATTTCAGCACCTGACTTTTCAAATCGTTTGCCCTGTGAGAGAACATTTTTCATTTTTTTAGCCACCAGTCGACCTGCAGTAGCATCATGGGTGTTTCGTAAAGTATGCTCCACACTCTGCTTAACCCGTCGGTGTTTTTCCATGGTCTTGGCGTGTTCTTCTCGCTCTTTTCGTGCTAGTTGTCCCTGTTTTTCAAAGGATTCCTGACGCTGATGGCGGTAATTTTCATAGCCCAGACTCTTGACGCTGGTTCTAGCCTCCTGCTTCTTTTTGATTCGCTCCAGATGAACAATCTTGGTCGCAGCTTGAGCGAGAAAGTGCTCGTCGTGAGAGACGAAAAGGACCGTTCTCTGGCTGTGGATGATAAAACTTTCCAGCCAAGTCAGAGTTTCAAGATCGAGGTCATTAGAGGGCTCATCAAGAAAGAGAATGTCCCAATCACTGGCTAGTTTCTTGATGAGCTGAACTTTAAGTTTTTCTCCTCCAGATAGGCTAGAGAGTTGCTGCTGACTGGCAAAACGCTGGCAGTCAAAGTTGAGCTCTCCAGCATAGCGGTAGAGCTTAGCATAGTCCAGCTCGGTCTCAAAATCTGCAAAGAAATAATCATTGAGCGTCAGTTGGGCATCTTCTGAAGGCAACTGCTGGGGCAGGTAGACAGCAGCAGTATAGGACTTATCAATCTGTCCGCTGTAGCTGACATAGGAGCTGACCAGTCGCTCGTCTAGCAAGAGCTTGAGCAGGGTGGACTTGCCATTGCCCTCCTCACCGATAATAGCGACCTTGTCTCCTTGATTGACAGTCAGTGACAAATCTTTGACTAACTCTTTCAGGTCTTTTAGGTGGGTGATTGTTAGATTTTTTATTTGAAGCATAGATGTCTCCTTCGTTTTATAACACAAAATACAGCCCTGCTTTATTTAGCAGAGCTGTTTTTAATTGCACAAAGCAGACACAGGAGTGTCTAAGTAGGATTATTCGTTCATAGGCTTCCAGCTTACACTGTCATAGGAGCGACAGGATTAATCTAAAGATAAGCAAATAAAAGCTAGAAAGTACAAAAAAATGAACATCCCGCGGATATGCAGAAACATGACAAAATCTACTAAATAAAGTTTCCTTTAAAAAATAGACTTAATTTTTCATGTCTCCGTGTACCTCCGAAATAGTTCTGCTTTAAGTCTAACAGAAGAAAGTAAATTCGTCAAGCGCTTTCAAATAAATAAAAATTTTTAAAAGATTTTTGGAGCAAATTTTTATAAACTCTCTAAGAATATGGATTTCAAGGCTTTTAAGCTGATTTTGATATATAATTTTTTAATTATATAAAAATTTGACATATACTAGAAAATTATATATAATCGTCTTGTATATAAAATTTATATATATAAAATGATTATACAAATAGGCCTAAAATTTGTAAAAGATAAGAAGAGCTGGAATGGGATAGATTTCAGTCGTCATTTTAAATTGTATATAAGGAGTAAGAAATCATGCCAAAAACGTTATTTCTCTGGCTTTTGACAGTCCTAAGCTTAGGGCTAGTAAAAACGCCTCAAGCTAAGACGATGGAGCAATCTTTGAAGTCTAACACGGCGGCCATTGAGATTAGCCAAAAGATTCAGGACCATGTCAAGAAAGATGATGCGACAAGGGTGGCTGTAGAAGCAGTGACTTTTGATTAGATGATGCAAATCATTGCTTAAGAAAGGAGAAAGATATGCTAAGAATTTTTATCCGAATGGTATACAGAAGTATCGCCTATGCGATTGTTGAAGCTAAATAGAAAGGAAATATCATGAAAAAATCATTTATTCTAACACTTTTAACGATTATAACTCTAGGACTCTTCCGACCAATTACAGCCTTGGCTGAGGAGCAGAAGTTACCGTCTGGCACGGAGCGCAGCCAAATTGGTCAGAAAATCCAAGACTTTGTCAAGGAACATGAAAAGACAACAGCCGGTATGGCAACAACCATTTTTGACAAGGACGGGACTATTTACCAAGGCAGTTTTGGATATATGAACAAGGAAAAAGGCATTAAAGCCGACGACAACAGCGTCTTTGAATGGGGCTCAGTCGGAAAACTAGCTATCTGGGTCTCTGTCATGCAGCTCTGGGAAGAGGGTAAGATTGACCTTGACGAAGACATTCGCACCTATCTGCCAGAGGGATTTATGAAGACTTTGCGCTACGACAAGCCCGTTACTATGACAGACCTCATGAACCATCAGGCCGGCTTTGGCGAGTCTACCCATGCCTACAAGGAAGATAAGGGCTTGTCTATTGAGGAGATTCTGGCAGTTAATCAGCCAGAACAGTCCTACGAGCCCGGCACCATGACAGCCTACTCAAACTTTTCTGCTAGTCTGGCAGCCTACATCGTCGAGCGAATATCTGGTCAGGACTTCTCAGCCTATGTCCATGAACATATCTTCCAACCACTAGGAATGAAAGACACTGCTCTATCAGCCGACTTTAAAGAAAATCCAAAGATTTACCAGAAGCGGATGGAGCAAATCTCTTATCGGGCGGACGGGACATCTATGGGAACTAGCTATTTTCATTTAGGACTTTACCCGGCAGGGAATGCCGTCTCTACTCTGGCTGACTTCCAGAAGTTTGCCCAAGCGCTTTTGAAGAAAGAAAAGCTTTTCAAGCACGCTGAGACTTGGACAACCCTTTACACGGCAACCTCGAATTATCCAGGAACGGATATGCCGCTCAATATGCACGGATTTTGGACACGGGAGTACGGCACGACGCTTGTTGGCCATGGAGGAAACTCAACTGGCTACTCATCTTATATTCTGCTGGACTTGAAAAATGGTATAGGTATGACTATTATGACGAATCAAGATCATGAGTTGGTTTATAACTATGAAATGCCAGCCTTGGTTTTTGGACCTAAGAAAAAGACAGACTCAGCCACCTTTGACAAATTCCAGTCTGGAAATTACCGATCTGCTCGCTACTTTGCCAGTGGTCCTATGTCTATCTCCAGAACCTTGCTTTACACTCAGTTTGTTGAGAAATCCAAGGACAATCCGCTTTTGAGTCAGAATTTTTCAGTAGTCAGCGGTAGTGGAGACGAGACTAAGGTAACAGCTTCCTATGGCGATAACTTCAGAGTCAAGGATAGCGAGATTCTGAAAGACTGGTCCTTGCTTATTTCAGCGGCAGTCGGAATTGTTTTCAGTATCATTCTCTTTTTGGCACGGGGCGGACTGGATCTCTTCCGCTTGGTCTTCAAAAAAGGTCAATCTAAAACACCAAAACCTCTTCGTATCTGGACTTACCTAACTTCTTTAGCTGGAGTAGGTGTGGCTATAAACTTCCTCCTCCTCTTTAACACATTTGCTACCAGTGATCTGACCTTTTTAGCTAGCTGGCGCTACATTGTTTTTGCCGGTCTGGGATTGATTCTGGCTGGCTGTGCAGTCTTCCCACTTCTGACCAAGGCAAGAAAAGGGCTGAGTAAGAGCCGACTCTACCTGACTGTCTTGACTAGTCTGTCAGCTCTAGCTATCGTTGTCAATATTCTCTACTGGTCACTTTATCAGTGGTGGGCATTGTGATTATTTGCTTGTTTTTTCTGGGGGAATGGACAATCTCATGAGGGAAACCGTTTGATTAATTCTTTTTACAATTTTAAGGTTAGTGATTTTTCAACAGGAGCTGAAGTACGATAGCTGTCTTTTATACAGAGCGCGGCTAAACGAGGCAAAAAATTAAGGACCTTATCAGACTACAAAAAGCAAGCAGATAAAATCAAACCATTTAAAGGAGAAAATCCTATGACCAATGAAACAAGAATAGAACCACAACCAAAACTAGTCTGGCCGTTCCTAGCCTGGAACTTCGGCTGGACTTGGGGATTTATGTTGCTAGCTATCATTCTCAAAAATCTCTGGCCAGAAAATCCACCTATACTCTATCTGGCTCTGGAAGGCCTCCTAACGAGTCTCAGTATGTTCGGACCGGTGATAGCAAGCCTAATAGTGCTGAAAATAAAAGGCTTCAAAGCCATTTGTTCCTTTATCTTCTCAAGCAAGAAAGGAACTTGGCTCTATCTCCTACTCTTCAGTGGAAGTCTGGCAGTGACTTTTGCATTAGCTTCCGGAGGCAAGCTGGTAGACGGAGCTCTGCTTTCATTTATTGGATCCTTTATCTACCTTATGACCTTGGCTGGTGGCATGGAAGAGCCTGGCTGGCGAGGCTTTCTGCAGCCGGCTTTGGAAAAGAAGTTCTCTATGCTTATCGCCTCCTCGATAACTGGACTAGCTTGGGCTTGCTGGCATATTCCTCTCTGGTTTTATGACCGCTTTTATGATCGAAGTCAGAATCCCTTTCTAGTCTATATCATTGTAACTATAGTCCAGTCCATCTGGTTTGCTGCACTGCATAAGAAGACGAAATCTGTCCTTGCCTGTATGGTTTTCCATGCCCTACTAGATATTCTGATAGAAACCTTTGTCGGCATCAACCTAGCTGATAAGTTTGATTTCTCTCAGGTTAACTCCCTCATTTACCTTGGCGGCTTGGGCATTCTGACCCTTTACAGTATTTATCTCTGGTATCGGGCGGATAAGGAGACGAAAAATTCATGATTAAAAAACAAGAATAAGCTGATTCTAAAATTGAAAGGAGACTGCACAAATTATCTGAACTTAGCTTATGTGAATATTTGAGTTGAACAGAAAGGAAATGCTATGAAAAAATCTTTTATTCTAACGCTTCTAACGATTATAACTCTAGGACTCTTCCGGCCGGTTACAGCCTTGGCTGAAGAACAGAAGCTGCCGTCTGGTACGGACCGTAGCCAAATCGGTCAGAAAATCCAAGACTTTGTCAAAGAGCACGAAAAGACAACAGCCGGTATGGCAACAGCAGTCTTTGATAAAAACGGAACCATCTACAAGGGAAACTTTGGCTATGTGGATAAGGAAAACAAAGTCAAAGTTGACGATGACAGTGTTTTTGAATGGGCTTCAATCACTAAACTGACAGTCTGGGTATCGGTCATGCAGCTCTGGGAAGAGGGCAAAATCGACCTAGAAGCAGACATCAAAACTTATCTGCCAGAAGGTTTTCTCCGCAATCTTCGCTATGATAAGCCTATCACCATGCTGGATCTGATGAACCATCAGGCTGGCTTTGATGAAATGCCACTCTATAAAAAGGGAGACAAGAGCGACTTGGAAGAGCAGTTCCGTGATTACCAGCCTATTCAGTCCTTTGAGCCGGGTACGACGACATCATACTCTAACTTCAGCACGGCTTTGGCATCTTATATCGTGGAGCGGATATCTGGGCAGAAGTATGCAGACTATGTCCATGAGCATGTTTTTGAGCCGCTGGACATGGATCGGACTGCTATCTTGCCTGACTTATCGGACAATGCCTATGTACAGGAGAAGCGCAAGGAGGACAAGGGCTATGATGACCAAGGTAAGCTCTTGGGAGATACACCATTTAAGCTCTGGATGTACCCAGTCGGAGGGGCTGTGGGGACTCTAGGAGACCTGCAGAAATTCGCCCAAGCCTTGCTGGAACGTAAGACGCTCTTTCATCGTCCAGAAACTTGGACCGAGCTTTACTCAACAACCTCTACCCACCCTGGTACGGATATTGTTCGTAATGCTCATGGCTTTTGGGCCAGTCACTACGGTGTTACCTTGCTGGGACACAGTGGTAATGCTGATGGCTTTTCTAGCTATCTTTACTTGGATCTGAAAAATGGCATCGGCCAAGTCATCTTAACCAATCAACTGTATGAACAAGTTTACAATGTTCAAATGCCGGAACTGATATTTGGCAAGATGCAGACTGTCAGCGAAGCTACTAAAAAGCAATTCAAGCCTGGCTCTTACCACTATCTGAGAAGCTATAATAGGGGGCCACTGTCCTTCATGCTCATGATCCCTGGGGCCATCCAAAAGATCAACAAAGTATCAGATCAGCCAGATCTGCTGAGCACTTTCTGGACCATAGACAGAAGTCAAGGTGCTGACCGCCTCGAATTCGGTGTCCTTAATGCAGAAAGGATTTCCGATTCAGTTCTCTTTAGGCATTATCTAGTCTTATTTCTCGGAGCTCTGGCACTCGTGTTTGCTCTGGGAAATGTCTTGATTAGTTTTCTGATTGGCAGTTTCCGTCTCATCCTGCGTAAAGCAAAAAGCTCGGCTCCTCGCTCTTGGAAGGTCTGGAATTGCCTGGCCTCTCTAGGAATGCTGCTGTTTGCTGGCAATCTCATTCTGCTTTTACTGGCTGCCATGAATCAGGACTACTCAATTGTTCAATCTTGGCGCTATATGGTCTTTGCAGGTCTGGGCCTATTCTTAGCAGGATGTGCGGTTTATCCGCTCTTTAGAAAGACTCGAAAGGGGCTCGGAAAAGGTCGCCTCTTCCTGACAGTTCTGACCAGCTTATCCGCCCTCGCTATCGTAGCCAATATTCTCTACTGGTCGCTTTACCAGTGGTGGGCGATGTGATAAGTTGCCTGTCTTCCTTTGGGAAGGCGGGCTTTGTCTACATAAATCTGCAAAGGAGAATCGCATGAAAAAAACATTTATTTTCACACTTCTAACTATTTTAACATTGGGACTTTTTCGCCCAGCCACTGCGCTAGCTGAAGAGCAGAAGTTGCCGTCTGGTACAGAGCGCAGCCAAATCGGTCAAAAAATCGAAAGTTTTGTCAAGGAACATGAAAAGACAACAGCCGGCATGGCAACAGCTGTCTTTGACAAGGATGGCACTATCTATCAAGGAAACTTTGGCTATATGGATAAGGAAAAGGGAATCAAAGCCGATGATGACAGCGTTTTTGAATGGGGCTCCGTGACTAAGCTGACCGTCTGGGTCTCTGTCATGCAGCTCTGGGAGCAAGGTAAGATTAACCTAGAAGAAGATATTCGCACCTATCTGCCAAAAGGCTTTCTTAGAAATCTCCGCTATGACAAGCCCATTACTATGCTAGATTTGATGAACCATCAGTCTGGATTTGACGAAGCCCCTCTCTATATGCAAGGGGGCAAGAGTTTAGAGGATTTGCTGCTTCAATATCAGCCGGCACAGTCCTTTCAGCCGGGCACAACGACAGCTTATTCCAACTACAGTACGGGGTTGGCGGCCTACATTGTGGAACGAATTTCTGGGCAATCCTTTGTTGATTATGCCCATGAGCATATCTTCCAGCCTCTGGGCATGGAGAGAACGGCTATAGCTCAAGACTTGTCTGACAATGCTTACGTTCAAGCCAAGCGCAAGGAAGTAAAAGGATATACGACAGATGGCAGCCTGTTAGGAGATGCACTTTATGAAGTCGGCCTGTATCCAGTTGGTCGAGCCACAGGAACATTGAGTGATTTTCAAAAATTTGCTCAGGCTCTGCTAAGTCGTAAAAGTCTCTTTACTCGGTCGGAAACTTGGACGACTCTCTATTCGACGATAGCAACCTATCCTAATACAAACATCGTTCGTAATGCTCATGGCTTCTGGGCCAGTAAATTTGGCGTTACAGTGCTAGGACACGGAGGGAATACAAATGGTTTTTCCAGCTATCTCCTGCTGGATCTGAAGGATGGTATCGGTCAGGTGATTATGACCAATCAAGGTGTGGAAGAAATTTATAATGATGGCATGCCAGAATTGATTTTCGGAAAACGTCCGACAGCCAGTGCAGAGACTCAGAAAAAGTTCGAACCAGGCTATTATCAAATTCTTCGGAATTTTAACCAAGGTCCGCTCTCTTTATATCAGCTCTTTCCAGGTAATATGCTTCATATGAAGAATCCGTCCTCAGAGCGAATGGATCATTTGTTTTGGACTATTTATAAAAGTGGAAATGGCAAAACGCGAATCGCTACTCCGGTCAGTGATTTCGAGAAAGTCCCTGACTGGGAAATCTGGACTAAGTTTAGCTTAATTGCTTTGGCTGCTCTTAGTGTCGTTTACGCTTTGGGTAATCTACTTGTTCGGCTTGTGCTAGTCCTTTATCGACTGGTTTTTGGAAAAGAAAAAAGCAAGCAAAATCGAACTTGGAAATGGTGGCACATATTGACAGCTGCAGGAGTAGTGGCCTCAGCTGGTAATTTACTCTTGCTCCTGCTTAGCTCAAGCACTACGGATCTCAGTATCATCGCTCAGTGGCGTTATATGGCTTTTGCAGGTTTGGGATTGTTCTTAGCAGGATGTGCGGTTTATCCGCTCTTTAGCAAGGCTCGAAAAGGTCTCGGGAAAGGCCGCCTCTTCTTGACGGTTCTGACCAGTCTATCTGCACTCGCTATCGTAGCTAATATCCTCTACTGGTCGCTTTACCAATGGTGGGTGATGTAGTTTAAAAATTATGAAACGAGAAAAGAGCCGGCTTATAGCTGGCTCTTCGTTTGGTTTCATACATTCAGTACCTTGTCCAAGAAGTCTTTAAGACGTGGATGCTGCGGATTGTCGAAGATTTGGTCAGGCTTTCCGTCTTCTAGGAATTCCCCATCAGCGGTAAAGATAACGCGGTTGGCTACCTGACGGGCAAAGCCCATCTCATGGGTCACAATCAGCATGGTCATACCTTGCTGGGCCAGATCCTTCATAACGTTGAGAACGTCGCCAACCATTTCAGGGTCAAGGGCAGAAGTAGGCTCGTCAAAAAGCATGATATCTGGATTCATGGCCAGACCGCGGGCAATAGCTACCCGCTGCTTTTGACCGCCGGACAGGCTGTCAGGACTGGCATCAGCCTTGTCAGCTAGGCCGACCTTTTCCAATAGCTCCATCCCTAGCTTATCTGCTTCGGATTGAGTCAAGCGCTTGTGCTCAACAGGAGCAAAGGTGATATTTTCCAGAACAGTCATGTGCGGAAAGAGGTTGAAGTGCTGGAAGACCATACCGATATTTTCACGGACCAGATCCACATCAGTCTTCTTGTCTGTCAGATCAAAGCCGTCAACCGTGATGGTTCCGCTGGTGACTTCCTCAAGCAGATTGAGACTGCGCAGGAAAGTTGACTTACCAGATCCAGAAGGGCCGATGATGCAGACCACATCTCCCTCGTAGAATTTAGCAGTAATCCCCTTTAGGACTTCATTTTCCCCGTAATATTTATGAAGATCGTTCACATCGATTTTTAATTTTGCCATTACTTAATCCTCTTTTCTAAGCGTTTTGCCAAGCGGGTCAAGAGTGTGATAATGATGAGATAGAGCACGGCTAGGATAGCATACATGCGGAAACTCTGATAGTTGCGGGCGATGATGTCCTTACCCGTTTTGAAGAGCTCGGCCAGTCCAATAGCTGAGACAATCGTTGTATCCTTGAGTGCGATGACAAACTGATTGACAAAGTTTGGCAGCATAATCTTAGTCGCCTGTGGCAGGATAATCTTGCGCATGGTCTTGGAGTAGGAAATCCCCAAGCTGCGGCTTGCTTCCATCTGCCCAACTGGAACGGCCTGAATACCTCCACGGACAATTTCTGCGATATAGGCGCCGGCATTGAGAGAGAGGGCGATGGTTCCTGCGACGAAAGCGTTGATTGGGCTTTGTTGACCAGTCATAGATTCGATTAAGTTAGGAATACCCCAGAAGATAAAGGCTGCCACAATCATCAGTGGAATACCACGAATGACATCAACAAAAATTTCTGCAATCCAGCGCAGCGGTTTATAAGGGCTGACGCTGAACATACCAAAGATAATCCCGATGACCATAGCAATCGCAAATGAAATCAGAGCCAATGCAATCGTCACTCCCAGACCTTTAAGAAGTTCTTGGTAGTTGTTTTGCAGCAAGCCCCAAATAGTGGACTCATCTACAGTGGATTCTTTTTCTTCGCTAGCCAGATACTTGTCTAAAATCTCTTGGTACTTGCCACTTTCTTTGAGGTTGGCCAGTCCATTGTTAAACATCTCAATCAGCTCAGGATTGCTGCCTTTTTTAACTGCGAAAGCGACTTTTCCGCTTGGTGTACCTTCAATAGGTGTTTTAAGTTTCTTGCCTTGTTTGATGGCGTATTTGACAACGGGCTCATCATCCATCACAGCTGCGACAGAGCCAGTATTAAGGCTGTCATACATGGAAGCTGCATCTGAGAATGTTTTAATAGAGTAGCCGTACTTGCTCTTGTTTTCCTCAAGGAAAGTCTGAGAAGCGGTACCGGTTTTGACACCGACTGTCTTGCCCTTGAGTTCCTTGTAGGACTTGATATTGCTGCTGTCCTTGACTGCCAAGATAGAGTTGGCTGTATAGTAAGGGTCAGAATAGTCAAAAGTTTTCTTGCGGGCATCGGTGACAGACATGCCGGCGATAATTCCGTCAGCCTGACCGGTCTGAACGCTATTGATAGCTGCATCAAAGCCAGGATTGGTTACTTCCACAGTAAAGCCTTGGTCTTTGGCAATAGCCTTAATCAGCTCCATGTCAATACCAGTATATTGGTTGCTGTCATCTTGGAAGACAAAAGGAGCAAAAGACGAGTCGCTGGCAATGATATATTTGTCTTTTGTAGGAGTAGCTTTTTGACCGGCAGGAGTAGAAGTCTCTGGAACGGCCGAGTCAGAGCTGCCTTTAGAAGCCGTCCATTTATTGATGATTTCTTCCAGACTGCCGTCTTCCTTCATCTGTGCCAAAGCCTCGTTAAACTCAGTAACTAAGTGCTCGTGCTTGCTGCCTTTTTTGACACCGAAAGCAAAGCTTCCAACAGCCTCACCCTTCATAGAAATTTTCAGGTTTTGGCCTTGATCGATGGCGTACTCAATGACCGGCTGATCGTCCATCACTGCATCGACATCACCAGCAGAAAGGCTGTTATACATCAAGTCACCTGTGTCAAAGGTTTTGAGAGTGAAGCCGTACTTATCCTTGTTTTTCTCAAGGAAACGTTGGGCAGCCGTTCCTGTTTTGACACCGACTTTCTTCCCTTTCAGCTGTTCATATTTGCTGATGGTGTTTGCCTTGGTCGTCGCGATAACGACCTTAGTGTCATAGTAGGTATCAGACATGGTAAAGACTTTTTCGCGCTCGCTTGTCTTGGTCATACCAGCCATAATGGCATCCGCCTGGCCGGCTTGGACCGCATTGACAGCTGCATCGAAGCCTGGGAAGCTCATGTCAATGTCCCAGCCTTTGATTTCTGCGACCTTGTTGATGATATCAACGTCAATCCCCTTGTAAGTCTGATCAGAATCTTTAAATTCAAATGGTGCGTAAGCAGTATCGGATACGATTTTGACCGTATCTGCCTGGGCTGTCGCCCCTAACGCAAAAAATGGAAATAATGTTAGCAAGACTGCTAAGAATTTTTTCTTCATTTTCTTCCTCCTTTTTAGCATTCTAGCATTATAGCAAAAAAACAGTGATTAGGCAAATTTTCCCTGTTTACATGTTAGGTTTTCTAACATATAAAACTCTCTGTTTTTGTAAGTTGAGCCGCAACTTTTCTTTGTTCTTAGAGCAAAGTCTGCTATACTGGAAATAAATGAAAGCAAGGATAGAATGAGGTTCTTATGAAAAAATCACGTATCTTGGACGGAGTCAATCAAGCTCGCTTTGTCCCTCCTTATATTTTGTCTCTTTTGCTGGCAGTTGTTTTCGTGCAAGGAGGAGAGCAGTTGGCCTATCTGGCTTTGGAGCCGATTTCTGCTGTCCTTAGTCTTATGCTAAGTTTCTTGGGGCAAGACGGATTCTTTGAAATCTTCTTTAATTTTGCCCTGCCTTTTCTCTTATTTGGCTTTGTTTTTATGATACTGGCTCTCTTTCTCTGGGTGCGCTGGGCTGAAGGAAGACCGCTCTCGACTCTGGGCTTTGTTAAAAAGGGAAGCTTGGTGGAGCTAGTCAAAGGATTGGCAGTAGGTTTTCTCCTCTTTAGTCTAGTCGCTCTGCTTATGCTGTTGAGCGGAACTGGCTCTTTTGAATGGGGACAGATGACACTGGAACCTTTTCTCTATATCTTGATTTTGCTTCCGCTTTGGATGATTCAGGGTGGAGCAGAAGAGCTAGTGACACGGACTTGGCTGCTGCCAGTTGCTGTCAAAAAGACCAACCTGCCCATCGGTTTGCTGACTTCAAGCCTGCTCTTTGCCCTCTTGCACCTAGGCAATCCAGATATTGGTATTCTTCCCATTCTTAACATTGCTTTATTTGGCCTCTTTGCAAGTCTCTATCTGCTCCGGACGGACAATGTTTGGGGGATTATAGGCCTTCATACTGCTTGGAACTTTAGCCAAGGCAATATTTACGGTTTCAGCGTTAGTGGTACTGGTGTGGACGCGGCAGTCCTGAACTTTATTCCTAAGACGGATTCGAACTGGCTGACTGGTGGAGCTTTCGGCGCTGAAGCCTCTATTTTCAGCTCGCTCATTCTCTTGCTGGCTGTCCTCTATTTGCTTATCAAGATGAAAAAAGACGGTAGCTTGACTGAGTTAGTGGAAAAGAACTAGAAACAGTACGAACGGTTCTCTTTTGCTCATCCTAAAATAATATGCTATAATAAAGTAAAACAAGGAAAGGAATGTGTATATGTTTAAATCTCGTATGTTGGATGCTATCAAGCAATCGCGTTATATTCCGCCGATTTGGTTGGCTATCTTGATTGCTATAGGTTTTGTTTATGTAGGTCGTTTTGCTGGAATGTTCGGAATGTTTCCGATTGGGCTTGTTATTGGTATTTTGTTCCGTGCGACAAACCCCACTGGCGGCCAAGCAGCACTTATGGAATTTTTCCGTCACTATAGTCTATTTTTTGAACTATTTACTTTCTTTTTTATCGCTCTTACTGTCTTTCTCTGGGTTCGATATCGTGAGAAGCGTCCTTTTTCTAGTCTGGGATTTTATAAACAGGACTGGTTCAAAAATCTCCTTAAAGGCTTCCTTATTGGAGCGGTTCAGTTTTCACTGGTTGTTGTCTTGCTCTTGGTAACGGGGACAGGCAGTCTGAAATTAGGTCAGGTGAACTTGCAAGATTTTATTTTCGTCCTAGCTATCATTCCTTTCTGGATTCTACAAGGCGGGACAGAAGAACTAGTGACGCGTGGTTGGCTCTTTCCAGCCGTTAGCGCTAAGTCAAATATCTTCATTGGTATCTTGATTTCCAGTGCTCTATTCGGGGCACTGCACCTCTTTAACCCTGGTGTGACCGTTCTTTCTATTGTCAATATCATACTAGACGGTATCTTTGCTTGTTTCCTTATGCTCAAGTATGACAATATATGGGTGTTGGCTGGTATGCACGGCGCTTGGAATTTTGTGCAAGGAAATATCTATGGCATTCAGGTCAGTGGCCAAGGAGCATCTACCTCAATCTTGAACTATAGCTCACAATCTTCTGTGGATTTATTGTCCGGCGGAGCGTTTGGAGCTGAAGGATCTATTTTTGCCAGTATCGTCCTGATTGGCTGCATTGCCTATCTTTACTGGTCACTCAAGAAAGAAAATCGCCTGCCTAAGGCGCTGATCTTTAAGAAATAACCATTTCGCCCAGTTGAGCTGGGCCTTTTTTATGTCTTTTAAATAGGTGTATGACTAGGGACAGACGATGGTAGCAGCGTGGCCATTCTACCTGCACCCAAATCCAGAGAAAATAGGGCAAATATGGTAAAATGATAGAAGCACAATTTAAGGAATAAAAGATGATTAACAGAATTACAGATAATAAATTTGAATTGGTTTCCAAGTACGAGCCTTCAGGTGACCAGCCCCAAGCTATCGAGCAGCTAGTGGATAATATCGAAGGGGGCGAGAAAGCCCAGATTCTCATGGGGGCGACGGGTACTGGTAAGACCTATACCATGAGTCAGGTGATTTCTCGAGTCAACAAGCCGACTCTGGTTATTGCCCATAATAAAACGCTGGCCGGCCAGCTTTATGGTGAGTTCAAGGAGTTCTTCCCTAATAACGCGGTGGAATATTTCGTTTCCTACTATGATTATTACCAGCCGGAGGCCTATGTGCCCTCCAGCGATACTTATATCGAAAAGGATAGCTCGGTCAATGACGAGATTGATAAGCTCCGTCACTCAGCGACATCAGCCCTCTTGGAGCGTAACGATGTGATTGTCGTGGCTTCGGTCTCTTGTATCTATGGTCTAGGTTCGCCTAAGGAATACTCTGATAGCGTGGTTAGCCTGCGTCCTGGACTAGAAATTTCCCGTGACAAGCTGCTTAATGATCTGGTAGATATCCAGTTTGAGCGCAATGACATTGATTTTCAGCGGGGGAAATTCCGGGTTCGAGGCGATGTGGTTGAGATTTTCCCAGCTTCTCGGGATGAGCATGCCTTTCGGGTGGAGTTTTTCGGAGATGAGATTGACCGGATTCGTGAGGTTGAAGCCTTGACAGGTCGAGTCTTGGGTGAAGTGGACCATTTGGCCATCTTCCCAGCCACTCACTTCGTGACCAATGAAGACCACATGGAGGTAGCCATTGCTAAGATTCAGGCCGAGCTGGAGGAGCAGCTGGCTATCTTTGAGAAGGAAGGCAAGCTTCTGGAAGCCCAGCGCTTGAAGCAGCGCACGGAGTACGATATCGAAATGCTGCGTGAAATGGGCTATACAAACGGTGTTGAGAACTATTCTCGCCACATGGATGGTCGAAGCGAAGGAGAGCCTCCTTATACCCTTCTGGACTTTTTCCCTGATGATTTCTTGATTATGATTGATGAGAGTCACATGACCATGGGACAGATTCGGGGCATGTACAATGGTGACCGCTCTCGTAAGGAGATGCTGGTTAATTATGGTTTCCGCTTGCCATCTGCCTTGGATAACCGCCCGCTGCGCCGGGAAGAGTTTGAGAGCCATGTTCACCAGATTGTCTATGTATCGGCTACGCCGGGCGACTACGAAAATGAACAGACGGATACGGTTATTGAGCAGATTATCCGGCCGACAGGGCTTCTGGATCCAGAGGTGGAAGTCCGGCCAACCATGGGACAGATTGATGACCTTTTGGGCGAAATCACTGCGCGTGCAGAGAAGAATGAGCGGACCTTTATCACAACCTTGACCAAGAAGATGGCGGAAGACTTGACGGACTACTTCAAGGAAATGGGTGTCAAGGTCAAGTACATGCACTCGGATATCAAGACCTTGGAACGGACCGAGATTATTCGAGACCTGCGCTTGGGTGTCTTTGACGTTCTGGTTGGGATTAACCTGCTGCGCGAGGGAATTGACGTGCCGGAGGTTAGTCTGGTGGCAATTCTTGATGCGGACAAGGAAGGTTTTCTGCGCAATGAACGTGGTCTGATCCAGACCATTGGACGGGCAGCTCGCAACAGCGAGGGGCATGTTATCATGTATGCGGATACTATGACCCAGTCCATGCAGCGAGCTATTGATGAAACTGCCCGCCGTCGGGCAATCCAGATGGCATATAATGAAGAGCATGGCATTGTACCGCAGACCATCAAGAAAGAAATCCGAGACCTGATCAGTGTGACCAAGGCTGCCCTGCCAGACAAGGAAGAAACAGTCGAAATCGAAAGCCTCAACAAGCAAGAGCGCAAGGACATGATCAAGAAGCTAGAAGGTCAGATGCAAGAAGCTGCCGGCCTTCTCGACTTCGAGCTGGCCGCACAGATTCGCGATATGATTCTGGAAATAAAGGCGATGGATTGAGGGATAAATATGATCTGTTTAAGAAAACTAGTGGAAGAAGATTTAATGCCTTTGTGGGAGAATTGAAGTGAAAAAGGATCTAATTAAACTAATATTTATTTTCTTCATTTCAATTTTTGTGATAGGCATGATACCGATAGTTCAATTCATTTGGGCATTTATGCCGACAAAACTTGTTACGAAAGAGGAAAAGCAGCATATTGAATATGTTGTGAACACAGCTTTTGAAGATAATTTAGGATTGAAGGTTAAGAACATAGAGATTCCAACTTGGGTTAGTCATGTTACTTATCAATATGAAGTAAAAGTTCAATTGACAGAAGGTGCAGACAAAATTTTAACAGATAAGTTAGAAGAAGGGACTTTTTCCTATTACGCTAATAGCGATGATGAACCTTCTTCAATACTAACAGATCTTATATTTTCTTCTGTCTTAGATACAAATTCTCACCCTATGCTAAATACCTTATATTTTGATAAAGAGTCTGTTCTAAAGCCAGTGAAATTTAAGGAGCTGAGAACAGATTTAGATTACGATGTAACTGATGACCAAAAAGGATTTTATCGTGATTTAGTTCAAATTAAAAAAGAACTAAAGTATAACCCCAAGACAGAAAAGTATGACGCATCAGCAGAGGAAATAAAGAAATTGAGAAAGGATATGATCCGATTATCAGAAAAGTATGGAGCTCAATTGAATCTGTATCTCTTTCTAGAAGGAGATGTTCCTGAAGGTGCGAGTTTAAGTGACTATATTGATTTTACTAGCTTACCCAAAAATGTTCATGTAGTTGTTTGGGGAGAAAATGGGAAATTAGATAGTAATGGTTTTCAGGCGGAATAATTGAGATAAATTTATTCAAGGAGAAAACAAATGGTCATCACAATCAAAGCAATGGAAACAGCTGAGGAGATAGAAAGTAAATCCTTCGTTCATTGGCAAACGTGGCGAGAAGCTTATGATGAGATTTTGCCTGCGGAATTTCAAGAGCAGATGACTTTGGATAAGTGCCGATTTTATAGTCAGAAGTATCCTGAAAACACCTTGATCGCCTTGGATGATGCTAAAGTGGTCGGCTTTGTTAGCTACGGTGATTTTCGAGATTCAGCTACGATAGCGGGTGAAATTTTCGCCTTGTATGTCTTAAAAGAGTATTATGGCAAGGGTGTAGGACAGCAGCTCATGCAGGCTGCTTTTGCTGCCTTGGATGGTTATCAAGAGATTATATTATGGGTTTTAGAAGATAACAAACGTGCCATCGCTTTTTATGAAAAAATGGGTTTTGTTTTTGACGGTGAGGGAAAGGTCATTGACTTAGGGAAAGCCGTGAAAGAAAAACGGATGATTTACATTAGAAACTCTAACAGTTAGTTTAGAAATAATAGATATATTTGTAAGGAGCACACATGCGTTATGCACTTTTACTCCGCGGCATCAATGTCGGCGGGAAAAACAAGGTCGTTATGGCTGATTTGAAGAAGGATTTAGCTGGGTTGGGTTTTGAAAATCCAGTTTCCTACATCAATAGCGGCAATCTTTTCTTTGATAGCGAGGAGCAGGAGGAGAGGATTCGGGAGATATTGTCGGCTTATTTTAGTCAGTCTTACGATTTTCCTTTGCCTTTCGTCCTTGTCAGCTCTGCCATGCTTGAAAAAGAAACAGCAAATCTGCCTACTTGGTGGCAGGATGAAACAGCCTTTCGACGAGATGTTCTCTTTTATCTGCCGGAGACAGATAGGGAGAGTGTTCAAGAGCTGGCAGGCAGTTGGGCGAATGACAAGGAGCAACTGCACTTTGGGCAGACGGCTTTCTTTTATAGCAATGCTGACCAAGCGGACTATCTCAAGTCAAACTACCATAAGAAACTGCTTAAGTCTAGTTTTTACAAGCAGCTGACTATCCGAAACGGCAAGACTTTCCAGAAGATTGTGGAGTTGGTGAATGAGAAGTAAGACCAAAAAGAAAAATAAAAACAAAAGAAAAGTAAAAGTTCAGGGGAATAAGTTTAGTCTTTGGTTGGAAAAACATCGGGTAGTAGAAGCTTTTTTAAATTTTTTAGTCTTAATAGTTGTTGCGATTGGTGTGGGATATTTAACTTTTGGTAATGAGAGCATTCCTGCTCCACTTCGTCATTTTAATTATATTAGTCCTTTATGTGTAAACTTGCTCCTCTTGGTGCTTATTCCTTATTATTCTCGATTTGGTAGCTTGAGAAAAGAAGGATTTACTTCTCTGAAGATTTTAGCGGAAGCATTTCTTTATCTGAACTGGCCGGTTTTCTTAATCCATTATTTTATAGGAATTCGATCAAAAGATGGAAAACATTTTGCATCACCTCTAATCAGTTTGGATTCTCGCTATGTTTGGTTTCCAATTGCTACCTATCTAATCTTTTTCTTCATTCCAGCATTAACGATGTTGATTTTGAAATATAATGAAAAAAAGAGGAAAAATCATGACAAAAGAAAATCTGTCTAAATTATTTTCATTTAAAACACTCTATCTGGCCTTGCTAACCTTTGTCATTCTTCATTTGATTTTGTTACCTTTTGGTCTATCCTTTACTCCAGTTTTGTGGAATAGTTGGTTTTTTATTCTTTGTTTGACCTTCTTTATCCATCCTTGGATAGTCTTTTTTAGGACAAGAGATTTTCACTGGTATCACCTTATTTTTCAATTATTCAGTGGATTGGTGGCGCTTTATCTTTGGTTTTCGGCATTCTTTACTTTGTCAATTATCTCGGATCCAGCCATTCCCATCAATATAGACTATCATATACAAGATAAAGAAATCATCATTGTCAGAGGTTTTGTGGTCCATAGTACCTATGAACATCATGAATTGATCAATCCCTTTATCATGAAGTTAGAAGTAAAATACAACGAAGATATGTTTTAATAACTTAGAAAGTGAGCAAATCCATAGCCTGTTTGAGATCTAGTCATAATCTCGAGAAGAGGAAAAATTACTATGAGATTTTTAAATGTGTTTAGAATAGTTTATCTAGCCCTATTATCCTTTGTCATTTTCCATCTTATTTTATTAGCATTTGGTTTAGCATTTATTCCAACTTTGTGGAATATCTGGTTGCTTTGTCTTGGTTTAACCTTGTTGTTGCATTTATGGGCTCGATTTTATAAATCAAGGATAGATCAAAAGCGTCATCTTATTCTAGAGCTTCTTAGTGCTTTTGTAGTTTTTTTGTATCTGGGGTGTTTCACTTTTAGCTTTTTCTTTTATAGAAGATTCACGCATTCCAATGACAGTAGATTTTAGAATAGTAGATAGCGAAGTTATCATCGTTAGAGGATCTTTGCTTCATGGTTATCGTGAATACCACGATTTAGTTAATCCTTTTATGATGAAGTCCGAAGTAAAATATCGAGATGAATATTAACAAATAGAAAGCGAGTGAATCCATGTCACGTTACCAAAAAACAATCCTAACAAATATCTGCCTTGTCGAAGATAAGGCGCGAGGTAAAGTCCTAATGCAGTATCGCTCTCCTGATCGCTATCCTTGGTCTGGATATGCTTTTCCGGGTGGTCATATTGAGAAGGGTGAGTCTCTCCATGATTCAGTTGTCCGTGAGATTTTAGAGGAAACGGGTTTGACTATTACTCATCCAAAACTGGTCGGAGTTAAGAACTGGCATACGGATGAGGGGATTCGCTACATTGTCTTTTGTTACAAAGCGACTGAATTTTCTGGTCGAATTCATTCGACAGAAGAGGGAGAGATCTCTTGGGTAGACAAGGAAACCCTGCCACAGCTGGACTTGGCCTACGATATGTTAGAACTTCTGCGTATGATGGAAGATGAGGAACTGTCAGAATATTACTATCACGAACGGATAGAAGGTGGCTGGCGCAAGAGTATGTATTAAAAAATGTTTCCTTTTGTGTCTGAAGTGCAAAGATAGAAAGGTGGATGACTGTCATGATTTCATTATGGATTGCTATTGTTGCATTTTTTCTTTTGGGCTTAAACCATTTTTTTCCTTCTAGAAATGCTGGATTCGGTTTGAGATTTCCATTTGCTTTTCATACTTTAAAAGGATGGAAGCAGAGCCAATCTAGATTTTATAGATCAGTGATTTTGCTTAATTTACTCATTTTTCTTTATTCTTTGTACACAGATTTAAACGAGATTAGGGTCTTGGTCTTGTCAATTATTAGTATTGTATTTTCTGGAATATTAATTTTTTTAATTTCTTTTAAAGAATAGTTTGATTGTTTTATCAGTGATTTTTATAGCGACTATCTATCATTTGAAAGCCGGTTGGCGCAAGAGTATGTACTAAAAAGACTGATTAGATTGGGGCCTAATCAGTCTTTTTTTCTTGCTATTTATTCCTGTAAAAATCCTAGGTCTCTCAGGGCGGCTTCTACATAGTCCAAATCCTGCTGGGAGTCGGCTTGTACTAGATGATAGTGGACTCCATCTGTCAGCTCAGATAAGGGGCGAAAGGCACAGGATGCGACCTGTTGGAGAAAATGCTGGACATCTCGGCGGCAGGTCAGCTTCAGGTAAGTCTGTATTTCACCGTAAACCGGATGCTCAATCAAAATAGTCTGTACGCGGCCGCCATTATCCACGATAGCCAGCAGCTCAGCCTCCATATCCTCAGCCCCATGCTGAAGCTTGAAGAGTTGATGAAAAGCTGCGCTTTCTTGGCGGTCTTTATAAAGATAGCCACGGTTGGTTGAGAGGATGGGGGCACCATCAGCCCGCAAGAGGGCAATATCTTGCACGATAATCTGCCTGGTCACATGGAAATGTTCAGCCAGTGACTGGCCATTGAGGGCAGCAGATGATGTTTTCAAAAGGTTTAATAGTTCTTCTCGTCTTTGCTTGGTCATAGCTTCATTGTAAACCAAAAGTCAGGAATCTTCAAGCTCTAGCGAATCTTTTTCAGCGCTTGATAAATGAACTTAGCAATGACAAAGTCGACCATACTATGGATGATCGTACCAAGTCCAACCAGACCAAATAAGATATAGAAAGCATTAGCAGGATAGGCAGACGTTGTGTAAAAGAGGATGCAGACGGCCACTTCGCCAAAGGCATGAATCAAGGCTAGTAGGAAATTAAATATCCAAGTCTTCTTCTGGCTGTCCAGTGTGTCCGGGTGCTTTTGCAGATAAAGAGCGCCGATGCTAGCAAAGAGCAAGTGGGACAGGGCTCTAAGAGTGATGATAAAAGGAAGTCCGGACATTCCAAACCCAATAGCAGACCCAATCACGACAATCACCGTCATGAGAGGAGAGATAAACATGGCCAAAAAGATAGCGACATGGCTGGCTAAGGTGAAGGAAGCGGGCGGAATGACAATTTTAATTGGCATAACCAGCGGGATTACAATAGCTAGTGCAGTCAAAAAAGCGGTCAGTGTCATAAACTGATTTTTAGATCTTGTTTTCATAGTGACTCCTTTTTATCTGTATATACACTAGTATAGTACACTGTTTTTGCAGAAAGGTCAAGACATGTTGGAATTCCTAAAAGAGATTTGTCAAAATGCTCAAAATAGCTTATACTAGAAAGGTGTGGAAATAGGAGAAAACTAGATTTTTAGGATTTAGTTGACCGTCACATCGATTAGTGTTCTGCTGGATTTGAAAAATGAAAGAAGAGCTTAATCATATATAGAAGGCTGGTATGGGAATTTAGCAGCCTTGACTAGAAATGGAGAAAAAATGAACAACTTACCAAACTGCCCCAAATGTAATTCAGAGTATGTCTACGAAGATGGAACGCTCTTGGTCTGCCCAGAATGCGCCTATGAATGGAATCCAGCTGAGGTTCAAGAAGCAGAAGAAGGACCAGTAGCGATCGATGCTAATGGCAATAAGCTGACTGATGGCGACACAGTTACCTTGATTAAGGACCTGAAGGTCAAAGGAGCACCTAAGGATCTCAAGCAAGGAACACGCGTGAAAAATATCCGCATCGTGGAAGGCGACCATAATATCGACTGTAAGATTGACGGCTTCGGTGCGATGAAGCTCAAGTCAGAGTTTGTTAAGAAAATTTGAGGTCACTATGAATCGCCGTTTTATCTTAATTTATCGAATTATTCTTTTTATTCTCGCCTTTTTGGGTGTGTATCTGGAAATCACTAAGTATGGCGTGGGCATGCTCATGTACTATACGGTTTTGTCCAATCTCTTGGTCCTGCTCTTTACGGGCTATTTGATCTATCTGATGATGAGACCTAGAGATGCTTGGAAGGCGCCGAAAATCTTGCGAATCAAGGGAGGGGTGACCATGTCCATCATGATTACCTGTGTCGTTTATCACCTCTTGCTAGCCCCAATTGCGACAGATTTTTACCGTCTAGAGAATTTTCTTTGCCATTATATAGTCCCCTTGGCCTTTCTTCTGGATACAGTAATCTTTGACAAGTCGCGCCAGTACCGCTGGTTTGATCCGATTTCTTGGACGAGTGTGCCTTTGGTCTACATGGCCTTTGCTCTCTTTAATGGCTTTTTCTTGAAAATAGATATTCCAAGATCCAAGGACAATCCATTTCCTTACTTTTTCCTCAATGTCTTTAAGAAAGGCTGGTCCTATGTCATCCAGATGTGTCTGATTATTTTTGCAGCCTATCTGGTTTTTGGCTTTGTCTTTTACGGGATAAAATCCATCTCTTTCTCAAAGAAGAAGACTTCATAGAGACATGTACTTGTAGATGAAAAAAACAGATTTTATCTGTTTTTTTATTTTGCTTCGATTTTTTCTTGCCAATAACAGATTTGTATGATATAGTTAACTAGTTAATGATTGACCGGTTAAACAAAAAAGGAGGAAAGAATGAAACACAATCAGAAACTGTTAGGACTAGCAGGGATCATTCTAGCTTGTAATCTTTGCTTGGCTGCTTGTCAGTCTCAGACATCTCAACAGGAAAACGGTCAAGAGAAGGTGAAGACCAAGCAAGAAGTGAAGAAGAAAAGTAAGGCGACCAAAAAAGGACAGGTTCCTGGAGTTGATAAGCCGACGGATGATGGTTTTCTCTTCAAAAGCGAGTCTCAAATTAAAGCTAGAACTAGTGAAGGTTTGATTTTAGAGCATGATGGCCATACACACTTTATTTTTTATTCTGATCTAAAGAATAGTAAATGGGCCTATCTGATACCAAAAGATGGGCAAGTGCCTGCAGGCTCCCCTCAGTTGGCAAATCAAATGAGCACTGCTGATGATGGCTATGTCTTTAATCCTAGAGACATTGTGTCAGAAGACCAATACGGCTATGTTGTGCGTCACGGGGATCATTTCCATTATATTTTGAAACAGTCTGTGGGTAATCTTGCACAAGCTCCGACCTATCGTCCAACACCTTCTAGCAATCCTACGGGACATATTTATCAGCCAACGCTTAGACCGTCTGTTACCCAGCAGCAAGGGACAACTAAACGCCAGTTTGCTGGGATTGATTATCCTACAAGTGATGGATTCTTATTTAAAGGTACCGGAGTAACTGGCAAGTTGGCTACTGGTTTGCTGGCAGATCATAACGGTCATACTCATTTCATTCCCTATGAGCAGCTGATTGCTTCACCTTGGGAGTCATTGATTCCCGCAGAACATAAGAAAGCTGCTGAAGATGCCTACAATGGCCGACAAGGGCAAACACAGCCTTCGCCAGAACCGTCGCCAGCACCAGCTCCTACACCTGAGCCTTCGCCAAATCCATCAGACGAGAAAGAAATTGCTAAGAAAAAGGCCTATTTGGCTCAGCAATTAGGAATCGATGAAAGCTTGATTCAAGTGAGCGATACAGATAAAGGAAAGGTATTTATCTATCCGCATGGCGACCACAGCCATTCGAATTTGATCAGTGAGATTGATACGACTAAGCCTTTTGACCCTCATGGAAATCCTCACGCTCATGACGAAGTTGGTATAGCAACCTTGAAATCTCTAGGATTTGACGATGAAATCATTGAAGATATTTTACATGCTACGGCAGATACCCCATTCCCATCAGGTGAGACGGATACGGAAAAGATGAAAGCCTGGCTGGCAACTGTAAAGTATCTAAATATCGGCCAGCGCAAAGATCCGCTGGAAAGAAAAGGCTTGGAACTGATGCCAAATATTGAAGTTCTGGGAATTGGCTTTACTCCGATAAAGAACATCAGACCAGTGCTGCAATTTAAACATTTAAAACAGCTGTGGATGACAAAGACAGGCGTTACCAACTATGATTTCTTAAAAGAGATTCCGACCTTGGAAGGCTTGGACATTTCCCAGAATGATATCACTGATTTATCTTTCTTGAAGGATTACCCAAACCTTAAGACAGTCGCAGCAGCGGGAAATGACCTTACCGATATCTCACCGCTGGCGAAGCTGAAAAATCTGGAGTCATTGAACCTTGACTACAACAATATCTCAGATATTTCTGCTTTGACCAAGCTTGCAAAATTAAAAGCGGTAAGTTTAGAGCACAATCAGTTGCACGATGTTTCTACTCTGAGCCAAAAAGAAAATTTAACAAGGCTTTTCTTATCCAATAATCCAAACTTAAATCTCAATACCCTCAAAGCTTCCAAACTTGAAGAATTAACAGCTGACAATTCCAATGTTGAGAGCTTGAACTTCCTGAAGTCTAATCCAAATCTGACAACTCTAAGCCTAAATGGCAATCGTCTGACTTCGCTGGCAGGAGTTGAAGCTGCTAAGAATTTAGTAACTTTGTCCGCAAGGCAAAACAAGATTACATCTTTGGAGATTCCAGCCGCTCAGTCTTCCTTGAAGAATTTAAACTTGGCTGAGAATGAGTTGAAAAACTTGGAAGGGATTAATCAGTTTAGGTCTTTAGACAATCTGGCTGTCAACAAGAATAAAATCACAACCTTAGCGCTGCAGGAACCAAATAAGACGGTGACTTATATCAATGTCAGCGACAATCATATCCCTAAAGCAGAGCTTGAATTGAATGAAAATAAAATTCCGAAAGCCTTGGCGCAGCATTTCCCAGATGTTCAGGGTGGCAGCATTGACAATAATAAGCCGGCTGATCCAAAAGAAGAAAAGAAGGAAGCGCCTAAGGAAAGTGAGCCTAATAAGGCAGATGTCCAAGGGAAGCCAACATCCGATAAGTCAGCCTCAGCTGAAGCAAGCAACCAAGGAGCTTCAAATGATAGCGAGCATCCAGCTGGATCTCCTGAAGCAGAGTTAAACAATCAAGCGGAGAATCTAGAAAACTCTTCTAAACCATTGTTAGAAGAAGAACCGACTATTGAAAAGCCAGAATTAAAAGGCGAGCCAGCTCAAGCAGAAGACAAAGAAAATCAAAAGGATTCTAAAGATAAGGAAAAAGAAGAGAAAGAAGCTAATCACTAATCCTTATCCAGTCAAACAGAAAAATACAATTTTTTCTTGAAATAGTTTTGAATTTGTGATATAGTATAAAAAATTGAATAATCCTTTAATTCTATCCAGAGAGATAGACAAGGAGCAAGTAAAAAGATGGGTGGAGTGTAAGCAAGTGCGTCTTGTTTTAGCTTGCCTGACTAGATTTTTCTGAAGTCTCCTTGTATAAGGAGACTTTTTCTGTTGTTTGAGGAGGAAAAAATGAAAACAAAAGAAGTTGTCGATGATATCACCATGAATCGCGCGATTACGCGGATTACCTATGAAATCATTGAGCGCAACAAGGACTTGAACCAAGTAGTCTTGGCTGGCATTAAGACCCGCGGGGTTCACTTGGCACACCGCATTCAGAAGCGGTTGGCTCAGTTGGAGAATATCGATATTCCAGTCGCAGAAGTAGACACCAAGCCTTTTCGCGATGATATCAAGGTTGAGGAAGATACGACAGTGATTCCAGTAGATATTACCGACCGTCAAGTAATCCTGATCGATGATGTTCTTTACACAGGACGAACCATTCGAGCGGCTATTGACAATCTGGTCAGTCATGGACGGCCTTCTCGGGTTGGTCTGGCTGTCTTGGTAGACCGTGGTCACCGCGAACTGCCCATTCGGGCAGACTATGTCGGCAAGAACATTCCGACTAGCCAAACTGAGGAGATTATCGTTGAGATGACCGAAACTGACGGTCAAGATCGCGTGTTGATTATGGGGGAGTAATAAGCTAAATGAGTCAAGATGTTAAGTATGATGTGCATGATATGCCAAAGCCAGGTTTGCTTTTAGGACTATCCTTTCAGCACTTGTTCGCCATGTTTGGGGCGACAGTCTTGGTACCGATTCTGGTGGGGATTGACCCAGCGGTGGCCCTCTTTTCCAGCGGTCTGGGGACACTGGCCCATCTGACTGTTACCAAGTACAAGATTCCGGCTTACATGGGATCCAGCTTTGCTTATATCGCAGCTATGCAGATGCTGATGAAGACAGATGGTATCGGAGCGGTTGCTCAGGGAGCCATTACCGGTGGTTTGGTTTATTTCATCGTAGCACTGATTGTCAAGTTTGCTGGTAATGCTTGGATTGACAAGGTGCTGCCGCCAGTAGTGGTAGGGCCTATCATCATGGTCATCGGTCTGAGCTTGGCTGGGACAGCTGTTAGCGATGTGATGAATAAGACTGTAGCTAATGGCGAAAAGGTTTATGATTTGACCTACTTCATTATCGGAATGGTCACTCTCTTGGCAGTCATCCTCTTTAATATCTATGGTAAGAAGATTGTGGGAATCATCCCTGTCTTGCTAGGCTTGATAGTCGGCTACATCTTTAGCTTGATTCTAGGGGCCGTGACTGGGCAGGAAATTGTGTCTTTTGCCAAGGTAGGAGAAGCTTCTTGGTTCCACCTTCCGCCTATGAGTCTGCCCTTCTTGGACTACGATGTGAAATTTTATCCTAGTGCGATTTTAACCATGGCGCCTATCGCCTTTGTAACCATGACAGAGCATTTCGGCCATGTTATGGTACTAAATAGCTTGACAGGAAAGGACTTCTTCAAGGATCCAGGACTGGACAAGACCTTGACTGGTGATGGTCTGGCTCAGATTATTGCAGGGTTTTTCGGAGCACCGCCGGTGACTAGCTACGGAGAGAATATCGGAGTCATGGCGCTCAATAAAATCTACAGCGTCTATGTCATTGCAGGTGCAGCAGTGCTGGCTATTGTCATGAGCTTTGTGGGCAAGGTCTCAGCCTTACTCCAATCCATCCCGAGCCCTGTGCTGGGTGGTATTTCCATCGCCCTCTTTGGGGTAATTGCTTCGAGCGGTCTCAAAATTCTGATCGAAGCACAGACCAACTTCGACAATAAAAAGAACCTCTTGATTGCCAGTGTCATCTTGGTATCTGGTATCGGCGGTCTGACCTTGCAGCTGTCTGGTCTGCAAATCTCAGGAGTTGCTTTGTCAACTATTCTGGGAATTGTCCTCTATCTTGTCCTGCCTGAGCCCAAGGATTGAGCTAGGTGCTAAATCATTAACTTTCGTTCAAAAATAGCTTGCTCTCAGAGCGACTTTACTTGCAGCACTCTGGAAGCCCTCATTCTTTCATAAAGGAGAATTACATCATGTCATCCAATCAAATCGCTCTTAAGAACCTTGTTTCTATGGAAACTCTGTCTAATGAAGAAGTTATGGCCTTGATTAAACGCGGAATCGAATTTAAAAATGGCGCTAAAGTCCATTATGATGAGCAGCATATCGTGTCTAACCTCTTCTTTGAATCTTCTACGCGGACCCACAAGGCATTTGAGGTAGCAGAGTTGAAGTTGGGTTGCGATCTTCTGGACTTTGATGTCAAGACCAGCTCGGTCAATAAAGGAGAAACCTTGTATGACACCATCCTGACCATGTCTGCCCTCGGCGTTGATGTTTGTGTCATTCGCCACCCGGAAGTGGACTATTACAAAGAGCTGGTTGAAAGCCCGACCATTACGACTTCTATCGTAAACGGAGGAGACGGTTCTGGTCAGCATCCTAGCCAAAGCTTACTGGACCTGATGACCATTTATCAAGAGTTTGGTCGCTTTGAGGGACTTAAGGTTGCGATTGCTGGTGACTTGGACCATTCGCGCGTGGCTAAGTCAAATATGCAGATTCTCAAGCGTTTGGGTGCAGAGCTCTACTTTGCAGGTCCGGAAGAATGGCGGAGCCAAGAGTTTGCGGACTATGGTAAGTTTGTCACCATTGATGAGGTGATTGAAGAAGTGGATGTCATGATGTTCTTGCGCGTGCAGCATGAGCGTCATGACTACGAGTCCATCTTTTCTAAAGAAAATTACCACAGACTGCATGGGCTAACTCAAGAGCGCTATGACCGCATGAAAGATACGGCGATTCTCATGCATCCGGCTCCAGTTAACCGCGATGTAGAAATTGCGGATCATCTGGTCGAAGCACCAAAATCGCGTATCGTTGAACAAATGACCAACGGCGTCTTTGTCAGAATGGCTATTATCGAAGCAGTTCTAAAAGGCCGTCAATAATCTCGGACAGTAGGCCGGGAGTGGGTGAAGCTATGTGAAGCAATCCCACTCCCTATTATTATATATATTATGTGGATGGTCATGGACGGTCTGCATCTTGGACAGGAGGGAACAATGGCAAAGAGACTTTTAATATTAGAAAATGGCATGATCTTCGAAGGGGAAGCTTTTGGAGCGGATCTTTTTGTGACAGGCGAAATCGTCTTTAACACAGGCATGACAGGCTATCAGGAATCGATTACGGATCAGTCTTATAACGGCCAGATTTTGACCTTTACTTATCCCTTGGTTGGAAATTATGGTGTCAATCGGGACGACTATGAATCCATTCTGCCGACCTGCAAGGGAGTGGTGGTCTATGAGTATGCACGTCGTGCCAGCAATTGGCGCCAGCAATTGTCTTTGGATGAGTTCCTCAAAATCAAAAAGATACCAGGCGTTTCGGGAATTGATACAAGGGCACTAACCAAGATTATTCGCCAGCATGGAACCATGCGGGCAACCATTGCCAATGCAGATGATAGTATTGAGCATTTGCAAGACCAGCTTCAGGCTACAGTTCTGCCGACTGATAACATCAAGCAGGTGTCTACCAAGCAGTCTTATCCAGCTCCGGGAACGGGTCGCAGCGTGGTATTAGTGGACTTCGGTCTCAAGCATTCTATCCTGCGGGAGTTAGCCAAACGCAACTGTAGTGTGACAGTAGTACCTTATGATACCAGAGCTGAGGAAATTCTCCAGCTCAATCCTGACGGAGTTATGCTGTCAAATGGACCGGGGAATCCGGAAGATGTACCGGAGGCTCTGGTCATGATTCGTGGTGTTCAGGGCAAGATACCAATTTTCGGAATCTGTATGGGACATCAGCTCTTCTCCATGGCTAACGGTGCTAAGACGCATAAGATGAAGTTCGGCCACCGTGGCTTCAACCATGCGGTACGCGAGATTGCGACAGGCCGAGTTGACTTTACCAGTCAAAATCACGGTTATGCAGTCAGTCGTGAGGATTTGCCGGAATGCCTGATTGTGACTCATGAAGAAATCAATGATAAGTCTGTCGAAGGTGTGCGCCATCGGGATTATCCTGCCTTTTCTGTGCAGTTCCACCCGGATGCTGCGCCGGGACCGCATGATGCAGACTATCTCTTTGATGAGTTTATGGAAATGATGGATGCCCATCAGGCTTACTAGGAAGCAAGATTGAGAGGTGCACTATGCCAAAACGTAAAGATATTCAGAAAATTATGGTCATCGGTTCTGGTCCGATTGTTATTGGTCAGGCTGCGGAGTTTGACTATGCTGGGACTCAGGCTTGCCTGTCCTTGAAAGAAGAGGGCTACAGTGTTGTCTTGGTTAATTCTAATCCAGCGACCATCATGACGGACAAGGAAATTGCAGACCGAGTTTATATCGAGCCTATCACGCTGGAGTTTGTTGCGCGGATTTTGCGTAAGGAGCGGCCAGATGCTCTTCTGCCTACTCTGGGCGGTCAGACTGGACTCAATATGGCTATGGAATTATCCAAGTCAGGGCTTTTAGAAGAGCTGGGAGTGGAGCTCTTGGGGACCAAGTTATCGGCCATTGACCAAGCGGAAGACCGGGATCTCTTCAAGCAGCTGATGGAAGAACTTGGCCAGCCCATCCCTGAGTCACAAATTGTCAATACAGTGGATGAAGCGCTGGAATTTGCGGCTGGCATCGGCTATCCAGTCATTGTCCGTCCAGCATTTACACTGGGAGGAACTGGCGGCGGTATCTGTAGCAATGAGGAAGAGCTGCAGGAAATCGCAGAAAACGGCCTTAAACTCTCTCCGGTTACCCAGTGTCTGATTGAGCGCTCCATAGCAGGTTTTAAGGAAATCGAATACGAAGTTATGCGAGACGGCGCAGATAATGCGCTGGTTGTCTGTAATATGGAAAACTTTGACCCAGTCGGCATCCACACAGGTGACTCTATTGTCTTTGCACCTAGTCAGACCATTTCAGACTATGAATACCAGATGCTGCGGGACGCCAGCCTCAAGATTATTCGAGCACTGAAGATTGAGGGGGGCTGTAATGTACAGCTGGCTCTGGACCCGCATAGCTTTAAGTACTATGTCATCGAGGTCAATCCGCGGGTTTCCCGCTCATCAGCCTTAGCCTCTAAGGCGACTGGCTATCCGATTGCCAAGCTGGCGGCGAAAATCGCAGTCGGGCTTACATTAGATGAAATCATCAATCCAGTGACAGGCTCTACCTATGCTATGTTTGAGCCGGCTCTGGACTATGTGGTCGCTAAGATTCCACGCTTTCCATTTGATAAATTTGAGCAGGGTGAGCGACGTTTGGGAACTCAGATGAAGGCGACAGGGGAAGTCATGGCTATCGGCCGCAATATTGAGGAGAGTCTGCTCAAGGCTTGCCGTTCTCTTGAAGTTGGTGCGGACCACAATGAGCTGCCTGCTCTCAGCCAAGTAAGCGATGATGAGCTGATGAGGAAGATTGTCAAGGCGCAAGACGACCGACTTTTCTACATCTCAGAGGCTATCCGCCGTGGTTACAGTCCGGATGAAATTGCCGAACTGACCAAGATTGATGTCTTTTTCCTGGATAAGCTGCTCCATATTTACGAAATCGAGCAGGAGTTGGCCAGTCATATCGGAGATAGCTATGTGCTTAAGAAAGCCAAGCAAAACGGCTTTGCGGATACTAAGATTGCATCCTTGTGGGGCATGACAGCTGAGCAGGTGCGTCGCATCCGGCAGGAGCAGAAGATTGTGCCGGTTTACAAGATGGTGGATACTTGTGCTGCTGAGTTCGAGTCTGCGACGCCTTATTTCTATTCTACCTATGGCTTTGAAAATGAATCTGTCAAATCCAGCAAGGAATCTGTTCTGGTGCTGGGCTCTGGTCCTATCCGAATCGGGCAGGGAGTCGAGTTTGACTATGCGACTGTTCATTCTGTAAAGGCCATTCAGGCAGCTGGCTATGAAGCGATTATCATGAATAGCAATCCGGAGACTGTATCGACTGACTTTTCTGTCTCTGACAAGCTCTACTTTGAGCCGCTGACTTTTGAGGATGTTATGAATGTCATTGAGCTGGAGCAGCCTAAGGGGGTTATCGTACAGTTTGGTGGACAGACAGCCATTAATCTGGCAGAGCCTCTGTCCAAGGCTGGTGTTAAGATTTTAGGTACCCAAGTGGCGGACTTGGATCGAGCTGAGGATCGGGATCTCTTTGAGCAAGCTCTGAAGGAGTTGGATATTCCGCAGCCACCAGGTCAGACAGCCACTAATGAAGAGGAGGCAGTAGAGGCTGCTCGTAAGATTGGCTTCCCCGTTCTGGTGCGTCCTTCCTATGTCTTGGGTGGCCGTGCTATGGAAATCGTAGAAAACGAAGCGGATCTACGCTCTTATATGCGGACAGCGGTTAAGGCCAGTCCAGATCATCCGGTTTTGGTTGATTCTTACATTGTCGGGGATGAGTGCGAAGTAGATGCCATTTCTGATGGCCGTCAGGTCTTGATTCCAGGAATTATGGAGCATATCGAGCGGGCAGGAGTTCACTCAGGAGATTCCATGGCAGCCTATCCGCCGCAAACCCTATCGCAGAAAGTCAAGGATACTATTGCGGACTATACCAAACGCTTGGCTCTGGGACTCAACTGTATTGGTATGATGAATATTCAGTTCGTCATCAAGGATGAGCAGGTCTATGTCATTGAGGTCAATCCGCGTGCCAGCCGGACTGTTCCTTTTTTGTCCAAGGTGACCGATATTCCGATGGCGCAAGTAGCGACTCGTTTGATTCTTGGGGAAACTTTGGCAGAGCTGGGCTATGAAGATGGTCTTCATCCAGAAAGTTCCATGGTTCATATCAAGGCGCCAGTCTTCTCCTTTACCAAGCTGGCGAAGGTCGACAGTCTCTTGGGACCTGAAATGAAGTCTACTGGTGAAGTCATGGGCAGCGACCGCACGCTCGAAAAAGCGCTCTACAAGGCTTTTGAGGCTTCCTATCTCCATCTGCCAAACTTTGGAAATGTCGTCTTTACTATCGCAGACGATAGCAAGGAAGAAGCCTTGCAGCTGGCTCAGCGTTTTGCCAATATTGGCTATGGTATTTGGGCAACCAAGGGAACAGCCTCTTATTTTGAAAATCATGGCCTACACGTCCGTCTGGTGGAAAAAATCGGCAGTGATGATGATAAAGACATTCCAGCCTATATCCGCAAGGGTAAGGTTCAGGCTATTATCAACACAGTCGGAACCAAGCGGACAGCAGATAAGCATGGCCAAATTATCCGCAGCTCAGCTATTGAGCATGGAGTGCCACTCTTCACAGCCTTGGACACAGCTGATGCCATGCTGAAGGTACTGGAAAGCCGTAGTTTCACTACAGAAGCGATATAGAGCTGGAGTTTTCAGTTCCAGATTGTCATTTGACAGTCTGAAAAGTAATCTCATACAGCTAAGCTTGAGAAAAGCATCAGTCCAAGCTTATACTGTCATTGAATAGTAATAGCAAATAATGTTTCAAATATATTGAAATTAAAAGCAAAGTGGAAGTGGGAAAGAATCCTACTTCCTTTTTGCTTTATTTTCTTAAAAAGCTTGACAAAGAAGTTGACAAAGTGTATTATATTAACCAGTTAATAAACCGGTTAATAATGAGTTAAGGAGATATTGTGAAACGAGCTTTAAAATTCTTAGCCTGCCTTAGTCTGCTGGCCCTGGCCTTGTGTCTATGGGCTTGTCAGTCTCAAAAGGAATCCAGTCCCTCGCAAGGATTGAGGATTGTAACCAGCTTTTATCCTATCTACTCTATGGTCAAGGCTATATCGGGCGATCTGAATGATGTGCGCATGATTCAGTCTAGCAGCGGCATTCATGATTTTGAGCCTTCAGCCAATGATGTGGGAGCCATCTATGATGCAGATGTCTTTGTCTATCACTCACGGACCTTGGAGTCCTGGGCTGGCGAACTGAATCCTAGTCTCAAGAATTCCAAGGTTCAAGTTCTTGAGGCTTCCCAGGGAATGGAGTTGGATCGAGTCGCTGGCTTGGAAGATGTCCAAGCGGGAGAGGGAGTGGATGAGAAGACGCTCTATGACCCCCATACCTGGTTGGATCCTCAGAAGGCCGCAGAGGAAGCTCAGATTATCGCTGACAAACTGTCGGAGCTGGATAGCGACCATCGGGATACTTATCAGGCCAATGCTCGAAAATTTCAAGAAGAGGCCAAGGAGCTGACAGAACGCTATCAGGAGATTTTCGATAAAGTGCCCAACAAGACCTTTGTCACCCAGCATACAGCCTTTTCTTATCTAGCCAAACGCTTCGGGCTGACCCAGTTGGGCATTGCTGGTATTTCACCGGAGCAGGAGCCTAGTCCGCGTCAGCTGACAGAGATAGAAGACTTTGTCAAGGAGCATCAGGTGAAGACCATTTTTGTGGAAAGCAATGCTTCTTCCAAAGTGGCTCAAACCTTGGTCAAGGCGACCGGTGTACAAATCAAGGAGCTGAATCCTCTGGAAGCAGACCCAGCCAACCAACTATCTTATTTAGAAAATTTAGAAAAAAATCTAGCTGTTTTAGCTAAAGATTTGAAAGGATAAAAGACAACCATGAAAAAGAAATATTTCCTTGCTTGTTCTGCTATATTAGCTCTCGGTCTCGGAACTTACGGGCTTATCCAATGGCAAGCTCAGCCTCGAACTCAGACCAAAGATAACAAAGTAGCCTATATTGAGGACAAGACTTCGGGTGACAAGACGGATAAAAATAAAAATTTGACATCTGAGCAATTCAATGATGAGGAAGGTATTGAAGCAGAGCAGATTGTCGTGAAAATCACAGACAAAGGCTACGTCACTTCCCATGGAGACCATTATCATTACTTTGATGGGAAGGTGCCTTTTGATGCTATAATCAGCGAAGAGCTGATTATACGAGATCCTAACTACATGCTGCAGGAAGCGGATATTGTCAATGAGGTCAAGGATGGTTATATCATTAAGGTGGAGGGGAAGTATTATCTCTACCTCAAGGATGCCAAGCATACCAGTAATGTCCGCTCGGTGGATGAGATTGCTCGGCAGAAGAAGCTGCATAAGACCAAGGAAGAAGGCGATAGTGGCAAATCTTCCGCAACAAAATCAAGCAGGATTCGCGATTTCAGCCAGCCCAGCAAGTCCCTAGCTGCGGGAAAGACGGCCGCAGACCTTGCAGGAGTTTCTTATCAAGGCCAAGGGGGATACAGGACGGATGATGGTTATACGTTCAGTCCCTCTGACGTCATCGAGGATACTGGCGATGCATTTATCGCGCCGCATGGCGGGCATTTTCACTATATTCCCAAGAGCGACTTGTCGCCAGCAGAATTGGCTGCGGCTCAGAGCTACTGGAATAGCAGGCGGGCTGGCGGACGGGTGAATCCGCCTGACTACGGCAGGACAATAACTTCTTCCAACACATGGAATCAGAATAGTGCTATCAATCAGGGGGGACCTGTCTCAAATCCGTCTCCACAGCTGCCAAATCATTCAAAGATTGAGCAGCCGAGTCCTGGCTTAGCGGTTACTCAGCCAAGTCCGTCTAATCCGCTTCAGCCGTCTCAACCATCTCAGCCATCCTTGCCAAGTCTGCTGCAGCAACTCTATGCCCTGCCTCAGTCTCAGCGCTACCATGAAGGGGACGGCGTGGTGTTTGATCCGCTGAAAATCAGTCGTCGGACAGAAAATGGGGTCGTTATACCTCATGGAGATCACCATCATTTCATTCCTTATGACAAGCTGTCAGACTTGGAAGCGAAGATTGCCCGCTTGATTCCTATTGGCTATACTTACGAGCCGCTGGGCGATCCACTGCAAACTTTGAAGCCTCAGCTACCATCACAGCCTGATCACGACCATGGTTTTCATGCGGAGGCTGTCATTGGCAAGGACGACCAAGGCTATATGGTATCGCATGGAGACCATGCTCATTACTTTTACAGGAAAGACTTGACCTCTGAACAGATTCAAGCAGCTGAGCAGGTCTTGGCCAAGCAGCAGCCAGCAAAACCTTCTGCAGCAGTCAATGATGCTGAACGATATTCTCGCGATGCCAGTGATGAGGAAAAGATTGCTTATATCTGCCAAACCTATGGCGTTCCCAAGGAGGCGGTTCGCATCTCAAATGGTTTCTTTGTCTTTAATAACCCTGACCAAGCCTATGACCCGACTCATATCCACCCCTATGCTGTTCGCAAGGAGCATGTTCGCATTCCTCTGGTAACGGGCAATGCAGAGCTGGACTTCATGAATGAGCTCTACACAACAGCCTTACGCTCAGGTCTTTCACCTTACAGTCTGCAGGTAGAAGATGGTCAGTTTGTCATTCCTCATGGCGACCACAATCACTATATCAAGATCCAGTCCAAGGGCGCAGCAGAAGCCTTGAAAAATCGTCTGCCTCAGATTCAATCTAAGTATGAGCAGGGCGATTATGATGAGGCTGCTGTTTTGCAAAAGGTAGAAAGCCTAAAAGCGGACAGTCAGCGTCTCTATGCCGATGATCCTCTTATGCAGCGGCGGATTGAGCTGGCTTTGGGGCAGTTTGTGGAAACCATGAAGAAGCTGCCAAGCAACTCAACAGCTGGTTATCTGAGCAGTCTGGATAACTTTGATAAGCAGTTTATCCATGTGGATCAGACGGTCAAGCCAATCCAAGAGACCGAGCTAGACAAGACCTATCAAGGACTTTTGGAGAGAATGAACCGAATTGACACGGATAGCTATGGACTGAAGAAAGATGTCTTGCTACAGCGTCTGCAAAATGCTTATGCTGGCCAGAATCAAGCTGAAATGGCAGAGCTAGGACAATTACTATCAGCTTTAGAAGATTATCATGATCGGACAGGCGTCACAGCGGTTGATTATATTCGCTATTTCTACCAAGCATTAGAGGATGGACGTTTGAGCCCTGAGCTGCGCAGAAAAGCAGCTGGGCTGACCTTGACTCTCTATAAGTCTCAAGCTTTTATAGAAGCGACCAATCTCCAGCAGCTTTTCCCTGCCCTCTATCAGACTAAGAAAGAGATTACAGCAGCCCTTGCTAGCGGCCAACCTTCTCCGTCCTATGAAAAAACCGAGCTGGATCAGGGAGAGCCAAATCAGCCAACCTACAAAGCCATGATTTATGACTTTTTGAAGGGGATTTATGATGATTTTGGCGCCTCGGATGAGAGCGAGAAGAGCGCTCAAGCCCTTGTCTTTCTTGGAAAAGCTCAGGAACTGCTTGGAGAAGTAAAGGACCAAAACAGCCGGGTAGACTATGCAGCTAGAATCTTGGAATTAGGCAAGGAGTTAAAAAGCAGCAGCTCGGATAAGCAAGCTCTGCTGGCAGCAAGTCAGAAGCTTTTGGACCAGATGAGCCGAACTATTGCCGGACAAAAGGAAGAGCCAGCTAATACGGAAAATCAGGAAGTTTATCAGGAGCTTTATAATCTGCTCATGTCGATCCATCAGTATTTGGAAAAGAATCAAGGAAGTGAGCAGCAATACCAGCAGCTGGACCAGCTTTTTGATAAGCTTGGACAGAGAGCTACAGACAAGAAAGAGCTGCTTAAGGAAATCCTAGCCTTCCAGCAGTCACTCGTCCATCCTGAGGGGGCAAACGAGTCCGATTCTCAGCATAGGGAAGATGATGACTATCATTTTAATCTGCAGGATATGGTCGGAGCGGATGAGCAAGGCTATCGGGTAGCCCATTTGGATCACGAGCACTATATTTACAAGAAAGACTTGTCAGAAGCCGAGCGTCAAGTAGCAGATGCCTATGCGGTGCAAAAAGGCTTCCTGAAAGCACCAGCTGAACAACCTGCTTCTGGTCAGGTAGCAAGCAGCAGTGCTCCAGAAACTGCGCAAAGTGATAATCTACTTTCCGAATCTGCCACTGGAGAAGCAGCCCAAAACCAATCTGACAAACCAGCAGAAGTTTCGACAACTGCAAATCCAGCTGGTCAATCAAGCTTAGCAGCGAGTTTCGGCATGTCAGAGGAAGCATTCAACCAGAAATTGCAGGAGCTTTCTCAGCTCTACGGTGTCAGCCCAGAGACTTTCAGCTATAATGCAGCAACCAGAAGCATCAGCTTTACAGGAGCTGACGGTCAACTGAAAACTATTCAGATTAGCTAAGCTTAGATTTTGATGTAAAACAACAATAAAACGAATGATGAAGACCAAGCCAAGTCTAAGACCATCATTCGTTTTTGATTTTCACAACCCTATACTTATTTGATTGATATTGTGTTAAAATAAACAGAGACTGATAGATGAAAGGACTATCACCGTGAGAGAAAAAGAACTACCCATCAAAGAATATCTTAGAGTAAAAAAAGAAGCTATTTATAGTCGCGTTATATTCTTGCTAACGGCCGTTACGGGGGCTATTCTATCCTTTATTTTGATTCATTCAGGATCTAGGAATCTAATCTTTGAAAATGTTTCAATTGGTTTAGTTGTGTTCGCAGGTATTGTTATATCAAGGCCATATTGGACAAAAAAGAAACAATACGATAATCAGTATCCAGAATTGAAAGGAATGTCTACAAGAGGTGCTGAAGCTTCTGGGAATTTTTTGGGAAAACATCTGATTGTATATCCAGCCATTCTTGTTTATATGGTTTGGGCCTTTTTCGCTTATTATCATCCTGTTCAAAATCAGGAAATAATAGATGTTGATCTTCCGGCGATTAGTACAGAAACTGAGTATAGTTTAGATTTTCCAAAATCAGATAGTTCAGCCAGCACTGGAGAAAGTCAAGGAGACAATCAATCAGATGCTTCGTCGGTCAGACAAGACGAAAGTGGAGAGTAGACATATATAAACTTATAATTTGAAAGTTGGATTAAGGTATTGATTGCTAAAAAATTGTAAAATATTTAAGTAGTGAAATTTGAATCATAAAAAAGAAACGAGAGAAAAATGAACAAAGAAGAATATTTAATTTTAAAGAAAGAAGCGAATCTTCGCTTGCTCTTCATCATATTGCTTGTGATTTTAGGAGCTGTTTTATCAATTGTTATGATTGCAAATCATTCTCCATATCATAGTTTTACGTCTGTTTTCACAATTACGATGTTTGGACTTAATTTTGGGTTTCTGTTTCCTTGTTGGCAACGCAAAAAAGCAATCGAAGCTGAGCATCCTGATTGGAAGAAAATTAAGGGAAAAGACATAAAGATTTCAAGCGGAAATCTTTTAAAATCAGTTTCGATATTTCTTGGCACTGGGCTTTTACTCATTATTTCTTTCTTCTCGCTTTATAGACCAGTTGTGACAAAGCCATTTATTATCATTGATCCTAAAGTATATGAAAACATTGAGAATCAGGAGCCAGCCCAATCCTCAACAGAGATATTAGAAGAATCGTCTGAACGGCAAAATACAGAAGATACTTCTTCTTCAGCAGCAGACAGCTCTACTAATAGTAAAATACCGAACAGTAGTATGCTAAAGCAAGTTCAGAAGGAATTTCTTGAGAATCTTCAAAAACAACGTGAGGAAGAAAATCAGAATAATAATCAATAAAGCTGGGAATAAGTTGAAAATTCATTAACTTAAAAGAAAGCGCTATATGGCCGTAGGAGGATAAGTGGTGAAAAGAGATAATATATTTATAGAAGAAAAAATTAATGAATTAATTAAAATTAACAACTCATCAATTGATGAGTTGGTTGAAGAATTGGAAAAATTAAAGCAAGGTATAAATCCCTACAAGCGTCCGATAGAAAAAGTTATCAGATCAGTACAACTTGATAATTCTGTTTGCCAAAAAGAGAATATGATAGCTACCTACACTGCAGGCTACTCTATTGAGAAGTTCAAAGAAGAGTACCTTAAATTTGTTGATAGCCTTCTCCCTGTTTGGTTTAGTAATTCGGGATATGATGAAATGATCTGTGCCCTTTCCATTGGAATTCTTTTAGAGATTGATGAAGAGACTTTTGATGAGTTGGTGGATTTGGTAAAGAAAGATGATCCAGAGGATTATTTGATTGATTACTTGATTCAGTCTCGTCATCCAGATTGGAAAATTCGGATAAACTATAATTTTCCAAGACCCTATGGCTTTACTCGAAAGATCATCGAGGAAGAAAATTCTGAAAATGCCATAGCTCTTCTGAAAGAATATCTGGAGAAAAAATGGTATCAGGGAAGCAGAGATGAAGGCTGGTATGATTTGCATAAGCGGAATATTGATAATTATTATGGCTATTGGTCCTTTGAATCCGGCGCTATTTGCAAAATCAAGGGCTTGGATTACAAGGAATTGGAAGGTATTCCGTATTTCCCTTATGATTTGGTTAAAGATGGGCCAAAAGTCTAGAGTCTGCTAAGAAATAATTAAGTGATAGCATTAACGATTTACAGAAATATTGACTATCTCTATTAAAAATTACAAATGAAACTAAAAATAAGGAAGGTTTTAAGATGTCCCAAGAGAAATATTTACAGATAAAAAAGGAGTATAGAATTCGTCTTGCTTTAGTGATTTTCCTTTTCATTTTATTTGTCATACTAGATTGTATGCTAATAGTTAGTTCTTCCAGATTTATTCCGCTTTTGGCAACAGCAATGGCGTCTGTCATACCAGTGAATCATTTTCTGCTTGTTCCTTTTTGGCAACAGAAAAAAGCGATGGAAGAAGAGCATCCTGAATGGAAGGAACTTAGCACAAAAGGAGTAAAAGTTCCTGCAGCAGAGGTTAGCAAAAGAACATTAGCAGGTATCGGTGCGACTTTAGTTTTGCTTCTCTCCTTTGCAGTGTTCTATAGACCTATTGAGCAGCAGAAGATTAATTATAAAGAGCTAAATGATGCACTCAAGGTTAATGAGGGAACATCTACCACATCAACATCTTCTATGTCTAATTCGTCAACTGCCATTGAAGAAAGTGCTCAAACGGAAAGCTCCAGTAGTGATAATAGTAACTCTCATTACCATATCCCTGGAGCTGATGACGAGACGATTAAGAAGGTGGTTGATAAATCCTTACAAGACTTGAGGCAGCAAAATTCGGGAGAACAGCAAGCAGAATAGAAGGGGAGGAAGTTTTATCTCTTTCTACATTAGTGATATGCTATATTTAATAAAGAGAAAGGTTTCTCAGCAAGGCTATTATCTAGATGCGAATAAAGAAAGAAAATATACATGGAATTAAGAGATACATTTTCAAAAAGCTATTCAGGATTCTGAAGAGAGAATTCAAGAAATCGAACAATATGAGCAAAAGGGGATTCAAAAGTTTTCTTTAGTTAATAAAATAAGATTTTAATTATGAAAAATAAATACATGAAATATATAGATAAATTACAAGATTTAATTGACTTAGAATATCCGAGTCAGAAATTATATCCTGGAATCATACAGGATATCTACAACTTAACTGAACATATAGAACTAGAAGAAAATATCGATCAAATTAGTTTTTTTAGTTTAGCGAGACGATTTGTAGATGAAACAATGGATCATAAAAGTGAGATTTTAGTAGTCTTAAAACAATTGGAGAAAGAGTTAAAAAAAGAAAATTGATGGATAATACCTTAGATGAAATAAGTCAAAAAGTCAGTAAGCAAGGTTATCATCTAGATATGATTTTAGAATGCTTGAAGGATTTGGTGCAATTCGTTCGAGAGAAAGATATCAAAAATAATCCTGAAAACATTGACGATTTGATTGCGGAAAGGGCTGAAGTTTAGAGTATTTTAATTTAACTAATAATAAAGGTATTTGAATAGGTGTTTATATGACAACAGAAATTCAACAATACAAAAATTGTACGATATTAAAAAACAATAATGATTATCAGATTTTGTGGAGTAGAGGGAAAGAAGTGCTTAACTTTCCCATTAGTCAAGAATTAGCAGAATGTGTTTCAAAATCAGAAAAAGATTCTTTAGAAGTAATGTTTTATTGTGAACATCATCGCTGGCCTAAAGCAGATGAGTTAGAAGACTATAATCAATCGGATACGATTGTACATAGAGGTAACGGATTTATTGTATATGAGACAGACGGCTATTACGAAATTAGCTTCTTTAAAGAAATTGGCGGGGCTATGGGTCCAGAAGTTCGCTATCCTATTACTAAAGAACTGATGGATAAAGCATTTGAATCCTCTAGGGGAGCATATGAAGTTATGATTTATGCTGAAACAGGGCACTGGCCTTTATAGTAAGGTGGATTACATCATAAGAAAAGCAAAAAAATAGGGAATAAATAATCAGTAGATATTTGGTAAAAAGCAAAGGAGATAAGAATGGAATCAATTTATGTAAGTCAAAAAGATATGTTGGAAATTTGTCAAGATGGTGATAAGTATTTCTTGCGTTATCCAACTTTTAATATTACCTGCCCAGAAGTGATTAGAGAAATTCCCAAAGAAGCTGCAGATAGTTACATGTCGGGAGAACATACTGGCAAAGAGTTGATGACTTATGCGCAATATGGTTTTTGGAAATCTAAAAAACAATATACACAAGAAGAGTCGAATAAAATTTTTATACAAAATAACCCTGACTTAATTTTCAATGATTTATCTTATAACCAAAAAATATTTTCTCCTGAAGAATTTACCCAAATCGTCACCAAAGCCATTGTTTCAGAACTGGAACCTAGCGAACTTGACGCAATTGGTATAGTTAATAGTCATTTAGAGCTTCTTCTGGTGGATCCAGTTGGCTGGGAGGAAGAAATAGAAGCAGTCCATCTGGAAATTCTGCAGGAAAAAATTAACAATTATATCTACTTCCTCGAAAGAAAACAGTATGTGGCACGATACGGTGATAACTTTGATAAAAAAGTCATCCATATCAAATTCCAGTATTCCCCATCTGACAATGGATTAGCTTTTCTAGCAGCTGCTCAGAAGACATTACAGGATACGGATATGAATTTGAAGATAGAATTGCCGGAGTGAGATCAATGCACAGAGGAGACATTTGTCTTCTTTTTTAGTTTATTGTATACTTCATTCCGCCTATAATTTCTTGTGTGGTATAATGGAATACGTGGAGGGTTAGTATGCGTAAAGAATTTCTAGTTTACCAAAATAAAGTATACTCTAATTTTGTGAATTATATAAATGACTATATCCTACTTTCAAAAGATCCAGCGATGTTGGAAGAAGGCTACGTTCCCTATAGTTTCTATGTATGTGATGCCGGAGAAGGTGTATACGGGAAGCTTGTGCCTTATAGTGAGGTTAGTCAGAGGTATTCGGTTTATGATCGTGTCCTATATAAAGGTCAGGAATTTGCAATGGCTGGTCACAAGCGTGGGGATGATGATTTTACAGCACCTGATTCTTATGTGCGAATATTGGTTTCTGATAAAGAATTTTTAAATGAAAACAATATAGCAGATGGTGCGGAATTGATGGATGATAAGTACGGTCTTATCACGTATGCATCAGGAAAAATCCCTGTCAGCGAAGTAACGATTCTACGTCGTAGAAAGGATTTGCCAGTAGACCGAAGGAGAAAAATATGAAATCAGTTATTTTTACAGTTAAAAGCAATCAGTCACTAAGGATTGGTGAGGTACTTCAAGCAGACCTCTTTGAATGTTATAGCGTTTCCGCTAAGGATGCGGGCTTAAAACCCTCTGCAGACTCTCTTATTTCAGATTTCCATTCGATCCAGTTTGGAGTCAAAGAGAAGTCTAGTCTAGGATTCCGTCTATCCTTTGATGGTCAAGTTTATCAGGTATCTGTTCCAGATTTGGCAACTGTTTCTGATTGG
>ERZ781275.187-NODE-187-length-78768-cov-4.187047_pt1 | contig 78768 bp, 80 predicted proteins | sample MGYA00375853_ERZ781275 | MGnify/ENA primary metagenome ERZ781275 (study PRJEB29790, sample SAMN03653691) | human gut metagenome | host: Homo sapiens | place: USA: Dallas, Texas | collected 2012-07-23 | study: EMG produced TPA metagenomics assembly of the Gut...
ATCCCCGCCACGGATTCCACATGACCATGCGTTGTTCCTCCTGTGTTTATAATATAATCACGATATCGTTCAAGGATAGCATACCTGTCGCTGTTTGTCCTCTCTTTTACATATTATTTTCTGCAGGTTTTTCCTATCCTTACCATGCATCCATCATGTGTTGCATATCATGCAATCAACATAAAAGAAATATATGCAAAACAGGATACAAATACATTCCTCTTAGAATCTTTTTGCATCCTGCTGTTGTTTATATTTGCATGCACTGCCGACGTAAAAGGCCTAGAAAAACTGGTGCTGATTTTTATCATCCGTCCCTCCATTCCCCACGCTTCGCGTGCGGGCACAAATATTCCATGAAAGTTATTTCAATAATCCTGAATTACTATATTTTTGATTTTCTTTCACACTTTATTTTTCGAGTTGAATACTGCTGTAAATCATATCTTCAAAATCCTGAAAGCAGGTACAGTTTCGTATGAGAGGCAGCATAGCCGGTTCACTAAACAGGGATATCAAGGATTCATAAATACTTCTGAATTCACGTTTATCCGCTTTGTTTATCGCCAGCAAAAAGATGATATATACTGTATTGGTTCCCCAAGGAACTCCGTTTTTTGAAATTGCTACAGCAATGCTTGTCTTCATGGCATCCATTTCCACTGCATGTGGAATCGCAATGCAGCCAAACGCGGTTGGTGCAGCTTTTTCTCTTCGGTATACATTATCATAAAAATCAGAATTTACATACTTCTTTTTTGTAAGTGCAGTGCAAAGCACTTCCAGAATATCCTCCTTTGACACGTTGGTCTGTTCATACATAAACAGATCTTGTTCAAAAAAGGTATGAAAATCAACACACAATTTCTGATTCTTTTCCTCCTCCAGCTCTTTTGAAATCACAGACTGAATCTTATCAAACTGCGATGACAGATTGATTGGAGAAACTTGCACCACCTTCAGGTTAGAATAATTTGCGTGCTGTGTTAATGGTATTGTCGAGAACACGATGGCAATGCTCTGTTCCCGCAGTTTCTCCTTGAATTGCACTTCATCTGTCACAGAGCCGATCAGATTCAGCTGATTGCCGAAATTCATCATCATAGTATTTAAAATACTTGATGCCATATCATGATAATCCGGACATATCAAAATCGCAGGGATCTTATACGTATTAGCAGTTTGCCTTTCAATCTCGGCACCGATATGAATCGCCAGAAATGCAGTTTCATCCTCATTTATCATAAAATCATATCGGTCCATCAAATCCAGTGCAATATAAATAGCTATGTCAAACACAATAGGGCTATTGTTCTTAATCGCCTGTGTCATTGGATTCTTTGTTGAACGCCCCGTTTTTGCACGGAAAATTAAATTTTTAAGATGCAGTGCAAACGGCGTGATAAAGGTGTTGGCGGAAAGATCAATCATATACAGATTATCAATTTTACGAACATAATCTCTTGTTAAGGAAAGCACATCCTCACCTACAGCATTTTTCAATGCAGAGCCGGATACATCCAATGAGAAATTAGCATTTGCACGAAACAGCATATACAGCTCAAAGTATTCATAGTCATTAAATTCGATGCCGAAGCTTTGCTCGATCTGCTGCCTTAAGCTGCTTAAAAAAGCCTCCTCCTGCGGTGAATTAAAGGTGAAATCCGTCTGTCCTGAATCCAGCTCATTTCCATTCAGTTCTCGATCAATCATGATCAATAGATGCAACAGCAGATTCAATGCTGCAAAATCATTCAAATAATACATATATTTTTTAAATGTCTGGTATATGATCGTCTGCAGCGCATCGATATCTATACTGCCAAAATTTTTGCGCAGTAAATCCAGATTGATATAGCTGTTCTTCGCCTCTTCGTTGATTACATAGCTAATCAGTCTGCGTTTATCCTGTTCATTCCCCTGAATATAGACACAGTCATTTTCGCAGGGAAATGCAACATGGTATGCAGAGAAAATTTTATTCATTTTATAGATTACGGTTTTGATTGTGGAATAGCTCACACAGAGCGTATCGCAAAGATCAAACAAATCCAATCCGGAATGATGATGCAGCACCAGCTGTTTAATGATATAGAAGGAGCGTTCCTCCTGCGTCTGCGGAATCTTTTGATTGTCAAGAGAAGCCAGCAGGGAGGATACCACATTGGTGTGCAGCTCATAGCCGTTGCGTGAGGATGCGATAATACTTTTTCCATATAATCCATTGATTTCATGGACATAATTTTTAATCGAGCGAGGAGTTACCTCTAACGCATTTGCAAGCTCCTTTCCGCTCATCGGTCGGTTATGAACAGATAAAAAACGAATCATTTCCAATTGTTTCTTATTCATATGTAAGACCTCCTGCTCATTTATTTTATTATAGCAATTCTCACAGAAATTACAACTTCGCTTCTTCCTGTTAGGGGAAATCTTTTATTTCCCCCTTATGGGAAAATTCATACATTTCCTCATTTCCCCGTAAAGGAAAAAGACAGGTTGATGAATTGTTTAAAATTCCGCATAATGTAGGTGTCAAGAAAAACGGAGGTGAAAAAAATGGAAACGTTGAAAATTCTGCTTTGCTGCGGTGCCGGTATGTCAAGCGGCTTCTTGGCCAGCAGTGCCAGAAAAACAGCGAAAAAGAAAAAGCTGAATGTAACAATCGAGGCGCGCAGTGCTTCTGAGGCAAACGAGCTGCTCTCCACCATCGATGTGCTGCTGATCGGTCCGCATTATGCAAAAGAAATCGATAAGTTTCAAGAGCTTGCGAAGCCGCATGGTGTTGCTGTCGCACTGATTCCGGAAGACATTTATGGCTCGCTCGACGGTGAGCGCCTGATTGCTTTTGCACAGACTTTAAAAAATTAAAAGAAGCTAAGAGGGCATTCTTAGCTTCATGAGAAATCGCTATGTATTTGATTTCTTCAGGAATAGCATACATCGTTTCTGAGGAAATAGCAATGAAAAACAGGAGGAAAGTTATGAATACATTCATGAATTGGCTAGCAAATTCCTTTGTGCCAAAATCGAACAAGATATTAAGCAAGCCCTGGATTTCTGCATTGGGCTCCACTATGCAAAAGGTCATTCCGTTCATTTTAACAGGCTCCGTTATATTTCTATATAATGTGCTTGTATCCTTTTTCCCATCACTGCCGGATCTGGGGGTAATCAGTGACTTCAGCTTTGGTATCATTTCATTGATAGTTGCCTTTACAATCGCAAATCAGTGTATGGAAAAGCTGGGACATCCAAGCTATATGATCAATGCAGGGATTGCATCCATCGGCGTGTTCCTGATGGTCGCAATTCCGATTGGTGAGGATGCCGACAGTATTTCTGCCTTAATGAATCATTTAAGCGCAAGCGGCATTGCTGTTGCCATGATTACAGGTCTGTTTACCTCTATCATCTTTCACCTATGGGCAAAGCTGCACTTTCTGAAGGACAGCAGTATTCCGGATTTTGTTTCCTCCTGGATCAATACGGTTGTACCAAACCTTATTTCTTTAGGAAGCATCATGGTCATGGTCAAACTAATGGACGTCAATGTGTATGCTGCCATTATTTCAATTTTTACACCTTTGATACAAATCGGTCAGACGCTGCCCGGTCTGGTGCTCATGTGCTTTACTCTGGCATTCTTCTACACCCTTGGTATTTCAAGCTGGACCTTCAATGCGATCACAACCCCAATCCTTATGGCTGGTGTGCAGGCTAACCTGGAACAGATTGCTGCAGGGCAGGCTGCAACACATATTGTCAGCCATACGACCTTCTGGTCTATCAGCTTTATCACAATGGGCGGTGTTTGTGCAACACTGGCACTTAATGTACTCATGTGCTTCTCGAAATCAAAGCAGCTGAAAATGCTGGGAAGAGTATTCCTCGTGCCCTCCATCTTTAACATCAATGAACCGTTAATGTATGGCGCAAAGGTTGTCTTCAATCCTCTGCTCATGATTCCTGCATGGATCAACGCCATTATCGGTCCAGTCTATGTTTGGGTAATTATGAGCCTGGGCTTACTCAACATCCCTGCACAGATGATGGAAATCGGACAGGTACCTGCACCAATCTCCTCTGTTCTTGCTACGCAGGATATGCGGGCTGTCTTATGGTGGGTCATTTTATTCCTGATTTATGGAATTATCTGGTATCCGTTTTTCAAGGTATATGAGAAGCAGAAAATCCAAGAAGAAACAGCAGCTGTTGAATAACAATACATATGATATGGAGGACTTTTTATGAACGAACAAAACGAATTGCTCACAGCAGCCATGCAGATTATCCTGCATGCCGGAAATGCACGGAATGAAGCTGAGGAAGCCTTGGAGGAAGCAAAGAAATTCAATTTTCAGGAGGCTGCTGCATATTTACAAAATGCTGAGGAAGCTATCACACTGGCACATAAGTCACAAACGGACATCATTCAAAGGGAAGCCGGCGGCTATGGCTATGAGCCCAGTTTGTTATTTGCCCATGCACAGGATACCCTGATGACGATTAAGTCGGAGCTGCATATAACCAAACAGCTGATCGATGTTTTAAAAATCATAAAGGATAATAAGTAAATACTTTGCAGCGTGCATAGGAAACTGCATCACAATAGGAAAGGGGAACAGAAAAATGTGCCCCTCTTTTTAAAGAATAGAACAGGAGGAAAAAAATGAAGTCAAGTCAACATGAATTTTACGATAAGTTTTTATGGGGCGGGGCGGTTGCCGCATGCCAGATTGAGGGAGCCTATGATGTGGATGGAAGAGGCCTGTCCACCTCTGATTTACGGGCTTATGATCCAAAATTAAAGCGTGCCGATATAAAAAAGGAAGGCGGCGATACCCTGTCCGGTATCCAAGCGGCCATGCAGGATACCATCAGGTATTATCCAAAGCGTTATGGAATCGATTTCTATCATACGTTTAAGCAGGATCTTGCCCTGTTGAAGGAGCTTGGTTTACAGGCGTTTCGGACAAGTATTTCCTGGAGCCGCATCTTTCCTCACGGTGATGAGGAGCAGCCAAATGAAAAGGGACTGCAATTTTACGATCAGCTGATTGATGAAATTATAAAAAATGGCATGGAGCCGATCATAACGATGAGCCATTATGACTTCCCAATCCATCTGGTGACGGAATATGGAGGTTTTGCGAATCGCAAAGTCATCGATTTCTTTGTAAATTATGCAGGCGTTCTTCTGCGTCGTTACAAGGGAAAGGTGAAATACTGGATCGTTTGTAATCAGGTAAATCTGGTGCCTGCTGTCCAATTCGGTTCCCTGGGCATTTACGAGGAGCAAAGCGAGTATATGGAGGAGCTGATGTATCAGGCAGTGCATCATCAATTTGTTGCAGGTGCGCGAGTGATACAGCTGGCAAGAGAAATCGACCCAGATGCACGCATGGGTACCATGGTGGCAGATGGTACGTTTTATCCGGCTACCTGTAAGCCGCAGGATGTGATTCTGACAATGAAAAAAAATCGCATGCAGTATTATTTTACAGACGTACAGCTCAGAGGTGAGTATCCTGGATATGCCCTTCGTTATTTCCAAGATAATAATATCCATCTGCATATGCAGAAACAGGATTTAAAGCTGCTAAAAACCTATACGATGGATTTTTTAGCAGTCTCTTATTATTATTCCAAAATCGTCGATTCTGATAGGAATACCATGGAGCCCTTTGATGGGGAACAGAATCCATATCTGAAGCCGACACCATGGGAATGGCGTGCTGATCCGCTGGGTCTTTATAACTGCCTTTCCCAATATTGGGATCGTTATGAAAAGCCTTTAATGATAGCGGAAAACGGCTTAGGGGCTTTGGATGTAGTTGAGGAGGATGGAAGTATACATGATGCGTACCGCATCGAATACCTCCGCCAGCATATCACGCAGGTACAGGAATGCAGAAAGGATGGTGTGACGATCCTCGCGTATCTGAGCTGGGCACCGATTGATATCGTATCATCATCCAGTGCGGAAATGAGCAAACGCTATGGCTATATCTATGTCGATCTGGATGATTATGGAAAAGGAAGCGGGAAGCGATTGAAAAAGGATTCCTTCTATTGGTATCAGCGTGTCATTGAAACAAACGGTAAAGAGCTGTAAAACAGTGATATAGCATTACAGAACATAATAGCGTCCTCATCACAAAAAAGAGAAGCTCTTCATCATGCTCATGCATATAAGAGTTTCTCTATTTTCTATAAGCCTTATGCTACAGTTACGCCAGCCTTCTACAGGTCACTGCCATTTGTACGAATCACGTTCTGGTACCAGGTAAAGCTATCCTTCTTATAGCGTCTGTTACTTCCCCGTCCGCGTTCATCACGATCAACGTAAATTACACCATAGCGTTTGTTCATTTCAATCGTACCGCTGGATACGATATCAATTATGCCCCAAGGTGTATAGCCAAACACATCCACTCCATCCTGTATAGCCTCTTTGATTTGCACGATATGCTCCTTCATATACGAAATCCGGTATGGATCATGTATGCGGAAATCCTTTTCAAGCGTATCGAATTCCCCCAGTCCGTTTTCTGCGATGAAAAGCGGCAGCTGATAACGATCATATAGCTGGTTCAGACTGATTCGCAACCCAACAGGGTCTGTCTGCCATCCCCATGGACTACTCTTCAGAAATTTGTTCTTCTTTCCTACAACCGTATCGGTTCCAGAGTTGGGATGATTCGGATTTGTCGTTGAAATCATAGAATAATAATAGGAAAAGGATAAGAAATCAACAGTACCAGCCTTTAATATATCAGCATCCTGCGGCAGCATCTCTATTTCATACCCCTTTTCATGAAAGAATCTGGTCATGTAGGACGGATATTCCCCTCTTGCCATTACATCCGTATAAAAGAATTGCTCATAATTATCATCCAGCAGCATCTGCATCACATCATCCGGATGACAAGTCGCTGGATACGTGCTCCAACGGGACAGCATGCCTCCGATTTTTGCATGCGGCAGGATTTCATGACCGATTGTCACGGCTCTAGCCTGTGCCAGTAATTGATGATGTGCACATTGATAGATCATCTGATCATAGTCTTCCTCCTCTTCCTTTATCAGAGCTGCACCGTTATAGGGAGAGAATTTAGATGCGTTGATTTCATTGAAGGGAAGCCAGTAATCCACCAAATCCCCCAGTCTTTCATACAAGGTACGACAATAGCGTTCAAACAAGCCTATGGTCTTTCGATTTTTCCAGCCCCCATAGGAACGTATGACATGTACAGGTACAGCATAATGCAGAATTGTTAAAAAAACCTTCATCCCCCGTTTATGGCATTCCTTCAGCATATCTCTATAATACTGAATGCCTTCTTCATTCGGTTCCTCATCATCCCCATTCGGATAAATTCTTGACCAGGTTATTGAGCAGCGGAAAATCCGTAGTCCCAGCTCCTCAAAAAGCTGGATATCCTCTTTATATGTATGATAGAAATCAATCGCCCAGCGAAATGGATAATGCTCCACATCCTCACAGGTGCGCCCGTTTTCAAAAATATCCGTAGTCATTCTCTTTAAACGATTCTCGATTCTTTCCTCCATCGTCCAATTCGCATCAAAATAGCGCACATCCTCACTATCCAGACCTTTGCCGCCTTCCTTGAATGCCCCCTCAGCCTGATGCGCGGCAATGGCACCACCCCATAAAAAATCCTTGGGAAAGGTGTTCTGATAAGGCTTTAAAAGTATATTTTTCATTGCTTGCTCTCCTTTTGTTTATATACAGCTGTTTGCAATAACGATATGATCTGATCTGCCATAATACATTCAGAGTTGATCGTCATGAGTGTGTCCTGTGCATGAATCAGTATCAGATTCAATTCAATATTTTCCCCACGTACCGCACGCTGAATAATATCTGTCTGTGCGACATGTGCCTCATTTAATTTCCGCTCTGCCTGCTGCAAATATATTCTCGCCTGCTCATACTCCTGTTTTCCTGCTTCTAAAAAAGCAGACTCTACAAAGGAACGCGCATCTCCTGACTTTAATATAATTTCCATTGCGATATTTACAACTGTTTCATCCATCTTTGGGACCCCCTCTTTATGTTCATACCTCTGTTTCCTCCTGCAACATACATTTCCTTTCATATGCCTTGAAGAATGGCCACCATGTAATTGCATACACGATGAAAATCAGCAATGCCCAAAGCAATACACGCCAATCTGCAAAGGTAAGGAAGCTGGAAACAGGGACGGGCAGCTGTCCCACATCAATGACAGATGCCGGTATATTCAGCAATCCCGTTTTCATCGCAAACCAGAGAATTGTCGGTCCGGTAAAGGAATTGATCCATATTGGCAGCATCAGTATGGGATTAAATACGATAGGCACCCCATATATAAGCGGTTCATTGATATTGAAAATACTGGGACCCAGTGTAATTTTGCCCATGGTGCGCAGCTTTTTCGACTTTGAACGGCACATAAAGATAACCAGAGGCAATGTACAGCCGGTTCCCCCAAGACATAATAAGCCGGAGGAGAATATAACCTCGGAGGTCACAATATTGTCCGGAGCCATTCCCTTTGCTACAAGTGCTGCATTTGCGGCGATACCGGCAAGCATGATCGGCTTACGAATGGCAGAGGTTGTACGGGTCGCAATACCAAAGGTATATAGAACAGCCGGAAGCTCTACGATAACGATAAACCCAAGATAGGTCTGACCAAAACCAAACAAAGGGCGAAGCATCCATGTGATGGAGGCTGACAGGTTCACATCACAGCCGTATGCAATCATATATGCGATAACGAGAATCGTGAATATTGGGATCAGCCCATTTACCCAGTCTGCAATAAAGGAAGGTAGATTTTCACTATCCTCCAGCCAGTGAAGGCTTGCCCATAAATGAAAAAGGAAGGCAACAGCAACGCCGATAATCATGCTGTACATAATTCCCCCGGCACCGAATTCATCAAAGCTGATCAGCATGACAGAATCCTTAAATTCCGGCTTCAGCATCATCAAAAAAACAGCGATGGAAAGCAAACCGGTGACCAGCTTAAATCGCTCATGCTCCTTATTTTCCATAATCAGATATGGAACGATAAACGCAAGAAATAAGCTAATCAAGGAAAAACTGAAGGTTGCCACAAATTCCAGATTCGGTAAGGATGGGATAAGAAAATTTCTGATAATGTTGTAACAGGATACAATTGATGTAGCAAATATAAAGGGCAATACTTTATTAAATGCATTGGACAGGGCAGAGAGCCATGGATTCGCTAAAAGCTTTTCAGCGATCGGTGTGAGCTTTTCATTGAGCCAGTTTGAAAATTTATCCATTTTGGATATTTCATTCTTCATTGTATTCACCTCTTTTTTGGCTTTTTTCCCCGGAGCCAATGCGGTACTGTGCTATTGTTCTTGCAAAGCATCCATTGCAAATGCCAATGTTCCTTCCCCATCCAGAGAGCCGAAATACTCCTTAGGTATCACTCTGACAGGTACATGGTATGGTTCACACATCCTTGTTATTTTATCAAGCTCTCCCTGATAATGCGGTGCTAGTAAAATAACATCATATTTATGCACCATATCCAGCAAACCACTGCGTGCTGCCGACTGCACAGCTGCTTCGATATTCTGTTTCCGTGCAGCGATCTTTGTACGCTGTGCCAACAAACCGCTGGACATCCCAGCACCACAGCATAGCAATATACGAATACGATTCATTTTTTCACCTCCCTCTTATCATTTGACACCTACATTTAATCATGGCCGGTTTCTTTCAGCAAACAAAGTCTTGCACCGCTGCGGTGAAATATGAGATATGTAAAAGAAAACAAATGATGCTAGAATCTTGATAAGGGAGGGGGTTGTTAAAGAGGTGAGTAATCATGTTGAAAAAACATAAGGATCTTTTAGAATACCTACAAAGAAATGCAGGCCTTTTCACCACCTCCACGCAGCTTGCGCAAAGGTTGCAAATTTCAAAGCGCTCTGTCAAATCCTATGTAAAGGAAATCAACGGCACCTATAAGAAAAGCTTCATTCTCTCTACGCCAAAAGGCTATCAGATAAATCCTGTATATAAGGAATGGATAGGGGCAGTGTCTAATGAAGTACCGCAAACCTATTCCCAGCGATCAGCCTTTATTCTGAAAAAGCTTCTGCTTGATCAGGAGTGTATCCGTATAGAGGATTTTTGTGAAACCCTGTTTATAGGAGAATCTACACTGAAAACGACACTTGTGAAAATGAATAAAGCCTATGCAAACTTTCACATCAGATTTCTTACAAAAGGGGATACGGTAACAATAGACGCCAGTGAAAAAGATAAGCGCCATCTTATTTCAAACTGTATTTTTCAGGAAACCGGCAACAGTATGCTGAGTATGTCATTGCTTCGCAATTACTTTCCTTTCTTTGAGGCAGAGGAAATCATGCATCACATCCTTACCATTTTTGATTCCTACAATTATTATATCGATGACTTTTCCTTAATGAATCTAATGCTCCATATCCTGATCAATATCAACCGTATAATCGATGGAAATCATCTGCATTGCGAGTTTCATCCAGTAATTGAAAATAGAACAGACGGTTCCCTCATAGAGCGCATATGCAGGTATCTGGAGGGCGAATTTCATATTCTACTCAATGCTCATGAAAGAGCAGAAATTGAAATTCTCATTTCTGCATCCTCTCTTATAAAAGACGAAAACCAGCAGAATTTCATAGCTGCCCCGTTTATGCTGCTTAGTAAAAAAATATGTAGAAAAGTGGAAGCGCAGTATTCGATTCAGCTTTGCACAGACAGTTTTACCCTTCCCTTTGCTCTGCATTTAAAGAAGCTGTCTGTACGTCTTCAAAAAAACATTTCTGTCAAAAATCCGTTATGCGAGGATATTAAAAAAAATTGTCCCTTTATATACGATATAGCCATTTATACAGCAATACAGATTCAACAGCATTTCGCTATGAATGAAATGCTGTGTGAAGAAGAAATCACTTATATCGCATTGCATATCGGTGCAGAAATGGAACGCCAAAAGGCTGCAATACCAAAATTGAAATGCGTACTTGTATGCCCCTCCTATATGGATTATCAGACAAAAATCTATCATCAGCTGCAACGTAAGTTTCATGACGACATTCTGCTTCTTGCCCCCTGCACAGACGAAAGCATGCTGAAGAATCAGCAGCTCGATATTATCTTTACAACCGTCCCGCTTCATGACAAGCATGCTGATTGTGTCGTGATCCAGATACCTTTTATCGGCATCCCCGATCAAAAGGCGATAGCATCTAAAATTGATGACGTCAAACGACGGCATCGATATAACCTTCTTAAAAGATATTTTGATCATTTTTTCTTTGAGCGATTTTACCATACTTCACAAGCTCCTTCAACAAAAGAAGCCGTTCTTTCCTTTCTACTTGATGAGTTGAAGGAAGAGGGATTTATCGAAGATGAATTCATACAGGCTTTGCACGAGCGTGAAAATGCATGCCCAACATGCTTTCAGAATTTTGCAATTCCCCATTCCATAAAGATGAATGCAGAACGATCCTGTATTTCCGTATACGTCTCCAGAAAAGGTATTGCATGGAGTACACAAAATATTCACATCGTTTTTCTGATTGGCATAAATAAGGCAGACCGCCTGATTTTCAAGGATGTTTATGAGTCACTAATTCATCTTTTAAATGATGAAAAATATAGAAAGGCTATCATAGCCTGTCATAGTTTTCACGACTTCCGCAATACCATATGCAACAGTAGCGAGCTGATATAAAGCACAATCTATACGCAATCCGGCTCAGCCTTTCTTCCTAACCTGCAGGCTTTACCTCCCTTGACATTTCGTATCACGATGTTATGATGAAGAAAAATGGAAAGGAAGTGATGTCATGAAATATTCTGCCGGCATGCTGGACCTTTTGGAGGCACTGACGCTTCCCGAGCAGCCCGTTTTGTTTTTGAAGCTGACACTACAGCCCCATATCTGCATGAAAAAACTGCAGGATGCTGTAAACCAATGTATAGCACTGATTCCTGAGCTTGCGTTACGCTACGATAAAAAGCAAAACTGCTGGAGGACACCGAAGGACGATGCGTTTTCGATTATACAGGAGGTGAACAGCTTTGACTTTTCAAGCTGGGACATCGAGCAGAATGCTCAGCTCTGCATACAGATACTACATAAAGAACAACAGGACCTTCTATGCATCGGATTCAGCCATATTCTGTGTGACGGGGATGGAGCCACGCAAATCCTTCGACTGCTTTGCGCCTGTTATCGAAAAGAGACTGTTTCCTTTCAAAACTGTCGTGCACCGGAAGCTCTGCCTGTCATAAAACAGAAAAAGACGAAAGCCAAAAGAAGAAAACCAATTCCCGTCACCCTTCCCTCCACCCCACATCCCCTGCACACCTGTGCACTGCAGGAATCCATTTCATTAGAGCTGTTGAAGCGGATTTCCACACCGTCATATACAGTAAATGATGTTCTGCTTTGTGCCTATGCCCAGACACTGCACCGCATAACAGCAGCGAATGCCATGACGATTCCCTGTCCGGTGAATCTGCGTTCGTTTCTACAGCTTAAACCTGCCTGGACAATCGCGAATTTCGTTGGAGATTTTCAGGTTACCCTGTATGGGCTGGATCATCGCGACTGGAGGGAACTGCTTGCGGACATCCACCAACAGATGCAGGAGGAAAGGACACGCTGCCTCGACCTGCATACCATACGGCTGCTTCATCCACTCATGAAGCATCTGCCCCTTACCGTCACCAAGGCTGCTGCGAAGGCAGGCTTTCATTCACCGGAAACCGCATATACAAATCTGGGGAAAATTGATGCAGCAGCGATTTATTTTGATGACTGCACGATTACACAGCTGTATCTTCTGGGCAGACCACGTAGTTACCCCTCCTTTCAGATCGCTGCTTCTACCTGGAAAGATACCTGTACATTAGCCTGCCATGTCACAGGAGACACATTACAGCTGGCGCATGCACAGCAAATCCTTACGACCATGTGTACACAGCTAAAGGAATATGAAAGACAAGCCATGAATACAAAAACAGAATGACCTCACCATTCTGTTTTTCTGCATTCAAGCACTATTTCAGCATCTTATCCTCTATGAAAAATTCAAAGCCCCATGTTCCCGTTATCAGCGCATTCATGCCACATTATTGACGAATCACCGCAATACCATGCGCTCTGGCCTGTGCTATCCTTGCTTTTATACGGCCTTCAACAAGCTGGCATTTAATAATACGCATTCCTAAGCAACACCTGTGTATCTACATTCAGAATTCTCCTTTCATTTTCTCCATTCACTTGCGCTATCAGTCGATATAATTGATTTGAAATTCTATACACATCATGACATACGCAAATCTCTGATCCAAAGCTGCCATATATACGGCATGAGCGATAGCCTTGTTTCCCCTCATCCTCTTTAAACACTATCTCTTGTCACACAGGCCTTCTCTATAGCTGGTAAATGAGAGCAGCCAAGGCTTATGATATGCAGGACCTTCCTTTTGTTTTTGCCCCCCGCATATATTTCAAAAAAAGACCACACTGGCCTTTTTCTTTCACGTTATCTGATTCTTCTGTTTTTTTATCCCTTCTCACGCTTACTTACGGAGCGTCTGTAATACCACAGAGCAGCCAGCATGGATATCAGAAAGAAAATACCTGCATACAGAAAGGATAATCTTGGCCCCGATGCATACATAAACCCGGCAAACAATGCCCCTGCAATCATACCAAGACTTTTCATCGCATTATAAAAGCCCATGACCATACTGCTGTGCTCTGCACTGGACGCCGAGGCACATAAATCCTGCAGCAAGGGTATATAAATGGCATTCAACGCAAAAAAGATGATATTGATGAGGATAAACGGCAGAATGTCTTCCAGCATCGTAATGGCAAGCAGCGTGACACCGGCTCCTCCCAGCACATAGATAACAGATTTCTTCACATTGGTTCGCTTCATGATCCACACGCAAATTGTAGTATTGGCAAACAGTGATATAAAGCCGACAACCGCCTTCAGCATACCATTATACGAGGAATTGAAATGAAACTGATCCTTGATAAAATAATTGAAATTCTGATCATAGGCTGTGGTTGCTGTTGAGGTCAAAAATACCGCAAAAAACAATATAGCGAATGTCAGTGTCATAAAGCGGCGGGCATCAAGGAACGCCTGAAACGGATTCGCTTCCTTCCATATATGGAAGGATGTGCTTTGCGCTGCCTTATCCTCACGCAGACATATCGCAAACAGTACACCGCACAGTATGAGAACACCGCTTTGTAAAGCAAATGTCAAAGGAATGGAAACAACGCCGACAAATCCGCCAATCAAATAGCCGAAAGCCGCAAATACGGTTGTGAAGGTAGCGGATAAAGCCAGATAACGTCCCCTGCTTTCCACGGTGCTTGTATGAATGATGTAGGTCAAAAAGCTGACCATAATACCACCGACAAAGAATCCCGATAGCAAACGGGCAAGCATAATGGTGGGCAGTGTTTTCATGATGGCGAACAGCAGCTGACCGATGCCATAGCCCACACAGCAGATACCCAGAACTTTGCGGCTTCCCATACGGGTAACCTGCTTTGCCCAGAAGGGAGAAAAAAGAAAATTGGTAAATGCCATCCCGGCATACAGCATACCAAAGGAATAATCCGGCAGCTGAAGATTTTGAATGAGTGTCGGCGTAATCGGATGAGCAAAATTAGCAGCCAGACTCTCCAGAGCAACTGCGAAGAAAAACAGCTGCAAATGATATTTTGACAGAAATGATTTCATGGATAAATTGTTCATATATATCGTTCCCACTTTCTACAACATGTCAAATCTTACTATGAATATCATGGAAAATCAACTGAGAAACTACGTAAGCTCATAAAAAGCAGATGCCGTCTTTCCCAGAGGAATGCATCTGCTTCCCTTATTTTTATTTAATATATTTCTGTTCAAAGGCAGAGATGGGAATCGGGCGGTCAATCAGATAGCCCTGCAGCCCGTCGCAGTCCAGCTGCTTCAGGATGTCAAACTGCTCCTTTGTTTCAACACCCTCCACGATTAACTGCATCCGCAGGTTGTGACAGATTTGAACCAGAGAGGATATCAGCATCTGGGAACGGCGGTTGTTCTGCAAGTCCTGCATCATACTGCGGTCCAGCTTCAGCGTATCCAGCTGTGCATTGATAAATAATGCCATATTGGAATAGCGTGCACCGAAATCATCGATGGATATAGAATATCCCTGCCGCTTGATACGTTCCATTATCATTATCAGAAACTCATTGTCCAGACTCTCGTCATTTTCTATGATTTCAATCTCCAGATACTGCTTTGGTACCTTGTAGTTCTTCCAGATGCGTTCCAATTCACCCAGAAAGTCTGCCATACGCAAGGTATAGCGTGAAAAGTTCACACTCAGCGGCGTAAGCCTTCTGCCTTCCGCCTGCCAGCGGCTGAGCAGTCTGCATACCTGTTCAAAAGCAAAGAAGTCCACATAGCGGATCGTGCGTGCTTCCTCCAGAGATGGAATAAATTCATTCGGCATAATCAAGGTACCAGCTTCATCATGATAACGAATCAGTGCCTCTCCTCCGATCAGCTCCTTTTTGAAATTTACCTTTGGCTGCAAATACACCTCAAAGCGCTGCTCCTGCAATGCCTTCATCAAAACAGCGCGGTCCGCAAGCTGCAATACGGTGTCGTTACAGCAGCGATACCGGTTGGAATTCGGATTTTTCCGATAGAACTGCATTTTATCCTGATACATGTATTCATCTGCATCTGTAATTTTTGCAGAGAGATCCTGACAGGTTGACGTCCATATATGTCCGATTGCCCCCTTACAATTCGCACTGCCGACAATTGCCTGCTTCAGAATTCCCACCTGCTCCAGAAATTGCTGTTCCTGCATTCCCTGAACAAACACAACGAATTCATCTCCGCCAATCCGATAGATTGCACCGGTATCAAACACCTTTTTCAGTATGGACGCTCCTTCTGTCAGCACCTTATCCCCATAGGTGTGACCCAGATGATCATTGATATCCTTTAGACCATTGATATCCATATACACAATCCCAAGGGGAATCTGCTTTCCGTTGAGCTGATTCAAATCCTGAAGATAGCGATTCCGATTATATACACCGGTTAAATCATCATAATAGCTGTTATGCAGCAGGCGGTCGTTCAAATCCTTTTTCTCCATCGCCACACTCATAAAATAGCTAATGGTTTCCAGCATAGAGAAATTACGCATATAGTCCGGCGCAGGGTTGTCAACACCAATAAATCCGATGCTTTTGTTATTCTGAACGATTGGGGAAAGCGCAATGCTGTGTATATTCTGTACGTGCAGCACCTCATAGGTCTGTGGAAAGCTTTTCTGTATACGTTCCACATCCGGTATGGAAACATTTTTCCCCTGTTCAATGAAATCCTTCCAGATTGCGAGCAGATCAAGGTCCATATTCTGACAGTATTCCATGGAGGATTCCACACCATCGCTGCACCATTCATAGGTATTGTTCATACAGCCGTTCTGCAGCTCAAATACATAAGCCCGCTCTGCATGCATGAATTCGCCGATTTCCTTCAGCAGCTGATCCATGTAACTCTGCATATCATTGGATATATACATCAGACGAATGCAGGCTACGGTTTTCATTTCCATCTGTAACGCCAGATTCAGACGCTCATGCTCCTGTTCCAGATTCTGACGAATCTTCATCATATCCTCAACATCGGTATAAACCGCATAAACAACCGGTATGCCGTCAATCTGCTCTTCCGCAAAGGTTCCGGTCATATGAATCCGCAGGCTGCTTCCTCCCTTTACCGGCAGACGACAGAAGCATTCATACTGCTGACTTCTGTTTCGATATGCATGCGCAACGATTTCCTTCAGCTTTTCAAATTCCTTTGGGGCCTGTTGAAAATATAGGGTGGCACTGTCATGAAAGACGCTGTGATATTCCTCTTCACTGTATCCACACATCGCATAAAACGTATCATTTGCCCATAATGTTGAAAATTCTTCATTGAGAAGATATTTACACACGCCGATGCGCATAGCACCGAGCCGGTTTTCCGTATCTTCCTTCCATAGTTCTGTATTCATCGTATCAGCATCCTTTTTTCTCTACTCGCCTTTGCTTTATTTGCAGCAATTCGTATATGGTAAGCCATTACCGTCCATCTTCCTGTAGCTATAGGGGATATCCTGCGAAAGGCTTTTACACTGCCATGCTTCTTCAATCCCAGTAGCCGATGAAGTCCTTTTGATACAGCACATAATCAACGGAGGACTGCAGTCTTCCTAATTGATCTGTCCAGGAGTTTTCATGCACCTGCACGCTGGTAAAGCCAAGCTGCTCATACACATGCTGTGCTCTTTTATTTGAAAGATTCACATGCAGGATAATCCGATGACAGCCTTCTTCATGAAACAGCGATGATATCAGCATACTCAACAGAATTTTACCGATTCCCTTGTTCTGCCGGGAATCATCGCATAGTTTAATACCTATGGCAGCCGTTGCATCATCTTCCCATCGCACACTCATTTCCCCAATCGCAATATCGTCTATTTCTATCATCAGTAAGCTGTGGGATGTGTCACAGGTCTTTATCGATTCCGCTATCTCCTGTGCCGTTTCTCCGGTACCATTTGGAAATCCTGCATGTGCCATCACCCTGCCATCATTCCACCATTGTGCAAGCTGCTCAGCATCCTGCACTACAGCATCCCGTATAGTTAAATTCCGATATTTAAGCAGCATATTCATCCTCCATGCCGTACACGCTTTTTGCAAGCATCCAACAGTGCATACACAAAGCCTCTATATATGCAGCAACCAGCAGATCGCATAAAGATATACCAATGTAAACAGCTATGACTTGGTTGCTTAGCACATTTGCGGCTTCTAAGGACAGTGCTTCGCATACAGCGCATGCTCATTGTAAAGCCGGATGCCGGCATTTTTGACTTCCATGTATCCCGGCGTTTCTGCATACCGCTTTTGTAATCCTATGTATATTGTATACCGTTTTTTCCATAAACGGTACTTTTTTAAAAAATTCTTTACAGGATCGCGTTCATCCATGTTTCCAGAAGGGTCATCCATCCCGCACATTCCGGCTGCAGCTTTTCCCCGTCTGATCGCTGACTCAGTCGATCGGCGGTGGATAAGCCATGTGCCCCTTTATCATACATATGAAACTCACACAGGATGCCCTGCCGGATGAGCGCGGATACAAACAGCAGAGAATTTTGTACGGAAACCGTTGGATCGGTGTAGGTATGCCACAAAAACGTTCTGGGGACATCCTTATGTACGTGCAGCTCCAGCGATACGTGTTTTCGCAGCTGCGCATCCTCCGCATGCTCCTGTAAGAGATTGCGTATGCTTTCCTCATGTGCATACGCACCGGCAGTGATAACGGGATAGCATAAAATCTGGGCAAACGGACGCAGGTCCTGCCTTTGGAAATATTGTGTGATAATCGGCTGATTCCAGTTAATACCAAGACTGGCAGCCAGATGACCGCCCGCAGAGCATCCCATAAGAAAGATACGCTCCTGCCGAATATTCCATGCAATGCTGTTATCCTTCAATAGCTGAAACGCCGCCGCAGCCTCAAGAAGTGCCTGCGGATAGGCAGCCGGAGCACAGGAATAACGAAGCACCGCTACCTGAAAGCCCATGGCATTTAACCGTATGGCAAGTGGTTCCGCCTCCCGATCGCTGGTATAGCGATATGCTCCTCCAGGCATCAGCAGCACTGCCGGACGCTTCGTACTGTTCAACAGCTCCTGTGATGCATCCATAAAATAAGTCTGCAGGATTGCTCCGGTTGCTTTTCCATGCAGCTGTATCTGAATTGTTTCTGTACGCATACGCTCCTCCTATACAAATACAAAAAGCCGGATATCTCCAGCGATGGTTACTTATCTTCCTCGTCTATCTTACGATATCGTTCCTGATCCAGAAAGAACATGGTAAAGGTTGCCCGTGACAGCAGAACATCTTCATCATTAAAAATAAAAACCTCATAAACCCCGGTCGTTCTGCCGGCTGATATTTTCTGTGCGATTCCGATCAGCTTGCCGCCTCTTCCGGGCTTTATATAATTGATCGTTCCGGATAAGGTAACACTGTCTCTGCCTGAGGTAAAGCTCGCTGCCCCGGCTGCCGTATCTGCAAGTGAATAGAGTGCGCCACCGTGTACAAAGCCATGTACATTCAGAATTTGTTCATCGATGACCATCTCGACCTTTGCATATCCTTCCTTCACCTCCACGACCTGCATATCATTGCTTTGCAGATATTGGGAAGAAGAATTCAGTCGCTTCTTTAATTCATCCATAGTTTCCATGGGTAGATCTCCTTTTTACACACTATGATTACCTTCTATATGCACTCCATTATACCACGATGCCCTGAAAATGCGCAGCTATTTACAAGCAGCAAAATAAAAAGATGCAGGTATCGTGACAATCGAGTGTTTTCGCATGCATATGCATACCATAGGACTTATCAAAACGATTCACTGTGGGATAAGAAAACCAGAAGCTCTCTTCTTCCGGTTTTATGCAATCGCTTCCTCTGTCTTCTGTTGTCGATGTGCTTAACTGCATCATGAACGTTAACAGACTTTAAAATAGTCAACACGACTTCCCCTGTGAATCATCTCGTTACAGACACACAAAAGGTGATAAGCATTGCATCACGCTTTCCATAGCTTTCCTATCGCTTATTATTTCAGCTCCATCCTTTCATTAGAAAAGAAGAACATTTACATCACGCCTTCAAAACACAATAGCAGCCTGTGCTTTATCACATTGAGGAATACATGGTGTCAGAAGCCAAGGCTTCCACTGATGTATGGTTTGGTCTGCAATTCATTTCGTGAGCGGCGTCTTTCTCGTCCTCGGATATCCAACCATGTATAAAGTCTATTGACATCCTGAATAATATTTGATAGTGTCTTACTGACAGGAGGTGATCCCATGCTGACAAAAGAGCGTTTCTTTCGCATATTGGAGCTGCTTGATCATAAATCATTTATCACCATACAGGAACTGATGGAGGTTTTAAACACAAGCAAATCCACGGTAAACCGGGATCTGATTGAGCTGGAAAAGCAGGGATTGATCCAACGGGAACGCGGCGGTGCCATCAAGAAAGAAATGCCTGCGACACTCAGCAGCTACAGAGAACTGCCCGTTATGGATAAAGAACATATACACAGTGCAGAAAAGGATACCATCTGCCGTCAGGCTGCAGCAATCGTAAAGGACGGAGATTGTGTGTATGTGGATTCCGGTACCACCCCCAGCTATCTGATTCCCTATATTGCCAGCAAGAATATCAAGCTTGTCACCTCCAGCATCTATGCATTACGAAAGCTGCCGGCTTCCTTTCCCGGCGAGCTTTTCCTGATTGGTGGAAAATACGATATGCGTTATGATATGAGTGTCGGTTACCTCACAACCGAGCATATACGGAAATTTCATTTTGATCATGCTTTCTTCAGTGCAAGTGGTGTTGAGCTGGATTCTCAGGAGGTTCTGGCTATTGACTTCACAATAAGTGAAGTAAAAAGCACGGTTCTGCAGCGCTCCCGTGCCTCTCATCTTCTGATTGACGATTCCAAGCTTTCCATACGTGCGCTATGCACATGGGCTGTATTATCAGATTTTCAGGATGTATACATCAATGCCTTTGAAGCCATGGACAAAACAGAGCTCCCCGAGCATTTCATCCTTTGTAAATAGAACTCTTCGCAGTTCTTTTTTTATTCCCCATAGGAACTGTCAGATGCAGAACCATCGTTTTTTATCAGCAGCTGCACTCCCAATACTAACTCCCTCACGACTTCTGCATAGTATACGCTGTAAGGGGGAATAATGATGCATCTGCTATCTGCCCTGCTGTTTGCCGTATCTGCGAATATTGATTGTCTTGCCATTGGTCTGTCCTATGGTATCCAGTCTGTAAAAATCGATGCCCGAAGCAATTTGATCATCGCCGTTATTTCCACTGCGGGTACACTGCTTTCCATGCTTTTAGGAGAACCGCTGGCAGCACTGTGCTCAGCGGATACTGCCAATCGAATCGGAGCTGTCCTGCTGATACTGATCGGCTTGTGGATTCTGCTTCAAAATCACTGGACACAGCAAAAGAGTCTAAAGGCATATGATCGGGATGCTTCCTGCACGATCGATTTGAAAGAAGCCGTCGCTTTGGCGTTTGCACTGACAATCAATAACATGGGATTAGGTATATCCGGCAGTATTACCGGTCTGCCGATACCTGTAACCTGTCTGTTTACCTTTCTGTGCTCCCTGCTGTTCATCGCTGCTTCACAGGCCGCAGGGAAAAGCTGGCTGGCGTTTTTCATTCATAAATATGCAAGAGATACGGCAGCGTGGATGATTATTCTGCTGGGAATACTGGAATGCATATAAAATGCCTGCGAGGGAATCAGTCACGCAGACATTTTTTCATGAGTACAGACAACAGCGTCACTGCAGCAAACGCGCCCAGATACCAGACTGCCAGCACACGCAGCTGTTGTAATGCTGTATGCAGCAGCTCCTCTGTCTGTAGATAGGATATCCGCAAAAGGTAGGGAAGCCCATAGCCGACACACAGAAACAGCAAAGCCGCAAGCAAATAACTGCATGCTGCATTGCGAAAGGCACGATACCGTGGGGATGCAGAAACCAGCATGATTATGAAGGATACAAGCATAGCACCACACAGAAGCCAGATGGTTTCATTCTGCAATCCGATATACACAATCCGCATTGCCAAAAGAGCGGGTGCGCTGAGAGATGCTCTTGTATCTTCCGCCAGCGTTGACAGACGGGTGTTCAGATGCAGCTGATGGGAAAGAATCTGAAGCAGCAGCTTTTGCTGGGAGGCATTCAAATCCATATTCTGAAACAGCGTATCCTGCTCTTTTGACAGTAGCTCAGAAAGCTGTCCATCCAAATCCGGCAGCTGCGCTGTTTCATCTGCTACACACTGTAGAAAGCTCAGTCCGACAGTATCCAGAAACGCGGTCCAGTCTGATCGCTTCATAAGATTTTGCTGCAGCGTATCCAGCTGCTGTAGGATCGGCTGTTCCAGAAGAAAGCCGCCAGGCACCTGTTCCAGTGCTTCCTTCACCGGCTCTCTGATATCCAGATGGGAGATAACAAGCTCGCTCATTCCCTGTTTCTTCCCCTGCTGCAGTGTCACAGCTCCTCCAAGAAGCAATGCAGTACAAAGAAACAGCAGAGAGCTGCTCCATAAGAGAACTTTTCTCATCCGCTCACCTCCCGCCGTTTTTGTTTTCGTGCCTCTTTTTCTATTAGCTCCTTCAGCTTTGGATAGGCGTATAGAAGAAACCGCTGGTAGCCGCACTGCGCTTCATCCATAAAAGCACTGCGCAGGCGTTTGCAGTTGCCATGACACATCGGTTGAAACGGACAGGATTTGCATAGCTGCTCCTCTTCCCTGCACAGAAAAGCCTGCGCCCGGCTGCAATCGCGTGCCGAACGTAAATCGGTATCCAGAACATTCCCGCAATGATATTCATCCAGCACATAAAAATCACAGGGATACAGCGAACCGTCACTTTCCACGACATACTGAAACTGACACTCTCCCAGCATCCCGCAGGTGCATGGAGTCTTTCCCTGTAAAAGCAGAAGCAGATTATCAAACAGAGCAACGCTTTGATATCGTTTTTTCTGTACATCCTGTATCCAGCAATCAAAATAGCTGCGGTAAAACTGATAGAACAGCTCCGGTGTCAGGGAATATGTGTTTTGAACCTCCTGCAGGGGGGCAAGACAGGGAATCAGCTGTACATGAGAAAAGCCGTGTTCCTTATAAAAGGCATACAGCTTCTTTGGCTCTTTCGCCAGCTGCCTGCTTAAAACGCTCAAAATATTGAATTCCACATGATGCCTGCGTAAAAGCTGTATGGCATGCATTACTTCCACATACGTACCGCCATCCCTGCGCTTTCGGTATAGATCATGCTGGCTGCGCCATCCATCCAAAGAGATACCAACAAGAACGTTATGTTTATGAAAAAAAGAGCACCATGCCGCATCCAGCAGACAGCCGTTGGTCTGAACTGCATACTGAATACACTGCTTTGGCTGACGCAGTTGTTCGACGGCAGCCACAAAGCGCTCATAAAAGACGAAACCGGCAAGCAGCGGTTCTCCTCCCTGAAAAGCAAAGGTGACAGCAGCATCCTCATCCGCCGTATCAAACACCTTCTCCAGCAGCGTGGCAACTACCTCCTCACGCATAAGTCCGTAATCCTTTTGGCTTCGATTCTCTGCGACATCCTTATAGAAGCAATAGGTACAGCTCATCTGACAGCCTGCGGATACCGGTTTCATCAGAATAGACAACGTCTTCATGTGCATCCCTCATTTCCATCGATAAGTATAGCATGTCTTTAGGGTATCTCACAAGACAGCGGCAGCTTTATCCTCTGTATGCAATGCCTTATAACTACCGGTTTATATAAAGATAGCAGCCTGCTGCCAGGCTCCACACTCCAGTGTCAATCGTCATTTCCTTTTCACTGTCTGTTTTCTTTGTACTATCTTTGCATTTTCTCTCTCGTCTTTTTACCTCTTTATATAATTTTTCATTCATATATAACAGTTTATAACAAAGCTTCAGAAAACAGAATGCCTGTATAACAAAAAAAGCATTGTGCTTTTGTTTATATCCAGAAGCACAATGCCTATCATCTATTTTACAAAATTGTCCCCTATGCTAAGCCGCTTCATCCTCGAAGGGATAGCGCATTCCCCACTGCTTGCGAACCTCATCCATCAGGGCTACGACATCGCTGGATATGTCCAGCGTGGTATTCTTCGCTGTCCCGCTGACTGCGGCTTCCATATCGCGCACCTCATATACAAGTGCATCACCGCGTGTACCCGCATCCAGTGTTTCCGTCCAGCCATCCTTTGTATACCGGATCTGAAAGCTGCTTGCTCTTGGGTATTCCCTGATTTCCAGATATCCTTCTTCTCCGGCAATGATCCCTACCTTTGGCAGCTTGGCCCGCATGGTCAACGTAACCGTTGCCATTTCATCCAGGGAATTGCGCAGGATGATACCACTCATTTCATCCACCCCCGTTTCAAAGGGAAGCATATTGGTGAGAACGATATCCGGCTGTGCATGCAGAAACCAGCGGACAAGAGACAATGCATAGGTACCGATATCCAGAAGGGCTCCTCCGGCAAGCTGCGGAGAAAAGAAACGATTCGTAACATCATACTCCTTGCAGCTTCCAAAATTGACCTGTATCATTTTCAGCTTTCCGATCGCACCCTGCTCAACCAGCTCTTTTGCTTTGGCAAATACCGGCATATGAAAAATCGTCATCGCCTCCATCAGAATCAGCTGTTTCCTTTGTGCCAGTGCCATCGCTTCCTGCAGCTGCTTGTGATTTACCGTAATCGCCTTTTCACAAAGCACATGCTTGCCATGCTGCAATGCACGCATGATATAGTCATAATGGTAGGTATGCGGTGTTGCGATATAAATGATATCCACCTGTTCATCCGCAAGCAGATGATCAATATCGTAACAGTGCTCTACAGCATATGAGCCTGCAAATGCCGTTACCTTATCCATATGACGGCCTGCAACAGCATAAATCGTACCATGCTCCTTCATCAGCGCCTCAGCCATCTGCGCTGCGATCGCCCCCTGACCAAGAATACCCCAGTTCCATTTTTTCATCATATTTTCCCTTTCTTATGTTTCACATTCCAACAAGTGATGCAATACCATCACATGTCCTTATTCCTTATTTATCACTGTCTTTTTTCAATACCTCAAAGCCCTGATCGGAAACAACCAGAATCGCGGTGACTTCTCTGGTCAGCAGGGAGGTGTCAAGAACCCCTGCAATGCATTTTAATGCATGATTCAGCTTCCTTGCATCCTCCACCCGCTCAAACCATACATCTGCCAGTACATTGCCATGATCACTCATCAATGCTCCATATTTTCCTTCCCCATGCTTATACACAAAGCGGCCTCCCAGCTCCTCCACCTTACGCTTTACATAGGCTGAAGCATCCTCCAGCAGTTCGATGACGATTGGTACACGAAACTGCAGAGTATCCGATAGCTTGCTCTCATCAATCAACAGCATATATTCATCCGCCATATTGGCGATCAGCTTTTCGCGTACATGAATACCGCCCCCGCTCTTCAATGCATAGAATTGACGGTCTGCCTCATCACAGCCGTCAAAGGCGATATCCACATGGGCGATCTGACGCAGGGGAAGAAGCGATAGTCCCAGCTCTACACAAAGTGCTTCCGTTTCCTGAGAAGGTGTTACAACCTGTACCTGCTTTCCACTTTCCTTTATAAAGCGCGCAAGATGAGCAATGGTTGAGCCTCCCCCCAAACCAATCACCATGCCATCCTGTATGTATGCCAAAGCTTCCTGTGCACATCGTTTTTTCATCATGTTCTTTTCTCCTTATCCAAAACTAAAAACCTGTATGTTTTGCGTATGCAGCCCTCATGGTACCGCTGGCTGCATGTCTGCCATGCTTCAGCAAACACAGTCCGTCAGCTGCTCCAGCAGCTCCGCAACCTTTTCCTTATTGGCGATTCCCTTGGAAAATGCACTGGCACCTCCGCAGGCGGTTCCATATCGCAGTGCCTCTGCATAGGAGTTCTCACGCAAATACCCGTACAGAAAGCCTGCGACCATAGAATCTCCGGCACCAACGGAATTTACAACCTGTCCCTTGCAGGCAGGTGTATGATATACCTCCTGTGTTTCACTCAGCAGCAAAGCTCCCTGCTCCGCCATGGATACCAGCACATTGCGTGCGCCCATCGCCTGCAGCTCCTTCGCATAGACAAGCAGATCCTCCCTGCTGGAAAGCTCTACCTCAAACATTTCCGCAAGCTCCTTGTGATTGGGCTTGATCAGAAACGGATGATAGACAAGCGTAGACATCAGTGATTCCTGTCTTGCATCCACACAGATTCGGATGCCGCTTCCCTGCAGATGCTGCATGATATCCGCATAGATATCCTGTGGAATACTAGCAGGCACGTTTCCCGACAGCACCAGAATATCATCCTTTTTCAAGCGATCCAGCTTTTTTACCAGCTGCTCTATATGTGAGGTACGAATCAGTGGTCCCTGTCCGTTGCTTTCACTTTCCTCCTGCGCATGCACTTTTACATTGATTCGCGTAAAGCCCTGCTCCACCCTTAGAAAATCCGGCTGAATCCCCATGGCCGCAACGCCCTGTTCCAGTGCCTCACCGGTAAAGCCTGCGATAAAGCCCAGCGCAGTTGATTTCATTCCAAGCTGTGCCAGCATACTGGATACATTGATTCCCTTGCCTCCAAAAATCAAATCCTCCGCCTTGGTCCGCATGATTTCACCGGCCGTCAGCTCATGTAATTCAACTACATAATCAATCGAAGGATTCAATGTCACTGTATAGATCATTCTTCCACCTCGATAATATCCGCTTCCTCCAGATATTCCTTCTCCACACCCTTACCCGTGATAATTGTCGCATCACTGATATCCGCCGTCGTAATAGAGGTGCAGGTTCCAAATTTCGCAGTGTCCGCAAGCACATAGCACTTCTGCGCATGCTTCATTGCCTCCATTTTGACATAGGCCTCATTGGTATCCGGAGTCGTAAAGCCGCTATCCACCGTTATGCCGTTTGTCCCGAAAAACGCCTTGTTGAAATTGTATTTCTGCAGGGAGGAAACAGCACCGAGACCTACCACTGCCTCCGTTCTGCTTTTCAGCTCACCGGCAAGCAGGAAGGTGCGAAAGCCCTGCGCAGCCAGCCGTCTTCCATGCTCCAGTCCGTTTGTCACATAAATAGCTTCCTCTTCCTTCAGATATTCCACCATGTGCAGGGTCGTACTCCCCGCATCGATATACACAAAGTCATGTGCCTGTACCAGCGATGCAGCATAACGGGCGATCCGTTTTTTCTCTTCTACATGCTCCTCACTGCGTGCAGATACCTCTGTTTCATATAACCCGTATTCCTTATGCAGCAGCGTTGCACCGCCATGTACCTTTTTCAGTCTTCCCATCTTATGCAGGGCCACCAGATCCCGCCGTATGGTGGATTCACTGATGGACAGTGCCTGTGTCAGTTCCAGAACCGTGACGGTTTTCTGCTTTTGCAGAATGGACAGAATTGCCGCAAAGCGTTCTTCAGCAAGCATCGTCATTCCTCCTCTTTGTTATAAGTATACGTTCTATAACCGCCATTGTCAATCACATTCAGTCAAATTATTCCAACGTTATTTGACCGTTTATGGATATATCTGCGGATTTCCTTCATCTGTAGCCCGCAACAGACATCCCGGTAATCTTCGCATCCTTTTGAACGACAACACAGGGAAACAGGGGCATGCTCCTTATTCACGTTCGATATGAGGAAAGATAACGATAAAAAGAAGAAATAAATGTCCCTGTGATTCCAGATACTTTATTTCTTCTTTTTACAGCTTCTTTCGTTTCTGTTATCGTCCAAGAGCCTCATAGCAATCTTTATGAAAAAAGTACCTACAGCTTCAACCTGACGGTAAAGGTACAGCCTTGTCTATAGGTACTGGTTTTGTTCGCATTACCTTTAAAAAGAAGGAAGAAACGCGGTCAGTATAGACAACGGTTATCTTCCTTGCTTCTATGCTCCATGATACGAATTTCTTCTATTTATATGGGTTGCTCCTCTTGCTTATACCTTGGAAAGGATGAAACGGCAGCTTCCCTTGATGGTCACCTTGCCTGTATTTGCACTGGCGAATACAGAATCTCCCTTGCGGATGCTCAGCATGGTATCATCACTTTCGATGCTGCCCTCTCCATCCACGATGACAAAGGACGCAAAGCTTTCCTCGTCCACCTTCACACTGCACTCTGTTTTCACATCATACACATAGGTTGTGAAATATTCACAGGTAGCCATCATGGCACACTTATAGGTACCGCAATCCTTTTCTTCTCCAATCGGCTTGAAATCACTTTCCAGCGGTGTCAGATTGGAAACATCAATCGCCTTTTCAATGTGCAGCTCTCTCGGTTTTCCATCCTTACCTACGCGCCCGAAGTCATATACGCGATAGGTAGTATTGGAATTCTGCTGAATTTCACAGATTACGATTCCTTCACCGATGGCATGAATGGTTCCCGCTTCAATGAAGAACACATCTCCCTTGTGTACCGGCACCTTCTTCAATACATCCAGAATGGTATTGTCTTCAATACGCGCACGGAATTCATCCTTTGTGATTTCCTTATTTGTACCATAATACAGACTGGCACCCTCTTCGGCATCCAGAATATACCACATCTCGGTTTTTCCATATTCCTTTTCCACACGCAGCGCATATTCATTGTCCGGGTGAACCTGAATGGACAGATTGCCCTTTGCGTCGATAAATTTAATCAGAATTGGGAAAAATTCAAACGCATTCCCCTTTGTTCCTAAAGCATCCTTTCCCAACTTTTCCACATACTCACTCAGTGGCAGTCCCTTGTACTCGCCGCTGTCCACGATACTCTGTCCGTCCTTGTGTGTGGATAACTCCCAGCTCTCCGCCACAATATCAAGGTCGGTTTTCTTGTTGTAGTTTTCTTTTAATTTCGTTCCACCCCACAAATAATCCTTAAATGCAGGGAGCAGTCTTACCAATGCCATACTAAATTACCTCCAATTTCTTCAGGGCCTTATAAATCCCCTCTTCTTTTACGGTTCCGGTGACCATGCTTGCCACTGCATCCAGTTTTGGATCATGCTTTCGCATCGCGACACCGTGCGCCACACCAGCGAGCAGCTCCACATCGTTATCCCCATCCCCAAACGCGATTGTCGCATTCATGGGAATGTGATAATGATCAATAATCGCTCTGGCTCCTACCCCCTTGTGTATCGTCTTCTTTGCGATATCAAAGGTATTGCAGTTGCGGTGATAGGAACACAGATACGTTTTTTCCAGCTCTGCGCCGCTTGTTTCCAGCTGTTTCCGGTTTGGGAATGTCAGCGTGATTTTTCCAATCCTGCCTCTGACATCCTCAAAGCTGCGGTATTTGACGAAGTTATCTTCCGGTATCTTAAAATTATCCATAAAATGCAGATATTCCGACTCTTTCAGATCCTTTACATAACAGAAATTCGTTCCCTCCAGTATATAATTGATCGATAAGCTATCCATATACTGAAGCAGAGACAGCAGCTCCTCTTCGGAAAAAACATCGTTGTGGATCACCTTACCATGCACAGTTACATACGCACCATTGCTTGTTACATAGCCATCCAGATGCAAATCCTTCGCTCCATTTGGAATATAGCTCAATGCTCTTCCGGTTGCCAGCACACACAGATATCCCAAATCCTGCAGGTGGCTGATGGCAGCCTTTGTCATAAGCGTGGGAACATAGATTTCATCTCTTTCATCTACCAGCGTTCCGTCATAATCGTACAATACGAGTCCTTTTACCATAATCATCCTCCGTACAGTTTAATTATAGGAGAAACAGGTTCGGATTGCAAACAGGAATCTCGACATTTCTGAAAGAACAAGATTTTGTTTGAGATTTGAAAAGAAATACACATAAAATATACTGCCAGTATTCCAAAATCACACAAAATTTTCATCTGTATTCATAAAAAAAGCATTGGTTATGTTCATGCTATCGGATAGCTTATACGCAATGTACTTTCATTCTAAATTTGACTTTTTACAAAGCCATTTACCCATATAGGCAAATAAGACTTCATTTAAAATTGTGTTTGCATAGTATATTCATAGCACATGCAAAATGCTTTCCAAGAAGATAAGCAATATAATAAATCACGATATAAATAATAAAACATAAACATAGGAAATTTATGTATTCAAAAAGTTCAAAGAGTTCCATTATATTCATAAGCATATAATAGAAAATACAGATAAAGGCAGATAATATAGCAAAGTAGGAGCTTATATATATTTTATTATGTTTTTGCATTCTTCTACTTATCGCATGATGCTTATTTCTTAAAAAAGCTAAAATAAAAATAAGATACGGAATAAAATAATATGTGAATAAAATAAAGAAAGGACTTATTAAAAACTGCCATGGAATATCCTGATTACTCAGATCATTATTATTTGTGCTATGATACTTGAGGTATTCTTCAATCGCTTGATCAGATGCTGTCTTTGCATTATACACATCGATCAAATACGTTACAAGCCATATAAAAATAAATGCTAGTATCACTAGAATAAGTATATACACAGAGCTTCTTTTTTTCATATATATCTTTCATCCCCGCTATTTTCTATATGTTTAGAAATCACATACGTGCTCATCTCATTAAAATAATGATATACATGATTTTAATGTTTGTAAAGCTATCTTTGTTGTATATGGTTTCTACTTATAAAGTCCTCATTTGATTTTACTAGACATTATAAAAAAATCCCTTACAATAAGGGTGAATAACTGGGAGGATTTATATGAATATAAAAGCAGTATTTTTTGACATTGACGGCACCTTTTACGACCATACGACCAACTGTGTACTGCCGTCCACAAAAGAAGCGGTACGAAAGCTGAAGCAACAGGGAATCAAAGTTGCCCTATGCAGTGGCAGACCTCTGCAGCTGGCAGCTGAATTACCGGTATTCGATGAATTCTGCTGGGATGGATTCATCGGTGGGAGCGGTATTAGTGTCTATGATGAAAACAGAGAGCTGATATGGGAAAATGCATTCTCAGAGGATCAGCTGAAAAAGCTGTTTGCGATTGCAGAAAAACACCGGCTTCCCTTATATGTAAATGGGGAGAAAACCTTTCTGACAAAGCCGCTACCCGCAAATAAAGAATTCATACTGGAGCTGTTTCATCTGGGAGTGCCGGAAATACGAAGCTGGAATCATGAACGCGTGGATGTGCTGAGCATTTTTGAAAATGAACAATATGATTTCGGAATGTTTCAGGAGGTGGAAAACATCCGCATGCAGCCATCCTGTGACTACATTATGGATATTTTGAAAAAGGATACCTGCAAGGCGACCGGCATCAAACAGCTGATGGCGTACTGGGGACTGGATAATGAGGCTTATATGGCATTTGGTGACAGTATGAATGACTGTGAAATGCTGCAGGAGGCTGCCATCGGTGTTGCCATGGGGAATGCCATGGATGCTGTAAAGTCCTATGCTGATCACATCTGTGGAAGCAGTGATACACCTGCTATTTATGACACCCTGCTGGCTTACGGACTCATCGTATAAACAGGAGGCGTGAAGTGTGAAAGAAAATCAAAAACATTATAATTTAATGCATTTGAAGCAACTTTCATACAGTATTTGTGCCGTGGACGAAGAGCGGTGGGATGGAGGAACGTATGAAAATAAATGCTGTATTTTTTGATATCGACGGTACTTTTTTTGATCATGTGAGCGGTATGGTACTTCCTGAAACTCTGACAGCTGTAAAAAAGCTAAGAGAAAACGGCTATAAGGTATGCCTGTGCAGCGGCCGTGCCAAGGAAATGGCAGAGCAGCTGGGGGTTTTACAAATGAGTGCATGGGATAGCTATGTCGGTGGTGCCGGAGTGAGTGTCTACAACGAACGTATGGAGCTGATCAGCGAGCATGCCTTTACCAGAGAACAGACGGCACGTATTTTTGAGCTTGGCAGGCAATATGATATCTGTATTCAGTCGCATGGAACGTATGAATTCATGACCAAGCCTCTGAATCCGTATTCCCGGCAAACCTTCGCGGAATTTCACTGCGAGGTCCCCGAGGTGCGGGACTGGCACGATGAGCCTCTGGTTGCCATCAGCGCATATGAGAAAAAAGGCTTTGACTGGAGTATGTTCGATGATATTGAAGGCATCGAGCTGCAGCATCCCAACGACACCTGCGTGGATTTCATGCAAAGCGGCATCAACAAAGCGACCGGAATTCGAGAGCTGATGGAGTTCTGGGGATTTCCTCACAATTCCTACATGGCATTCGGCGATTCTTTGAACGATATGGAAATGATACAGGAAGCAGAGTATGGCATTGTCATGGGAAATGGAAAGGATGCTTTGAAGCCCTATGCCGATCTGGTCATCGGACCAAGTAACGAAGCAGTCATTTATCAGACCCTGAAGGAGCTGCACATGCTTGATTAGGACGAGGTACACTGTTTTTCAGGTCTACTGTATGGGTTAAGTACCGTACTTCATAGAAAGAAAGCAGCAGAGCGGACAGAAAGGCTCTGTTGCTTTTGTATTGTCTGAAAGAAACACATATGATTACAGGGTTTGCATATATGTGGTGAAGCCGAGAATCAGCACATTAAAACATCCATGAAGGATTGCTAACGAATAAATAGAGAAATGATCCGGCAGCTTGATCATAAGTGCTGTAAATACTCCTCCGATCATGAAGCTGGTGAGCAACTGCAGCATGGAGAACACTTCCGAGCCTATATGTGCAAGTGAGAACAGCAGAGCACACAGAACGATTACCAGCATTTCGGATGAAATATATGCTTGCAGAACCCATCGTAGGAAGCCTCTGAATAACAGCTCTTCCGTAAACCCGATGCATAGGATCTGATATATCATAAACTGCAGGAATGGCATTGTTTCCTGATATACCCATGTATATGTGACAAAGGGCAATGAGCACAGTAGCAGAATGCCAAAAAGTAGACTTCCCCCTTGTATTTGTTTCCTAATTCCTGCTTTGGTGATTTTATCAGCCAGAAAAGGATACCCGCACAAGAGGCATACGCCGATTAGAACACTTACATCCACAATCCCCTTCAAAAAGGGGTATGGGACCTTTATAAACATGCGAAGAGCTGAAGTAAGGCTGTCATGAAAACATGCAGGTACGAAAAAGAACCAGGTTCCTATGACGATACAACCGCAAAGCTGCTTATACTGCAAATGTTTTTTCTGCCACATATACACCTACTCCTATTCCTTACCTACTCTCCATACATCCTTATGCTGGATAAACCGCCCTGCTTTTTCATTACCCTGCCTGCTTCCCTGAGATAGCCTGTAGCATATTCACTATGTTCATTATCGCATGCTCCCTTACTCCTGTAAATCGCTTTTCAGATATGAACGGCATTTCATGCAGCTTGCATATTGCTAAAGCATGAAAACAGGATACCTGCAAGCCGTGGTGGAATGATTTGATCCTACGCAATCCTCATCTCAGATATTTGCAGGATTTTCCATACAGAAATTTCATATATGTTTCATATACCTGTGTTACTATTAAGGATAGATAGAGGAGTTGAACAGGATGGATAAACGGATACTGCTTGTTGAGGACGAGGAGGATACAAGAGAGGCTGTTTCAGAATTTTTAAATGAATATGGCTATCGGGTTACAGCAGCAAGGGATGGCGAAATCGCTATGGAGCTGCTGCGCAATAATCTGTATGATATGGTTGTTCTGGATATCATGCTGCCGAAGGTAAACGGCTTTGTTGTGTTAAACTGGCTCAGAAAGCGGAGTCAGGTTCCTGTTTTGATGCTGACGGCGATGCATGATGAATATACACAGCTTATGAGCTTTGATGAACAGGCGGATGATTATATTACAAAGCCGTTCTCTCTTCGTCTGCTCCAGAAACGCATTGAGGCTTTATTTCGCAGAGCGCGTCCGCAGATCAGTACCGGGATGTGGCAATATCAGGATATTGAAGTGGATTTCAATGGGTTTCAGGCATTTATCAAAAAGGAACCCGTCGATTTAAAACCGAAGGAGATTCTTCTTCTAAAGCTTTTGCTGGAGCATGCCAATCAGGTACTCACAAGAGATCAGATTCTTGATTGTCTTTGGAAGGAGGAAGCCCCCATGGACAGAGTTGTTGATGTGTATATAAAGAATCTGCGTAAAAAATTAGGCTTGGATTGTATTGTAACCGTTAAGGGCATCGGTTATAAATTTGAGGAACGCCTATGAAGAAAATGCGGTTGTTTACCAAAACCTTTGTATATACCATGCTGCTGATGAGTCTGGTGATTCTGGTAGCCCATGCACTCCTGTATTTCCTTCTGCCCAGTGAGTATGTGAAGCAGAAAAATCGCGAGGCAGATGAACTGAGCGAGGAAATGAAGCAGGAGCTGAATGGCTTAACAGAGGAAAAGCTGCTGGAAAAGGCGAAGAGCTATCTGGAGGATTCTGAAATCAATCTGCATATCGAGCTGAAGGATAAATCGTATATGTATACCTCCTTTACCGTGCTGAACAATCTAGCAAGCAGTCAAAAGAATTCTGCCCTGTCCATACAGCAGCAGGAAAACGCAGAGGACAAACAGAAGAATGCTGATAAAAAGAAAATAACAAGTACGTATTCTACCGGTCTTGCCCTTTCCTCCATCATCGGGCTGGGTGATAGCGAACATGCTACCACTGTTTTGCAGCGTGAGCTGCAGATCCGTTTGAAGGACAAAAGCACCGCCGTACTCACGTTAAATATGAATTTGCAATCCATTCAGGAGGCCAGCAGCGTCATGTTCCGTATCTTACCCTATACGCTAGGTATCTGCATATTGATCTCCCTGCTCGCCGCCTACCTATATGCCCGTGCCCTGACACGGCCGATTCAATCCATCTGTTCATCTACAAAGCAAATGGAGCAGCTTCAGCCAACAGAGCGCTGCCGTGTACATACACAGGATGAAATCGGAGAGCTTGCAGATAATATCAATTCGCTGTATCAGTCCCTGCAGGATACCATCCACTCACTGGAGCAGGAAATCCATCATGTGTCACAGGCGGAGCAAATGAAGGTAGACTTCCTGCGTTCCGCATCGCATGAGCTGAAGACACCGCTGACAAGTCTGCATGTAATACTGGAAAATATGAGCCTGCAGGTAGGAAAGTATAAGGACCGCGATACCTGGCTGTTGAAATGTCAGGAAATCGTGGAGCATCTCTCTGTCATGATTCACGATATTCTGAATGCTTCCGCCATGGAAGGTATTCCTGATAAGGAGCCTGTAGCACCATACGCCTGCGTTCCCTGGCTGACTGCTGTTCTGGAGCCCTATATCCGAATCGCGAAAGCGAAGGGAATCCATGTTCTATATGAACCTGACAGCACACAGCAGCTTCACACAAATCCGAATCAGCTGGCAAAAGCAATTTCCAATATTCTCTCAAACGCTGTTTCCTATACCGATCAGGGAGGCTCTATTCACATCTATTTTCAAAAGACCACGCTTATCGTCGATAATACATGCATCCCCATTCCCCAGGAGCATCTTGTGCATATCATGGAAGCCTTTTACCGCCCGGATTTCTCGCGGAATAAGCAAACCGGCGGAAACGGCCTCGGCCTTTATTTTGTAGCGCAGATTCTTCAGCAGCTAAGAATTCCCTTTGATTTCCTGCCCTATGCGGATGGAATGCGTTTTCTCATCAATTTGAAGGAAGCCTAGTGCTTCTTTTTTTTCGCAGGCTGCGCCGTTTTTCCTCCTATGAAATTGTGAAAGATTTTTCCACAGGTCTTCACACAAATACTGCCTCCATATGCCTGCAGCATCCTTGGATTTCCTGTATCATATTACGTCATTCATAAACAACGCCGTTTCATTTCATACAGCCTTTATATTGTGATGATAAAGTAGGTGCAGGAAACAAAAGGAGGTTTCTATATGAGCTTATTTGAACGAGCATGGCTTTATATAACAAGAAAACGCGGAAAGACACTGATTATGTTTTGCATTCTATTCGCGATGGCAAGCGGAATTCTCAGCGGCATTTCCATTAAAAAGGCCGCACAGGCAGCGATGCAGCAGGCACGGGAATCGGTTGGCGGAAGCTTCACGATGAATCTGAATTATGATGAAAGCAACCCGAATGTAAAACGTGAGGAGACCAGCAATGCATATGGCTCCGGTGCGCGTTTGGAGAATACAGGGCCACCGCTGACAGAGAAAATCGCAAAGCAGCTGAAGGCTATTGAAGGTGTGAAAGCAGTAAATGGCAATGCAGTCGCCATGCTGGAGGATAACGGTCTGAAATATATCAAGGCGCAGAAGGATCATAACTTTTCTTTCTCTGTATCCGGCGGTGGTGATGATACTGCCGCTCTGCCGAATTTCCAGCTGGGAATCAATATGGATTCTACACTGGATACGATGTTTCAGAATAAACGCATCAAGCTGGTAGAGGGACGTCACATCAAGCCGGATGATAAACGTAAGCTGCTGATGCATAAGGAGCTTGCAGAAAAGAACAAACTGAAAATCGGTGATAAGGTGCCATTAAAGCTGCGTGATCGCGACCGAAATGAAAAGGGTCTCCCTGATAAGGCCGTAGAGGCGGAAATTGTCGGACTATTTGAAAATGCTGCTACTGAGCAGAATCCCATTTCCTTTATGATGCCGGAAAATAATCTGATTACCGATGTGGAAACAGGCAGACTGTTGCTAGGTATGGATCAAATCGAATTTGAATCAATTTACTGCCTTGTAAAGGATCCGAAGCAGATCGACAGGGTAGTCGCTCAGGTGAAGAAGCTGGACCTGGATTGGGACCAGTATCTACTGGATACCAACGATGAGCAATATCAACAGATTGCCGGATCAATCGAAAATCTGGATGAGATGGTCACACTGATTCTGTATGCGGTCTTCCTTATATCCTGTGTCATACTGACACTGCTTCTGTCCTTATGGATCAAAGGAAGAATTTACGAAACAGGTGTTCTGTTATCGCTGGGTATATCCAAAACAGGAGTCGTACTACAGTATATCTGCGAGCTGATGATTATAGCGGTACTTGCATTTGGTCTGTCCTTTCTCTTTGGAAAGGCGATGTCACAGTCACTTGGTGATCGCATGATGGCACAGATTCAGAAGCAGCAGGAAAATAGCCAGGCTGCCAACAGCATATCAATCACCGGTAATTCCATGCGCGGAGGACTGCAAAAGGAAGCGGATGAAATCACGGAGCTTGATGTTTCCGTTGATGCACAGGAGCTGCTGCTCGTATACACTACCGGCACCGTTATGATTGTCATATCTGTATTGCTGTCCAGTGCGGCGGTATTGCGGTTGAAGCCAAAAGAAATTCTTTCCAAAATGAGTTAGGAGGACATACTATGCTGGAAATGAAAGATATTAGCTATACGTATAAGGGAAAGGGAAACCGACAGATATTGACGGATATCAATATGACATTTGAGGAAGGAAAATTCTATGTTATTGTCGGCACCTCCGGATCCGGGAAAACAACACTGCTTTCTCTGCTTGCAGGTCTTGATGAGCCGCAGAGCGGGCAGATACTGTATGCGGGGGAGGATATCCAGAGAAAAGGATTGAGCTATCATCGTCGACACCATGTATCCATTGTGTTTCAGAATTATAACCTGATTGACTATTTAACCCCCTATGAAAACGTGTGTCTTACCAAACGCAAGGCTGATCCTGCCCTGCTGCATTCGCTGGGTCTGGCTGAGGATGAAATCCGCCGCAATGTTATGAAGCTTTCCGGGGGACAACAGCAGCGAACAGCACTTGGCCGCTCGCTGGCAAGCGATGCCCCCATCATTCTTGCAGATGAGCCGACAGGTAATCTGGACAGTGAAACAGCAGACGATATTATTCGTGTACTAAAGACAAGTGCCTCTCAGCTGAACAAATGCGTTATCGTTGTTACACACAGCAAGCGTCTGGCAAAGGCTGCGGATGTCATAGTACGACTGCGCCATGGAATGCTTTATGAAATCTGATATGGATCAGAGCTGCTTGTATCAGTTTGTACGCAGAAAAATCCGGGAGGAACTGCATATCAAGGAGCAGCATACCTATCTGGAGGAAGAGCTGTTGTGCTCCCTTACCGTCCTGGTCTATCATCTCTGTGATCTCAGCGCAGATACGCTGGATATGCATATTCATAATGTCATCGTTCAGCAGATGCCACTTATTCAGAAAACGCTGATGGAAAGTGCACAGCTTAACAGAAAGGAAGAACATTCATGAAAAACATTTCAAGCAAGGCTGCACAGGTAGCTCATGCCTGCTATATATTATCCGCCATTATGGTATTCTACACACTGCTCAGTATCTTCAATATACACCAGTATATCCAAAGTCTGGTCGATGCGAATCAGCTGATTGTATCCCAGCAGCTGTTTAAGGTTTTCATCACCTATCTGGACAGCAGTCTGCCAAGTCTGTGTTATGCCCTCATATTGCTTGCCCTTGGCTTTATACTCCAAAAACGCTATGAAGGCTGCAGGGATATACTCGTCAATCAGCCGCCTGTGGAAAAGAAAGAGAAACAGGAAGCGGTGGAAAATGAGGATGATATCGATGCATATCTGAAATCAATTTAAACCGCAATCTCGTCCTGCAGAAAAGACCTGTAGCGATATGGAAGAAGCATTCTCCATATTGAATACAGGTCTTTTTTTATGCAGGATTCAAATACTTTCATTCTCCTTTAAATAGCGGCGAATGTCCTGAATCTGCCGTCTGGTGTCATAATACCCCATCCAATACAGACTGCCCAGCTTTTCTAGATCCGGCTCCAGCCTTCCCACGGTAACCGGCTGTGAAGGTGCGATGACATAGATACGTTTTTGCTCCTGCAGCATTTCCAGCGCCTCGCATTGCCGATTATAATTGACATCCATTTCCTCCAGCGCTTTGATAAATTTCGGGTACGGCCTGTAGATCGTCTTTTCCAATGGCAGCTTTCGGGTGATGCTGTCCGTTTTCTTACGATAGGACAGCGGTCGCGTCCGCACGACGATAATTTTTTTATAGCCCTCCCGCAAAGCCCAGGCAAAGGGAATTTTATCACTGCAGCCGCCGTCCAGATACGGATAGCCCTCCATCCATACCATTTTGGAAATAAACGGCATAGAGGCTGATGCCTGCACCGCCTGAAAGATATCGCGGCAGTGATCCTTTTCAAAATATACCGGCTCTGCTGTTTCACAGTTGGTCGCAACAGCAATAAAGCGACGGTCGAATTGAAAAAACCGTTTCTTATCAAACGGGTATTCCTGATCTGCCTGATGAAAGGCAAATGCAAAGCCAATCAGACCTTCCCCGTTTTGCAGTGCTTTTCTTCCCACATACCGTTTGTCATGGCGGTATTTCAAATTCATGCGGATTGATCTTCCAATCTGACCGGATACATAATTCAATCCATTCATGGCTCCTGCGGATACACCGATCGTACAGCGCAGATTGATGTTTTCCAGCATGAGAGCATCCAACACACCCTCACCATACAGCCCGCGAAATGCACCGCCCTCCAGAACAATGCAGCCCTCCTGTACCATGGTGGATGCATTTCCGTGCGGCAGCTGATGAAAGCCGGAATATATTTTATTCATTCCATCACCTCTCACAATCCAAGAATGAAGCAGCTGCGTATTATGGCAATGGCACAGCTCATGGTTACCGTCATTCATCCGTTGGAATTTTACGTAAGCAATACTAGCACAACTCTATCCCATAGTCAAACGATAGGAAATGAAAAACCGAAAGCATCACCTTCGGTTCATTTATAACTACGTATCAAACAGAGAGCTTACAAAGCTGCCTTGTTTAATCGGAATACCGACACGAACATTTCATCATACAGGAGAATATGCTCTCCCATTCTTCCTGCGCTGACCACCTCATCACGCAGAATGCGAAGTCCCGGCTTTACTCTGATCATCAACTCTGTAATTTCCTCAATGGTCTTCTGCTTTTTGCTGTGAAAAACCAGCTCTTCTCTTCCGATTTCCAGAAAAGCCTGATATAGTTCTTCCGGATAATCGCCTAGCCAAACATTTGGATAGTGCATAAGCATATGCCATGCATCATCAATCTTGATTTCTTCTTCCATATCTCACTCTCCTTGCTATATTGTATTATAGAGAAGAAAAAATATACAGAAGAAGGCTAAGGTAAATTCTGGAATCCCCTGTTTTGATGCTGCTGCTATGCGGAAAACCGGAAGTCAATCAAGATAGTTTAAAACCTCTTCCACATCTGTTATGATTGCATCCGCCTGATTTTGTTGAAAGCCAAAGCGGGTATCTTTCTTTGCCAGCACGTACATTCCAGCGTTTTTAGCAGCTTCAATTCCATACGGACTGTCTTCAAGCACCAGACATTCTGCACAGTCTGTATGCAGATTCTGTGCAGTGCGTATATAAATTTCCGGGTGCGGCTTTGTTTTCTGAAGCATCTCCCCGCTCAATACGCTATCAAAATACGGATGCAGCTCACATTGTGTGAGTACCGCATTGATATCCGCCAAATCTGAGGAGGAGGCAAGCGCGATTTTTATTTTTCGCTCCTTCAATACCGCCAGCGTTTTTTTCACACCGGGATTGAGAATAGACGCATACGATATAGGCATATATGCGTTCTGCTCATAATGTATTAAAAAGCTTTCATAGTCCATACGACTTTTATAATATGCATAAACAGCATTGGTAATCGCATGCATGGAATTACCTACCAGATGATACAGGGAGGCCGGTTCCACCTGTATCCCATCATGCTTCAGAAACCGAACGATATCCTGCAGATAAAGAGGTTCTGAATCAATCAGAACCCCATCCATATCGAAGATGACTGCATGAAACATATCAGACGATACCAAAGAATGCCAGTGCAATACTCAAAGCGATAATGATAAGCAGAATGGTCGTGGTTTTTACTTTTTTACCGAGGAAATAATACAGAATACCGAATATAGCCAGCGGCAGAAGACAGGGCATAACCTCATTTAGATAATCCTGCAGCGGCTGTGCAAAATCGCCGCTTCCGACTTTGATTGGTAATTCAAAATACACCATGGAAGCACTCATACAGCCGATGACCATCAAGCCGACCACAGATGCAGCATAGGTCACCTTCTCCATCAAACCGGATTCCGTTACCTGTTTGAAAACATCTGCACCAAGACTGTAGCCCTTGTTCAGACAGAAATAGCGTAACAGCCAGGCTGGAATATTGAAAATCAGAAGGAAAATCAATGGTCCCATAATATTTCCATCTTTGGAAAAGGAAATCGCGATTCCTGCAGCAATAATTCGCAGAGTGCCCCAAATCAGAGAATCTCCAATACCGGCCAGCGGTCCCATTAAGGAAGCGCGGACAGCATTGATTGAATTTTCATCAAAGCTTTCATTGTTTGCGTTTTCTTCCTCCATTGCCGCAAGAATTCCATACAGCAGGGTGGATAGATGGGGAGTAATCGCCATAAATTCCAGATGCCGCTGTAAAGCACGGCTTCTGCCCTCCGCATCATCCGCATACAGCTTTCCGATGACCTTGCACATCGTATAGCCGGCCGCAAGATTTTGCTGACGCTCATAATTCCAGGAGGCATCCTGATGGCAGGATCTCCAGAAAATACTCATCAGATCTTTTTTATTCAGCTTTTTCATATTAGAATTCGTTGTCATCCTGCAATCCCTCCATTTTCATATTTGTATCCTTCTTAATTGTCATAATCACAACGACAATCACGCAGGCCATCAATGCCACGCCAAGCACAGGCACCTGCAGATAGGCACTCAGAAGAAAGCCGCCGAAGAAAAATGCTGCGACATCCTTTGTCATAATCATTCTGGCCAGCATGGCAAATCCGATGGCAGGGATAATGCCGGTAGCTACCTCCAGCCCATGTGTGATAAAGGCAGGAATGGATTTTACGATATCCGCAATGAAGGGTGCCCCCAGATAGTAGGAAACTGCCACCAGCAAAGACAGAGGAACAAGGAAGGTGCACACAGCCAGCAAATGCGCATGTTCAACACCCTTTACATTTCCTTTTGCAGCATTACGGTCGGCCATAACACAGCTAACCTGCGGTATTACAAACATCATCAGGATATTGCTCAGCATCAATACCAGCGTTGCAATCGGAACTGCCAGTGCAACTGCTGTTCCGGCTTCACTGCCGCTGGAGATTACAAAGGATGCCCCGATAATCGTCCCGGAAACCATATCCGGCGGATTGCTGGCACCAACCGGAAAAGCTCCCAGCCAAACCAGCTCCAGTGTTGCCCCTACTATGATACCCATCTGTAAATCCCCCAGAACCAGTCCCACCAGTGGTGAAATCACAAGCGGACGATCCAGCATGGAGCTTCCCATAATTGCATTTGCATAGCCGAACAATGCGACCAGTCCGATCAACAGTGATTGTATCAGTAAATTCATCTTTCTTTCCTCCTTACTATATCAGCTGCAGGGCATCCTGCTTCGGATCACCTGGAACCATACGTATTTCCAGCTCCACACCCAAGGCATGCAGCTCCTTTAGAATTTCCACATCCTGCTCGTCAACCGATATGGCCTTTGAAATCTGCTTTTTCCCCGGTTCATTTTTCAGTCCGCCAAGATTGATTGAAGAAATACACGGATATCCCTTCACAAGCCTTGCTGCATCCGGTATGTTCCCACAAATTATAAACAGCTTGTACTTGTCTGTTACTCCACTGTTTAATGCCTTTATGGAATCCTCCACACTTTTCATTACCAGCTTGACGCCGTTTGGTTTTGACATGCGAATCGCCGTCATACGCAGTTCATCCTGCACAACCTCATCATTGGCAATCAAAATACAATCCGCCCCCAGCTGTTTTGTCCATGAAAATGCAACCTGACCATGCAGCAGACGGTGATCGACACGCAGCAGCTTCAGCATGTCAATCTCCCCCTTTCAAACAGGCGTTCCTTGCACTGATCATTTGTTTCACATGCTGTGCATCCACCTCTCCGTGATCCTTATAGGTATCCTTAAAATAACTTCCAACGATGGCGGCATCTCCAACATGCAACTGTTTTTCACAGTTATCCGGTGTCATACCAGCTCCGATTATCAATGGGAAATCCCCTATAATATCACGGAATTCCTTAATTTTTTCCATGCTTGTTTCCTGACCGGTTGCATCCTGCGTAACCACGATGGCATCACAGCGTGTCATACCGATTCTTAAATCCTCCTGCAGACTTCTTCCGGAAAGATACGGTTGATATTTAAACCGGACACCTCCCAAAACATATCCGGAAAACCTGGAGCGATACAGCTTCATAAAGGCATCAAAGGTGATGTCATTGCGTTCCTCCAAATGCCCGGCAACGGAATCCAGCTGTACGAATGTTGCTCCGTATTTGATTGCCAATTCAAAATTCATGGTGTCCTGATCCAAGCAATTCACTCCATAAATCTGATTGGGATAATTTTGCTGCAAATACGTTAGAACCAGCACCATGTGCCGATAGGTGCCAAAATAGTTTTCCACAATTACAGCATCTACCCCGTTTTCATAATAGATACTGATTTCCTTTTTCGCTCGCTCCATCACCTCTTCATCATTGTCACCAAGCAGATGCAGCATGCCGAAAATCGGCTTCCTGCTTTTGAATACATCCAAAAATTCTTTTTTCATGTCTCTTTGTCCTTTCCTAAAAATCTTCCTCTTCCTGTTTATCTATGCTTTTTCTACAGGTAATCCCTGCTTTAGCCTCATCCATCATGTGCACCATACGCTTCTCACTGACATCATCATGATCGCCCAGCAATACACTCAGCACCAGATTCAAATTCATGCCCGACAGAACCGTCACATCGCCAAAGGCTGTCAGCTGTGATAAAGCCGTATGCACACTGCCTCCCAGAATATCAGCCAGTATGATCCACGCATCATCGCTGGTTTCTATCTTTATCCGAAGCTGATCTGCATAATCCTGTGGATTCTGCCCCGGATACAGGCAGAACACCTCCACACCCTTTGTAAGATCACCGATGATCATGGATGCGGAATGCAGCATACCCTTTGCCAGCTCACCATGTGATGCCAGAATTATGTTTGCCATATCTTTCATCTCCCTTCACTTATTTACGTAGCAAAAGGTGTGCCAACCTTGCTTACATATTAAAAAAAACTGGAAAACTGCCGATTTCTTCCCTTTTCCTTCTATATTGCCCTGTTAATCCTTCTTATGTGAACCCATTTATGAAGCATACAGCATGCCAGTATATCCGCAAGGGCTTCAGCATCGACGCTATCCTGCTTTGCATCGACGCTATTTCTTCCAGCTATCACTGCCATAATAATGCCCCTGTACGCTTCCACTTACATGCCAAACAAGATAAAGGGCTGACGCAATCACATCGGTTACGTATCAGCCCTTAAATTATAATCATTCCTTCCTGTACATCATCCTTTTTATTATCTTAGCTCTACTCACTGACAACAGTTCTCTCTGCCACTTACAAACGACATCGGACTTCTTCAAATAAAGGATCTTTCAGGCATGTATCGTGCAGACCTTTTGATCCTTATGAAGCTGCTTTGTGTAATCAAGGATATGAAAAGCTGCGTGCCATCATCCCCTTACAGAACGAAAGCCTTTTACACAGGAATACCTTCCTGATGTAAAGGGCTTCTACTAACCGTCATTATGCTCTACATAATTAAAGATATATCCGATTTCCTCAACCGGAATCTCCACACCGTAATAACTCTCCACAACACTGAACGCATGCTTTACGCACTGAATGAAGGCTGCCTCCTGCTGCGCAAAATCCTCGATATCCGTAAAAATTTCAATCTCTCTTCTTGTCACCAGACGTTCAATCAGACAGCAGATATGGACATACAGTCCGAAGCAGGTATTGTTGGTGAAGCGCAGTCCCAGCTCCAGCTGCAGCTTATCAATCGCATCCGCAACATGCTCCAGAAGCTTGTTTGGATTTAGAATCGTCAGATTGTTCATAATATTGGATAAAGAAAAATTCTTCAGTATGTTTTGCTGGAAGGTTTTCATCTCATCCTCCCGCATATAGTCCTGGAAATAGATTTTCAATTCATCCAGTGTATCATTGATGATCAAATCCTCGATCGGAATAAACCGAATTCCCTCTAGATTGGGATTCAGGGTACCTACTATGCAAATCACCTCATATGTATCGAAAAAGGCATCGTGCATCTGCTTCTCCAGCAGGGTATTATAATCATAGGTCAATACCTGAATCGGGAAATTATGCGGCAGGGAATCCTTCAGAATTGTTTTCAGCTTCTCTGCCGTACCGATTCCACTGGCGCAGGAGCATAAAATCACCTGTTCCTTTCTGCGATGCTCTACAATATGATAGTGATATGCACTGTAGGTTTGCACCGCTTCAAATATCTCCTGCATGCCGGTTCCCTGAATCATACCGCTTCCTACCTCAAGCGCCAGCTTGGTTGTCACATTATTCATGATACCGATATTGGCATTCTGATTTTCTATTCCCTTATACAATTCCTCTAAAGAGCCCATATCCACCAGCAGAAACAGCTCCTCAAAACGACCGATTTTGCTGAGATAACGGTTCAGACGCTCGGTAATCTCCTGTGTCGTAACATGCAGCGGCATATCGATGGAATCAAAGACATAGCGTCCTAGAAATTTATTCACGGCATCCGCAAGAGAGCTGGCGGTGGAAAAGCCGTGTGCGATGATGATACCGATTCGCTTATTCAAATCCTGCATGCGATTCAGCAGCTTCAAATGCAGGCATAGAATCATGGGAATCAAATCCTCAAATTTTACATCCAGATTATTTTCAAGATGCTCGCGGATTTCCTCCGCAATCGCATATTCTCTGGGAAGCTTCTGCTTCAGAAATTTCTGCAGGGCAGCCATCTGTTTGCGATTTGCCTCCTGCCAGTTGCCAAGCTCCAAGGTATTCTGCATACAATCCACAATACATGCCGTAATGGCAATCAGATCATTGTTCACATACTTAAAGCCATAGCGCAGAGACAGCATATCGAAGATACTCGTAACAATCCCCTGCACATACTCATTCCCCGACAAGGCAGCACTGCTGCGCAGCATCGTTGCTTCCTGATAGGAATGGATTGCTTTTCCTGCTTCATCAAAGCAGACAGCAAATTCATGCGGTGTCTGAAATGCCGCAAGGATATGCTCCAACAGCTGAATGATGGGACGCTCCTTCAGCACAAAGCTTTTCAGCTCATGGACAGGAATCATGCGCTGCCCTTCTCTGGATACCGATTTCCCTGTATCCTTTCTTTCCCGCAGCTTCTCAGGAAGATTGTAAGCACGTATTTCCAGTATGCCGCTTTTTTGATCCGAAGCAAACAATGCGTTCACACAGCTTGCCTGTATCGCATTTTTTAACTCTCCGATGTTGCCTTCAAATTCGCAGCTCAAAAGGAGCCGATAAACAAGTGAAGAGATATGAATTGACTTATGAATACGCTTTTCCTCATCCTCGAATATGGAATGAATCAGCTGCAGACGTTCATGAGAGCCGCGCTCCGCAAGGGATGGGACAGTGACGATCATCGGAATTCTTCGCAGCAGTGTTTTTAAAAGGACCTCCTGCGGCTTTTCTGTTGTCGCAAAAATAAGACGGACACTGGATTTATACCATTTCTCATTATCGCCAACCATATGATAGATGCCCTTATCCATGAACAGAAACAGCTTTTCCTGACATTCCGCCTTCAGACAATGCACCTCATCCAAAAACAGAACACCATCCTCTGCCAGCTTGATCAAACCGGGATTATCCCTGTCAGCTCCTGTAAATGCCCCCTTTTTATGACCGAAGAGATTTGCGGTCAAAAGCTCCGGATTGTTCGCATACTCGCTGCAGTTTACAATCAGAAATTTTCTGTCTTCTGCGATCAGCCCCTGATTTATTGCATACTCATACATAAGCTGTGCCAGAAAGCTTTTTCCGGTTCCTGTTGGTCCATACAGCAGAAGCGGAAGACCGGAAGGAGGATACGAAATGGTCGCCTTACACTGGTTCACCAGGGAAGACAGACTTTCATCATAGCCGATCAGCTTCTCAAAATCCTGCGGCTGATGCGGCTGCAGTGCCTTCTGAAACTCTTCCATGGAAGTAAACTCACGCTGATGCAGTGAAACATCATACCTATCCTCTATCGTATCCCCATCATAAAATACGACCGGTCTGGTATTGATTTTCAACAGACGTCCTTCGGTAAACAGCTGATTGAGATACTGAGATACCATATTGCGGCTCAGCTGCAGTTGTTCACTGATATAAAGCGAATTCCCCTGATCGCTCAATCCATGTTTTGTAGCCTCCACCACATAGGCATATACCTTTTCCAACATTCTGTTACCGACTTCCTTTCCTTATGATAAGTGTATAGGGCAAAGATTTGAAAGTCAATGTGGAAACTTATGGAAATGTACAAATGTTGGCACGATTTTTGCTAGGTTATAAAAGAGAATGATAGAGGTGATGATATGACGCAATTCCTGCAGCAGAACCAGACAATGAAACAGACACACATCCTCACACAGAAGAATCGGCAGGCACTGGAGGTTTTGAAAATGGACAGCCGCGAATTGCTGGAGCTGATTTCAGAAAGTGTACAGCAAAATCCGTTTCTCGACTTTCATCCCTGTGTACAGGGGGACGACTATCTTTTGCAAAATGCAATACGGCAGCCATCCTTACAGGAGGATCTGTACATGCAGCTGCACACGCTGCGACAGCCCTATGATGAAGCACTGTGCTCCTATCTGATTGAATCACTGGATGAACACGGCTTTTTAAGCGGTTCTATTCGTGCTTATTGTGAAGACCTGCATACCGATGAGGAAACGCTACTGCAGCAGCTTGAAATCCTGCAAAGCCTGGAGCCCTGCGGAGTCGCAGCACGCAGTATCCGTGAAGCTATGCTTCTGCAATGCAGGCGAAGCCATAATCCCCTTGGGGAACAAATCCTGTCAGAATATGCACAGGAGCTTGCAGAGGGTGATATAGCCCTTATTGCAAGAGGGATGCAGATCAGCGTCAGGGAGGTAAGGGAGGTCATTGCATCCCTTCGTACCTGTAATCCGAATCCCTGTGCAGAGTATACAAAAGATCGCGTGGAAACGATATTGCCCGAGGTGGAAATCTGTGTACAGGACAAGCAGCTTCAAATCATACCGATGCGCTATGGCGCTACGCTTGTGCAGGAGCAGTATATACAGGCAATCGAACAAAATGAGCAGCTGAAAGCCTATTTCCGTGAGGCAAATCTGCTGTTTGAAACACTGAACCGCAGAAATGCCACACTTCTGCTGATTATGAATGAGCTGGTTACTATACAAAAGCATCATATGAGCTGCAGCCCTGCACGTTGCAGAATCTGGCAGATCGAATGGGTCTGCATGTTTCAACTGTATCCAGAGCCTTACAGCACAAATACTATCTCTTTCACGGGGAATGCTATCCGATCCGCAGCCTGCTGCGTACAACAACTGCACAGGGTGACAGCAGTGATGCCGTACAACGTGCAATCGCAGATATCCTGCACCATGAGGACACATCACATCCCCTCTCCGATCAGCAGCTCGTCATCAAGCTGAGGACGATGGATATCAGTGTATCACGCAGAACCGTCACGAAGTATCGAAAGCTGATGCATATTCCAAGCAGTATACAAAGAAAGCATACATAAAAAAAGAAAAAGCGGCAACACTTTACAGCAGAGGTGTCGCTATGAAAAAAACAAATACAAGCCATGCACAGGAGCAACGGGTGAACTGCTGTGTCATGACCATGGGAATCAAGCATGCAGAACAGCTGGTGCTGCTGTTTGGAAAAACGCGAGTGCTTCAGCTTATGAATCAGCTTTTTGAACAGGCACAGCACCTGCTGCCCCAAAAAGCGCAGATTGCCCAGCTTTCAGATTATCGTCTGCTTTTTCTGCTGCCATCCTGTACACGACTGGATGCGCTGCGTCTGATCTATGATTTGGATGATTCCTGCGATGCCATTGCACAGCAGCTGTATGCTGCACGGCTTGCTCTTTCGTTCGGCATTTGTCAGCCCTATGCTTCGGATACACTGGAGGATGCCATACAGTATGCGGAATATTGCCGTCTGCATGATCGAGACAGCGAACGGTTTTCCACATCCTATGCATTTTATTCTCGACAGGCAAAGGATGTGCTGCATCACCGCTATCAGCTGGAACAAAACATTCTTAACGCCCTGCACAGACAGGAATTCAAGCTGTTTCTACAGCCAAAGATCAATACCGAAACACAACAGGTCGTTGGTGCAGAGGCACTGCTTCGCTGGATTCACAACGGCGTCTGTATACCCCTGCAGGAATTTCTTCCTATCGCAGATCAGAATACCTGCATTCGATTGCTGGACACCTATATGTTTGAACGCGTCTGTCAGCTTCTTGCACAGCGCCATGCACAGGGACTGCCGCCTCTTCCTATCAGTATTAACGTATCCAAGGCATCCTTCGAGGACGGGCACTATTATCTCGGAGAAATCCTCGCTATCTGCCAACGCTATGGCATCGCTCCTTCCTTACTGGAACTGGAGCTGCATGAGGATATCCCCTTTGAACAGAGAGAACAGGTACAGATATTTATACAAAGACTGAAGGAAGCGGGATTGCGCTGTTCTCTGGATGATTTTGGAAGTGCACGCTGCAATCTGCATATCCTGAGCTGGATCGATGTGGATATGGTAAAGCTGGACCATTCCTTTTTTGCCAAGCCATGGAACACTCGCCAGCAGATAACCTTACAGCACATCATCCCCCTGCTGCACAGGCTTCACCTTCCCGTCCTTGCGGAAGGTGTGGAAACAAAGGAACAGGTACAATTTCTCGCAGAGCTGCACTGCACGCTGATTCAGGGCTATTACTACTCCCCACCGGTTCCTGTTCATCAATTTTTCAAAGAAAACAAGATCTCCTTCTAAGGATACATGTGCAGGACCTGATACCATATGCTTCGATCACCTTGGGCATCAAAAGCATATCCAGTCAACCCTATCTTTTGTACAGCCTTGCACATATGCAAATAAGCAGTATCACGGGCTTATCCACATCAAGAAAAATATACAGAAATGAAAAAGAGGAAGCATATTTCTGGCGCCGTAAGCGTACCGTCCATGCTTCCTTTTTTTGATAAACAATGTATTCAGCGCTACCTGCTCTTTCTTCTGCTTTCTATACGTAATCCTTGTTCACAGCTTGTGCAGCTGTTCCTCGATGATTCTCCAGGCAGTCTCATTATCCTGTGCAAAGGTATCGGCATTTGCATGAAAATTCACCGGCATACTTCCCCTATACGCCGTAAAGCCGAGACGCTGATACATAGAAATAGCTACATAGCTGTTTGTCTGTGTCGTCAGATACAGAGGATGCTCACAATGCAGGCTGCTGTAGAGCTTAATCGTTTTCAGCATCAGGGATTTCGCTAGTCCCTTTCTCTGATGACGCTCATCAACACCGACCCAGTGTACCCGCATACGCCGTTCACCGAAATGAAATCCCTCCCAGACCGATGACGTTCCTGCAAGGTTTCCGTTCTCATCAACCACCAGAATCATATGCTGCGCAAGCTCCTTTGGATGAGTTTCAAAGGTTTCCGCAAAATAGCGTCTGCCAGATTCCATGCTTTCCAGCTGACCAAGTGATACATGCAATGCAATCCATGCCTCCTTATAGGATGGCTCATAGGGGTGAAAGGAATATCCCTTTGCCAATGGGATATCCGTAATCACCGGCGGCTGTGTCAATACCATCAGCACCGGATAATAGGGAATACGCTTATCTAAAGTTGTCATAGCTTCCTCCATTCCCACACTTTGCGTGGGTACAATGATCGCATGAACAGCGCTATTCATTTGCTGTTTTATCCATGCAGTTGAATATCATCACTATCCTGAAAAAAGGATGCGTTACAATCGCACCCTTATCCTAGCTCAATAGAATAGGAATAACGCTCTCCCGGATAATAGGAAATCGTATACTCCAGAACGTTGCCTTCATGATCATAGGATACACGTTCTCTGATTAACAGTGGATCGCCTTTTTTAATATCCAGCTTCTCCGCTTCTTCTTTTCTTGCAGTTATCGCTTTGAAATTCTCACGTGTTTTCACCGGCTTGCGAATATTTAGTTCATCCAGCAGTGCATACATACTTCCTGTATATTTTTCATCCTCCAGTGGCAGATTTCTGTCTCTGGAAAAATAGCTGACGAAATATACGATCGGCACATCATCCCCGGTTCTAACACGATCCAGACGATACACAGGATCTCCCTTTTTGCATCCAAAGATATCCGCCACATGCTGATCCGCCTTTACCAGCTCGATATGTGCCCAGCGTGTCCCCGGCTGTATACCGCGCTCCAGCATTTCATTGGTAAAGCTTTTGATACCTGCGAGCTGCTCTTCGATTTTATTTTGAAACAGAACTCTGGTTCCCTTTCCGCGGGCACGCTCAACCAGACCTTCACTCTCCAGCTGTGCGATTGCCTGCCGCGCAGTGATTCTGGACACATGAAAGATTTCCTGCAGCTGTGCCTCACTCGGTATGGAATCACCAGGCGCATATTCCTTTGATAAAATCTTATCCTTGATGATCTTCTTTATCTGTATATATAACGGAACGGCTCCCTTGCCAAAATCCAGCTTTTCCATGAAGTCACCTCCATGTGATTATTATATCATGTATGCGTATATTTTAGGAGTTATTTCTTACGTAAGCTTTCATAATTCCGATTTTGCTGCCGACAGACTCTCCATAAGGACGAATCGTATATTTGCCGGTGCTTGCCGGAACAATAAAGGTTTCTGCATAGTGGACAACAAATGGCTCAAATTTTCCTTCTTCACTTTCCACAACAGCTTCTCTTCCTTCCACAAGGTTCAGCATATTGACAGTACCAGCAGTATCATGATGTGTGATGGTTTCTGTCCAGTATCTTCTTGTTTCAATGAATTCCAGCTCATGCAGACCTGTGTGCTCTTCCACATAGTCCTCGGTACGTTTCACCTCATGAATCGCATTCACCAGGTTCTCCTCACACCATGTTGTCGTACGGTCCCACTGAATAACCTCTTTTCCGTGCTCCACATGTACCGGTCTTGGACGGCCATCCAGACCGACACGTCCCCAGTCCCACAGCTTGAAGGTAAAGATATACGGAGTTGCACTGATTTCCAGCACCATTGCCTCACTACCGGAGCAGTGGCAGGTACCGGCAGGAATCAGGAAGTGATCATGCTTCTTCGCAGGGAATTTGTTGATGTATTTCTCTGCATCAAATTCAATCTCACCTTTGTTTGCACGACGCAAATCTTCTATCATCTGCTTCTGATCCACACCGTCCTTCAGACCCAGATATACACAAGCGCCTTCTCCGGCATCCAGCATATAGTAGCTCTCATCCTGTGTATACTGCATACCGAACTGCTTTTTGATATATTCTGTCAGCGGATGTACCTGAAGGCTAAGATTCTGTCCGCCCATCGTATCCAGGAAGTCAAATCGGATTGGGAATTCCGCACCGAAGCGTGCATAAACCTGTTCACCAAGCAGCGGCTTTGGCTGATACAGCACCAAATCCATTGCCGGAATTTCCACAACAGCATCCGCAAATTCCAGATACAGGGAGTTTTCCTCCGGTACACCGTCAAAGCTCCATGCGAAATTGGATTTTTCACGGTCAAGATCACAGACCTCCTTCATCCACTGTCCGCCCCATACACCCGGATCAAAATATGGAACGGTACGGAATGGCTGCTGAGCAATCTGCTTCAGTGCATCACGCAGAGCAGTACCCGGAATCATTTTCGGATCATCTGCCTTATTGGTATCAATCAACCAGTCGATATCCTCAAACACTGACATCTTGTGTTTATCGGCAATCCGCCATTCAATGAAGAATCCGCGCTTGTTCTTACGCAGCGGATCTTCATCATAATTGCTGCATTTATAATTTCCCATGCCTGCACGATACCGCATCTGAATTTCCCAGCGTGCCATATCGAAATACACCAGCTTATCGCCAGGATGTACCAGCGATGCGCCAAAGCCGTATACGATCACCAGACCATCGGCTTTTTCCACCTGCTGTTTTGCAGCCCCCAGCTTTTCCATATCGATAAAATCAGAAACCTCGCCATAATACATCTTACCGAATACACGGTCATCGGTAAGGATATACTTCAGCTGCTCCGTAATCGTTTTTTCTTCCTTGAATACATCGATCATATTGATCAGCATAGCAGGCTCCAGCTTCTTCAGCTCCATAAGGATTTCTTCATCCCGTACTCCCGGATACACATCACAGGTTAGGATGTATTTTCCGGATGGGATTTCCTTTTTCAATGTATCCAGAATATTGTTGTAGCCGACAACGGCAGCATGCTCGTGTCCTTTGATTTTTGTTGATGGAAATTTGTTGTAATTGCTTTTCATCTCTAGTCCTCTACTTTCTCAAAACGAAGGGTTCCTTCTTCTTTATATACGCGATATCCAAACGGCTGACGTTCCACTGCGGCATAATCATGTCCGGCATCACATGGCCAGCAGGCACCGATTTTCATAGGCTTTTCACCGGTATTGATCAGACGGTGTGCAAGATGTCCGTCGATATGGTGAAGCGAGCCGGGATAGGTTTTTTCTGCCCAGGTTGTACCATCCTCATCCATCAGCATCAGCAATCCCTCTCCGGCAATGCAGAAATAAAATTCTACACATTCCCGATTTTCATGCCAGTGTCCGCGGGTCATATTGCATTCACCGTTTACCAGTACGGGATACAATACAGTCAGTCCCCAGTTCAGATTGCCTGCGCGTTTGTCGCTTCCCTGTGTATAGTGATAAACCTCATACATCAACGTATCATCCGCCAATGCAGCAGTATTACGATAGAAGCCCTTTGCATCCTTATATAGCTTGGCAGAGGTGTTCACTTCACTGCCCTTGATTACATCCTGAAAATCATGAATGACTTTTGGTTCCCTTATGTTCATTTATGAAATTCCTCCCATTCTTTTTCTTTCAGCTGCGGTCTTGATACAAACAGAAAGCGATCCGGGTCTTCAATAAACTGCGTATAGATCGGCTTGCCCGGCTCCAGATGAAATTGAGGATAATCGTGTGCAGCTATCACATGCAGCTTCGCTTTTTTATATGCAGGATTTATTTCCCAGGTAATATTACCAGCCTCTACGACCGGGAAATAAGCGATACCATGATGCGCACGCACATCTTCATAATCAAAGCCGAAATCCCGTACACACCATGCCCCGAAGGTTAACGGTTTTTCCACATTGGCGTTGATGGTCGCATGTACCCAGCCCGGTGGAACGATGACGACTTCCCCTGCCTTCGCATGTACTGCATAACAGTTTCCCGCATCGTCCTTTCCATATTCCTGCATATAGATAAAGGCTTCGCCATCCCATATCTCATACACCTCACAGGTTGATGACTGACACGATGGGGATATTGCGTGTATGTGTCCCTGAGAACGGACCGGTTCCTTTCCCAGAATCCCCTTTGCATAGGTTACGGCACCATACAGCAGGTTGCGTTCTGTAATCGCTGCAAGATCCTGTTTTCTTCCTACATCCATAACAATACTGTATAGAATTTCAGGGCCTGTACAGGATGGATCCTGCAGGGAGGAGCGGATTGCTTCCAGTGTTCTTTTCTCCGGCTTTGGACCAAACACATCCGGTCCATAGATGAATTCCATATCCTTCTCTCTGCTTTCAATATCAAAGCCAGGATAGAATTCCATATAACCACCTCCTAGTTGTTATATCATTATGTCATTTACACCTGTATTGTATCCTGTTTCCTTTCTTCTGTCAACCGCAAAAAAGAAAAAAAGCATGCAAAATCCACATCCCTTTGCATACAGCTCACAATTCATCTGAAAAGAAAAAAACCGCCACTCTGATGACAGTTACTTCTCTCTGCGAATCAATCGCATCTTAAACTTATTACGATCTCCGCGGTACTCCGCAATCGAATATTCCACTGGCTCATCCTGTTGTGTATAGGCAACCGTTTCCACATGCATCAAGACGCCGTCCTCCTCCATATTCAGAATCGTGCGCTCCCGCTGTCCCGCCTTTCTTGCCTCCACTGTGCGATCGACATAGGCAACTTCGGTCTGATATTTCTGTGAGAAGATATCATATAAGGAAGACTGTTCAAAATCCTCCAGTTCAATATCCAAAAAGTGCTCATATGGTACAAAGGTATTGACGAGCACCATCTCCTCCTCATCCGCATAACGAAGACGCTGCAGGTGAAATACCTTTCTGCTTTTTGGATAAATTTCCACACATTCCTCCGGCAGCTCAATCACCTCACTGACAATCACTCTGGTGGATGGGGTCAGATGAAGACTGCGCATTTCCTCGTCAAAGCTCCCCAGCTTCTGAAAGAAGTAGCCTTCAATTTTCGGGCGTGATACAAAGGTGCCCTTTGCTTTATGCCGTGTGATGTAGCCTTCATTGATCAATTCAGAAAAGGCCTGCCGTACAGTAGGACGCGAAATATCCAGCAGCTCACAGAATTCTGCTTCGGTCGGCAGCTTATCCCCGGCTTGAAAGATCCCCTGCTTCAGCAGCTCCACCAGCTGTGTCTTCAGCTGAAAATATAAGGGCACCGGTGATGCCTTACTGATTGTAAACTGTTTTGCGATTCGCTCATCCATAATGTTTGACTCCTTTTCACAATATCTTAATTATAACGGATAGCGTACCATTTGACAACATAAGTTCACAATGTTATAATGTAATTACATTAAAGGAGGGTATCATATGAACATCATCAATACGCTAACAGAAGCATCACTCGCCAAATATTTCGACCACACCTTTTTAAAGGCCTATGCGACAAGAGCAGACTTTGAAAAGCTTTGTAAGGAAGCAAGAGAGCTGGGGACTGCAATGGTCGCAATCAATTCTGCACAGGTGCGCGTTTGCAAGGAGCTGCTGGAGGGATGCGATGTGCATGTGGGCGCTGCAATTTCCTTCCCGCTGGGGCAGAGTGTTTTGGAAATCAAGGTGGAGGAAACAAAAAAGGCAATACAGGATGGTGCTGATGAAATTGATTATGTCATCAACATCGGAGAGGCAAAGATGGGACATTGGGACTATATCGAAGAGGAAATGCGACAGATTACAGAAATCTGTCGTGCGCATAAGGTAATCAGTAAGGTCATCTTTGAAAATTGTTATCTGGAAAAGGATGAAATCAGGAAGCTGGCGGAAATCGCAAAAAAGGTGAAGCCGGATTATATCAAAACAAGCACAGGCTTTGGAACCGGCGGAGCTACCCTGGAGGATGTCCGTCTGATGAAGGAGACCGTGGGTGATGATGTAAAGGTCAAGGCTGCCGGAGGTGTACGTGACTGGAAAACGTGCAAGGCTATGATTGAGGCAGGTGCTGAACGAATCGGTACCAGCAGCTCCATCGCTATTCTGGAAGGCTTCCGAAACGAAAGAGGGCAATAAAAATGAAGAAAATAGTTATCACTGGAGGGAACGGTTATATTGCCTCCCTGGTAAAAGAGGCTCTGCAAAGCTCTATGGAGATCATTTCACTTACTAGAAAAGAGCTGGATTTAGGGGATACCGATGCTGTGCGCAGCTGGTTTAAATCCCATGATTATGATTATGTTTTTCATACCGGAGCCATGGCTCAGACAGCGGACTGTGAGAAGTATCCGGAGTTAACACACCGTATCAATGTGGACTGTACAAAGGAAATCGCGACTGCCTGCAAAGAAAAAAATGCCCGCTTGATTTTTATCAGTACAGAGCAATGCTTTAATGGCAAAACAGAGGAAGGGCCGTTCACAGAGGACACTTCGTTATGCTCGGTTACGGCATACGGCAATCACAAGGTGGAATGTGAAGACTTTATAACCTCATCGCTGGAAGACTATATCATACTGCGCTTTTCCTGGATGCTTGGCATGAGCCGCCCGGGAATCAAGGCATCACCGAACATTATCCGTAATGTTATGAATGCCATGTTCTATCAGGCCCCTGCTAAATTTACGGTGAACGAGATTCGAGGAATGACGTATGCACAGAAGCTGGCAGATGTATTTGATAAAATTATCGAGCTGCCTTCCGGCATTTATCATGTATCTGATACCAACACGCATAACACCTATGAGTCCGCAAAAATCGTAGCACAGAAGCTGGGATTCACACAGGAACAAATCGATGCCTGCATTCTTCCAAATCATGAACGCTATGCAGACCGCTTCCGGGATTATCGTCTGGATACCCGGAAACTGAAAGCACATGGTATTGATTTTGGCACCTTTGAAGAAAATGTGGATGCCTGTCTAAAGGATTTCGGCTGGTTGAAATAACACGAAAAGAATATCCTGTCACCAATAACGGGATATTTTTTTATCAGCTTATACAAAAATATAATCCATGAAACCAGAATATACAATATCTCGAATTTCATTTTGCTTTTCTGATTTCCATACCAATTTGAGCAGTACCCTCCAGCATATCCTGACATCTGGATTTACACCGGTGCCATCCTCACATGTAGATGTTCAGCAGCAGTGAATACCTATATATTGAATCAAAAGCAGGTGAAAGCGTTCTTTATCTCTGCTCTGTATCCTATAGGGAGTGAAATCTTCTGCATCCACTCTGTTATGTGAGAAAGCATGAAAGCACATCCGTAGAAACATCTTTTCGACTGAACGGTAGTCCTTTGTTAGCTTCAGCGTAAAAATAACAATAGCGCAGCGTTTGTATGGCGTTATGCTCTGCACGATTCCCTCAGTAATTCAGCAGTTTTATGTTTACGTACAGCAAATCCAGCCCTGCCATACCTCTTCCGCATACTTTCCATTGTAGAAATGATATTGCTTTCATCCTGTGAGAATTTCTAATGACGATTATCACTACAATTTTCATCTGAAAATGATATAATAGACAGGTAGTATATGGAGGAATGATTATGAAAATAGCATATCTGATGCATTCAGACCGGAAATACGATGAGGTTGTAGAAACGATCAATCAGCTTACCAAACAAGGGGATCACGTTTTTATTATGATCAATGATGATGATTTGAGAGAACAGGTTCAATTTGTTTACATGGATTATTCCAGAGTACATATTTCCCACACACAGGAATTCGCTCAGGAAGGCGATATGTCAATGGCAAGGGGTACACTGATTCAGATGAAGGAAGCTGTTCAGATCGGATTTGATTATTATATAAATTTGAATGATGGTATGATGCCGATAAAAACAAGGGAGGAAATTACCGCATTTCTGGAAGAACAGAATGGTAAGGATTTCTATTATGTTGAAACGTCTGAGAAAGAGGAGCCTGCGCTTCGCAAACAGACTTTAAAGTATTATCCCTTCACGAATCTTCTGGCCTTTCCAAGAGGAAAAGCGACGCGTGCAATAACCAGAGGCTTCGGAAGCTTACTGTATGCTCTGCACATCCGTAGAACATTGCATGATGTCATTCAAATTGGCAGCCCATGGTTTATGCTGACACATACCAGTGCACAGATTCTTGCGGATAACTTTGACTATTGCTCCACGACATTCAAATTATCCTGGTATGCCGAGGAAATGTATATCCCTATGATGCTGGATAAGTTTGGCAACAAATGCGTTGAACATGTAAATAATGATTACCGTGTTGTAGGAAACGGAAAATGGGAACGCAGTCAAAATACACGCCCCACTACACAGGAGGCGATTGATCGATATCCGGAGGCACTGTTTGCGGGTGCTATTCTCGTTGATGAAGATTTCACTCTATATGAAAAATATTTCGATGCATACAATGCTAATTTAGAAACGGAAGAATAACTGAGTATTCGGTTATTCTTTTTTATTCGTAAATAAATATCACTTTCAATTAAGATGGTCCAGCTATGACGTTCCTTGGTTGCCTACTGTATAGCATATAGTCGCCTTTTCTAGGCTTTTGTATGTTTAAATGACAGAATATCAGAATGCTTTTGGATTACTGGATCGCTCATATCTCGTGCAAACGGATGCACTTATGCATGAAAAGGAACAACACCGCTTCTTTCCATAATTTATGAGAACCTACCATTCATATCAATAAACCTGCTCTGTTTAAGCTTTAACGATCTGTTTTGAAGTCATCGGCATCATATGCCCTCCCTTGCTGCCTATGTTACAAATGTGTATAAATGCATTCATACGCACGATCGAGCACAAAAAAACTTCCCATAGGAAGTTTTCGGATATCTAAATTAGATTGGGATATTTTTAAAACCCTTTCAATTCGTCAATCATTGCCAAAACATGCTTCTTCCCATTACGGAAGCTCATGAAGGACATAATGGTGAATCCACCAGATAGAATTGCACCAACCAGAGCAATCCACTTAATCACATTACGGACTGTATCACTGATATCCGGTAAAATAGGATCTTTCATACCGGTAAATCCCCAGACACAAAGGCCTGCAGTCACAAGGAAGATAATTCCTCCAACCTTGACCCAGCTTCCAAGCCGGCGTACCAGTATATTTTCAGACTGTATTTTCTGTTTCAATGCATCCTTCTCTGATTTCTTCATCGCTTATACCTCCTGTTATAAAGAAATCATCCCCACTTGGGAGGCAGGGATGATATTTCTATTTTTTTTGTTGATTAGTAAGACAGATTTGGATCGAAGAATCCAACAAGAACACCGACGATAGCTACAACAACCATCAGTAGCATAATTTTGATTGGACTAATTGCTTTCTTAGCCATTAACCACCAGCAGCCCAGTACGAACAGCAGAGTCAATACGCCAGGGAATGCGCCATCCAGTTTTTCCTGCAGTAATACAGGTACTTCCTGAGTTCCTGTAATCTTTTCGATTACTTTGGAACCTTCGATAACAAGTTCTTTCTTATCCTGAATAGAAGTTGTCAGCTGTACAGAAGTAGTAATAGATACCCAAGTACCAGCCATAGCACCAACGATTACCTGACCCATAACGATTACGGATTCACGTAATGCAGTTGCCTGCTCACCAACGATAACTTCTACAGCAGAACCACCAAGTTCATAACCTTTGTTATAGATCCATTTCTGGAAGAAAATACTTGTCACGTTCCATACAACAATATAGAACAGAGGACCAATAATAGATCCGCCTTCAGCAAGACCTAATGCGATACCTAATAATACTGGAATATACGTACCAACGATCAGAGAGTCACCGATACCAGCCAGAGGACCCATCAGACCTGCACGAATACCATTGATCATTTCATCATCGATTTCCTCAGCACCGTTTGCACGAGCTTCTTCAAGACCAGCGGTAATACCAACTACGATAGAACCAATCTGAGGCTCAGTGTTGAAGAATGGATAATATGTCTGCAGCTTTTCAGCCTGCTCATCTTTTGTTTCATATAATTCCTGGATAATTGGTAACATGGACCACATGTAACCGAATGTCTGCATGTGCTCGTGAGAGAAGCAAGTCAGGTTACCATAGAACCAACGCCAGAAAGAACTATTTAATGACTTTTTCGATACCTTTTTCATAATTAAATGTCCTCCTCATCATCGTCAATTCCTGCAGGACCTGCTGCAGCTCTGTTTCTAATCATCGTCATCTGGTAGTTAATCAATGCAAATACAGCACCAACTGCAGTTGCAGCGATCAGAGTCAGGTGCATAGAACCTGCCAGTGTGAAACCAAATAAGAAGAAGATCAGGTCAGTTGCCTTGTTTACAACGGATTTCAGCAGGATTGCGATTCCGACTGCAGGCAGCAAGCTACCTAATGTAAACAGGGATTTCATATACCAGGAATCCATAGGCAGTGCTTCCTTGAACTGGTCAACAGCATCTGCACCATAGTAAACAATCAGCATAACAGGGATGAAGGAAATCAGTAAGTGAGAGATAAGAGGGAAAATAACTTCAACCTTACCGATAATACTGAAATCTTTCTTGTCCAGACGAGCCCATCCAATGTGCTGCCAAACAAGGTTCATCATCGCAGTTCCGTAGAACTGTACAGTACCTACAGTACCAACCATGGCACCTAAAGCACCTGCAAGACCACTTGCTTCAGAACCACCAAGGTCAAGACCCTGAGATTTCGCAAGAGCCCAAGCCAGAGGGATACCAATGTAAGAAACGGCACGTAAATCCGCTGCTACGGTACCACCTGGAGTTACCAGCGCGATATAAATAATCTGCATAGGGATTGCAATCTGAATACATCCCTTAACGTCACCAAGGATCAACCCTACAAATACGGATGCGATCAATGGTCTGTTCAATGTGTAGTTACCAACTGTAGTACCTAAACATGCAATTGTGGAGGCCGCACAACAACTCATAAGACCGAGTAAAGCAGCCTGTACCCAAGAAATCATAAATTCATCTCCTTTTCCTTTTTGAATTTATCTAATCTAATTCGAACACAAATCTCCCAATTTATTAGTATCCGAATTTAGATCTGAATTTTGGCCAGGAACCGATAGCAGTTTCTTCCAGCAGTGCAAAGAATACATCGAAACCAGCGTTTGTCATTGCTTCGCATGCTTCTGCTTCTTCCTGTGTGATGGACTGGTTCTGCCCCAGCTTGGTAGCACCTGGACGGTCGTTGCAAGGACCGATAACAACACGTTTTACATCACTTGGTACAAACTTGTTGTCAACCAGCAGCTCTTTCATGTCAACCGGATTCTTCGTAATCAGGAAGTATCGCTTGTTGCTGTCAAGCACTGTCTGTGCTTTTTCAAGGAAGTGTTCCTTTGTCCATACAAATACTTTTTTGTCTGTGGATGCTACGAATGACTGTTTCAGAACAGGTGTAGTAGCAGCCTTGTCGTTTACTGCAATGATACCGTCGCAAGGATATTCCTTGGACCAGCGTGTGATGATCTGACCGTGAATGATACGATCGTCAACTCGTACAAAACTAATCATGATTTATGTCCTCCTTAGATTAAATTCCGATGTTTAAATATCGTCTTCCGCGTCATCGCTCTCTACCTTGAATTCAGTAAGACCGGCATGACCCTCGCTCAGCAGCGTTTCTTTCAACAGCTCTGCATCGTCAAAATTATCTTTCATCAATACGGCGGTGATTGCCAGCGGCATATTCATACCTGCAATCACTAATGTGTTCGGCATCAGGCCTTTTTCATCAAGAACAGCCAGTGCGTTGGTGAATGGAGATCCACTTAGAATGTCTGCCAGCAGAATAACACTGTCGTCTGCATTCAGCGGCTCTACCAGAGTTCTGAAGTTTGCTGCAAATTCATCAGCACTCATATCAGCCTTCAGACTTGTACTCAGGACATCGTCACGTTCGCCTGTCATCATTTTGACAGCGGAATGCAGTCCCGGTGCAAATTCACCATGACTTACCATAATCACGTATTTCATTTGTCGTCCTCCTTTTTTTCACGGACACAGAACAAAACTACGGTGCGAAAGGCCAAAAAAATATTTTGGCTTCCCTACCAAATCCTTTTTCTTACCCGCCTTATGCATGAACCTATACTTAATAGTACAGATGATATTCCTGTAAAATCATCTGTTTTTTTATGCGTTTGCATAGAAAACAGGGATTTTTCAGTATGTCTCATAAGGTATACGTTTTGAAACACCAGACCATACCAGCTCTGTCTGTGTTATGGCAGCTTTCACATTTCGAAGTGACCAGCTTTCGTTGAAATGTAATCGCTTACCTCCGCTATTTACATTGTAATCTTACACCACGTTCCTCGTAATTTCAACTGTTTTGATAAATTTTTCTCACATAATTACAAATGTAATCACACATTTTAACCAAAATGTTCTATCTGAAATAGAAAAAAACGCATATTTACAGCTATTTTTAGCCACATACACGTTTTTATGTGAATATTGTGTGAAAAATTTATCTTACAAAACTTACCAGAATACGCGCCTTTCCACAGATTTCGATATCCGGGCAGCCAGCCGGTACGAAAATATTCTCTGTAAACGCAAATGGAAGCTCTTCGCCCTGATAGCGAAGGACACAGTCTGCGGAAACATTGCTGAGACAGTAAAAGCGCTTCTCATCCTGCGGCAGCACATAGCTTCCCGCAACATCAACCAGACGCACGCTGAATTCCCGCCGGTCAACCAGCATTTTCTCCTGCGTGGTATCCGCATCCGTAAAAGGCGATGCCACCTTTTCACAGCGAAGTCCGAAATCTGCGACAGCAAAGCTTTTATCAATATGCAGCTCACGCTCTCTGCCATTCGCATCCTTACGATGGTAATCATAAAAACGATAGGTCGTATTGGAATTCTGTCCAACCTCGAGTGCGAGAATGCCTTTTCCCAGTGCATGCAGCATACCGGCATCAATGCATACGAAATCACCGGCCTCCACCTCGACCTTGCGCACATAATCCTCAACCTGATCATTTGCAACAGCAGCTTTGATTACCGCTGCATCCGATGCAGTCGTTCCGGCTACCAGCGTAGCTCCCTGATCTGCTTCCAGAATATACCAGGACTCCGTTTTTCCTTCATCGTTTTCATGCGCTCTTGCATATTCATCATACGGATGCACCTGAATGGACAAATCCTCTCTGGCGTCCAGATATGCAAGGCGCAGCATCTGATGCAGCTGTTTTTCTCCCAGTATGGATTGCGGATCCGCCTGAATCAGCTCATCCAGCGTTTTCCCTGCATATTTCCCATTCAGTATCACGTTTTTTGCATGTGGATGGGCACTGATCTCCCAGCAGGTACCCAGCCCTTTTTCTTCCATACCGCGCATGGTTGTCAGACGATCGTTTGCCCATATGGTTTTATCATATACAGGCTTTAGCTTCATAGGATACATACTATCTACCTCTTTCCTTTTTCAAACTGATTATACAATGGAAGCTTCCGAAAAGCAACTAATTGTAATTACATTATAACATATTTTTATCAATTTGTTTGAAATCGTTTGCAAGTCTATTGTTATATTGTTATAATAATTGCAGAGGGGTGAGCTTATGTACGCATCTGTAATTACAGACCAGATTGATGAGGATCTGGAAACCGCCTTACGCATAGCCAGACTTTATGGTTATACGCACGTAGAGCTGCATAATGTGTTTGGAAAAAGTATTGAAGAGTGCAGCCTGAAGGAAATCAACACCATTCGCACCTTGCTGAATACCTATGATCTGAAGGTTTCCTGTATTGCAAGTACCGTATTTTTTCTGTGTCCGCTGATGGAGAACGATAAAGTAAGTCTGTTTAATCCGGCATTTCATGCGATTGAAGGGGATGTCAGTACACATCTTCGCTATTTGAAAAGCGCATGCCGCATCGCTAAAAAGCTGAACTGTCCAAGGGTACGCATCTTTCCATTCCGCTTCCCGGATAACCGGCCGCCTGCCTATGGCACACAGGAGCATATTGCACTGATTATGAAATATGTCCGCCAGGCTGTGCAGATTGCAGAGGAGGAGCATGTGACGCTGGTGCTGGAAAACTGTCCGTATTCCCATCTTCCAAAGGGACATATGAGCATTCAGATCGTAAAGGCCATAAAAAGTGACTATCTTAAACTGCTATGGGATCCGGCAAACAGCTATCGCGCCTATAAGGAAAATGTCCCCGCAGAGTATCTGACCTTTTCACTGGAGGAAGAACTGCACTATATCTATCCTTGGATCGATCACATTCATATTAAGGATTATGCATACCATGCGGAGCTGGAAAAGCCGTTTCAGCACGTTGCCTTCGATATGGGCGATATCGACTTCATGATGATCTTTTCCAATCTGCGAAAATTCGGATATGAGAATGCCGTATCGCTGGAAGCAGAGACCGATTATAATGAAACACTCGAGAGTATGAAACGCATGCAGGATTGGGTTACATTATCCGATCATACCTGATGCACAAACTAAAAAAAACCCGTTTTCGTTAGCAGAGCAATAAGCTGCCTTGAAGAACCGGTTTTTTTTATGAGAAATAGTTACGTATACAAATCACAGATAAAACCCGCCTTTTCCATAAGCGGGTTTCTTTCTATCATCAATTCATCAGCATCTGAATGCCTAAGAAAATAAGCAGGATTATGATGGGAAGTCCCAGCAGAATGACATAGGCAAAATTCACCTTATGCACGACCTTGTTCCAATTTTTCTCTACGAAATAATACCGGTCATCATCGGTTTTCATAATGACATCGGTTTCCATCAGATTGGCAATGGTGTACGCAATCACAGAGGTGGACAGTCGCAGATTTTTGAATGCATTGTATCCAACGGCCGTATCCGGTGTGAATGCATAGTGCTTCTTCAGAACATCCATAACCATTCTTGCCGATGTCTGCCCTGTTGTCGTTTTTTTCTTAGCCATAAAAACACTCCTTTAAGTTATTTACTATGTTGTTTGTTGTTTGTACTCTATTCTATAACAAAAGTCACAGCTTCTGCAACACTTTTTACAACATGTGCAGCTTCTCTGCGCACTTCCTGCGCTGCACCAGCCATACAGAAACTTTTTTCCACCTCATGAAACAGTGGAATATCGTTGGCACCATCTCCGATGAATGCGACTTCCTCCTGTGACAGCTTTACATATTCCAATGCCTGTAAAAAGGATTTTCCCTTATCGATTCCCTTGCGGGTGATTTCGATATAATCAAAGGATGTCGGTAGGATTTCATAGGTATCCTGAAATTGCGCACACAATATCGGCAGCCAGATATCCCGGCGTTCCTGTGTATATGTGTGAATACTGATTTTCACCACCGGCTCCTGCTTCTCCTTCAAATATCGCAGCAGATCCTGCTCTGCAATATCCCCAAGATAGGAAAGCTGTTCTCTTACCTCGTCCCAGTGCTTCGGTGCATACTGCTCCTTCATGAAAAAGAAGGTGCTTTTCTCATTGCACACAAAGGGGTTTATCTCATCCACATGATCCTTTAAAAACTCCATAATGCGTATGACATCCCTGGCCTCGATCTGCTCCTCCATGACCTTCTCATCACGAATCCAGATAGAGCCCCCGTTATTTCCGATAATCATATCCGCAGCAAGCCTATAACGCCTGATCAGCTTCTGACAGAAGCCGTAGTCCCGTCCTGTTACAATTCCAAAAGCAATGCCGTGCTCTGTCAGCGTATGAATCGCCTGTACATCCTGCTTTTGTATATTGCCGTGCACATCCATCAGCGTTCCATCCAGATCACTCAGAAACAGCTTCATCATCACACACTCCGTCAATCAATCCGTAATGTAAAAGCGCCTGTGCAATTCCGTTTTTGCTGCACAGTCCGCTCACATAATCTGCGGCCTCCTTCACAGCCTCTCTTGCATCCCCCATCGCAACCCCGATTCCACATGACTTGAGCATTTCCAAATCGTTGTAATCATCTCCGAAGCTGATGACATCCTGCATGCTCCAGCCCATCGCCTTACATATATGCGACACGCCCGTTGCTTTGTTATGCGTTCCGTTGATATCGTAAAAGCAGGTATCAAACGGTGTAAACATAAACTGCGGGAAGTGCTCCTTCATCGTGGCCAGATCAGCATCCTCTATTTTGGCGACAGCTGCCAACGGCATGGTATCCTGCAGATAGCCCTCGGATTCTCGCTCATCCACCAGAATATCCAGTCTTCCCAGAAAATTCTGCAGCATATTGGCAATCCGTTTATAGCCGTGATAGCAGTGTGCCGCATCCTGACACTGAAACATCAATGCATTATCCGTCTTTTTAAAGGCATGGATCAGGCTTCGTGTTTCCTCCATGGAAAAGCTGTAATGATAGAGCACCTCATGCTGTGCATTGCGCACAAATGCGCCGTTGCTGCAGACGAAGTAATCAAAGCTCACCTGCTCCAGCAGACTCTGTTCCATAGCAAAAGGAGGTCTGCCACTGGCGATTGCCAACTTCACTCCCTTCCTTGAAAGCTCATTCAGAGCATGGACACACGATGCAGGAACCCTGCGGTTCCCTTTCGTTACCAGAGTACCGTCAACATCAAATACCGCTAGTTTAATCATAGCTTCCTCCTCCAGATTTCTTTATTTATTTTTATTCTTCTTTCGTTTCTTCCATTCCAGAAAGCATTCATGCAGATAGACACCCATCTTTTTGGATACCACAACATGCTGGCGCTCCGTTGTCAGAATATCAATATTTTTGATAATGGATTTCATGGGATCCATTGACAGAATGGAGCGAAAGCGATAATGCGCTTTTTCATATACAAAGCCGTCATCATCCACGATTGCCCGCCGCTTCACGATGGAATCCAGTGCCATTCCCGCACAGATAATCGCCATCAATGCGAGCGCAAAGCAAACATACAGCTCATCCTTCGTATTCTTTTCCATCACAAAGATACCAATGATGCCAATCACAGAAAAGCCCAGGAAAAAAATCATATACGGCAGATACTGATTCACCATGGTATAGCCGTCCTTATGCTTCTTCAGATATTCCTTTCTCACCCTCTGATTGGCAAGAAACAGGCGCACATTCTGTACGGTCAGATAAATTCCATAGCACAGAACTGCGGCACAGATAATATAATCCATTGTATCAAATTTACTCATATGAACTCTCCTCACATTTCTAATTCGTATTATACACTATTTTTTCACAGAAATTAAGGAGCAGGTGATAACCGGTTACATTTGTTAATCCAGACGTTTGTATAAAATACCAAGTCCCAGCGGTACAAATCCACTCAGACCGATCAGCGCCAGTGTCAAATCGGCACCCAGGGAGGATACCATCGCTCCGGCAATCACCGGGGTGATCAGCAGGGAAAGTCCCACATAAAAGGCGGAAGCGATCGTCTGCCCGCTGCTTCGCAGATGAATCGGTGTTGTATCATCCACCAGTGTTTTGCTGGTAATCATGATCAGCGGATAGGTGATACACTGCATCAGCGTCACCACGATCATCATTTCCGGACTCTGTACAACGGCATAGCCCAGAAAGCGGATGATATACATAAAGGTACCAAACATCATCAGCTTATAATCACCGAATTTCTTTAACAGCCAGGTTCCCGCAAAAAACAGCGGCAGCTCGGTAAAGGCCTGAATGCTCCATCTGGCACCGACCATGCCCTCCTTTGCGCCCAGCGCCATCATTTTATCCACCGTCGTGTAGATATCCGCAGTCGCAATCACATTGATAAACAGAAAAATCAGAACCACGACAACATATTTCTTATCCAGCAGCAGCTCCTTTAAATCCGTTGCATGAATCCCACCGCTTTTTTCCACCTTGACCGCATCCTGCATGAACATTGTCAGTACGATGTTTAAAACAGCAAGACCCGCAAACACATACCCCAGAGCTGGATAGCCGTAATGCTCGACAACCAGAGCACCGATTGGACTGCCAATCATCCAGCCAATCGCCCCGAACGCACGTATCGGGCCAAAATTATTGCGGCAGGTTTCACTTGTCTCCAATGTCCAGGTATCCTGTACAGCCAGCGTGGTACGAAACATACCGCCTACCAGAGATATAAAAATCAGATGCAGAAAGAAATTCCGCTGTGTCACCTGATACATCACCAGCGTGGATAGCACAAAGACAATCAGACAGAGGTTAAAGAATTTCTTATCCGTTTTATACTTATCGCATAAATAACCGATAAAAAACTGCGTGATAATGGCCACAACAGCCGTCCCGGACAAAATGATACCGCGCTCTACAACATCATAGCCGACATATTCCAGAAAGGTCTGCATATAGCCGTAAGGCAATACGAAAGCGATATAAGACAGAAAGTAGAACAGGCACAGCATGGCCACGTTTTTCTTTTGACTTCGCATAGTTATTCTCCCTTTTATAGAAAAGGACCGGCGAATCTGCATCCGCCAGCCCGCATTGATGGCGTTTTCCCATCAGATATTTTCTTATCCTGTACCCGCGTCTTGCGACGGACGACAGCCGAAGCGCTTTGGAATGGTCAGTTCCCTGTACAGGCTTTCACGATTATCCGTTTGTTGAATTATTCCATATTGGCATGTCTTCCAAACATCGTATCGGAATCCTTGCCTCTTCGCTCCATCAGCATCATAACAGCAATATCCATGAAGATTCCCTCACTTTGTTCAAACAGAGATCCCATTGGCTGAATGGATTTGATATCCCCCTGCTTCGCACTTTTCGGTGAAGGTGCGCTGATTTCGATGACGACATCCGCCATACCGGCAATGCTGGAGTTAGGATTGATGGTGATGAGTGCTACCCGTGCTCCCATTTCCTTTGCTTTCGCAGCATGGTTGACAAGTGATTTTGTCTCTCCGCTGCCACTGCATACCACCAGTACGCCACCTTCCTTGATATTCGGTGTACACGTTTCCCCAACGACATAGGAAGCCACTCCCATATGCATCAGGCGCATGGCAAAGCCCTTTACCTGAAAGCCGCTCCTTCCTGCTCCGGCACAGAATACCTCATCTGCCTCATCGATCAGCTCTACGAATTTTTCTGCCTGTTCCTCATCAATGGAGGTCAGCGTGTGTGTAAGCTCCTGCACAACGATTGCTGCATATTCTTTATTGTTCATCAACCTTGTCCTCCTATTTCAGATGCTGCTTCATCTCTTTTGCGGCAGCTGCACGGTCTTCTGCATTGCAGATGGCACCGCCGACAACGACAACCGCAGCACCCTCGGATGCAATCGCATCAATGGTCGCAAGCTTCACACCGCCGGCAACCGCAGATTTCGCATGGGTAATCACACGGTTGACGATCATCAGCTCATCCAGCGGATTCTTTCCGGTCTGCTGTACATCAAATGCCGTATGTACACAGATATAATCCACACCCATGGCATCAATTTCCTTTGCTCTTGTTTCCAAATCCTTTACCGCGATCATATCGATCATAATTTTTCCATTGTATTTCTTTGCGGCTTTCACAGCACCCAGAATGGTTTCATCGTTGCTCGCTCCCAAAACAGTAACGATATCTGCACCGGCTTTAAATGCTGTTTCCGCTTCCAGTTCTCCTGCATCCATGATTTTCGCATCTGCCAGAATTTCAATTTCCGGGAAATGTTGCTTAAACTCTCTCACCGGGCGCATGCCCTCCTCAATGATAAACGGTGTTCCCACCTCTGCAATATCAACGCTGCCTCTTGTTTCTTGCAGCAGGGTCATACATTCCTCAAGTGTTAATGTATCCAATGCCAGCTGTAATTTCATAATCCTAGTTCTCCTTTACCATAAGCAGTTGTCCGACCTCGTTCACGCAATCCTGCTGACCTTCCTGCAGCTCGTTGGTAATCATGACATCATAGTCTGAAAACTTGGCGAACTGATAGGTTGCCGTCTTTGTGAATTTACTGGAGTCACAAAGCAGGATATTCTTTCTGGAATGTGCCAGTATATGGCGGTTAACCTCCGCATGCTCCATGGAAAAGGTCATCGGACCATCCATATCCATAAAGCCGTCACATCCCATAAACGCAATGTCAATACGAACCGTATCAATGACATTGGTGGCGTAATACCCGACAAGCGCACGTCCTTTTTTCTGAAGCTTACCTCCGGTCATAATCAAATCCAGCCCGCTGTCGCAGATGATATCCGCAATCGGCAGAGAATTGGTCAGCACCGTGATATTCTTCTTCAGACGCAGCAGCTTTGCCAGCTGCAGGCAGGTGCTGCCAGGATCCATATAGACAATGGCGTCATCCTCAATAAATTCCAGCGCCTTACGGGCTATCAGCTGTTTTTCCAGCGTATGCTCCTGCAGCTTTACATCAAAGGGCAGCTGATAATAGGCATTGCGAACGACTGCACTCCCATGCTTCTTTGTCAGCACGCCGCGTTCCTCCAGCACCTTGAGATCCTTACGTATCGTTTCCGTTGTCACATCCAGCTGCCGGGCGAGCTCTCCGACCCGTACTCTGCCTTCTCCCAAAACTCGCTGATACAGCGCGTTTCGTCTGGCTTCACTTGCTTTCGACATGTCGCTTCACCACCTTTGCACATGGTTAGTGTACGTTTTTCTTTGCCTATCGTCAATCTGATTTCGCAGTTTTCCAAAAAAAGAAGCATAAAAAATTGGTTTTAAGACGAAATACTGCGAAAAATCGCAAAGTTTTGGTTTTTGGTATTTGAAACATATTCTTTTTTGTTGACTGTGCTATAATACTCTTGGTTTAAAGGAGGAAATCGCATGAATTCTTTTGACTTACATATGCATTCCTGTTACAGCAACGATGGTGAATTTACACCACAGGAGCTGATTCATATGGCTGAGGAAGCCCATTTAACAACGATTGCACTGAGTGATCACAACACGCCGAAAGGAATTGCGGAGATGGTCCGTCTGGCAGAGGCAAAGGGCATCCGCGTAATTCCCGCCATGGAATTTGATACGCTGTTTGAGGAGCTGGAGGTACACGTGCTCGGCTACGGCATCGACTATGAGCAGCCTTATTTTCAAAGCCTTTTTAATGCTTTAAGTGAACGAAAAAAAGCCGTGCAGATAAAACGTGTGGAAAAAATCAGGGAGGTCTTTGACCTGGATATCGATCCCGCGGCATTACTGCAGCAATACGCAGGCAAAAATCCGTTTCCCTCGATTGTACACCATATCATGGAGCAGTATAAGGATAAGGAGGAATTCGCAGACTACCAGCCCGGAGGCAGACGCTGTGAGCCGCAGCCGGTGAATTTCTACTGGGATATGTGCAGTGCCGGAAAGCCCTGCTATGTGCGCGTTGAATATCCATCTTTAAAGGATACCGTTCAGCATATTCACGATGCCGGGGGAATTGCCGTACTCGCGCATCCATGGCTGAACTTCTATCAAAAGGAGGAACGGCTGCAAAGAGCCTTGGATGAGGGGATCGATGGAATTGAGGCCTACAGCAATTATCATGAAGCAAAGCATAACCGCTATTATGACGCCTATTGCAGGGAGCATGGTGTTCTGATGACCTGCGGCAGTGATTTTCATGGAAAGATGAAGCCGAAAATCCGAATGGGTGAATATGGCTATGAAAAGGATGACGGGGAAGAAATTCTACATACCTTTTTAAAACGGCTGGCAACATAAAAGGATACAAAGGAAAAGTCAATGCTTACAGGAACATGGAATTGTCCCGCAGGCATTGACTTTTTCGTACAAACGTCAGAAGCTGTTTTTCCACACATGTAAGAGCAGCTGCTCCTTTTCCACAGCATATACGCATAAAGACGCATACAACCGCTATGATTATTTTGCAGCTATTGACCTTTGTCCTGCCAAAACAAAAGCAGGCTCCTAGCGTATACGCAGCTTATTCAACAGCCCACACAGCCTTTCGCGCTCCTCCTGTGATCGATGACGAATGTGATCGATGAACCGGTACTGCCATTCCTGCCCCTGCTCAATCTCAGCCAGTTCAGCATTATCCAGTCTCCATTCTTCATGAAAATTACCACCGGCAGGATGCAGCAGCTTTAACAATACAGCAGTCTCCTCCAGGGACAGCTGTTCATAATATGCATCGTATTCCTCATTCATAAAGACAGCATTCTCCAACAGATCAATCAGGTCATAGGCACTGATTTCCCTGTTGCGCAAATACTGGATTTTATCCTGCAGACAGCTATACTGTTCAACCTCCTCCAGCAGCTCCAGAAACGTTTCCTCATCTCTTCCCTGTGTCAGCTCCAGCACAAAGCAATCATCCACAGCCTCTTCATATACAAGTAAGGCATGCTCTGCATCCACAAAGGCCTGAAGCTGTGCCTGCAGCTGTTCTTCAAACAGTGTGAGATAGTCTGCCACACTGGTTCCCATGCTGGCTTCCAGTGCCTGATTGACCCGGTGAACAGCGTCCTTTATTGACCGGTGCTGCAGCAGTGCCCGCAGACGCTCTACGTCCTGTTCCGCCAACAAAAGTGAGGGCTGCTGAAACAGCGTGAGAGAAGCAAAGCATTGATACCAGAGAAGCTCGCAAAGATTCAGACCTAAATATTCCACCGTTACTCCCTTCTGTTGTTCATAGCGCCTGATAAACTCCGGCAGCTCTTCACGGAAGTATTCACAAAAGGTATGCTCCAGCGCAAAGCGCTCCATGTAATACAGCACCAAATCCATCCCGTGAAGGTGATACATATCATGAAACAGAGGGATACCATCCAGCAGTGGATAATCCAAATCCTCTTCGGTATGACTGTAATATAAAATCCCCTCATAGGTATTCAGCTGTTCAAGATAGTGCGGAATCTGTTCATCAAGCAAGCTGCTGTAGCGCTCATTGGAAAACGGCAGACGGTTTCTGCGCAGCTGATGCAGCAGATTTCTTGTCTGCTGCTCCTTTTCCTGTAGAACAAGCAGTCCGCGCTCAAAGCCTGCATCAATTTCCAGTTCCTGCAGTACCAGAGCATCCCTTTGCTCCAGCCCCTGTAACACCACATAGCTGATCGTGTTCAGAATACGTTTATGGTCTGCACTACTCAACGAGGTGCTCTGGTTGTGGTTGATCAAACGCACAAGCTCCTGTGCCAGCCTTTGGCACTGCTTCAACAAATCGTCCTTGCGCCGTTCACTGATTTCTCCTGCTTCCTGTGCCCTTTGCAGCCAGACATACAGCGAACCGCTTGGCCGCTGTTTTCCAACGGTATATGCCATTCTTATTCCTCCTCTAGCGTATGTAAGCGCCGTACGATGTGGAAGGCGAGCTGGCGGTTAATTTCCCCGTGATGAAGAAGATATTCTTCATATAGTATTTCACACAGCTCCTCATCCGATACATGCCAGTCCACATGGCTCCGTACATGGTAATACAGCCATATCGCCTGCTTGAATTGCACCATATACGTTTGAAGCGCCATCGTTGGAGATTTTAAAAACGGCGTAAGAATATCAAACAGGCGGTCTTCTTTTGTTTCCACCCATTCATACCGTCGCAATGCCAGCTGCTGTGTATGATACAATTCCTGCAGCTGCTCCTTTCGCAGCTCTAGTCCAATGCAGGCAAGCTCCTGCCTGAGCCAGCTTTCCCCTTCCTGTAATACCTTTAGCCTGTGCTGATAGCGCATGCTGCACACCTCCTTTATCCGTGTCCAATAGATATATCATGGACACCGTTTGCATACAAGACTGGAAAAATCAGTGAATTTGTGGTATGATATAGACAGAAATAAAGAGATGGCATACGATTTGTGTGCTTTTTTTTACTTATTATTTGAATGGTTCATCATATTTCAAAACGCATAGTTTCGGTCTGCATCTTCCTCCAAGCGATTTCCAGTGAAAATAAAAGCTGCCTCATTTGTTTACATAAAGCCTTACATTTTTGTGATAGTGTAATACGAGCGTATATGATATAATGTACATGCTGTTGGGAAGGTGCGAAACATTATGAAGCAAATACCGAATATACTGTCCGCAGTCAGGATTGCCCTGTCATTTCTACTGCTGGCTCTGACAAAGGATACAGCCTTGTTTCTGATTGTCTACCTCATCATAGGAATCAGCGATATTCTGGACGGATGGCTCGCAAGATCACTGCATGTGCAAAGTGAGCTGGGCGCCCATCTCGATTCTATTGGTGATCTGGCATTTTACTGTATTTCACTGTACATCGTTTTCTTTCAGATGCATTTGAAAATCATGAATCTGATTTCCATGCTGGTGCTGTGTGTCTTCGTACTGAAGCTTGCGGCGCTGCTGCTGACAAGATGGAAGCATCACCTGTGGGCGAGCATGCATACGATTGGCAATAAGCTGACCGGCCTGCTGTTGTTTCTTTTGGTACCACTATGTGTATTGACCAAAAGTCTTCCGTTGATTCCGGTTGCCCTGGTTATCGTCTGTTCCTACTTAGCTACCTTTGAGGAAATGCTGCTGATTCTGTCACGAAATACGTATGATATCAATACGAAGTCATTATTAAAAAAATAGGAAAGCCGGTATACGGAATTCGATCAAAGTATTGGGAAGAGGGATGCTTGCAGCCATGACGCTACCTTCTTGCTTTACCTAATCATCTGCCTGTATGAATGCAGGCTTTTTTTTCTGCAGATTTTATGCTTCAAAACAAAAGGGAGTCCCTGCCCTTATTGGCAGAGACTCCACTGTTTATACTTCCTCGCTGTGTTCTTCATCCTTCATAAGAAACAGCTTTACTTTATGAATCCGCTTGTACTTCACTTCCTTTACCTGAAATTTAATATTGTTCCAGATAACCTCACGTTCCTCTCCATCCTCGGGAATCTGTCCAATCAGATCCAGCAGAAATCCGGATATGGTCTCATGATTATCATTTTCAAGCTGCAGTCCAAGCTCCTCGTTGATATCATCGATCGGCATGCCGCCGTCCATCACATACGTATGCTCATCAAGCTTTTCAATCTGCGGTTCATCATCCTCATCGTACTCATCTTCGATATCTCCCATGATTTCCTCTACAAGGTCCTCCATGGTAACGATACCGCTGAAGCCTCCGTATTCATCAATCAAAATGGCAATATGCTGATGCTTGCTCTGCATCTCCCGAAACAGATCGTCAATATTCTTGCTTTCCAGAACAAAGAACGGCTTGCGCAGGATGCACGATATATCAACATGCTCGAAGCCATTTTTTCTAGCCTCGACTACAAAATCCTTGATGTTCAGAATTCCGATGATATTGTCGATGGAATCCCGGTAAACCGGAATACGGCTGTAGCGCATTTCCATCAGCTCATCCAGATATTCACTCTGCGGATCATCAATATCGATGCAGAATACATCCGGTCTTGGGGTCATAACCTCTTCTGCCAGAATATCATCGAATGCGAATACGCTGTCAATCATATCCGCTTCATCCTCATCGAAGACACCGCTCTCCTGTCCGCTTTCCACCATGGAACGAATTTCCTCACGGGAAAGGGATTCTTCGACATTTTCATCCTTCATGCCGAACAGACGGAGTACAAACCGTGTTGACCAGGATAAAATTTTGATGAAGGGCGATGCGATTTTTGAAATAATGAGAATCGGCTTTGCGCAGAACATGGAATAGGCTTCCGCATTCTGCAGAGCGATTCGCTTGGGAACAAGCTCTCCGAAAATCAGCGTCACGAAGGATAACAGGATGGTAACCACCACCATGGATATCGTTTCTCCATAAGGAATGGCCCACCCTTCCAAAACAGCACCAAGGCGTACGGATATACCGGTTGCGGCACTGGCAGAGTTGAAGAAGCCAGCAAGGGTGATCGCCACCTGAATGGTGGATAAAAAGCTGGTAGGCTCCTGAAGAAGCTTTTCCACAAGCATAGCCTTGCGGTTTCCCTCCTCCACCTTGCGGTGAATCCTGTTTTTGTTGACGGATACGATGGCCATTTCACTCGCTGCGAAATAGGCGTTGATCAATGTCAGAATGACAATCAGCAGCAGCTGCAGTGTAATGGAAGATTGCGCGGGGTCTGCGTCCATAAAATAATATCTCTCCTTTTCTGTTATGAATTTGATTGCTATTGTATCAGAGGTTGCGGCATATGTAAAGAGCCAGCCGCTGATGGAATTGTAAATTTTTTATAAATCGGGATTTCTGTATCTAGGGTGTATCCTACTCCTTTGGGGAAACGGCAGGAATCAAAAGCTCTCTGCAGTTTCCCTGTCCAGCTTATCAATGATCTGAACTGCTAGTTCAACAGCATGTGCATAGTCCTGATATGCCAGAATCCCATAGGAGGAATGCGCATAGCGAACCGGTACACCGATGACGATTGTGGGAATACCAAATCGTGCTGTATGTGTTATGCCGCCATTCGTCCCTCCTCCTTTTCGCACACTCTCCTGAACAGGAATGTCATTTGCGCGGGCAAGCTCTAACGCATAGCGCTGAAACCTCGGTGATGTAATCATGGAGCGGTCAAAGTGACGCAGCATCGGACCTTTTTTTAAGGCACTTTGAATCATATATTCCTCTTCAAAGCTATCATCTGCCGGACAACCCTCAAAGCAAATCACAACATCCGGCTTCACATTGTGCATAACACAGGTCATACCGCGCTCGCCGACCTCCTCCTGAGAGGACAGGGTTGCACTGACGGTGTTAGAGAGTGTGCGTCCATGCAGTCGGAAGAGCGTTTCTACAACTGCGGCACAGCCGATACGATTATCAAACGCCTTTCCCATAAACGTTTGATGCTCCTCATCATAGGTACAGGTAACGCTAGGCACAATCGGTGCACCGATCCCGATGCGGTAAGACTCTAGTACCTCCTGTGCACTTGTAGCACCGACATCAATCAATACATCGGCAAAATCCAGAGCCTTTCCCTGCTCGGAAGCATTCATAAAATGTACCGGCTTGCTGCAGACAATTCCCGGAATCAGCTTGCCGTCTCTGTTTTTAATCAGAACCTTATTGGCGATGATATTCTTCACATCCCAGCCGCCCAACGGCAGAAACCGCAGGAGCCCGTTGCTTTTCACCGCCTGAACGATGAACCCTACCTCATCGCTGTGTGCATCCAGCATGATGTTTACACCACCCTGTGTGTTTCCCTTCAAATCCATATACAGGTTGCGCATATGATCCTCTTTACACGTGCAGATATCACGTATCTCTTCCTGTGCATATGCAATCACAGCATCCTCAAAACCACTCGGTCCAAAGGCATCCGAAAATTTCTTAATTCTATCAATTTGTTTCATATCGTATTCTCATCCTCTTTTCTATTCCTTATTATAGCAGAGAATGCGAAAGAGTTCATCCGCAACTCCTACTCTTCTATCTCCAGACCAAATGATTTTGGATAAAAGGGCAGCTGCAGGGCCCTGCATACAGCCATTGCCCATTCCCGAAACCACCAGCCGTTCGCGGTTATAACATTTCCATCCTGCACATAGCCGTGAAGCTCAGGATGCTTTTCCTGCTCCCTCATATCAAGCAATCCCTTCAGCTGCTCAGCGCTGAGCTCCACCGAGGTACAGGCACCGCCCGCCATGAAGCATTCTCGGTCAACGGAAGCAACATAGCGCCGCTCTTTCATAATGCCGGCATTCACCAGAATAATGGGTGCACAGGAAATCGCCGCAATCAGCTTTCCTGCTTGATCAAAGGCGCGAATCAAGGATAACAGCTCCTCATCTGCCAATATCCAGTCACTGCTGTCATCTTTCGCTCCGATACCGGTTAAAATCAGTACATCATAATCATCTGCACAAATCGTTCCCCAAGTATACTCACCAAGAGCGAGGAAGCCCTCCTCCGCACGTACCGGTTTCAAGGTCTTGGCTATGTAGTCGATCTGACAATCTGCCAAAGCAAGGGACTCCAGCAAAACACTAAATTCAAAATTACAAAATCCGTCGTATAAACAAACTGCTGCCTTCATATACATTCCTCCTAAAAAAAACCTTCTGCACCTGTTCAAAAAGGATCCGAAGGTTCTTTGGTTTCACGTAAAAAGCTATGGTAAGAAAGCTTGGCAATGTCATGTGAAAAAGAGTCTGTAATCCATTGGTGAACAGGCGTACATCTGTATGTCTGATTCAAAAAAACCGTCTGGATTATTTGCTCACTTCACATCACCTCTTGTGTTCATTATACAGAAGGAAAAAGCAAATTGCAAGCGTTCACAGAAAAGCACCACACTGCGGCAATGAAACGGGAGCCATCGTATGCAACATGCAATGTAGCGCTTTATCCTTCATACAGTATTAACTGCATCTGCCATCCGCGGCAGTACCGTCTTTCCAGTAATCGATTCTCCATGCATTTAGCATATGCCCATCGTACGTCAAAACGAACGTCAACATTTCCCTGAAAATTAAAAAACCCCGATATCTACGGGGCAATGGCATCAACCTAAGGAAATTTGGTTGATGCTATTTTTTATTCCTATCAGAA
>ERZ781275.190-NODE-190-length-77472-cov-4.826911_pt1 | contig 77472 bp, 69 predicted proteins | sample MGYA00375853_ERZ781275 | MGnify/ENA primary metagenome ERZ781275 (study PRJEB29790, sample SAMN03653691) | human gut metagenome | host: Homo sapiens | place: USA: Dallas, Texas | collected 2012-07-23 | study: EMG produced TPA metagenomics assembly of the Gut...
GAATACAACAGTTCAGCATGTACAGAATCTGATGCAGTTCAGTAACCTCAGTGCAGATGAAGCCATGAAAATGCTGGGAGTGGAAAAAGAATTACAGTCTGTTATTTTGAACGAGCTGCATCAGGCTTGAATAATAAGTAATTAAATTCATAGGAGTAAAGAGCATAAGGCATATGTGGGTTATGAATGATAGAAGTTCCACAGCTTATTTCTTCATTCAATTCATGTGCTAGTGGTAATAAAAAGCAGATGATTCAAATAAAAAATCGTCTGCTTTTTCAGAGAACTCATATGTATGTTTTTTCAAACGACTTTAGGATATGCGATATAGAAAAAAGATAATATCACCATTGCATAATTATAATCTTGCAGATAGGAATTATACGAGCATGATTCTAGAAAAATACGATAGGTGAAAGAAATAAATGAGGTGTGAATTATCATTTACTGAAACACTATAAATATCAAGAGATATTACAGTGACCATTAAATGCCTAAAAACTGCCATTCATGCAATTATTATACCGAAAATCCGTTATATTGTAGTATAATATCGGTAGGAAGGGGGAAGGAAAAGGTACCTCAATTAAGAGAAATAGAAAAATTAAATTTTACATGACATCATACCGGACTTCTTATATAATAGTTGTGCAGGAAAAGAGTGATGTTATGAATGAAATTATGGAATATGTGTATTGTTTTATGTATATTTATGGTATTACCTATTCAATTAAACGCGTGAACAGTAATGTGCGATGGAATGCACGAACTATTTTTCTGATGATTGTGTATAGCTTTATAAACATGATTTTGACGAATAGTATTGATGTTTCAAACATATTATTTATGCTATCAAATATGTTTTCTATTATACCGGATTATCTATATGTATGTGCATTATGTAAAAAATTTAAGCTTCTCAATTTATTTTACTTGATGTTTTATACAATTTCCTTTATTACATTTATTGATATATTCATGAATGTTCATATTCATTTATTTAACGGAGCCTTTGATGCAACATTCGTACCGGGAATGCTTCGTTTTGTATCTATTGTATTTGCTAATGGCTGTGCAATGCTTGTATTTCAAATACCGGTTTACTTATATCGGAAGTTTTTTGTGGTTCTTACAAAAAAGCAGCTGATGCCTTTTGTTTTTCTACAGATTTTTTCTATGATTGTGCTTATCATGTATATGAAAGAGCTGGAGGTTTACCCAAAGGATATCACGATATTCCTTGTATTTCTGATGCTTGTGGTTCAGACATTTACTGTAGACTTTATCTTTGTTCGTTTCTGGCAGCTTGCTCAGGAGAAGAATGAAATTGAACTGACGGAGCTTTCTAGAAATATACAGAATCAGTATATGCATGATTTACAAGAGGAACAGGAGAAAAACAGAGAGCTTCGGCACGATATGAGAAATCATATTGAGATACTGGAAAGTATTCATCATGACCGTGATTTTCTGAATTATCTGGATCGTGTAAGAAAAGATGTAGATGAGCTGGGACAACGTATTAAGACAGGTAATATGTTTCTGGATGCGTGCTTAAATACGAAAATAAATTCAAATAGTGATATTCAATTTGAAGTAAGCGCGTTTGTGAATGATGAAATAGGTATTGAGGACAAGGATATGTGTGCTCTTGTATTCAATATGCTGGATAATGCCATTGATGCCGCTAGAGGTAGTGAACATAAAAAAGTGGACATAAAGTTAATGATACATAACGATTCTCTGATTATTGAGGTTATCAATTCTACTGCACAAGCACCAGATTTTCATTCCAGAAAAGGAACTGGACATGGGTATGGAATGAAAATTATTGAGCGTATTGCTGCTCAATATGAAGGTATGGTGAAATATGATTATGATGAAGAAAGCCATACGGTAAGTGTACACTGTCTGATGCCTCTTCCAAAATAAGAAAGGGTGGTAAACTTATGAAATTTAATATCAAGAAAAAACTAATCAATTATGCAGTACGTAATGAAAATAATGCTTCTATCGTAGGGCATTACACGCCAAAGCCTTTTTCCTATAAAAAGGAATCTGTGAAATCACAGAAGCATGGAAACAATAAGTAGAAGGCTGAGCATATTTCTTGCTAAACGAGGTTTGATTGAAGAGGATGAGGTTGATATTATCCGCTTTGCAGTTGAGCTTCTTCTAACACAGGGAATACAGATTGTCAGTATGCTCGTGCTGGGATACTTCCTGCAGTTCTTCTGGGAAACGGTGCTGTATTTGTGTATGCTGCTGTTCCTGAAACGCTATACTGGCGGCTATCATGCAAAAACATATGGACGTTGTTATTTGATAACAATGATTATCTATCTGCTGGTTTTACTCTGTGTGGAGTATCTGAATATATACAGTCTGCTGGTCTTTCTTCCTGCCGGACTTGGTATTTTCATTTATTTCGGTCCTTGTCTTAGCTATAAGACGATGCTGGAACGTAGGAAGCAGCAATTACATCTGAAGCTTTCTTTGGCTCTATGTCTTGTTTTGCTTCTGCTGTTTTTGGGAATCCATGAATTTCGCTATACGATAGAAATTGCGGCTATTCTGTTTTTTACCGCGGTGATGATGCTGCCGGTATTCTGGAAAAATACAAAAACAATCTGATGAAAAAGGTCTGATGTGTCATAATGGCAATCAGATCTTTTTATAATGGCTTTAACGGCTTCACGACAACCACGATATTTAATTATGAAGAAAGCTTAGCACAAAACGTTGAATTCCATAAAAGTAAAATGTTTAATGATAAATTTAAAAGATGGAACGGTGGTATGCCATATACAGTTTTCTATCTCATGGATTGTTGTATTGGTACTATATTTTGTATAATATCCGTTGTATAATACAAAGGAAACACGTAATATGTATAAAAGTAAGGGGAATGAAAGGGGAAACAGAATAGAGGGAGATTATAATGAATTACACGATAAAGGAATTGATTGAAAAAGAGGATAGGAAAAATCCATATACGGATGAGCAGATTGCTGAGCTTTGCAATATGAGTCGTGAGGAAGTGACACTTCTGCGTCAGGAACAGGGGATTTTTGATTCCCGGGAGAGAAGAAGACAGATATTACTTCCCGAGGTGAAAGCAATATTGCGAGGCAATGAAAAAATATCAGATCGAAAGCTGACGGCTATACTGAATGAACGAGGATATCAAATATCCCGTTTTATAACAAGATCAGTTCGCGATGAGCTGCAGCCAAAAGAGAATAAAGAGGAGCGGATTCACATGGATCCAGATCGTGATTTTGAACAGCTGATTGGATATGATGGAAGTATGAAGCGTCAGATATCGCAGGCACAGGCTGCTGTTCTTTATCCACCAAGAGGTCTTCATACGCTGATCCATGGTCCAAGCGGTGTTGGAAAAAGCCAGTTGGCAGAAGCCATGTATCACTTCGCTATCCATGTGGGTACCATACAGAAAGAAAGTCCGCTGGTGATATTTAACTGTGCGGATTATGCAGATAATTCAGAGCTTTTACTATCACAGCTATTCGGCTATGTGAAGGGGGCCTTTACAGGGGCAGATCGTGAGAAATCAGGGCTTGTGGAAAAAGCCGATGGAGGTATCCTGTTTCTGGATGAGGTACATCGTCTGCCAAGCGAAGGTCAGGAGATGCTGTTTTATTTAATTGATAAGGGCATGTATCGAAAACTGGGAGAAACAGGTAGTACAAGAACAGCAAAACTTCTTATCATTGCTGCCACTACGGAGGATTTGGATTCCTATCTTCTAACAACCTTTCGTCGAAGAATTCCTATGCTGATTGATCTTCCATCATTGAGCGAGCGCCCGCTTTTAGAACGACTTATGATTATTAAAACCTTCCTGTTTCAAGAAGCTCTGCGTATACAGCAAAATATTATTTTGGAAAAGGATGCACTGATGCTTTTGCTGAATTATCCCTGTCCAGGGAATATTGGGCAGCTACGAAGTGATATACAGGTGGCCTGCGCCCGAAGCTTCTTGAAGCATATTACATATGGTGATAAGCGACTGATTATAGCACTGGATGATTTGCCTCCGCATGTTGGAAATCTCTCTCTTAACACAGCATCACGAGATTCTCGCAAGCTCTGTGAAAGTGACCTGTTTGTATCCTGCACACGACATAAGGAACAGGTTTCGCATATAGGGCCGAACATCTATCAGTTTATAGAAGAGAAATATGATCTTCTTTTAAAAGAGGGATGTACAGAAAATGAAGTGTACCAGATTCTCGGTAAAGAGCTTGATACAGAAATGGATAACCTGTTTAATAAAATTAAATATCAGCAGGTTGATCGAAAAAATCTAGAAGAGGTGGTAGGAAACCGTATTATCCAATCTGTACAGAAATCGGTTGATATTGCCAGAATGAGCATGCAGGACATCAGTCCCAATATTCTTTCTCCGCTTTGTCTGCATGTGAGCGCCAGCTGTGAACGTATGAAATGCGGGAAACGCATCATAAATCCACAGCTTGAAAAAATAAAAAAAGAGTATCCTCTGGAATTTGCGACAGCACGTAAAATGTGTATGCAGTATCATGAAGATTTTATGATTGATATGCCAGAGGATGAGATAGCATTTATCGCGATGTATCTTAGAACCTTTACCAAAAAGAAGAAAGAGGAAAGCTGCAGGAAAATCGGTATTATTGTTTTGACGCATGGCAATGTCGGCATCGAAATGGTGGAGGTTGCCAATCAACTGCTAAATGTAAATTTTGCAGTTGGACTTCGCTGTGCCTTGGATGAACCAAGTAGTCATGCCCTGCAGCGAACGCAGCATGCAGTAGAGCAGCTTGATGAAGGAAGAGGGTGTCTGATCCTCACCGATATGGGTTCACTGGTAACATTCGGACAGATTATTACGCAGCGTACAGGAATAGACACCCGCACGATCTCCCGTGTAGATACTGTAATGGTTATAGAGGCGATTCGCAGAGCAATTTTGGAAGAAACAACGCTTGATGAATTGGAACAGGCATTGAATATGGAAAAAGAAATAAATTTCCACGGCAATCTGGAGCTGGAGGAAAAGGAAACAGTGATTGTTTCTATTTGTCTGACCGGCAAGGGCAGTGCAGTTCTCATTCAGTCAAAAATTCAAAAACTGCTGCAGGAGCATGACTTGACAATTCGTATACTGACACTAGGAGTCATGAGTGAAAATGGAATCGAATTTGAATTGGATCACCTTGCACGCAGTTATCATATTCTTGCGATACTGGGAAACTTTCAGATTGACTATCATCGAATTCCATTTTTCTCAACAAGTGATATTATCAATGGGATTGCACAGCAGGATCTGCTGGATATCATAAAAGATTATCAGCAGTCTAAGAAAGCTGTTAGTTGCCTGCAGGAGCTTCTTGATGAAGATATTATCCTCTGCCATGTACAGGATGCTTTATGTAAAAATGATATTCTGGAGAAGCTGGTAGAGCTTCTGGTAAAAAAGGAATATGTGTCACAGGAGTATTTGCTGGATGTATATAAACGAGAGGCTATGGGAGCAACCATTATGGGAAAGGCGGCTATACCACACGGCTTTACAGAACATGTCACAAAACCTGCCATTGCTATTTTGACCTTGCAGGATGCAATTTTATGGGAGGATAACTTTGAAACAAATATAATTTTAATGCCAGCATTAAAAGAAGAGAGTATTGCATATACCCATGAATTATTCTCTATATGCAGTGATTCCATGCTGATACAGTCACTTTCAGCATGTAATAAGCCACAGGAAATCATAAGGTTACTAACCACTCGCACAAAACCGTCCAAATAGTTGGCACGGTTTTTGCTATTTTATGGGTGAAGGATAAAAGCGATGGGAGGTGAAGCTGTTGGATCAGGAAATACAAATCGTCAGGGAATGCATTTTGCCGCATTATGAGGCATTCCGAAAGGAAGATATCATATTGGAGCTTAGTAAAAGGATGAGAAAGCGAAATCTTGTAGAAGCAGATTTTCAGGAAGCAGTAATGAAACGGGAACAGAAATATCCTACCGGTCTGCTGATAGGGAAACACAATATCGCTATACCACATACAGAACCGCAGTATGTTAAAGCTCCGTGTATCGGAATTGCCACTTTGAAGAACAGAGTTTCATTTCACCGCATGGATGCATGTGATGAGCTGGTGGATGTGGATGTCGTACTGCTGCTTGCTTTAAGTCAGGCGCATACACATATGGAAATGCTGAGCAAAATCATCCTCATGTGTCAGGATGAAGTATTCATCGAGGAATTGATGCAGGCAGAGCAGGAAACAGATATTGAAAAAATCGTTAGAAAACGATTGGAAGGAGAAGAACAGCATGAACAGTAAACCATTGGTACTGGTTGTATGCGGTGCAGGAACATTAACTTCTGTCATCGCCAGTCAGGGAGTCGAACAGGGATTGAGGAAAAGAGGTATTACAGATGTGGAAATCAAGGTAGGAAGACTGGATGATATCGGACGTTATGCTGATCGTATTACCGTACTTGTCGCCTCTATGAATATCCGGCAGAAATATGATTTTCCGGTTATCAATGCTATATCGTTTCTGACCGGGGATGAGGATGGACAGGAACGTGTTGTGGAAAAAGTGGCAGATATTCTGAAAGAGAATTAAATAAAGAAAGTGAGGAAAAATTATGGAAATGCTACAGGATTTTTTTGACTGGTTCTTCGCCTTAGGCAGCAGTGTGTTTGTGCCATTCATCATGTTTACACTATGTATGGTGTTTAAGGGCGGCTTAAGTAAAAGTCTGCGCAGTGCCTTGTATATGGGGGTCGGACTTGTCGGACTGGGGTTGATTGTTGATTATTCAGTCGCAGCAATGACACCTGTTACGGAGGCACTTGTAAATAATCTGGGGCTGAGTTTGAATGTAATTGATATCGGCTATGGAAATGTCAGTGCGGCATGGGCGTGGCCGGGTGTTGTTTGGGTGATTTTGGGTATTATTGCAGTCAATTTTATCATGGTCGTTTTAAAATGGACGAAGACACTGTGGGTAGATATGTGGAATATCTGGCATGGTGAGTTCGTTGCCGGCATGATGTGGGCATTTACAGGTAATATTTATATCGGCATTGCCAGTGGCTTGATTTTGCTTGTCATCAATATGAAGCTTGCGGATTATCACGCTAAGAAAATACAGGAGTTTAACGGTTTGGAAGGTATTTCTGTAGTTGCGACCTCCGGTACCTTTACAGCATCCTGGGCACAGGGATGTATGTGGGTAATCAACAAGATACCTGGACTTCGCGATATTAAGGCATCTTCAGAACAAATTAAAGAAAAATTCGGAATTTTTGGGGAAATGTCTGTCATTGGTGCATTGATGGGTACCATTATGGGAATCGTTGCAGGATTTGATTTTATCAATACGGCGCAGTTAGCTATCAAGCTTGCGGCAGTGCTGGTAATTTTGCCAAGAATGTTGTCCATTATTGCAGAAGGCATCATTCCTATTTCAAATGCATTGTCTAAATTCATGCGTGAGAAATTTCCGGGCAGAGAATTGTATATCGCTGTAGACCCTGCTATCCTGCTGGGGGATCCTTCTGTAATGTCAACAGTGATTCTGATGTATCCGATTTCTGTAATGATTGCAGCGGTTATTCCGGGCTGTAACTTCCTGCCGGTCGCATCACTTGCTGCTCTTCCTTACTGGATTGGCGGTATGGTGCCTTATACGAAAGGAAATATCATTCATACGGTAATTTGTGCAACATTGTGGATCATACCAGCTACCTTGATTGCTTCATCTCTTGCGGGAATATGTACGGATCTTTGCAGCATGACAGGATTATTCACTGATCAGATCGCGAACGGCGCAATGTTTACCAATTGGGATGAAGGAGGAAATATCCTTCTATGGTTATTTGTTAAAGCAGGTCAGTTGTTTGGATTTGGCGGATAAGGTATAAAATTCTTGAAGTATTTAGCAACATAACAATAAAGCTATGCCTGCATACACTAGGAGAAGGAGATATTATGAAACAGGCGTTATTAAAACAGCAGGGTGTGCTCGCCATTTCGGATATAGAGGAAGATCTCTCCCTGCGTGCAAATGAGGTGCTTATTGAAGTAAAGGCTGTTACCATCTGCGGATCAGACCTCAGCTACTTTCAGGCTGAGAAGCTGCCGCATCATTTACAGTATCCACTGATTCTGGGGCATGAGATGGCTGGAATCGTAAAAGAAACCGGTACTGCTGTAGCCTCTATTCAAAAGGGAGATGGTGTAGCAGTGGAGCCTCAGAGCTATTGCGGGCATTGCCATGCCTGCATCAGAGGGGATTATAACTTCTGTGAATCACTGAAATTCATGGCTAGTAAGGGAATCAGCGGAGCATTAAAGCAATATGTGAAATGGCCACAAGGCTCCGTTTACAAATTGGAGAATTCCATGTCATTTGAAGAAGGTGCACTGCTGGAACCATTATCTGTTGCATACAGTGCAATAGATAAATTGGACTTTCACAAGGACAGCAGGCTTGTGATTTTAGGAGCTGGATCCATTGGTCTGCTTATGGGAGTACTGATGCAGGTGTTGTATCCTGAGGTGAACGTTCATCTTGTGGATATTTATGAGAGCAAGCGGGATATGGGAGAGCGCCTTCATATGAAAAAGGAACAGTTTCTGATAGGAGATACGTATGATTTGCAGCTTATGAAGCCATTTACCCATATTATCGATACAACAGGAAACAGTAAGGTAGTGAAACGGTTTCTACAGCACAGTATATTGGGAGCCGTACTTCTGGAAATCGGTGTTAGTGATCATCCATTGGATATTAGCTTTAAGGAAATTGTATATCAGGGGCTTCGCATCATAGGCTCTTACCGCTATACAAACACCTATCCCAAGCTTTTGAAGCTATTTCGGGAACAGCGCCTGCATGTGTGCGACATCATAACAGGCAGCTATCCGATTGAAGCAGCACAGACAGCATTTGAACAGGCATTGGATGGCCGCCATCACAGCAAAATTGCGATTTATTTATAACGATGAAACCTGTAGGCTTAGCATAGGCGGCATGCCACAGGTTTTTCATAAACCAGTAAGGAATGTCAAACATGAGATTGAAGGATATACAGCAGCATATGACAGGATATGAAAAATAGTAATGAAACTGTACGGTGTATCACAGGAGAAACCAATCGCCGTAATGAAAGCAGGTATGCATGCATAGGAGGATATGATCATGAAATTGAATACAGGAATGAATCTATCTGCAGATTTAGATAAACTAGAATTTATATATGGTGAAGACACAACAGGTCCACTTACAGAGAAGCGTAGGCTGGATGAAATCCGTGTAAGCTTGCGTGATCCGAATGCAGATGGCCCTTCCATTGTATATGCAGTTGCGATGGATGTGGCAAAAAAGAAGCATGTACAGGATTTGATTAATCGAAATTTACTGTATGGTGCAATGATTTTTGAGAAGGGAATAATTGGAGAGGAGCCTATTCGCTCACAGGGGCATATCCATGCAGTTTCGGTGTCATGTAATGCCTCTACCTGCGAGGTATATGAAATCTGGGCAGGAGAGGCCTATATCTATATGCAGGAGTATGCTGAGGATGATCCGGGGCGTTGCTTTGCAGTTCATGCAAAAACCGGAGACGTCGTGATTGTACCGCCTGGTTGGGCACATTGTACTATCAATGCAGATCCTTCCAGAGCCATGCTGTTTGGTGCATGGTGTGTCCGTGATTATGGATTCGATTATGTGCAGGTTCGTGCACATAAGGGAGTAGCATTCTTTCCAAAAGTAAAGGATGGTATTATCACCTTTGTGCAGAATCCAAAATATCATCCTGCACATTTGGAGATTCTGAAAGCAAGTGCATATCCGGAATTTCACCTGCAGCAGGGTATACCAATCTATACGCAATATGAAAATAATCCGGATCTCTTCCGCTTTGTAACGCATCCACAGGAGGCCGAAGAGCAATGGAAGGAGTATCGTCCATGAAACAGGGGAAGCTGGTTGTCCATTTCGGTGCTGGTGCATTAGGAAGAGGTCTGGTCGTACCTATGTTGTATGAAAGCGGCTGCCGCATCGTGCTTGCGGATACCAATGTGCAGCTGATTGACGGGATGAGAGCTACAAAAGCCTACACACTGGATGTTTCAGATGATGAACAACAGAGACTGCATACAATCAAAATAGACGATATCGTGTCGCCTGTGACAGATGAAAAGGTGCTTCTTGCATATTTACATATCTGCGATATAGTAACCACATCTGTCCGCAGAGAAAATCTGATTCATGTCGCTAAAGTTCTATCCAAGGCATGGGGAACGGAAAGGAATACACAGCGTATGGTTCTGTGCTGTGAAAATGTGGAGGGCGTCGGCGCTTACTTTCATTCTTTGCTTACAGATTGTGCAACAAATAAATGCCAGAGGGAAAACCTTTCTGCAATTCGTGTACCGGATACGATTGTAGACCGCATTTGTGCAACAGGAGCATCTATCATGGAAATAACAAGTGAATCCTTTCATGAGTGCAGTGTTGATGCTGCAGTAATAGAAGATACAGGAATTGCCTGTATACCGTCGATATCAAATATTCGCTCCCACTTCTATCGAAAGCGTTATTTGCTAAATACCTATGCAGATGCAATGGCGTTTCTTGCCCTAGATAAAAATCATACCTATTTATATGAAGCAGCGATGGATGAAGAAATTCAGAATAGTCTACACCCGTATATTTGTCTCTTGATGCAGCTTTTGGAGAGTAAATATGGAATAGGCTTCAAAGAAAGTAAGCAATGGTTTCAGCTTTATCGAAAACGACTTTCCAATCCGCAAATTCCAAGAGAGCTGCATACGGTTGCACGCAGTCTATGGAATAAAATGACACTTAGTGAACGCTTTATCTGTCCGCTTGTAGAATTGATTGCTTTAGATATTGATATTCGTGATGGACTTTCGGTTATTCGGGAAATTGTAAATACTGAGGCTGAAAAAGAAGGGCTTACAGACGATAGGGTACATCAGAAGCTGCAGGATTTATGGTGCGGCACAGCATATGGCAGGAAGCTGTTTGAGATGTTCCTTGCTTTGGAATAGTCCTTGCAACACTGTGATATCCTGATAGTGAATAAATCCTTTTGTTACATAGTTCGTTAATGCTGGAATATTGCTATCTATTCTGCTTTTATTATTCAGGATAAAGAAAGACGCAAGTTGAGGCTTGCGTCTTATGTTGTAAATCTGCATGCTTTCTTCTTAAGAAAACGGCATTTATTTTTTGTTTTTACTTAATGTTTAAATCTATCAACATCCCATTATGGGTATTATCTGGATTGAAAGTGAATGCATCCTTTTCATGATCCACATTAGAAATTGTTCTTATCTGATTTTATCATCCACTTGTACTAAAAATTCACTGTCATACGAAATGAAAAAGGAATTCAAAACATCATCGCCCTTTATGCTCTGCATGCAGGAAGTGTTTCTGTATGATGATAATTAAAACGAAAACTGCAACATAAACCAAATAGAAAACTGTGCATAACTTGCAGGAATAGTTTGCTTTTTTTGTGGGATAGAAGGTAAATGATCACTTCCTGCGTGCTTTATAGATGAATGCCGTATTGCTCCGTAATGAACTCAAGATCATTATACAGCTCCTGTCGTGAATATCCGCCTTCCTGAAGCTCTGGTTCACGCAAAGAATTTAATTGATCAAACGCTGAAAGTGCAACCTTTAGATATTCCATGCTGCCGGTCGCAAAATTTTCACGTAAATACTGTATAGCTTCTGAATATTTTTTTTCCTTTAACAGCTTCTGTATCTCTTTGTGGTATTTTTTTACGTCCTCATCACTGAGCTCATCCTCCACCCTGATTTCACTTTTCTCACGATGTAAAAGCACCTTGCCCAGCATGTCGGTCATACCTTCAATCTGGCGCATGATCCAGTCGTTTTCAAATACACTCATATCTTATTTCCTGTCTGCCGCAAACACGATTCCGGCATCCTTTCTGGCTGTCTCATACACTTCCATAACAGTTCTTGAATAAGCGAGCAGCCGTGTGCAGCGCTCATAATCATCCAGCTTAAAGATGTCACGGAAATCCTGTAATTCATAATACAAAGCTACATCATTCTGCACAATGGAAGGATGCTCGATGTTTTCTCTGCCGATCTGTATGGTAAACTCTGCGCATCTGCTTGTCTCCGAACGCATGGTGATAAATCCCTTTTCTCCCTGAATCTGTGCAATGCATTCACTTCGTGTGTCCTTACAGCCGACACATACCGCCTGAAAGCCGTCATATTGCAGTAATACGACACCACTTGTGTCAATGCCGTTGTCATGTAGATTGGCATAGTAATGCACCTTTTTCGGCTTTCCAAACATGCCGATAACATAATGCAGATTATAAATATTGATGTCAGCCAATGCACCACCGGAGAATTCCGGATTGAATACATTCGGTGTTTCTCCCTGTAGAAATTTGTCATAGCGACTGGAGTATTGAGAGAAGTTACACTGAACCATACGAATGGTGCCAAGCCTTGGAAGCTCTTCCTTCATACGGAGATAATTTGGCATATGTGCAGTTACGATTGCTTCAAATAGATACAGATGGCGCGCCTGTGCTTCTTTTACCAGACAATCGAATTCCTTCACAGTGGATGTAAACGGCTTTTCACAGATGACGTTCTTTCCTGCCTTTAATGCTTTTAATGCATGCTCAAAATGCAGACTATTCGGTGATGCGACATAAACGAAATTGATGTCCTCATCCTTCAGCATCTCATCCATCTTTGTATAGATTTTATCGATTCCATATTTGTCTGCCAATGTACGGGCAGAGGATTCCTTACGGGAATACATGGCAACACAGCTGATGCCGGCGCTTTCCTGTACGGCTGTTAAAAACCAGTCTACGATAAAGCCTGTTCCTATGGTTGCTACTTTCATGATGATCCCTCCATTCTTATCTTAAATATAGCACATATGCTTGTTTGTGAACAGAGAAAGAGAATGCCTTTTACAATATTCAATTCTTAAAAAACTGTTGGTTTTTCATGAATTGTTATCTGGGGTTTTTCCTGTATAATGAACATGTAAAGGGTGATATCATGAAAAAGAAATACCTTCTTTTATTATTTGTCCTACCGCTTCTATTACCGCTATCCGTACAGGCGAGAGCAGGAGGGGGTGGTTCCGGCGGCAGTGGTGGCAGCTCCGGGGGCAGCACATCATCGGGAAGTACAAATTCCAATCATTATCATGGTCGCGGATACAATGATCCGATTGGCAGTATGTTCTCTACAATCGCTATGGGAGGTCTGCTTGTATTGATACCTGCCATGCCAATGCTTGCCTATCGAAGAAGAGTGAAAAAGAAAGCAAAGCAAAGTGCTGCGCTGCTGCAAAGGATAGATGATATGGATTCCATTTGGAATGAAAAACAAATCAAACGGCGCGTTGAGGATATTTACTATCATGTACAGGAGGCATGGACGAATGCAAAAGTTGAAGACCTGAAGCCTTATCTTACAGAGCATTTGTATGAGCAATGGAAGATGCGCCTTACCTGGATGGAGCTGCGTAATGAGCACAATGTTTTGGATCACATCAAGCTGCTGCGAAGTGCGGTAGTCGGCGTTCAGGATTATAGCGATGACAGTCAGGATTCCTGCTGGCTGTACATCGAAGGAAGCATGGTTGATTATACCGTGAATTCACAGACGCACACAGTGACGGAAGGTTCACGCAAAAAATCTACCTTTGTGGAATACTGGAAGCTGCAAAGAATTGGGAATTCCTTTTATCTGGACGATGTCAGACAGAAGGAGGATGTGAACCCGGAGGATTTTACAGACTGGAGGGAATAGAGATGAAAACAAAGGATATCGTATGTGCAGTTATATGCATGGATCAGCGTCTGCTCATTGCGAAACGAAGCAGCAGTGTACATGAAAACATCTGGGAGTTTCCAGGCGGTAAGGTAGAGCCGGGGGAAACAAGGGAACAGGCAGTAGTTCGGGAAATACAGGAAGAGCTGGAGCTGTGTGTGGATATCGACAGGTATCTTACAACGATCCGTGATAACAGAGAGGATTGCACCTTGCTCGTACACGCCTATCTTTGCAAATATATATGTGGTGATATTCGCCTGCATGCGCATCATGAATATGCATTGGTAACTCCGCGTGAGCTTTACAGCTATCAATTTGAAGCAGCGGATCATCCCATTCTGGATATGCTTCAGGGCTACAGCTTATGATGTGGGCATTTTTCATTGTACTGCTGACGCTGATAACGATTATAGCACTACCGCTTGTTTCGATGACTGCGTTTATGCTTGTATGGGCAACCGCACATAGATATATGTCACCGGTTTTTATTCTTACGGTGATTATGGTATTTATCTACCTCTGGAGTATGCTGATTACGAAGCATCGGTATCAGCGATGGCTGAAAAAAAAGATGCAGCTTTTGCTGATTCTTCCGATTGCTTTGGGAGGCTGTATACTGGGGGGAACCTTTGCGTATGATGCATGGCAGAGCCGGTTTGAGGTGATGCGCAGTGAGGTTGATTTGTTTGAATATGAACCGTTTCATAGCGATAAGCTGGCAATTCTCGATAAAAAAAGCTCTTATTCCATGCAAGAACCACTTTTAAGGCTTGACGGCGCAACAGCATTATACCCAGTATATGCTTCCTTCGTGCAGGCAGTGTATCCTGAGGAAGGCTATGCTGATTATAGTGCAGATACTGTGCGATGTACAACAACACCGTTTGCATATGAAAGTCTAATGAACGGCGATACTGATCTCATTTTTGCGGCAGCTCCCAGCGATAAGCAAAAGGAAATGTTTGAAAAAGAGGAGAAGGAGCTTGTCATGGTTCCCCTCGGTATGGAGGCCTTCGTATTCTTTGTGAATTCTGAGAATCCGGTGGAATCATTAACGACAAAGCAGATTCAGGATATTTACAGCGGTAACATCACAAATTGGAAGGATGTCGGTGGTAGTAATAGACGAATTCGAGCCTTCCAGCGTCCGGAGGGAAGCGGTTCGCAATCTGCTTTGCTGCGCTTTATGAAGGGAAAGAAACTGATGTCGCCACCGCAAAAGGATGTGGCAAGCGGTATGGGCGATATCGTGACGGAAACTGCAGAATATGAAAATAGAGAAAATGCAATCGGTTATTCCTTTCGCTATTACACGCAGGGGATGGTAAAAAACAAAGGAATCCGCCTGCTCAAGGTGGATGGCATTGAACCGAGTGTTGAAAATATACGCATGGATACATATCCAATCAGCAGTCCGTTTTATGCAATTTATGTGAAAGGAAATACGAATAAGAATCTGCAGCCATTTCTAAACTGGATACAATCGAAGGAAGGGAAAGAGCTGATTGAGAAAACAGGATATGTGGCAGGCTCATAGCATGTATAGTAAAGAGAATCGGAAAGTGGCTCCGGTTTTCTTTGTATTTGTAAATACTCGCCGATATTCTATTATGGTTGATGATTGGTATGCTTTGTAAATTCCATAATTTGTTATAATTACGCAGCGCTTTATAGTATAATGGAAATAGAAAAGAGGGTGAGAGATTATGCTAAAAACAGATGAAACAAAAGTCCTGCGCGATCCGATTCACGGTTATATCCATGTGGATTTGCAGGTTGTATGGGATTGCATCAATGCAAAGGAGATGCAGCGCCTGAGGCGGATCCATCAGCTGGGTGGAGATTTTCAGGTATATCATACAGCGGAGCATTCACGGTTCTCCCACTCTCTGGGTGTTTATGAAATCGTACGGCGCATGGTTTATGAAATTGATCAGCTGCGAGAAGCATTAAGTGATTATGAAAAAGCGGTAGCAATGCTTGCAGGGTTGCTTCATGATATCGGTCATGGACCGTTTTCCCATGCCTTTGAAGGCATAAGTATGTATAAGCATGAAGAATACACTGTGAAAATCATAACAGAGAACAGTGAGATACACCAAATTCTGGCTGCCTGTGACGCACGGCTGCCGGAGGATGTCGCAAGCATTATTCAATATCGCCATCCGAAGGAATGTATGAATCAGCTGGTAAGCGGTCAACTGGATGCGGATCGTATGGATTATCTTCTGCGGGATGCCTATTTTACAGGGACCAGCTATGGAAAATTTGATCTGGAACGAATTTTAAGAACAATACGTGTAAAGAATGGAAGGATTGTTGTGAAGGCCAGTGGAATACACAGCGTGGAGGATTATATCATGGCCCGCTATCATATGTATTGGCAGGTATATCTTCATCCGGTAGCCCGCAGCTATGAGACCTTGCTTTCTATACTGTTTCGCAGGATGAAAGAGGTGTTTGTACTGCATCCTGAATATCTGAGCGATGTAAAAATGTTTCATCCATTCCTTTGTGGTGCGGATGCAGGGATTGATGCTTTGTATCGTCTGGATGAATCCGCAGCCCTGTATGGATTCTCCGAGCTGGTGTCCTGCAGGGATGAAATTCTGCGTGATATAGCCTATCGGCTTTTGAATCGAAAGCTGTTTGAATATGTGACCCTGAAATATCCGGAGGATTTAAAACGCATTCAGCTTCATGTACAGGCATTGGGATACGATCCGGATTACTATGTGTATCAGGATGTTGTCTCTCAAAAGCCGTACTCTCCTTATAAGAGCAATGAAAGCGGACATAATATCTGGGTTCTCGAGGAAAGCGGCAAGGTTAAGGAGCTGTCAAAGGCCAGCGATATTGTTCGTGCATTGACAAGAGCTGATTTGAAAGAGGAATCTAAGATTTACTTCCCTGAAGAAAAACTGCATATAAAATAACCGTCATAAGACTACTCCTATCCAATGGGAAGCCGTTATATTGATAACGATTTTCATTTTGAAGGGAGAGCCGTCCTATGACGGTTTTTATGACAGGCTGGCTTATCACGACGTTTTATCCCAGCAATCCGATATGAAAAGAGGGAACTGCACGAATAGGAAGTACAGCACTGATAAAGATTATTTTCGCGGATATACCGTTCTAGGACGATAGCCATTCCTTTTTAATTGCTTATTCCAGGAATGATGCGCCATTTTCATATAAAGACTGCGTGGAAACGCCGGTTGAACATAACTATTTTCGATTGCAGTATCCGTCAAAATTGCTTCTCTCATGCACCGCAGGGCTTTATCAACAGGTGCCTTTGGACCATGCTCCCACGCCATAGCTTGTATTTCATTCAGCATGGGGCCTGCACCGATACCGATTCCCCCCATGAAACACATACCGGTTTTTTTGCACCAGTTTTCCACAATCTGAAGGGCACAACGGTTTTGCTTTCCCTCGAAAAAGCCGCAATTCACGATGGCATACAGCTTTCCCTTTACAGGAACGCTCTTTTGCTCTTTTTCCCACTGCACAAGAAAGCTGAGAAGATGGGAAGGCAGTGCATCAAAATAAAGAGGAAAAGTAAGCACAACGGTATCATAGGATTGCAGCTGCTGAAGGAGCTGAGGATTTTTATGGATATTTATACTCTGAAAAACAGTGATATCCTCCATGCCCGAAAAAAGACGCTTTGCCAGCATTTCACTGCAGCTGTTCGATGATTTTGGTGAGCCGCATACGATTGCACAGTTCATCTACTTGTCACTCCTTCCATTGTTTGTAAGAGGGCAAGGGCCTTTTCGCTGTCTTTGCAGAGATGGCATTGTACATTTCTGCAGTCCATATTGACTCCATTTGCCTGAACAAGTGCTTGAAGAGCGTTTTGTTCCTGCACATCCTCACTGCCATATGCAATAACAATTAGCTGCAGGTGAGTAGAGGAGGTCAACACATGGTGCATTTCATGATTACGGATCGTAAAATACGGCTGCACATAGGAAAGGGAGCGATCGATTGCACATTTCACAAATGGACTATAGGAGCCATATACATTCCTTGTAAGGATATAAAGCATATCACTTTGTTTCATTGAAGCTGTAAAGGAAGAAATATCGTCTTGAAAAATGCAGGCTTCCGGGGTTTTTACCCAGCAGGAAAAGCATCCTGCGCAAGGTGCTGTTTGTTTGAGCTTATGAATGTCAAATACAAAGACATGTTCAGAAAAATGCAGAGGTGATAAGGGAATATCGGATAGTATGGTCTTCATGATTCATCCTTTCTCAGCTAAGTGAACGCTGTTTACATTGATAGATTATCATAGAATGTTTACACTGTCAACATCGTGTGATAAAATACAGATACATAGAAAGGGGATTGATCTGCATGCGGGAACAAAGCTACCATCATAAGGATTTAAAAAATACACTGATTAAGGAAGGCATTCGTTATATCAATGCGAATGGAGAGCAGAGCTTGTCTATGCGAAAGCTTGCCGCGCTTTGCCATGTATCACATACTGCATTGTATAAGCATTTTCAAAATAAGGAAGAATTTATGAATGCCATTTCTGCTTATATAGAGGATCAGTTCACCGCGGCATTGCAAAAGTCCTGCGAAATTGCAGGTGGTGATGTGGATGAAGCTATCATTCAGATTGGCACAGGCTATGTGAGCTTTATGGTACAGCACCCTGATTTTTTGAAATATCATACCAACACCATGAAATCCCAAATGTTTCAGCTGCACGACCTAAAGGAGAAATCTGTGGAATCTTATGAAATTTTCCGCTGCACCGCCCTTGCTTTTTTGAAAAAACATGATTGTCCGAAGGCGGAGTATCAGAAAGAAATCCTCTTTATGTGGAGCCTGGTTATGGGGCTGAGCAACATGTTTGCATATAAAATTATAGATTCTCAGGAGGAAGCACTGAAAACGGCAGAGGAGATTATACGCAGGGAAATCAATCTGCGCTGTATGAGGTCTGCTTATTCTAGGTAAACCGTTTTCTTAAAATACAGTGTAAAGGATAATTCTGTCGTATACATTTTCCGCGCAGTATTCTTTTGCAAAAAGAAGACAGGATATCAACGTATTATTCTATGCATTAGACAGTGAATTCATCAGGAAATCTAAAGGCATAATAAAAATAGCGCTGCATCTTCACTATCTATGAAAACATAAAGAGGCTTCTTCTTCCCATCATGAATTTGGCAGCTTTTGTAAGAGATATCATTTTCTTGAAATTCCTAGTGAAATCACGGTATGGGTATGATACAATAGTAGAACAGAAAAGGTCAGGAGATGGATACGATGGGTAGTTCAGAACTCGAGATACTAGAAATCATTTCTTCCGTGGGACAGGCTAGAAGTCTTTATATCGAAGCGATTCAGGAGGTCAAAAGCAAAAACTACGGACAGTGCAACGAGCTTGTAAGAAAGGGCAATGAACTATATGCCAAGGGGCATCGTATACATCAGCGTCTCGTGCAGGAGGAAGCTGGTGGAAATCCGGTGGATTTGAATCTTCTTCTCACACATGCGCAGGATTTACTGATGAGTGCGGAATCCTTTAAGATTTTATGTGATGAATTTGTTGATTTGTATCGTAAATTTGATGAGCTGGAAGAAAAAATATATGATAGAGGATAAAGACATGGTGTGATTTCCATGTTTTTTATTTCTTTACGTGGAGCTTTGGCATAGGCCAGCATAGAAATGTGAACATGATGGTTTCATACATACGACCACTTCCTTCTAAACATAAAAGAGCAATAAACGAAATGTTTATTGCTTCAAAGAGCGCTCGTAACCAGAGAACAAAGCAGGTTTCATCGCTATGTTTTCGACATTCAAAATACTCAGAAAATCGAGCTATCACATTTTGACAATGGCTGCCGGTTAAGCATAATCACGGTGCAGCTTCATTCATGAAGCCCATTGAGAAAGCTCACAATAGCTTGCCATACCTCATTGTTCATAGCGATATCACCATGCTGCAGGGTATCAAAATGCATGACCTTTACCGGTTTGGGAAAGCTTTGTATCAGACGCCTTGAGAGGCCAGGAGAAACAATGGTATCCCGATCACTCAGTATGACCAGAGCAGGACAGGTCACTGTGCTAACATACCTATCACTGGTTAGGGGATAGCGAATCAGGTACTGCAAGGGTCCATAGAAAACGGGGAAATAGGAGTTGAATAAATCCCTGCCGTTATTGTATGGAGAAAGTAAAATCAGTGCATCCGGCTGTGATATAGAGGCTGCATAGCTTGCAATTCCCGTACCAATGCTGTAGCCGACAAGAATCAGCTTTTTATCCGGAAACCTGTGACGGGCATAGTGCAGCACGGCATCTGCCATTTTGAATAATTCAACCTGTGACAGGGAGCCCCTGCTGTCTCCATAGGAAGGGTAGTCAACACTGAGAAAGTATGTGTTTTTCATATAAGAAAAAATTCCACTTTCATCATACTCTCTGCATAAGGCGCTGGTGTTTTGTGCATTTCCTCCGAAATATACGAGGATGCTGTCCGCATTTTCTGCTTTTTTCAGCCACCCGACATATTGAGAATCTAAGCTGATGCGTTCATAGGTTTTATCCGTCATGAGCTTATCTCGTTCCTGAGGACTTGCATTTGGATAAAAGATAACATATTCCTGTGCAAAATAGATGGTTGTGAGAAAGATGAAAAGCATACTGATCAGAAGAAATGCAAACAGACGGCAGACGATATGGCGGAATGGTTTTGTATATTCCATATTTACATATCGGTGCACAAGAAGCCCGGTCATGATAAACAGGGATAGCAGAAGCGGCAGAAGGTAGATGCCGATCCGAACCCATAGCGGATAATAGCTGGTAACCAGTGCCTGCTGGCGCAGAATGTAAAAAACAATGCATATTTCCAGACAAATATTGATGAGCGGAAAGATAAACAGAAAAAATCTTGGAAAATGATAACGATAGATGAGAATCTCAAAAACTGTAATGGCTGCCGCAATGAGCAGAACCCATACAAGCTGCATAGACAGCATCTCCTTTACTTATATTACAATATCGCCTTCATTTGGTGAGCATACTGTTTGCGAAGCCTGACAGATCTCCTGAATACAAGCGTCCGCAAGTTCATACACAGGCAGTATTTTTAAAGCAGCCTTGCAGGTACCCAATAGCATGCGGCAGTCAATCATTGCTGCGCTATTGCCGGCTTCATTCATCAAGTTTATATGAAAATTTACAGTCTCTTTTTGTAATAAATCTGAATCAGAAAATAAGCCAATAGCTGAATGCCCAGAAGAATTTGAAAATAGCTGCAGATGATCTCTTCATGATATAAGGAAGCAAGGATAGAGGCTGCAAGGGTTGTGATAAGGGATATGTGAAACGCCTGAGCTCCGCTATTTTTCTTAATTAGGAGATTGCGTTCATCTATTTCACTGATGATTAGCTGCTCACGATTCTTTTGTGATACTCTGGCAGACCATACCGTTTTTAGCATGCACAGGGAGGCGACAAGACCGCCGACACCGCCGCTGAACAGGGAGGAACCGCGATATTCCTCTGAGAAGCCGACAACAATCAGCACGACGGATAGAATGATAAACAGTAGAATCATAATGCATTTCATCCTTATAATATTCTGTTCTTTCATAATTCATCCACTCCTTCTGTAAACAGAAATACCTCTTCGATACGATGATGAAAAATTGTTGCTATACGGTGTGCGAGGTGGATGGAAGGATCATATTTGCCCTTCTCCAGCGAAATAATTGTCTGCCGGCTGACTCTGCACCGCTGTGCCAGATCTTCCTGTGTCATTTGTAATTCCTGCCGAAGCTCCCGGATTCTATTCTTCATGAATGTGAAGCCTCCTTTACATCTTTAGTATACCACCGTATGGTTAAAATGTGAAGTATGCTTTACATATATTTGCTTTTCTTGTGCAGGTTACTGCTTATATTTGTATCTTGTATAATATCGCTTGTGTTTCCCTTGAATTCCGATAAACTATAGGTGAAAAGGGTGAAAGTATGAAACTTAAGCTATTATGCAGAAAAGAGATGAGAGAACAGCTGTTGGATGATCTTCAAAAGGGGCAGGTTACTGTTTGTGAGGATGCCGATTATGTACTATACGAGGCCAATTATGATTACCGCTATCTGCTTGTCAGGGATCGGGAGGAATACATGCGTCTTGCTGTTGAAGATATCATCTATATAGAAAGCATTTCCCAGGAAATATGGATACATACGATGGATGGCTGTTACCGCGTAAAAGAAACGATGTATCAGCTGGAGGCCAATCTGTATGAAAGGGGATTTCTGAGAGTTCATAAGGCATTTATTGTAAATAAAAAGGATATACGGCGAATCCGCAGCAGTCTGAATTCAAAATTTACGCTTATCCTCACAAACGAGGATCAAATTGAGGTATCCAGAAGCTATTATTACCGGTTCAAGGAAGAAATGGGATTTTAAGGAGGGATGCGTATGCTACAGACTTTGTTTGACAGACAATCATCCGCCGGTTTGCTTCTGCTTATCATGCTTCTTTTAGTGGCAGGTCTGGTGATTTATGTCCTTTATAAGCATTACTATGAGCTGCGGGTCAATCAACATTTGAAAGCACCGGAAAAGCAGATTCATTTATTAACAGTCCGGACAGTGGTATGCATTTGGGGGATTCTCTCAATCCTGACGCTATCCTGGTATATGGGCTATTATTATCTGCGTGAATCAAAGCAAGGTGAAACGACATGTGATATGTATGATACACAACAGTATGCTGGTGTGGACGAAGAGCTAGTGCAGGAACAGCTGGCTGCGCTGAGGAAGGATAGTACCTCTCTCAGTATGCAGAAGGAAAAGCCCAATAAGCATGTAACCGTTACCTATGCTGTAAATAATCGGAAGGAATATGTATATGTCGTTATGTATGATCTGCTTCGAGCACCGCAAAAGGATGAACAGATTATTATCCGTAATCGTACGGATAGTGGCTGGACAAGTGGGGAAATCAAGGCGGATTCGCGGAAAATCATATCCATGACCACAGGAACGATCAAGGATTCGTGTGCAGCACAGAAGCGCAGCATTCACATATATAATTATACCCGGGGGAAAAATAAGAATCGTGTCGATTATTATGACAGCTATACGATTGAAAAGGGAGGTATCCATCGATGAAAAGAATCGCAGGAATTACAGGGCTGCTTATTCTCTGCTGTATAGGAGGATGTGCTCCGGTACAGAAGGAAGCGACATTTCTGAAAGCAAGCAATCGATTTCATTTCCCGGAAGAGGACATGGAAGAAAGTCTTATCGTCCGGTTTAAAAAAGAAGGCGGTGATGGTGTCAGAGTAACGGGAATTGCAGATTACAAGGCGGATACTGTAGTTGATCCTCGTTATGTAATCGATGAGGAAACTCCTATGGAGGATGAGGATTTCTATGCGTATGGAATTCAGCTTCCCATGTTTAAAGGAATGAAGGTAAGCTTTTCCAAAATCACCTATCAAAAGGATCAGGAGGGGAAAACAGCGGATATTGGTATATATGAAATAGAAAAAAACGGAATGGGAATAGAAGAAGCCTCCATTTCAAAGAACTGGGATTCAGAAGAAAAAGAGCTATACATCGACGTATATACAAAGGAGACAGGAAGACTTATTCACGTTGAGGCTGTTAATCCGGATGTTCCGGTAAAGATTGAAATTCAGAGAAATAAATATGGCGATTTTGATACAGACACAAGAGTTATTCTTCGCTATGAGCTGCCAAAGGAATATGATATGACAGCTACAAATTTCTGCTATACCTTTGAAAAAAACGGCAGAAGGATACAGCGGTATGGACGAGGTGTAGTTGAGCTTTATAGAAATGGAAATCCAACGGCGGGCAGAGGCTTTCAGCGCCTTGCTGTGTGACAGGTACGCACATGGATACGTTTGCACAGAAAGTTACAGCCTCCTATACGCAATGGCCATGGGTTTTACTTCTATCAGTTCTTGGCGGAGCTTTCCTTTATGTTCTATATCGATATCGCTATGATAAAAATCTGAATGCTGCTCTGCTTGGAAAAACCGTGAGAAACCTCCCTGCCCCTGCATCCGTTTTATCCATCTATGCAGTATTATCAGGAGCGCTTATTCTGGTTTTATTTGCTATGAACACACAGCCGAAGGAAGCGAAAGTAAAAAGCTGTTACACCATGGACAGTTATCTGAATTTAAATGCAAATGAAGAGACAATCAAGGAAGAAATACAGCAAATGGAGAAGTTAAAAAGCAGGGAGTCTGTCTCTTACCATGAGCAGGAGCTGAAGTCCGGAATCCGGATGCAGTATGTAATTAAAAATAAAAAGGATTATGTTTATATCATCAGTTATGAACGTACCGCTACAGATGTAAAGGAGTATTACTATGTAGAGCTGCAGGATATTTTCGGTGGTAAATATGCAACGAATATTATAATGAATCCCAAAGATAAAAACCTATCTGTCATGGTTCGCGGAACTATGCAGGAATCCTGTGATGCTTCTGAATTAAAGCTGGATCTGCGCAATGTCACAGAAGGGAAAAATAGAAATCCTGTGCATGAGGAAATTCGCTTCACGGTAGAAAACGGAGGAATCCACAGTGAAAATAAATAAGAAAGTGGTTTTGCTTCTGTCTGTCATCATAGTTGTCCTGTTTCTTCTCTGGTACAATATACAACCAGTATTCTCTACAATAGCATTTCAGCGCAATAGTGTGGAGTATATCAAAACAACAGAGTATGCAGTCGAAAGTGTTTTCTTTGAAAGGAAGGATTCTTCCACAAAAGCAGTTGATAATCCAAAGCTGGAAGATTTCAAAGTAATACAGCCTCTTGACCCTGCGGTGTGGTTTTCCACCGATGTAACATTAACGGCATATGTTCCTTTGAAAACAGGGAGTCGGGTACAATTTCATACACTGAGGTATACAGAGAACGGCAAAGAGAAGACGGCAGATATCGGACGGTATGATATACGATCTAAGAAAGGAAATGCATTGCAGGAGTCAGAAATATCAGGCAGTGCGCAGGATGAGCGGTGCATAAATATACGGATTCATAAACAAGCATATGGAAAGCTGAAGAAGGTAGAAGCTGTAAATCGTGATTTACAGCTGGAGTCTGTAAATATAAGCGAGGATCAGAAAAACTATCAGATCAATATCCGTTATAAGCCATTTTCTGAATATGACTATACTTATACCAGTCTGAAATATACATTTGAAAAGGCCGGTAAGGAGGAAATATATTATGGAGAACAGGTGCTGCCAATTCATAAAGAGTTCGGAATGCAGTTAAATGTGATATTTGAATCCTGAAACTTTCCTGAAATGGAATTGTAATGTTGTACGAAATAAAGTAAAATAAGAGTGGAAATATTACTTGTATAGAAACATGATTGGATGATTCGTCTCTACTCGCCAACCGTAAATTGGCGAACTACAAGTAAACTTTTTGGCTCAATGCATGGAAGGTTTACTGTGACTTTTCATGCTTTTTATGTTTCGGAAGGAGCGATTGTTTGATGAAAGTATTGGTAATCGGTAAAGGCGGAAGAGAGCATGCACTGGTACATGCGGTCAGCAGAAGCGGCCGGGTAAAGAAGATTTATGCAGCTCCGGGAAATCCCGGAATGGCAGAGCTTGCGGAGTGTGTCAACATTGCGGACAGTGATGTAAAGGGCTTAACCGCATTTGCAAAGGAACAGGAAATAGATTTAACGATTGTCGGACCGGAGGCAACGCTGTCACTGGGTATCGTGGATGCGTTTCAGGCAGAGGGACTAAAGATTTTCGGACCGACAAAGGATGCGGCACAGGTGGAGTCCAGCAAGGACTTTGCGAAGAAAATCATGGCGAAGTATGGCATACCGACCGCAAGCTACCAGACCTTTGACAATAAAGCGGATGCGATTGGCTATGTGGAGCATCAGGGTGTGCCCATCGTGATAAAGGAAGACGGCTTGAAGGCAGGAAAGGGTGTTACGGTTGCCTATGAATTAAAGGAAGCACTGGATGCAATCGAAATCGCGTTCAGTATACCGGGTAACCGTGTTGTCATTGAGGAATGCCTGGAGGGCTTTGAATTCTCACTGATCTGCTTTGTATGCGATGAGCTGGTGCTTCCAATGGAAATTGCACAGGATCATAAGGCGGCGTATGATGGAGATAAAGGGCCAAATACCGGTGGTATGGGCGTCTACTCTCCTGTTAAGAAGATAACACCGGACATTATAGAGGAAACGATGAATTCTGTTATGATACCGATGGCAAAGGCAATGGTGAAGGAAGGGCATCCATTCACCGGATTCCTGTATGGCGGACTGATGCTGACAAAGCACGGTATCAAAACGATTGAATTCAATGCACGCTTTGGTGATCCGGAGGCAGAGGTTATTCTGCCAAGGCTGAAAACGGATTTCTGTGATGTGATTGAGAATATCATGAATCATTCCAAGACAGAGCTGGAATGGGACGACAGGGTTACGCTTGGTGTTGTTATGGCCAGTGAGGGATATCCTGCTTCCAGTACAAAGGGCGCTGTCATTGAAAACCTTGAGAATGTGAATTCGATGGTATTTCACATGGGAACGGCAGAAAAGGACGGCAGTCTGGTAACGGACGGCGGTCGTGTTCTGTGCGTGTGTGCTGCAGCGGATACACTGGAGGAAGCATATGAGAAAGCATATGCGGATGTGCGTAGAATTCACTGTGATAAGCTCTTTTACAGAAATGATATCGGAAAGAAAGATATGTAGCTATGAGAAACTGGAAGCCGCTTTTTGCATCTGTGTGCATAGGCATGGCACTCCTTGGATGCACATCAAAGGAGATGCCAAAGAAGGAAGCAGAGCAGGAATCTGAGGGGGAGATACAGCAGATTAGCTGGGTGAAAGAACCGTTTGCTGCATATGAAACGGACCCAATCGCTTTGTACGACAAGGGCTTTCTTGTGAATGATGGAAACAAAGAAGGCTTCATAAATGCTAAGGGCGATCTTCTGCTTGCTATGAAGTATAAGTTTCAGGCCTGCTTCATGGATGATGCTTATGGTGTCATGGAAGGCGGTGATGGAGATTTGAAATATCTCTCACAGCTGCTCTATGTTGAGGGCTATGATCAGGGCTGCTGGACAGGAATTATTGGGCCGCAGACCAGCTACTATGTTGATGATCAAGGTGAAAATGTTTATGCTATTCGCTATGATATGAATACATCCGCATATGTAGAGGAAAAAACGGATTTGGAAACGATCTGTGCTGATATAAAGGCAGATGCCTTCTTCCTGCCGGTTAATCTGAAAATAACAGGTGAGGAAGACGGAGCGGATAGTAGAACAGAGGAAGGCTTTGTACTTGTCACAAAGGGAAAGCTGCATTCGGAAACCGTATATGAAGCTGTACATATGAAGGAGCGTGTTTATCGTCCCCATATGGCATTGGAAGCTTTAAATGCTGTAAAAAAGGATGGAAAATGGGCTATCATGGATAAAACAGGGAAGCTGATAAGCGATTTTGCGTATGCTGCGGCAGATGTTTTGAATGATACCTATGTGAAGGTAGAGAAAAAGCCGTATATTGGACTATATACGAAGGACCAGAAAGAATATTTGTATGAAGGCATCGAAAGTATCACAGCACCAAGTCAGAGGGTTGTATTTGCGAAGCAGAATGATCTGTGGGGCTTGATGAAGCTTACTGAATAAGGATAAGAGAAATTTACAAGGAGGAAGCTATGTTTAAAACAGACTTAGAAATTGCACAGGAATGTAAAATGGAGCATATCCGTGATATTGCGGCAAAAATCGGTGTAGGAGAAGAGGATCTGGAATACTATGGAAACTATAAGGCAAAGGTGTCTCTCGATTTGCTGCACAGAAATGAAGACAAGGAAGACGGTAAGCTGATTCTGGTAACCGCAATCAATCCGACAAAGGCCGGGGAAGGAAAATCCACAACGACCGTCGGTTTGGGGGATGCATTGAACCGGCTGGGGAAAAAGACGATGATCGCACTTCGTGAGCCGAGTCTGGGACCGGTATTCGGTCTGAAGGGAGGCGCTGCCGGCGGCGGTTACGCTCAGGTTGTACCAATGGAGGATATCAACCTGCATTTCACCGGGGATATGCATGCGATTACAACAGCAAACAATTTGATTTCCGCATGTCTGGATAACCATATTCATCAGGGAAATGAGCTGGATATCGATATAGAGAACATCACATGGAAACGCTGCTTGGATATGAATGATCGTACGCTGCGTCACATTACGATTGGACAGGGACCAAAGGCGAATGGTGTGGAACGTGTGGATGGCTTCAATATCACGGTGGCCAGTGAGGTAATGGCGGTTCTTTGTCTGTCCACATCTTTAATGGATTTAAAGGAACGCCTTGGCAATATGCTGGTAGCATTTAATTCAAAGAAGGAGCCGATCTATGTAAAGGACCTTGGTATCGAGGGGGCTCTGGCAATGGTTATGAAGGATGCAATCAAGCCGAATATGGTACAGACACTGGAACATAATCCTGTACTGATTCACGGCGGTCCGTTTGCCAATATCGCGCATGGCTGTAATTCCATTCTTGCGACAAGAACATGTCTGAAGCTTGCGGATTATACTGTTACAGAGGCAGGCTTTGGTGCGGATCTTGGAGCTGAGAAATTTCTGGATATCAAGTGTCGTTTCGGCGGCTTGAAGCCAAATGCTGTGGTAATTGTCGCAACAATTCGTGCCTTGAAGCAGCATGGCAATGTAGCGTATGAGGATTTAAAGGATGAAAATGTAGAGGCGATGCTGGCAGGATGTGAAAATCTTGCAAAGCATATTGATACCGTGAAGCAGTTTGGACTGCCTTATATTGTAGCAATCAATGAATTTGCGAGCGATACTCCTGCAGAGGTGGAAGCACTGCAGGGCTGGTGCAAAGAGCATTGTCATCCAATGAGCCTTTCTCAGGTATGGGCAAAGGGCGGAGAAGGTGCGCTTGATCTTGCTAACCAGCTGGTGGAGCTTTGTGCAGAGGAAAACAGCTATGCTCCGCTGTATGCTGTGGAACAGAGCATCGAGGAAAAGATTACAGCAATTGCGACCAAGGTGTATGGCGCAAAAGAAGTAGCATTCACAGAAGAGGCGAAGGAACAAATTGCGCTGTATACTTCCCTTGGCTGGGATAAGATGCCGATCTGTATGGCTAAAACACAGATGTCACTGTCCGATGATGCAAAGGTATATGGGGCTCCGAAGGATTTTACAATTACAGTTCGTGAGCTGCGTCCGAGTCTTGGCGCCGGTTTCCTGGTTGCATTAACGGGTAAGATACTGACGATGCCAGGGCTTCCAAAGGTGCCTGCGGCAAATAACATGGATATCGATGAAAAGGGGCATATCGAAGGATTGTTCTAAAAATAGAGTATTAAGAGGAATATTATGATTAAAAGTCAATTAAAAGAAAGTTAGAGGATTTTCAAAAAATCACTTTAAAATATTTAACTTAATGAAAATAAAACAAGAGATTTCTTAATTTTAAAAAAATTATTAAAGAGCTCTTGTTTTTCTGTGGTATTTAGCCAGGATGATTATTCAAGATTATAGATTACTGTTGTTTTCATATCTTTATTGGTGCAAAGAAGTTAGTCTATTTCTTTGCTGAGTCAAGTATTAGATTTGCTATATAAACATAAATATAACTTTGATAGATATTCGTCGATTATTCAAGACGATAATATATGAAATAACGTGCTTTAATATGAGAAGTATGTTATTTCATAGCTTCTCATAATCCCTTATGCTTAACAGCCCTATGCATGGTTTTTATATTAATAAACAATAATCTTTGATATTATTTAAAAATAATTAGAAATTAGACGGGGTTAAATATTTTTGAGACTTAAACAATAACCTTAAACAATAAAAATTACATATCATTGACAATTGCTTGTAAATTTTGTAAAATGTAAGCGATTAATGGGTGGGAGAGTCGCTTGATTTAAATAGTATGATAACAAATAAATCTAATCATGAAAACAAAGTATAGTATTCAGAATGATGTAGATTAAAATACAAAGTAAAATTTGTATTTCAAACATATTATTTTATTTATGATTAGCGTAATATCCCCACAATAGGAGGAAAAAATGGCTAATACAAAATTTACAGGACGCAGTGACAGTTACATATTTGAAGATGCAGGAGGAAAAAGAGATCAACTAGAGCAGGCAATACTAAATGAATTACAGGCAAAACAGTACCCATTAAAGGCTACAATTCAAACACTCAAGGGTGGAAAAGGCCTAATGGGAGCTGTTTTTGCTGCAAAAGAGCAATGTGTTGTTGTTGATGTAGACAGTGAAGCGAAAATTGCGATTTCCAATACCTCTGTAGGAAGTTATCTTTATGTAGAAACATATTTGTTGATTCAGGAAAAAATATTTTCAACTATGGCCTTTGATGCTGCTATTGGTAATGTATTTAAACAACAGAAACGCAATGCTTTCTATACTGCCGCAAAACAAGCTACTGAATCTGCATTTGGTCAATTAGGACTTAAATTAGCAAATAGTGGCTATAAGTCAACACAAATGTCGATTACTGATCAAGATTAGGATAATAGTGATTTTGTTAATAGATGAGATGAGATATGTGATAATTTTTCTCATCTCATCTTCGCTTTATAAGGAGATATACATATGGCTAAAATAAGTTTGATTTGTGAACAATGCGGTGGTAATATAATTCTTGATAATTCAAATGAAATAGGAACATGTGAGCACTGTTTCTCGCAGTTTGTTATAAAACAGGATCAGATTGTTCAAAAAATCACTCAAAATATCACAAAGAATGTTTATGGATATGAAGGAAAAGATGTTAAGGAACTTTTGACAGAGGGTTACACCTTACTTAATCTTGGGGATGATAAAAGGGCGAATGGTAAATTCAAAAGAGCGATAGATATTGAGCCTGATTGCTGGAGTGCATGGCTTGGATATGCCTCTACTGGCGGGGAAAGAACAGGTTACTTATCTATTGTTCCTGCATATAGAAAAGCATATAATGCTGCAAAAGAGGAAAAGCAGGAGATGGATACGTTTATTGATATGACACGGTTTTTACCAGATCATAATTTAAGAGCTGCTTTCATCAGGACATATAACCTTTCTTTAAGAGAAAATCGTCATAATATTTTTGATTTAGTCTGTGGAGTAATTGGCTGTGATGAATCTGAGATTGCCCAATTAGCAGTAGATATTTGTCCTGACGATTGGCGCGCATACTTTGCTATGGCGAAATTCAGGAAAATACGTGCTCGTTGGTGTCAGTTAGAAGGAGGGTTTTTAACAGGAAAACATTTACCAAAACCTGCAGCAGAGGTTTTAAATATATTTTTATATGCTTATCAATTAGCCAAATACGAAGATAGAGAAGCAGAAGAATTAGTGTTTTCATATATTAATGATTTGGAAAGTGATAAGTCGTATAACATATTTGCACGTGAATTAAAAAAGCAAATACGAAGAGAAGGATAATGTATTGAAAAGGAAGTGGAAAATATGGCTGTTTTTGATAGAATTAAGTATACTGGCAATTCAAATGAATCACATTGGTTAATTTATAAATATCCTTCGGATCAACTCGTTTTAGGATCTCAATTAGTTGTTAGTCAAGGTCAGGAAGCACTTCTTTTTAAGGGGGGAGAAGCATTAGATTTGTTTGGCCCGGGTACTTATACACTTACTACAGGAAACCTTCCAATCTTAAATAAATTGGTGAATCTGCCGTTTGGAGGTAAAACCCCATTTTCAGCAGAAATATACTTTGTTAATAAAACTGTAAATCTAGATATGAAATGGGGGACTTCAACGCCAATACCGATAGAGGATCCTAAATATGGATTGATTTTGAATATCGGTGCAAGAGGGCAATATGGAATGTCTATTAAAAATTCGCGCTTATTTGTGTCCAATATAATAGGAGCTATTCCAAATAGCAGTCAAAAAAATCACCTACTTATATTAAGATTTTTCAATGGACTAATAAATGCTAAAATAAAATCTATTACTGCAGATTACATGATAAAAAAACAAGTATCTTTTTTAGAAATATCACAGTATTTAGCTGAATTATCAGATTCTTTTAAAGAAAAACTTGATGATGAGTTTGAACGTTTTGGGATTGATTTAAAAAATTTTTATTGTATTTCGATAGCTCCTAGCCCAGAAGAATATGAAAAATTGAGAGAGTATAAAGAAGAACTTGCACTGGGTTCAAAATTCTACCAACAACGTAGATCATTAGATATCATTGAGAAGCTTGCAGAAAATCACTCTATAGATATTAATTCTGGAAAAAATGAAAAGAATTTTAATTGTTTTAGAGATATCACACATGCAGCCTCTGTACAGTCTCTCATTTGCTCTCATTGTGGTGCTCAAAATAATACCTCAATGAAATTTTGTGGTGAATGTGGAAGAGAACTTATAAAGCAAAGGTTATGTCCATACTGTGGTGCTGCAGTATCAGAAAACATAAAATTCTGTGGAGAATGTGGAAGTTCTCTTATCACTGTAGAATGTTCTACTTGCGGATTTATTAATAAAGGGGGAAGTAAATTTTGCGGAAGTTGTGGACAGAAAATAAAGGTATGACATCAATTAGATTTATGTCGCTATTTTATTATAATATAGGGATACCTATACTACTTAGGAGGTATCGAAACATTGCAAAATAAATCTAGGATATATAAGAGAATATCAGAAAAGATAGTTTTTTTTGTTCCAATTATTATTATATTAGTTGGTATAATTACCATTTTTATTGTATTTCCTGAATTATATGGTGATGAAATATGGTTTAACATGATCTTTCCAGATGTACAAAAGTTAATGAAAGGTATATTTACTTTCAACAATGAAATCATAAATACTTCAGAAATATTTATTATTCGGATTTTCTGTTATATATGGCTTGGTTGTTTTATTCTATCTCTGTTTTTCGTTGGAAGGAAATTCCATCGGAAAATTGAACTTAATTATAGTAAAGAAATCCTTACGAAAAAAGAATGTTATTTATTAATTCAGGAAACTAATGATATTTTAAAACAAATAAAAAAAATAAGGAATAGTAAAGAGCTTGATGCAATAATATACGAAATGAAATGCCTTTCTGAGAAAATTTATAGTGAAAGTGAATTTAGTTATGAAAATGATGCTGTTTTTTCATGCGAACATTTAATTGTGCAAAACTTAAACGAACTATCTGATTTGGTATTAGATTTAGAACCTAATGTTTGTAGTGAAACAATTAGTACATTAAATATTCTTATTTTGAAAATTAATTCGTTGTTAGACTATAGAACTGAACTGAAAAAGAAATAAAAAATATTATTATAGAAATGCGTGCATATAATTATATTTTATAGATAAAATTTTGTAAAAAATAATATAAATGATTTTATGGGAGTTGTTTTTGAAAAAATGTGCCAGTAGTATATGCAGGACCGTCGTACACGAAAAGAAGCACCTTTCTTATATCAGAATATAGGAAGGTGGTGGGGATGTAATCCTTTAAAAAAGAGAAGAAGAGATAGATTTATTATTTATTTTCAAAAAATGGATTTTATGAAGATGTTATGAAATATACAGCAGCGCATGATGAAGTCAGACTTGTTGCCCTTGATGATTTTTATAAGGATTGAAAGGAACAAGCGCATGTCGTTCAATGAAAGCAAAGCAGAACAGCGAATTCCGTTTTGTCTGAATAAGTCTATTCTTGATTCATCACATCGCTGGAGTTTTCATAATAGCTTGGCGTAAATTTGTATTTGTTTTTTAGATTATTGCAATGTATAGGTTAAGAAGGGCTGAGCTTTTGTAGGTAAAGTGCTTTAATGATGCATTATGAAAATATATGATAGCATTTTGTTTTATAAAAGTATTGACTCCTCCAGCGTCGGATCAAAGCTATCGTGCAGCATCCTGGTTGTATGGTGGTATAAAACGAACTCCTTCGGCAGCTGTCGCGGAGACATCCCGGTAATATCCTTAAACACGCGGTTGAAATGACGAATCGTATCAAATCCGCAGCGCATGGATATTTCGGTTACACTCAGCATATCCTCCTTCAATAGCTCGATGGCCTTCTCAATTCGTATGATGTTCAGATACCGTGAAAACGTCATACCGGACATTCTGTGAAAATATCTTGAAAAATAGGATTCTGACAGCCCCATTCTATTCGCGGCCTGCGAAAATGTGATATCCGCATACTGCTTCTGTATTTCATACAGAAGCTTTTTGTATTCCGGCAGATTTTCATTCTGGTTTGTATCCCCCTCCTGAATCAATTCCTCTCCCCGATAGATTTCCAGCAACAACCGCTCCATATGATGGTGTATGGCTTCCACATAAAAGGGCCTTTTCTCCTCCTGCTCCTGCTGTATGCAAGCAAAGGTTGTCTGGAAGGAATATGCCTGCTTTAAAACAGCATTTTGCACACCGAGGGTTCGCATGCGTTCCGGTAGAAAGCTGCTGTCAAACATGATGATGCTGACGATGGAATCACCGTTACTGGTGATGTAATGAATCTGGGAGCTATTGATATATATCAGGTTTCCTTGCTGTAACAGATATTCCTTATCATTGTGCGAAACGGTTACATGCCCCTTTTCAATATAAATGATTTCATGCTCCAGATGCCAATGCGCCAGATTATGCAGATTACGATATCTGCCCACCCATACACGGCCGTAGTCCTTATAGCTTCTCTGTTCAAAATTCGCGAGCATCCTATCACCTCTTTCCTATATTGTACTTGTCAGGACAATAAATGTCCATGATGAAACAAGGGATTTCTTTTTTTTAGCATTCTGAAACACTATACTAATGGTGTAAGGGCTAACAGTGATAGCTTGGAGGTTGTATATGGAAATTAGAAAAACAGAAAACGTCTTGTCCGGGGGCTGTCAATTCCTTGGAATCGAATTCGGTTCTACACGTATCAAGGCTGTTTTGATTGATGATCATCATAAGGTGATCGCACAGGGCAATCATGACTGGGAAAATCAAATGGAAAACGGTATCTGGACCTATTCTCTGGATGCGGTCATTAACGGTTTGCAGTCTTGCTATCAGAAGCTGAAGAAAGATTACCATTCACAGTATGGAGAATGTCTGCATCATCTTGACGGCATGGGAATCAGCGCTATGATGCATGGCTATCTTGTATTTGACGCAAAGGGAGCCCTGCTTACTCCGTTTCGTACCTGGCGCAATACGATGACATTGCAGGCGAGCCGAGAGCTGAGCGACTTATTTCATTTTCATATTCCGCAGCGCTGGAGCATTGCCCATCTGTATCAGGCAATTTTAAATAAGGAAGCACATGTTAGCGATATCGCACTACAGACAACGCTTGCCGGCTATGTGCATTATCTGCTAACAGGGAACAATGTGCTGGGGATCGGTGAGGCAAGCGGCATGTTTCCTATCGATACAGAAGCAAAGGACTATGATGCACACATGCTGGAGCTGTTTGATAAGGCTATAGAGAATCCGGCATGTCCATGGAAGCTGCGTGAAATCCTTCCAAAGGTTCTTTTGGCTGGTGAGGATGCCGGAATGTTGAGCGAGGAGGGGGCGAAGCTCCTTGATCCTACCGGCGATCTGAAACCCGGTGTACCGCTTTGTCCACCAGAAGGCGATGCCCAAACAGGTATGGTTGCCACCAACAGCATCCAGCCGAGAAGTGGAAACGTATCCGCAGGAACCAGCGTATTTGCCATGGTGGTACTGGAAGAGCCATTGAAAAAAATGTATGAGGAAATTGATGTGGTCACTACACCGGAAGGAAATCCGGTTGCTATGGTACACTGCAACAACGGAACCTCCGAACTGAATGCCTGGATAGGAATCTTTCAGGAGGTATTGCAGCTGGCAGGAAAAGCTGTCAATAAAAATGATTTATATCAGCTACTATTCCATAAGGCGCTGGAAGCAGATGCGGCAGCAGGAGGATTATTAGCCTGCAATTACTTGTCCGGAGAACACATTACAGGCTTTGCAAAGGGGTTCCCTCTGTTTGTACGCAGCGCGGACAGTACCTTTGATTTGGCTAACTTCATGCTGACACAGCTGTACGCCTCTTTAGCAACCCTGAAAATCGGTATGGATATTCTGACTCAGCAGGAGCATGTTCAGCTTGATCATATGTATGGGCACGGCGGTTTGTTTAAGACGCCGGAGGTTGGACAGAAAATAATGGCAGCCGCAATGCATGCCCCGGTCAGTGTGATGACAACGGCAGGAGAAGGCGGTGCATGGGGAAGCGCGGTACTGGCGGCCTACCGGTTAAACAGAAACAGATACAACAGCTTGCTTGATTATCTGGAACGAAATGTATTTTCACAAACACAGAATTGTACAATACGGGCAAGTGAGGAATTACAGGAAGGCTTTGATAGCTATATAGCGAGCTATAAGAAGGAGCTTTTTGTAGAACGTGCTGCTATCCGTTATCTGGGAAGCGGCAGTTCTGCAGGGCAGCAGGAGGAATAACTATGGGAAATATCTGTTATATCTGTGATAAAGCAGACACAGGAAGGGAATCTGATGTATTTCTTACCGAGGATATCTTAAAGAATATGTACAAAAGACGATCAGAAAAGCTCTATGAGGATACCATAGATTTCCTGTTGGATTCGTATCGCTTTGTCGTATGGAAAACAAATCGCAGGGATCTGTTGAAAAAAGAACGGCGGTTGGGGAATTTCTTTAACGGAAGAATTAGGATTGAAAGCTATGAATAAGGAGGAGACGAAAATGAAAAGCTTGCAGACATATACATTCTGGTTCGTGGTAGGAAGTCAGGACCTTTATGGAGAGGATGTTTTAAAAACAGTAGATGCACATACAAAGGAGATGGTCAACGAATGGAACAAGGATGCCACCATTCCCTGTGAAATCGTATGGAAGAGTGTTGTGCGCAATCAGGAGGAAATCTATCAGACGTTGACCGCTGCCAATGAAGATGATAGCTGCGCCGGTGTTATAACATGGATGCACACATTTTCACCGAGCAAAATGTGGATTCGCGGCTTTCAGGCGCTTCGCAAACCGCTGCTGCATTTGAATACCCAGTTTAACCGGGATATCCCGTGGAAGGATATCGACATGGATTTTATGAATTTGAACCAGTCGGCGCATGGAGATCGGGAGCATGGCTATATCATTGCCCGTATGCGTTTGCAGCAGAAGGTGATCAGTGGACACTGGCAGGATGAAACAATGCGGAATCGTATGAGTAAGTGGATGCGTGCCGCGGTTGGGGCGTATGAGAGCAGTAACGTTAAGGTCATGCGTATTTCTGACAATATGCGAGATGTGGCAGTGACGGACGGAGATAAAGTGGAAGCGGCTATTGCATTCGGATGGTGTGTGGATCATTACGGCGTAGGAGATATCATCCGGTATGTGGAGGCTGTCAGTGAAGCGGAAATTGATGCACAGATGAAGGAGTACGAAAGTCTGTATGATATGGATACGGATAAGATAGAGGCTGTGCGGTATCAGGCACGCGAGGAAATCGCTATCGAAAAATTCATGCAGGAGCATGGAGGCTACAATGCTTTCCATACCAATTTTCAGGATTTGCAGCAGCTGCGTCAGCTACCGGGTCTTGCGGCACAGAATTTGATGCGCAAGGGGTATGGCTTTGCAGGTGAGGGGGATTGGAAGACAGCGGCATTATGTCGCATTATGAAAATGATGACGGCGGATAAATCGGGCGGCACTGCTTTCATGGAGGATTACACATATCACTTTGATCTGGACAATGGTATGAACATGGGGGCACATATGCTGGAGGTGTGTCCAAGTGTTGCAGCGGAACGGCCAAAAATCAAGGTTGTTCCACTGGGAATCGGAGATCGCGAGGACCCTGCACGCCTGACCTTCAAGGCAAAGGAAGGACCGGCTGTTTTGGCAACAATTATCGATATGGGTGATCGCTTCCGTATGATTGTCAATGATGTTATCTGTCAGAAACAGGAGCACGATATGCCGAAGCTGCCTGTGGCAGGGGTATTGTGGAAACCGCTGCCGAATCTGGAAACGAGTGCGGAGGCATGGATGTATGCCGGAGGAGCGCACCACTCCGTCATCAGCTATGATCTGGATGCAGAGGTGTTACAGGATTTTGCGGAAATCATGAATATGGAGTTTATCCATATCGGTGCAGACACAACGATTCCCGCGCTACGAAAAGAGCTGACATGGAATGACCTGATTTGGAAGCTGAAGAAATAGGAGACAGAATATGCTGGAAGAACTGAAAAAGAGGGTACTGGAGGCAAATCTGCTGCTTCCCAAGCATGGACTGATTACCTTTACGTGGGGAAATGTATCGGGAATCGACCGTGAGCAGGGCATGATTGCGATCAAGCCAAGTGGTGTGGAGTATGATGACATGAGTGCTGAGGATATCGTTTTATGTGATTTGGAAGGAAATGTGGTGGAGGGAAAGCTAAAGCCGAGCAGTGATCTGATGACGCATCTTGCGTTTTATAAGAACTTCCCAGATATCGGAGGAGCCGTGCATACGCATTCCCGCTGGGCTACGGCATTTGCACAGGCAGGCAAAGCGATCCCTGCGCTGGGAACGACACAGGCGGATTATTTCTATGGAGATATCCCCTGTACAAGACAAATGAGTGAGGCGGAAATTCATGGGGAATATGAGCTGGAAACCGGACATGTAATCGTGGAGACCTTCAAGCAGAAAATATTGATCCCAACAGTATGCCGGGGGTGCTGGTACACAGTCATGGACCATTCAGCTGGGGAAAGGATCCGTTTGAGGCAGTGCACAATGCCGTTGTGATGGAGGAGTGCGCCGCTATGGCATTTGTGAGTGTGATGCTGCAAAATGGAAGTGCACAGCCGATGCAGCAGGTATTGCTGGATAAGCACTTCAAGCGCAAGCATGGTCCCGATGCCTATTACGGGCAGTCGAAAGGGTGATTCCCTATGATTACCAGCAGAATTTTTGATCCAAAATATCCGGAAATCAAAGAATATTCTCTTGTATCTGAGAAATTGATTGTAAATATTATCAATATGGGCGCAACCATTACCTCTGTTATCTGTCGCAGTGACCAAACAGATGTTGTCTTGGGCTATGATACCATCGATGAATACCTGCGCTTCGATAATTATTTCGGTGCGACAATCGGACGCTGTGCAAACCGTATACGAAATGGCAGATTTGACCTTAACGGGAAAACCTATAAGCTGGACATCAATGATGCCTGCAATGCCCTGCATGGAGGAAAGGAAGGCTTTCATGCACGGCTGTTTGCGGCAGAAATACAGGGAGATACGCTCATTATGCAATATTTCAGCAGAGATATGGAGGAAGGCTATCCGGGCAATGTAAGCTTCCGTGTATCGTTCACGCTATGCGAAGATACACTCAGCGTACAATATCAGGCAGTTTCAGACAAGGACACCATTGTAAATTTCACCAATCATTCCTATTTTGCCCTGCAGGGTCAGGGAAAGGGAACGGTGGATCATCAGCTGCTGCGCATGCAGGCATCTCGGTATGCAGAAAATGATGAAAACCGCCTGGTGAGCGGTGTTATTAAGGAAACCGCAGGAACACCGTTTGACTTTACAAAGGAAAAAGCAATCGGTACAGACATAGGAAAGAAAGAGAATGAACAAATTCGTTATGCGAATGGCTATGATCATTACTTTCTCTTCAACGAACAACAGGAACACCGTGTGGAGGCATACGATCCGCGGAGTGGACACAGGCTGCGCATCACCTCAGACCTACCGGGCTTTCACTTCTATGTTCCGGATTATAAGGAAGCACATGCAGGAAAAGGGAATGCACAGTATAAAGGACATTGTGCATTCTGCATTGAGACATCCTTTATGCCGGATGCAATCAATTTACACGATCCATGTGAAACACTGTTGAAGGCACAAGAGGTTTTTACATCAGTAACAACCTATTCATTTCAATAATTAGGGATAATTGTATAGAATATATAAAATGCTGTAAGCTCTGGACGAAATACGGGTTTACAGTATTTTTTAATTTTAATTGTTTAGTTAATTTATGAAATAATTTCTGAGATAGTTTTAAAAACATAACATTTACATAATATAGTTATCACATTTTAATTATAACATGAAAAAATAGGGTTTTTAAGTCTGATTACATACTATATTTCAGATATAATGATTATATAAAAGTGGGTGGGTAAGTATGAAAAACACATATGTGAAAAAGGGAGTATTGGATTTGAAGTCATTATGACCATTCTTCAATCGTTTAAAGAAGATGGTCAATAAACATGAGTGCTATGCTGCTTTTTTAATACAGAAAAAGTATAAAATCATATACTAGGAGGAAAGGACGAAGCATATGAAAAGGAAACACAAATTTTATGTTATTGCTGTTATAATGACAATTGTATACAGCATTTCAACGGGGAGTATATTCGCAGCAACACCAAGACTAGGCGGTAGATATTCATCAGGTGTGGGGAATATCACGATATTTATTAACTACAATTCAGGTGCAGGATATTGGGAATCTTTTATAAAAAATGCGGCAAATAACTGGATGTATACAGGAAAGGGCGATAATCCCATATATATCAGCTTTGTAAGCAGCAATTATGGATCTTCAATGGATATATATTCAAAAAGGGATAGTTACTGGACAAGCCAAGGTTCATTTGGAGTTTTAGCCGAAACATTATTCTATAACAGCAGTTCAAAAAAGATGCAGCCCAATGCAGGAAACTGGCTCTATACAGAAATATACATTAATGATGATAATTATAAAAAGTCCAGCTTCAGCAATGATCAGGCATTAGGTACACTTATACATGAAATGGGACATGCATTCGGTCTTGCGCATTATAATTCAAATCCAAACAGCATTATGTGCCAAACAAAAAAAGGACGGAAAGTGCAGCGCGTGCCAAAAACAGATAATGACACGATAAACGCTATTTACTGAGAAAGGAAAACGACGATATGATAAAGAAAATGAATAGACTGTTGGTACTCTTTATTCTCCTTGCGGTTATCTGTTCAGGCTGTTCTTCACAGCATACAGAAAACAAGCAAATAAGTAAACCTGTTGAAGAGGTAAATGAACCATATGATGCTTATGCTAAAATTAAGTCAAAAGAAGTTATGAGTATACCAAATTCAGCAGAAATCGACGGGGATCCATCAGATAGTAATGAAATATATTCTAGAGTTACGGATATAGCAATAGTAAATATAGAATCTATTGATGGCGGAGATAATATAAATCAAAATACGAGTGAGTATATATACCCATTCACATATGGAAAAATGAAAATATTAGCTGTTTACAAAGGTGACCTTCAGGTAAATGCAACGATAGGTTATACGCGTATGGGAGGTATCATTCCATTTGATAAATACTATGCAAGTCTGTATCCTGAACAACAAAGTAAAATAGACAGAAATATGAAAGATGATAAACCGGAGTATGTTGAAATGATGTTTGAGGACGATATACAGATAGAGGCAGGTAAAACTTATCTAGTGTATTTAACATCATATCCACAATACAAGATTGATGATTTACCAGTATATAATATTGGCGGATGGGAAGGCGGATTACGTGAAATACAAGGGAATCCAAAAGCAAAAACAGGAGTCAAAGCATATAACAATTACACTGGTCAGTGGGATACACTGAATGAAATACTTCCCAAATCATGAAAACTAAGCTGATTCATAGTTTAGAATCGCTTGAATAAAGACTGCATGCTAAACAGCAAGCAGTTTTTTTGTTTCTGCAGCTATTATGAATCAGAGTACATTCCGCCCTTCTAGGTAATAAATTACTCATAAAACCCTTTCTGTTAAAGCTGGCATAACACTTAAAACAAGTAAAATTTATCCACCAATTTAAACATTCCTCCACCATGGCGTGTCTCTCTTATCGCACGAAGAATATAAAACAAGCGCAATAAAACACTATAAATGCATTATTTAACATTTATAAAACGCTTTCTTCTCTATTTTAAATAATTTACTGAAAGCTATACTTCCTTTATTTTTTTGTATTTATTCCCCTCGCAAGTAACAAAAGTACACCTATTGTAAAGAATATGAGTCGACTGGCATGTAAGCGCTTTGCTATAGTAGAAGTGTCAAGAACAAGTCGCATGACAACCCGGGAAAAGCTTCTTGAAAGTATACATGATTGTGAGGAAAAAGAATATGAATACTGAACGTAATGAAAACAAACAGATTGATCCTCAGCTGGAGGCGGTTTACAAGGACAGGAAATTCTTCGGACATCCACGCGGGCTGGGGGCACTCGCTGCGGGGAACTTCTTCAACTCATTCGCATGGGGCGGCGTCTATGCCATACTGATTTACTATCTCTACAGTCCATACACCAAAGGGCTGGGCTTTACTCAGGGGGAAGCTGCCAGCATGATTGCCGCAATGGGCGCATGCAACTCGCTGTTCGTTATTGTCGGAAGCTGGCTGAGTGACCGGGTACTGGGGCCTAGAAAAGCACTGGTTGTCGGAAATGTGGTCAAAGCGATATCCTTCGGACTACTCGCTGTACCGGCTTTCTCTTTAACACAGGGAAGAATCTTCGCTGTATTGTCTTTGATTTTGATGTCCCTGCCGATTATGGGGGCTGCCAATCCATCCATGACAGGGCTGCTCTATCGCAGTGATGACGATGGACGCCGTGACGCTGCCTTCACCATCCACAACGTTGCCAATGCAATTACCGGTATGATCTCACCGATCCTGATCGGCTTCATCGGTATGAGCGACTATCATCTGGGATTCTTCATCAGTGCCATGGCTGCACTTGCCTATGGTCTGGTCATTCTCTTTACAGGAAAACGCTTCTTTGGAACGATAGGGGAAAAGCCAGCCAATCCGGTATCCAGAGAAGAGCTGAAAAAAGCGGGGCTGCTGTTTGCCGGCGTTGTAATACTTCTGCTTGCAGGAATTGGTATCACAGTAAGTATGGGAGTCATGAATTTTGACGGTATCCTGAATATCATCACTACCTTCTCCTTCGTTATTCCAATCGTATTCCTGTACAAAATGTACACAAATAAAAACATCACAAAGGAAGAGCACACGAAAATGAAGCCGTTTTTGAAAATCTGGTGTGTACAATGTGTAGTTGCACTGTCTGCTGTTCTTCTGAATACGGCACTCGCGGTCTTCATTGAAGCGAAAATCGATCGTAACTTCATGGGGATTGAATTTGCCCCGGCAACCTTCACCTCAATCTATAATCTGCTAGGTCTGGTCATGGGTGCCTTCTTTGTCTGGGTCTGGGGCTCTACAAAATTCGGAAAGCTGAAGGTCACAAAGAAATTCTCCATCGGTGTACTGGTTAATGCCGCAGCCTATGCCGTACTTGCTGTTCCGGTACTGACCGGTGGAAAGGGAAGCATCTTCTCTCCGCTGTGGGTCGTGGGGTATTACTTTATTCTTACCATTGGAGATAACTTCATCAATCCGATTGGTGTATCCATGACTGCAAAGCTCGCTCCTGCATCCTATGAAACACAAATGCAGTCCGCATGGCAGCAGTCCAATTCCATCGCTAACGGTATCAGTATTATCGCCTTTAAATTCTTTGTGACAGCAGACCAGCAGATGATGATTTTCCCTATCATGACTGTGCTGTTAGTGGGGACCTGTCTGGTGCTGTTGAAAATGTCAAAGAAAATCGACGCCATTGTATAAGGAGGATGCTATGAATATGGAAATTCCTGAAATACGAAAAGCCAGAATGATCGATACCAGACGTCTGGAGGTCTTCTGGAGCCAGGCTGTTGTTAATTCCCAGTACAGCGAAAATATCGGTGTATATCATAAGGGGAGGCGCATTGCCACCTATGAGCGCAGTGATGATGAGGAATGGGACAGGGGAACCGTCTACGAGGAAGGAAAACGGAAGACCACCTATTTCATGAACGAGGAGATTGACTGTACGCATATGGAGGAATACAGCATTCAGGTACTGAAGAATATCCGCAGTACTGACGTACCGGGTATTCCCGCAGATCCACAGCGCTCCTATACCATCACCTATGAGCCATATTATACAAAATTCACCACCTGCGCCTGCGGTGTTGTGATAAAATCCAACAGCCGTGTCAGTGAGGAAGCACATGCCATGGCAAAGACCATTGTGGATTTTATGCTGCTGAAGCTGCCGGAAGCCAGCGCAATCCTAAAAGGCGCCGGCGCTGAGCTTGCCATCTATGCTAAGGATGAGGATGCGTATGAAATCCCCGAACACCGTGCCGGCTGCTTGTTCCTACACCGCCCTGTGGAAGGCTTCGGCGGTACGATGGAAATACCGACAACCTCCATTTCAGAGGTAAATGTATTGCATATTCTGGAAGGAGAACACATTACACGCTATACGCATGAATGCATTCTGGTGCATGAATTTGCACATGCTGTGCATTTGATTGGCATCAATTATATGAAGGATACCTCACTGGCAGACGAATGCAGAGCCATCTATGCGGCTGCCAAAGAGGAAGGACTGTGGCCGCATACCTATGCCATCAGCAATTATGAGGAATACTTTGCGACACTGTCTACCGTCTGGTTCAATGTCATGGAGGAAGGGAAGGATGGAACCTGGGATGGTACCCGTGGTCCTGTCAATACCCGTGCAGAGCTGAAGGAATACGATCAAAGAGCCTATGCATTTTTTGAAAAAATATATTCCTCGCAATATCTGCCTGCCCCATGGGATACGTATGAGGATGCATACGATATCCACGGAAACAGACGCTGATAGAATCAAGGAAAGGAAACAGAATATGAGTAAACAAGATATAGAAATCATAGAACAGGATATTGCCGCCCTGTATCTGGGAAACCTGAAAACCGTGGAGTTTGATCTGGAGCTTCCAGCGAAAGGGGCAAACGGCTCCGCAATCTCATGGAAATCCAGTGATGTGCGCTATCTTGAGGATACTGGAAGGGTACACCAGCTTGCCTATGGAAAAGGAAAGCGTGAGGTTGTTCTGACAGCAATCTTCTCCTATGGAAGCGAAGAGCTTGTGCGGGAGTATCCGGTAACCGTACTGGAAAAGAAAAATGATATTCAGGTGGAATCCATTTACAGCATTGATGTGGAGGCACTGCCAAATACAGAGGTGAAGCTGCCAGCGGTTGCCATCGTGGTTACAAAGGAACACAAAACGATTTCTCATGCAGTCACCTGGGATGATGGGGATGTACAGTGTTTTCAAACACTCGGTGATCAGGATATTCACGGCGTGCTGCAGGATACAGCCATAGAGGTACATGCCGTTGTCCATGTTCTGGAGTCATTGAAAAAGGATACAACCGTTCTTGAGAAAAAAGCAGAAAAATTTGCCAGAAGCGAGGTTTCCCTGTTGGAGGGCTCTTCCTTTAAGGAAGCTCAGGATCGTATGCTGGAGGTACTTCTTCATGTGAATGATGATCAGATGCTGTACAATTTCCGTGCCACCTGCGGTCTGGATACGCTGGGAGCACCGCAGATGATCGGCTGGGATACACCGGACAGCAAGCTGCGCGGGCATACAAGCGGACATTATCTTTCTGCCCTTGCCTATTGCTATGCCGCAACAAAGAATGAGGAAATCCGTCGCAAGGCCGATTATATGCTGCAGTCTCTAAAGGAATGTCAGGATGCGTTCGCTGATGTGGAAGGCTGTCATGAAGGCTTTCTGAGTGCCTATACAGAGGAGCAGTTTGACCTGCTTGAGAAATTTACACCCTATCCGGAAATCTGGGCACCGTATTATACGCTGCATAAAATACTGGCCGGTTTGATTGACTGCTATGAACAAATTCATCTGGATACAGCCCTGCATATGGCAGAGAAGCTGGGAGATTGGGTATACAACAGATTGAGCCGTCTGGATAATAAGACCCTGAAAAAGATGTGGAGTATCTATATCGCCGGAGAGTTTGGCGGTATGAATGAAAGCCTTGCACAGCTTTATCTGCTGCGTGGGAAAAAGGAGCATCTGGAAGCGGCAAAGCTCTTTGATAACGATAAGCTGTTTTATCCGATGAAACGAAATATTGATGCGATTGGCGGTATGCATGCGAATCAGCATATTCCCCAGATCATCGGTGCCATGAAGCTATTTGAAGCGACAAAGGATAAGACCTATTATCGCATTGCAAAATATTTCTGGGAAATCGTCACAGGAGCTCATTGCTACACGATTGGAGGCTGTGGAGAAACCGAGATGTTCCATCAGCCGAATGTGATCGGTGCCTTGCTGAGTGACAATACAGCTGAAAGCTGTGCATCCTATAATATGCTGAAGCTGACCAATGAGCTGTTTCAGTATGAACCGCATGCTGCCTATATGGACTACTATGAGCGGACGATGCAGAATCATATCCTCTCCAGCGGAGAACAGCGGCCTACCGGAGGCAGTACGTATTTCATGCCGCTGCGACCGGGAGGAAGAAAGCATTTTGATGATGAAAACAGCTGCTGTCACGGTACCGGGCTGGAAAATCATTTCCGTTACGGGGATGCCATCTATCATCATTCCTCCAGCTGTGTATATGTAAACCTCTTTGTATCCTCTACACTAACGAAAGAGAATATGACCATCACACAGAAGGCTTGCGAGGATCAGCCTGGAAATATCTCTCTGTCAGTTACCGGCGGGAATGGCAAAGAGCTGGCAATTCGTATACCGTCGTGGGCACGCAGTACATCTGTGTGCATGAATGGTAAGACTGTCGGGCAAACAGCCGCAGCCGATGGTTATCTGCATCTGTTTTTGCAGGAGGACACGGTACAGATCGATGCTGTGTTTGGCTGTGATTATTATCTGGAGGCAACACCGGATAGAAAAGAGCTGGTATCCTTGCACTATGGGCCATATGTGCTTGCGGCAGTAAATGAAACAGAAGCATATCTGAAGCTGCAGCTGAAGCCGGAGAAGCTCGCAGAACAGATTCATCAGATACCGGGAACTACACGTTTCCATGATGCGGCGGATCAGCTTGACTTTGTTCCTCTAAGTCAGATTGATTTGGAAGCATATCATGTATACTTCACTTTAGCTTAAGCTGAAAGCAGGCCCTGTTATTGCTTTGATTACGGGGTCTGCTTTGCCTTACCAGCGTGTTTGCGAAGGAGGAACAGTTGGCTGAAGGGTAAATTCTAGACTGTTTATATAGATGTAGAAATATAGAAAACCATATATAGGAGGAGTGATGATTTTGGATCGGATTACAGAAGCAAGAGAACAAATGAGAAAGCATGGTGTGGATGCCTTGCTGATCAGCAGTCAGTCCAATGTATATTATGTATCCGGGTTTTATGCAGAGGAAGGAGTTGCACAGGTTTTACTTACGCAGACGCACGCTATCCTTATGAGTGATGGCCGCTTTATGAGCGATGCGGCAGAACAGACAGAGGGCTTTGCTATACAGCGCTGGAAGTGCGATATGTTTACCGATCTGGGAAAGCTGATTGACAGCCTTGCCTTGCATCGGGTGTGGATTGACGGGGATGCAGTTTCCTATGCACAGGCTCAGACACTGAAAAAGAATACAAGCGCAGAAATTATCGAGGCTTTCAAGCTGCTTGAAGGTCTGCGTGCAGTGAAGGATGAAGAGGAATTATCCAAAATACGGGCTGCCTGTCGGATTGCGGACGAAGCATTTCAGGAAATCCTGAAGTTCCTGCGTCCGCAGATAAGTGAGCAGGAGGTTTGTAATGAACTGGAATATCAGCTGCGTAAACGAGGGGCGACGACCTGTTCGTTTGAAATGATTGTGGCAAGTGGCGCACGTGGGGCATTGCCGCATGGGGTCGCAACGAATAAGGTGATACAAGCAGGGGACATGGTGACAATGGACTTTGGTGCTTTGTATGAGCATTACCGCAGTGATATTACACGAACGGTGGCTGTTGGCGAGCCGGATGAGCGGCTAAAGGAAATCTACAGCATAGTTAAGGAAGCACAGCAGGTAGGACGTCAAAACCTGAAAGCAGGTGTGCGCAGCTGCGATCTGGAACAGAAAATCAGAGGGTTTATCGAGCAGAGCGGCTATTCCCTCATCCATGGTCCCGGACACAGCTTTGGTCTGGATATTCATGAAGCACCCTTTATCTCACGAACAAATAAGGAAGCGTTTCAAGAGGGAACTGTTATCACACTGGAGCCCGGAATCTATGTACCCGGTCTGGGCGGGATACGGATCGAGGATGACTTCCTGATTACAAGGGATGGCTGTGAAGCATTAACACATGCGGATAGAGAGCTTATTGTGCTTCCGTTTTAAGGAAACCGATGAAGCATAGCTAGGGAAGGCTGACGGCATCTGAGCAACAGCGGCTTACGCCTGTATTCGTTACAGTGCTGAAGGAGGTTTGGATAGCTGTCACCATGAGTTATGAACATAACAGGACCAGATGTCATGCAACCATCAGCATGTACAGCTGATGCAGATAGGAAGCGTTACAGCGAATCGTAAAAAGCAGACAGCGATTCAATGCGCGTTTATGAAGAAAATAGAAACTACAAAAAATCCACCGGAAAGCTGTTGAAAGGCTTTCTGGATTATGGGATAGGATTGATAAGGCTTTATAATTTAAGAATTTACTATAAAAAGCAGGAATCTTTGTGCAATCTTTATAGGATGCAGCGATGTCATGAGGGTTCCTCTTTTTGTCTATTCTCATGAAATAGTAACAAAAGTCCACCTAATGTAAGAAAATGATATCGACGTACGATTTTGCTTCTGTTATAGTGTACATAGCATGATTCACTATTTCATAAGGAGAGCAAGATTATGAAGAATCCAAACCTGGCTGCCATTTATGATGATCGCAGCTTTGCGGGACATCCGGGGGGACTGGGGATTCTGGCAGCAGGGAACTTTTTCAATTCGTTTGCATGGGGCGGTGTTTACGCTATTCTCATCTATTATCTGTATACGCCGTATACGCGGGGCTTGGGATTTACACAGGGACAGGCCGCCAGTATGATTGCCGCCATGGGAGCCTGTAATTCTCTTTTCATGATAGCGGGAAGCTGGCTGGCAGATCATGTGCTTGGGCCCTTACGTGCTCTGATGATCGGGAACATTGTTAAGGGAACCGGGTTTCTTTTGCTTGCATTTCCGCATTTTTCTCTGGAGCAGGGACGTTTCTTTGCATTTCTTGCCTTTGTCCTGATGTCGCTTCCCATTATGGGCGCCAGCAATGCATCCCTGACTGGTCAGCTCTATCGCAGTGATGATAATGGAAGAAGAGATGCAGCCTTCACCATGCATGCCATGGCGAATAATATGGGAGGCTTTCTTGCGCCGATTTTGATCGGTACGATCGGATTACAAAATTATCATGCCGGCTTCCTGATCAGTGCTCTTGCTGCCTATGCATACGGTCTTGCCATCGCGTTGGGAAGGAAGCGGTTTTTTCCCGGTATTTATCAGGCGTCTGCACGCAGGCAGCCGGTGATTCAAAACCGCAGACGGCTGCTGTATGCACTTGGTATATGCACGCTTGTTCTCCTGTTTGCAGCGGTGGGCATCGTGCATCACTGGATAAGCTTTGAAGCTCTGCTGCATGGGATCACCGCGGTGTCCTTTGTGGTCCCCATCGTCTTTCTGCTTCGCATTCGCAATCACGCTGCACTTTCCTTGCAGGAGCGGCAGCGGATGCGTCCCTTCTGCAAGCTGTTCGTAGTACAAGTGGTAATTGCTCTTTCTGCTGTTTTTATCAATACCGGATTAGCCGTGTTCATTGAAACCAGTATTGATCGCAGACTGTTTGGTATCACCGTGGCTCCGGCAGCCTTTACATCAATTTCCTCACTGATCGGGATATTGATGGGACCGTTGTTTGTCTGGCTGTGGACAAAAAAGCTGCGTACCGGCGTTCCTACCTCCAGAAAATTTATTCTCGGCATGCTTTTCATGAGTGCCGCCTATGCGATAGTATCCATACCGATTCTGCTTGGACAAAATGGTCTGTACAGTCCGCTCTGGCTGCTGGTGTATTTTGTTTTTCTCAACGCAGCCCAGAATTTATGTGAGCCCACCGGTATTTCCATGACCGCAAGGCTTGCTCCGAAAAACTACGAGGCGCAGCTGCAATCTGCCTGGTCGCAATCCAATACAATCGCCAATGGTATCAGCATTCTCGTTTTTCAGCTGGTTAATGATGCCCGCGGGCAGCTTCTCTTATTTCCACTGATGAGTCTGCTGCTGCTTTCTGGCGTACTGCTGTTTCATCGTTGGATAACAGGTATTGATGCGTATATGTAAATGATAAGGGAGGCTATGCGTATGTTTTATGTGAAAACAAATGTCGATCAGCCGGTGCATTTTGAAAGCGTCGGTATCTTTCTTTCCGATGACCGCTGGCGTCACGACCGCCGTATCATCGACAGCTATGAGATTATCGCCGTATACAGCGGGGTACTGTCCATTAAGGTCAACAGCACCTGTTATGAGGTACATCCCAATGAACTGCTGATTATACCGCCCTTTGCCTGCCATGAAGGGGTGCGCTACAGTGATAAGGGATTAAAATTTTTCTGGTGTCATTTCTCTGGCATCACCTTTGAAAAAATGAACAGAGATACCGTAGAAAAGCTAAGCAGTACCGATGCCTTCAAGGAAATGCTGCTCTTGCCGGAGTATACCTCGAAAATCAGTATGAATCGCGTGAATATACTGTTTAACCAGCTGCTTGATATTTATCAGGAAACAAAGTATGGAAGATATCTGAACTATTTCATGACAAGCATTCTTATGGAAATATCCTATCAGACACATCTTTCCTATTTTCCTAATGGAAAGACAAATGCCAACAGTACACAGCCGATACGGGACTGGGTGCGCATCCATGCATTTGAAAGCATCAGCGTGGAGTCCATCGCAGAACAATTCCGCTACAATAAGAGCTATCTGTCCCGTATGTTTAAGGAAAATGAAGGCATCAGCATCAAAGAGCTGATAACGAAATACCGCATTGAATATGCAAAATCACTACTTGTGAATTCCGATAAGGATATCCCTTCCATCGCCTATGAGGTCGGCTATGAGGATCCGAAATATTTCATGCGGGTCTTTAAAAAGGCGGAACAGGTAACACCGACCATTTATCGTAAAACATTTGCGCAAAAGCATTTCAATAAAAAATAGGAAGAGAACCGGCAGAGACGTTATGAATGACGGAATTTGGAGAACATTATGAAAACAGATCGTGAACGTATTGAGGAAGATATCGAGGCAGTAAATTTGGGGAATCTGAATACTGTCGAATTTGATTTAACGCTGCCTGCATATGGTGCTAACGGCAGCCGCATTACCTGGACATCGAGTGATACCCGGTTTTTGAAGCGTAACGGAAAAGTGATTCAGCCAAAAAACGGTACAGGGAAACGAATGGTCACATTGACTGGGAAATTCCAGTATCATGATGTCGTGGATGAAAAAGAATACAGTGTCACCATTCTGGAGCAGAGTCAGAAAATAGAGGCTTCCTATATTTATCCGATCCATGTCCGGGCACAGCTCAATAAAAGAACCGCCCTGCCATCCTGTGCAATTATGATCACCACGCAGGGGGAAACGCTGTCGCATACGGTGAACTGGATGGGAAATGAGGAGGTATGCTATCCTGCATGCGGAACCTATTCGCTCAAGGGTGTCCTTTTGGATAATACTGCAGAGGTGACGGCAGTGATTGAGGTTGTGGAGGAGGTTTCAAAGAAGCTTTCCGCACAAAGAAAACAGGTGACACCAATTCAGGGTGATGTCAGACTTCTGGATTCGGATTTTCGGGATGCACAGAATCGCCGACTGGCCTATTTGCTGGTGCAGGACGATGATCAGATGCTGTACAATTTCCGTACTGCCTGCGGATTGGACACCAAAGGTGCCCCTGCAATGAGTGGCTGGGATCATCCCGACAGCAAGCTGCGCGGTCACACCACGGGACATTATCTGTCTGCTCTGGCTGTCTGCTATCAAAGTGTGCCGCATCCGCTGATTCTGCACAAGGCACGCTATATGGTACAGGAGCTCGGCTTATGTCAGCAGGCATTTGAAAAGCTGGAGGGCTTTCAGGAGGGCTATCTTGGCGGCTTTGATGAAACTGCATATGACAGGCTGGAACGGTTTTCCCGCTATCCGGAAATATGGGCGCCCTATTATACAATGCATAAATATTTCGCAGGACTGCTGGACTGTTATGAGCTGCTGCATATCGAGGAGGCTTTGCTTATTGCGCGGAAGCTGGGAGACTGGGTCTATCGGCGGCTATCCCGCCTGAGCAAGCCGCAGCTGAAAACGATGTGGGGCATTTATATTGCCGGAGAATATGGCGGTATGAACGAGGTGCTGGCAAGGCTGTACCTGCACACCCGTGACCCTCATCATGTAAAGGCTGCCCAAATGTTTGATAATGACCGTCTGTTTGTACCAATGCAAAGCAATGTGGATGCTTTGTGCGGACTGCATGTAAATCAGCACATTCCACAGGTGCTGGGTGCGCTGAAAATATTTGAAGGGAATCATGTACAGGCATATTTTGATATCGCCAAAAACTTCTGGCATATGGTCATAAAGGATCACAGCTATGCAAACGGCGGTATTGGAGAGGGGGAAATTTTTCACGCTCCCGGAAGCATTGCGGCCATGATTGATGACAACACAGCAGAAACCTGTGCCTCCTATAATATGCTGAAGCTGAGTGCCGAACTGTTTGCATATGACCCGGACGTTGCCTATATGGATTATTATGAGCGTTGTATGATCAATCATATACTGGCAAGTGAATATCAGGCGATGGAGGGAGCAAGCACGTATTTCCTTCCCATGGAGCCCGGCTCCTGCAAGAGCGCATTGGATGAAAACAGCTGCTGTCATGGTACCGGAATGGAAAATCATTTCCGTTATCCAAGAGCGATTTATTTTCATTCGGACGAAATTCTGTATATCAATCTGTTCGTGGCATCAACGATGCACTGGGGGAATTTACAAGTCACCATGGATCTGGATATGTGCGAGCCTCAGAATATTCACCTACTTATACAAGGGGAGGCTGCTTGTGAAATTCGTATCCGCATACCCTATTGGACAGATGAAGTATCCCTGCTGTGTGATGGGACATCGCTCGCATATACAGAGAAGCAGGGGTATATATGTATTCACAAACAGCAGGAAGCAATGCGGATGCAGCTGCGATTCTCCATCTACAGCCGTCTGGAATTCACACCGGATGATCCTTTGGTTGCGGCAGTGTTTTACGGACCTTATCTGCTGGCAGCACTGCAGGAGGGACAGGATTATCTATCGACAACGCTGTCCTGTGATACAGTGCGCCAGCGCCTGCAGCCGATACCGGGGACGCTGCTGTTCTTTGATGAGGTGGATCAGCTGATGTATCGTCCTTTGTATCAGCTGCAAAAAGAACAGTATCATACCTATATACATGTAAAGCAGTAGGAATACTGCTTTTTAACAGCTGTTTCAAATGTGTACAGTATAAAAAACACCATCCGGCGTTTAGCGGATGGATATTGCGTTTCTATATGATATTTTAAAAGAAGTGTTGAAATTTCCTTCAGAATTCTATATGATTGTAATAAAAATTCAGGAGGTGTTTTATGTCGAAAAAATACCAGACAATGAAAAAAGCAATCAGAATGGAGATCAAGGAGCATAGGAAATCGTTTCTTGTATACCTCACACTGCGCGCACTTGTAATTCTTGTTATGATCCTTCAGATATTCAACAGGAACTTTGAAAATGTATTTTTATGCCTGTTGACGCTGATTTTGCTGATTGTACCGAGCTTTTTACAGGTAGAGCTGAAAATCGAGCTGCCGACAGCATTGGAAATCATCATTCTGCTGTTTATCTTTTCCGCAGAGATTTTAGGTGAAATCCAATCCTTTTATATTCTGATTCCCATGTGGGATACCATCCTTCATACGCTGAACGGCTTTCTTGCGGCAGCAATCGGCTTTTCGCTTGTGGATCTGTTGAATAATGATGATCGCTTGCAATTCCGTCTTTCTCCTGTGTTTATGGCACTGGTTGCGTTCTGCTTTTCCATGACGATCGGTGTTATATGGGAATTCTTTGAATTTGGCATGGATACCTTTCTGGGGACGGATATGCAGAAGGATACGATTGTACAGAGTATAACAACGGTTATGCTGGATCCTACCAACAGCAATATCCCGATTACGATCGATGGCATCCATTCTGTTGTGGTAAATGGAAAAGAGCTTGGTTTCAACGGGTATCTTGATATCGGACTGATCGATACCATGGAGGATCTGCTTGTCAATTTCATAGGAGCCTCAACATTTTCTATCCTTGGCTATTTTTATGTGAAAAAGCGTGGAAAGGGAGCTTTTACCAGACAATTCCTTCCTAGAAGGAAAACAAGAGATGCGGATTTTAAACGACTGGCCAGAAAGGAACTGGAGCAGGAGGAGCATGAAAAGCAGAAGGAAGCGGGAAAAGAGGCATCTTGAAATAAGATAAAAAAAGGATTGCGAACCCGCAATCCTTTTGGAATAATGAAGTATTAAATACGAATCATTTTACATAGTAGAAGTGCTATCCTCTAAAGCCTCGATAACACAGAACTTCTTATAAAAAGCGATGCCATAACCGATGATATCCTCATATCCCTCCGCCAGCTTACCTTCTATATATTGTTTATCCTTTATCTGCATACATGCCTGCTTTGCCGTGTTTTTTAATTCCGCAAGAGAATTCGCTGTTTTTAGTTCTAATATCATCCCCCGATCACTTAAAGAACGAGGCGCAACCGCTATATCAAATCTTCCCAAACCGGATTCCTGATTCGACATGATGCGATAATTGCATAACAAGCCTATTAGAATGCCATGATAGAATTTCTCATCATAGTCAAAATAGCTGATTGAAGTAAAAAGAAGGTCATTTAATATTTTGCTTGCTGATTTTACATCTTTCTTTAATAAGGCAGCTGCGAATTTCTTGGCATATGCCTCCGTTTGTTCCTGAAACCATTCTTCAAATATGAGGGTATAAATTCTGCTGATTTCTTTGTTAGGAATCATAAGCTGGTATATACTCTTTTCTTCGTCTATACATTTTATGACTTTCAAATACCCTGTAAATAGAAGAAAACTGTAAATGTTCTGTATTTTATCCATTTCACGGTAGGTAAGCTCATGTTTTATGGCTTTTTCAACCATCTTACCGGATGTCAATCGATCAAAATCCTCCCTCATATGTGAATTTGCTCTTTGAATATACTGATATATAATATCATTTCCACTCGTATTTGCCCAGAAAGATTCCGGTGTATCGTTTCCCTGCTTAATTTTTTGAACATATTTAAGTACGCTCCATGGATTGTATATCTCATTGTTTCCGAATAGATACCCATCATACCATTCTTTTATGGTTTGCTCATAAGATTTCAAATCGTAATTTTCAAGGAGTGTTATCGTTTCTTTTGGTGTAAATCCAAAGGACGTACTGGATTGATCTTCAGAAATGGAATATACATTAAAATTATTTAAGCCAGTAAAAATCGACTCTTTCGCAATTCTCAGGCATCCTGTCAGAATTCCCTTTTCCAATGCATCATTTGTTTTTAGGGCAGCACTGAACATACCGTTTAAAAAGTCTACCATTTCATCATAATACCCTTTTAAATATGCGCTTTGTAAAGGGACATCATATTCGTCAATCAAAAGGATAACATCTTTATGATAATGTTGCTTCAAGCAACCACAAAGAAACTTTAATGCATTCTGCAGATCAACATCACTTCGTGTACGCCGATAGTATGTGAAAAGCTGTTCTTTATCGAAAATATTTAATTCCTCACTTTCGAGTAATTCCTGATTCTTTCTGACAATGTCCTGGATTAGGATAGCGAACATTGCCTTTTGATTTTCAAATGTGTGTTTTTTCATATCTTTCAGAGTAATAAAAATAACCGGATATTGATTTTGGTATTGTAATGCGTCTGTATGATTGGCGATATCCATATTGTTAAAAAGATAAGCATTCTCCTTCTGCTTCATTGAGAAAAAATAATATAGCATGCTCATATTCAGTGTTTTACCCGCTACTAGCGCGCCTCTTGTCGGATACTAAAGGTTTCGACACTATATCGGTGAAAACGGCGTGGTCTGGTATATAATGCGACCTTTTCATTGATGATGTCTGTAATGAATGATGTTTTGTCTACATAATAACAGTCTTTGTCAATCAGTTCTTTGAAATCTTCTATTCCAATCGGCAAACGTTTCATATGATCAGCTCCTTAACTTTATCCTTATTATACCACGATACCAAAACCGTATCGTAAGGAAATCATGTTTTGCGTACATGGTCATACAAAAGGCATAATGCTATAAGGCATAGAAGATATAGAAGGCCTTTATTTCCCTTTCTTTCGTATGTTTTCATGTGAAAAGTACAGAAATAAGTGCTATACTATAGAAGTTGAAAAGAGGTGTCTATATGGAAATGCATAGAAATACACGCTGCTGGTGCGGCAGTGGAAAGAAATATAAGCAGTGCCATGAAAAATTTGATGAAAAGCTTGCACAACTGGCTAGAGAAGGACATATTGTTCCGGATCGGTCTCTGATTAAAAACAAGGAAGATATAATTGGTATAAAGAAAAGCGGGAATATCAATACCGGTGTACTGGATCATGTCGCAAAGCATATTCGTCCCGGTATGAGTACCGGAGAGATTGACCGTCTGGTATATGATTATACTGTATCCCATGGTGCTATTCCTGCGCCGTTGAATTACGAGGGCTTTCCCAAAAGCTGCTGTACATCCGTGAATGATGAGGTATGCCATGGAATTCCGGATGACAGTATCATCCTGCAGGAAGGCGATATTGTAAATGTCGATGTTTCTACGATTTTTCACGGCTACTATTCCGATGCTTCCCGTATGTTTATGATCGGTGAGGTAAGTGAAGAGGCAAAAAATCTGGTCGAGGTCACAAAGGAATGTCTGAAAATCGGCATGGATGCCGTCAAGCCGTGGGGCCATGTGGGTGATATCGGTGCTGCCATCCACAAATATGCGACAAGCAAGGGATACAGCGTTGTTGTGGATTTTGCAGGACATGGTGTTGGCAAGGAATTCCATGAAGACCCTGTAATCGGTCATGTCGGTCGTGCGGGCAGCGGTATGGTACTGGCTCCCGGCATGGTATTTACAATCGAGCCGATGATCAATATCGGAGATTACCATTTATATATCGATGCAGATAACGGATGGACATCCTATACAGAGGATGGCTCCTTGAGTGCACAGTGGGAGCATACCCTGCTGGTTACGGAACACGGCATTGAAATTCTAACGTATTGATGCAATAGAATATAGAGATGCCTGAATTCGTGTGAGCAACAAAATGTTTCTATAATATAAGCAGATAGTATATGTAGTATTTAAGACTTCATATGGTATCTGTTTTTTTACATCAGCTTCTTTGCACATGAACTGCCTGTGAAAAAGCATTTTTCATGTGTCTTCATTTGAATTTGCTGAGTCCTACGATTTTTGTCGCAAAAATGTCTTAAACATGCAGGTTTAAAGTGTTTTCATAGTGCCTGTATTGTGTTAAAGTAGTAATAAGATAGATCAGGGAGGTATGCATATGAAGAAAATCAGTGGCAATAAGTTATTGGTAAAGGCGCTTCAGGAAGAGGGTGTGGATACGATATTCGCCTATCCGGGAGCCTGTACGATCGATATCAGTGATGAATTATATAAGCAGAACAGTATAAAAATCATTCTTCCACGACAGGAAATCGCTCTCGTTCATGAAGCAGATGCCTATGCTCGTTCCACAGGGAAGGTGGGGGTATGTCTCGTTACCAGCGGACCGGGCGCAACGAATCTGGTTACCGGCCTTGCCACCGCTTATTATGACAGTGTTCCGCTTGTTTGCTTTACCGGACAGGTGGCACGGAATTTGATTGGAAATGATGCATTTCAGGAGGTTGATATCGTGGGTATTACCCGCAGTATCACCAAATACGGAGTTACGGTGCGCAACCGAGAGGATTTGGGGCGTATTATTAAGGAAGCCTTTTACATTGCGGCGAGTGGAAGACCCGGGCCGGTACTGATTGACCTCCCTAAGGATGTTATGGGAGAGCTGGGGGATGCGGATTATCCGGATAAGGTTGCTATACGCGGCTATAAGCCCAGCACCGGCGTACATATCGGACAGCTGAAGCGTGCAATCAAAATGCTGGGAAAGGTAAAACGCCCATTATTCCTAGCCGGGGGCGGAGTGAATATCGCGCACGCCAATGAGGATTTTACAAAGCTGGTAGAGAAAACCAATATCCCTGTTATAACAACGATTATGGGCAAGGGCGCGATTCCGAGCAATCATCCGCTGTATGTGGGAAATATCGGAATGCACGGTGCCTATGCCTGCAATATGGCTGTAAATGAATGCGATGTGCTGTTTTCCATCGGTACGAGATTTAATGACCGGATTACAGGGAAGCTGCATTCCTTTGCTCCGAATGCTAAAATTGTGCATATTGATATTGATACCGCCGCAATCTCTAAAAATATACAGGTAGATATCCCTATCGTTGCGGACGCCAAGGAAGCAATTGATAAAATGCTGGAGTATGTCAGTGAATATAATACAAAGAAATGGCTGGATCAGATAGAGGAATGGAAGCTGGAGCATCCACTCATGATGAAAAAGAAGCCGTATCTGACACCACAGGATATTCTTGAAACCATTAACCGGGTATTTGAGGAGCTGATCGTTGTTACCGATGTCGGGCAGCATCAGATGTTTACAGCACAATTTATCGAGCTGACAAACAAGAAGAAGCTGTTGATGTCCGGCGGCTTGGGAACGATGGGCTATGGTCTTCCCGGAGCCATCGGTGCAAAAATAGGAAATCCGGATACTCCTGTACTTTCCATTTCGGGAGATGGCGGAATGCAGATGAATATTCAGGAAATCGCAACAGCTGTTCTGGAAGAGCTGCCTATCATATCCTGCATTTTCAATAATAACAATCTGGGTATGGTACGGCAGTGGCAGAAGCTGTTTTATGGAAAGCGCTATGCCATGACCTGTCTTCGTGCAGGTGCCGCATGCCGTAATAAATGCGGAGAGGTTTCCTGCCCTACGTATACACCGGATTTTGTAAAGCTGGCGGAAAGCTATGGTGCTAAGGGAATTCGTGTAACAGAAAAGGAACAGATCGAGCCGGCTTTGAAGGAAGCGATGAGCAGCGAAAAAACGCCGGTTATCATCGAATTTATCATCAATCCGGAGGATCTTGTATATCCGATGATTCAGCCAAACGGAACCTTAAAGGACATGCTCATGGATTGTTAAACGGATGCTGAAACAGGAAGGAGAGAGTGGATATATGAACGGAAACGGTATGAAAAAACGTTGGATATCGCTGTATGTGGAAAACCAGGTAGGTGTTTTGTCTAAGATTTCCGGATTATTTTCCGGGAAATCATATAATCTTGACAGCCTTACCGTAGGAACAACAGAGGATTCCACGATATCGAGAATGACGATAGCGACAGTCAGTGATGATGAAACCTTTGAACAGATAAAAAAACAGCTGAACCGACTGGTGGAGGTTATCAAAGTGATAGATTTCACGGATATCTTTGTGAGGATGAAGGAAATCTTATATGTTAAGGTACAGAATTGCTCATTGCAGGAAAAAACAGAACTATTTCAGATTGCGCAGACATTCAAGGCAAAGGTGATCGATTATGGCAGAGACAGCCTTCTGCTTGAATTTGTACAGACAGCGACGAAGAATGATGCAGTTGTCAAGCTGATGAAAGAGGAATTCAAGGACATCGAGGTAGTTAGAGGCGGAAGTGTGGGAATTGAGTCAATCAGCATGATGGAGCGATGAAAAACACAGTGGGCTCAATAGTGTATATAACATGTAAATAAGGGATCAGAGCATCTGGTCCTTTTATTTGGCTGTTTGAAAAGACAATAAACGGCATAAGAATCTATACTTGCACATATGGGATATGTGGTATAATGAACAGGAAATGCGGAGGTATACACAATGGTAAAGCATATGTCATTTAGCTCACTGGAAGAAATCGATGCAAGTCTCTATGATTTTAAAATTCTGTTCGCGTATCATTCAAATAAAATAGAAAATGAAAGAATCGATTTTCATGACACAAGAGATATTTTTGAAAAGGGCTCTGTGAACGGTTATACCGGTGATTTGAGAACATTATATGAAATAGAAAATCAGGTGCATTGTTATAATTACTTAAAACCGCTTATCGTAGAAAAAAAAGCTCTGGATATAAGCTTTGTCAAGTGCATACATTATAAGCTTATGAAAGGTACGTATGATGATATTCGTTACCATGATAAACAAGAACGGCCGGGAGAATTCAAAAAACATGATTATGTATCCGGTAAGAATGAAATTGGCAGTTATCCTCATGAAGTTGAATCAGATGTGAAAGAGTTGTTGTCGGAGCTTAATACATATCAGGGTACAGATTACTTTACGGCTGGAGTATATCTTCATGCAATGTTTGAACATATACATCCCTTTGCGGACGGAAACGGCAGAGCAGGCAGGACATTGATGAATTATTATTTCATGATACATGATATTGCCCCTGTTATCATATACAATGAGGACAAGCCGGCGTATTATTTTGCACTGGAGGCCTTTGATCGCAAAGATAGTGATCTGACTCCTTTAAAAAGCTTTATACAGGAAGAGCAGGCAAAAACATGGTGCAAGAAAAAGGGTACAGAAAAAAAACGGCTGAGGGAATTTCTGGAGTAAATTGTATTTAAATAAGGAAGCATGCACCCCGTATGAGAACATGGGGATTGCATTGCTTCCTTTTCTTGTATCATATGCGAATAAGCAGCAGAGTCTCTGCCATATAAGCTGAGAATTACATCAATATGCGAATTGGCGGTAATAGCGTCTTGTTGTCAGATCATGACCGGTCACACGCTCATAATGAACTGCCAGCCGTTCATCGAGTATAGTAGTTACAATGGATGTGGCAATAATATCTGTAAATGCATCATCAATATCCGGGCATTGGTAATCGGCTACATCAATCACTTCAGCATGATTTGAAAATTAAAATCTTTCTACACAAAGACAGTTAGTATTTTACATTGGAAAAATAAAAAAGAGAATACAAGTACTGATGATAACATCAATAGCCTTGAACTCTCTTGTTTCGATGATTCATATATTCGCAAATGCTTGTTACTGACTTTGTGACATGTACCTTGGCTTTGGAATATTGGGAAGTATGCTGGTAACCTCCTGTATGTGTTTAGACCGACCCTGCGAGCCTTTATCAAATGAAAATTGTAAAAATGTTGGATGGTGGAGAACTTACTTTCCTCGATACACCTTACAGACTTTTGAGGATTATTATTTGTTATATATAGATATTTTGTTCTTCTGATCTTTACACGAAGAAATCCTTCATGCATCAGCAATAGAAAACGATATCTTTTTCCACGATCCGCTGCTTTTTTGTGGAATGCTCTATTGACCCCTTCGTATTCACAATGATGCAGGTCGTATCAAAGCCCTCCTGCTTTAGAGCACTTCTATCAAACGTAATCAACGTCTGTCCCTTTTTCACAACATCCCCCTGCGTTACCTGACACAGCAGGCGGCTGTCCGTGATTCCGGATGTATTCAAGCCGACATGAATCAGAAGCTCACTGCCGTTTTTCATCTGGATACCGACGGCATGCTTCATCGCAACCATGATGCTGCCATCACATGGCGCATTTATACAATTCTGATCAGGCTGAATGGCGATTCCATCCCCGCACATTTTTCTGGAGAACACCTCATCATTTACACTTTGCAGCGGAATCAATGTACCGCTGACAGGTGCCTGAACAGGAATACTTCTCTTCGTACCCAGTCCCATTTTAGCAAACACAACAGGCAGGATGAATCCGACGGCAAATGTGGCAGCCGCACATAAAATGAGCGTTACAAGAGAGGAAACACCATCTCCCATAAAGGAAGGTATACTGAAAATATTCGGCCAGACGAATGCAAAGCATTTTACTCCGAACAGAATCCCGAAGAAGCCTCCGATTCCATTCGCTATCATGGCACTCAGCATGGAATATCTGTTTTTCACCATAACGGAATACAATGCAGGTTCACTGATTCCTATGAACGCAGTGAATCCGGTCTGGACAGCAACAGCCTTCAGTTGTTTGTCCTTTGTCGATACCGCAGTCCCAAGTGCAGCTCCCGCTTCGGCCATATTGTGGAAAAATTCAAGCGGCAGAATAATGGAATAGCCGGCACCGGTCAGCTCCACCAGTTCAATAGGGGATAAAGACTGATGAAGACCTGTCAGTGTCATAACGGGCAGTAAAAATCCAATGATGAGTCCGGAAAAAGGCCCGAATACACCGATCATCCACGAAAAGAAATCGCCAAGCAGAACCGACCCCCAGTTGCCAAGCGGAGCCAGAATTAACAGGGTCAGCGGTACGGTAATCAGCAGAGACAGAAGCGGCACCAGCAGAAGCTTAACAGAATCAAAACGAATGATATTATCCCAGAAGCGGTATACATAGCTTAGCAGCAGCACACCGAACAATGCCGGAAAGATGGAGGATGCATAGGAATACATCGGAACACTCCAACCGAAGATATCCAGTGCTCCTCCCTCATTGACAAGACTTACAAAGCTGGGATACAGCAGGGCACCGGCAACACAGATGGCCAGACCCTGGTCTACCTTGAAGCGCTTTGCACTTGACATGGCGATAAGAATCGGAAGAAAATAGAAGGCAGCATCCGACATGAATTCAAGAACTGTGTAAATTCCCTCTTCACCGCTCAGAAGCCCTGTTGTCGTTAGCAGCAGACAGATGCATTTCAGCATACCGGAAGCACAGAAGGCAGGAATGACTGGAGCGATGATGCTTGTTAAAACATCCAGCAGGCGCATAGGCGAAAACTTCTCTTTGCTGCTCTTTTCTATTTCACCGGAATTGCTTCCCGCCATAAGTCTTGCTGTTTCTTCATAATAATCATTGACCGCGGTACCCATGATAATCTGATACTGCCCGCCCTGTATTGTTGTCCCGAGGATTTCACGGATATTTTCAAGCCTGTCAAGATCAGCTCTCTGCTCATCTCCCAGATTGAATCGCAGCCGTGTAACACAGTGCGTATAATTGGTAATATTTTCTTTTCCCCCTAATGCTTCTATGATTGCCCCAGCAATCTCTTTTTTATTCATAGGGCTCCTTTCTATATATTCTTGCCATTAGAGGCTATGCATACTTTGTACCAGTGAAAAGAATCCTTTTTATAGCGTTTATTGGAACCGTTGCCCTCATTGTCCCGATCGACATAAATAACACCGTAGCGCTTATCCATTGTCAGAGGTCCGCAGGCCACCAGATCAATGATCCCCCACATGGTATACCCAATCAGATCCACTCCGTCCGCAATGGCATCTCGCATAGCTTCCACATGGTTCTTCAGATATTCGATGCGGTAGGCATCATGAACAGTGCCGTCCTCCAGCTGATCGAAGGCACCGAGTCCGTTTTCTGCGACAAACAATGGCAGCTGATATCGGTCATATAACTTATTCAGTGTAATGCGAAGCCCCATATTATCCACAGACCATCCGAAATCGCTTTTTTTCAGATAAGGATTGGCATAGACAGAGCCTGCCATATTTCCGGTTGTGACCTCAAAATCTTCATCAACCGAGGCGATTTGAGAGGCATAGTAGGAGAAAGACAGAAAATCAACCGTATTGTCTCGCAGCAGTTCCTCATCCCCATCCTCTATTTGTATATGAACATTCAGCTTTTCAAATAGCGGTTTCATATAGGCGGGATAGCAGCCTCTGGCCATCACATCGAAATAGAAATAATTGGAATATCTCTGATCTGTCAGCGTCTGCATGACATCCCTTGGATCGCAGGTCCCAGGATATATGGTAAAGGCTGCGACCATAGCCCCGACATTCTTTTTGCCGATGATTTTTTTGGATAAGGCCACTGCCCTTGCATTGGCAAGGAACTGATGATGCAGACTCTGGAAAACAGTCTGGTCCAGATGCTCCTGTTGATCTGCAATGATACTGATACCATCCCAGTGAGCAAACCGCGCTGCATTGATTTCGTTGATAGGAAGCCAGTAATCAACGATATCCTTATAGCGAGTGAACAACACCTCAGCATAACGTGCAAACAGGTCTACCAGCTTTCTGTTTTTCCATCCGCCATATTTTACAACAAGATTAACGGGTATATCGTAATGCATGATGGTCGCAAATATCTTGATGCCATTGTCCTTTAGAGCCTGAAACAGGGAATCGTAATATCGAAGCCCTTCTTCATTCGGTTCTGCATCGTCTCCATTTGGAAAAATTCGTGACCAGCAGATGGAGGTACGGAAAATTTTCAATCCTAGCTCCTTGAAGAGTTTAACGTCGTTTGGGTATTCATGATAGAAATCAATACCTCTTCGCAGTGGATAATGCGCAGTATCCGCGGTCTGTATCGCTTTTTGAAAATCTTCCTTTCGGATATCGGAAACATAGGCGTTCTTCTTATATATGGTATCAAAATCCCAGGCAGCGTCAAAATAGCGACAGTCCTGTGTACTGAGTCCTTTTCCCCCTTCATTAAACGCACCGTCTGCCTGTGAGCAGGCGATGGCGCCGCCCCATAAAAAATCTTCTGGAAATCCTTTCATAATATTCTCCTTTACGTTTACTGAGATGATCATCTGTCTTTATTATAGGCGAATACCAAGCCTAAAAAAATGACATTTATTCACTCATTGACCGTCATATTTACAGGTAGTGAATACTGTCATTTCTTATTTTCTGCGCATGGAGGAAGGAGAACAGCGAAAGATGCTTTCAAATTTTTTATAGAAGAATGTCTGGTTATTGAACCCGCAATGCTCCATAATTTTATAAATGGGAAGGGAAGAGTTCAGAATCATCCGCTTCGCCGTTTCCATCTGCTGCTCGGTCTTGATTTCCGTGAAGGTTTTTCCTGTTTTCTTGCGAATAAGATTACTTACGTAATTATAATTATAGCCGAGTTCATCCGCTATTTTCTGCAGACTGCAGGAGGCGTAGTGCTTACTGATATAGGTAAGAACACGATAAACGACCTCATCATTTTCCTCCTTGAAATTTGAAACAGCCTGGTCAATCGTCGCATTTGCCAGATGTAGGAACAGCAGCTTCAGATACTGCTTCATCATATCATCATAATTCATCGGCCGCTCTGTAAAATAGATGTAGAAAATACTCAGCAATGTATCCGAAAGCAGACTGTTCCCCATGTTTTTAAATATCAAAAATTCATCCTGCTGCCTGCTTTTATCAAAGTAGCTTTGCAGAAACTGTGACATGATCGGTTTGCTGTTCATGGCGTCAAACATTTCCATCGCAGAAAACTTATCACTAAAGGCTATGTTGATTACGATATCCTTTCTTCCCTTGGTTTCTGCACTGTGAATAACGCCCGGCTGTAACAGGCAGATGTCTCCCTCCTGCATGCACAGCTTCTGGTCATTGATTGTGAAAATGCATTCTCCGCTGTAGATATAGTTCAGCTCCATATATTTGTGAAAATGCGGATACAGCTTGGTGTAACGGGATTCCTTTATAATCATGATATCTTCAATCAGCATCTCATCCGTAAAATCAAAGAAGAATACCTTTTCATCATTTCGGAGGATATATTCAAGGCCCTGATAACGATCACTGAAGGTATTCGGATGCTCCCTATGCCATATCTCCTGTTTTGTATCGGCATACAGGAAATCATCCAGCTTTTTCATATTCATAAACAAGTCTCCCTTTCATCATAGGAAAAGAGTCTATTCTTCTTCTGAATAAACTCATTCGCTATGATCGTTTTTGTATTTTGTGACATCGATACACGATAACAGCACATATTTCCGGTGATTATACCATTCCACATAGGCTGCACTTGTCTTGATTACAGCCTGCATCCTGCTGTTATAAATATCTGCCGCAGCAGAGCTGTTATTGGCGGATAGCTGTCGGATTGGACAGTCCTCACATGGTGTTTCCTTATTTCGAAAAGCCTTAAAGCAGATCATGCCTGTTTCAATACCCGGGAAAACCTGTGAAAGATTCTGATTAAAATAGACCAGTTCAAAGGAATGCGGATCAATCACATATACGGCATTGCCGAGGTTGTCCAGCAGGGAGAGCAGTGTGTCTGTATATTTTTTCTGAAGCTTTCGCTGCCGCTGGTCCCGAAGGAAGGTGACGATCACTTCAAATACGGTACGGATATCATTGCGCTGTTCCCGATTAAAGCTGTGATTCCGCTGTAAATCCGCCAGTCCAATCAAAATATCGCGATGGGAGGAAATAGGAACAATCATATGTGCAACGGCATGTATGTTCAGCTTTACCAATATCTCTTTTGGAAGCGTATCGTAGCACTCCTGTTCCCGGTTTTCCATAAAAAGGATTTGATCATGCTCTGTATGCAGGGATTCCATAAAGTGAAGGACAGATGCCTGTTCTTCCGGAAGTAATGCTTCATACAGATTTTTATTCTCTTCACTCCAAAACAGGACAGGGGACAGCGTATTGCTTTCACTGTCAAAATCCATGACATAGAAATACTGCATATTGTAATGCCGCGCGACCAGCTCCAGAATGGAACGTATTGTCATAGAATCCAGCTGATCTCTACGATAGAGGATGCGGAACACGTATTCTCCGATATTTCCTTCAAAGGGTTTATTCAGCTGGGTATCATGCTCACTATCAATATCAAGCGTTTCCACAATCTGTTGGTAGCGTTTCATTTTCTCCTCGTATATGGACCATTTGTTTCTGCCATTCTTTTTACAGTGATACATAGCAGTGTCCGCTTTATCATAAAGCTCAGTGAAAACAGCGCCATGCTGCGGATAGCGGGATATTCCCATGGATATACTTGTACGTACCATATGATTTCCTGCGGTATAGGTATTCATCAGGGTCTGCCGCAGCTGGTCCGCAATCTGTTCTATATCATCAAATTTCTCCAGCTGTGAAAAAAGAACGACAAATTCATCTCCTCCCAGGCGCCCCACCAGCGTATCCTGCGGACAGCATTCTCTTATTTTCTTTGCTGTTTCAGATAAAACGGCGTCCCCATACAGGTGTCCAAACGTATCATTGACCTCTTTAAAATTGTCGATATCCAATGTCATCAGCGCAAAGACCTGTTCCGGCTTTTGCTTCAAGAGTTCATCAGTATGCATCATGAAACCTTTTCGATTGTAGGTATTGGTTAACGCGTCGATTTGAACCTCTTCCTGCAGCCTTTCTTCCTTTTCCTTCTGATCCTGTATATCCTTAAGAAAAATACGTGCAAACAGATCGCTGTTCCCCTCCTTTTTTAGAAGATGAACACTGGCACTGATCCAGCGATAGCTGCCGCTTGCCTTTTTTTTGTATTCCACAACATATTCAAGCTTTCCTCTGGTGTATTCAAGCGTCAGGGCAGTGCAGTTTAATGCATTAAAAACAGCTGTCCTGAAATCCGGATGCACCCTTTGCAGGGTGGTTTTCAAAATTTCCTCATACATATCCTCAGACAGGGGCTTTCTCAGCTTTCCCTTTGCGTTTTTATCAAGGATGGTGATGCTGTTCCTTGTGACATTGACCTCAAAAACACTGAGAAATCCTGTGGAGATGGCTTCCTGAAGGCCCAACTCGTTCTGATAGCTGTTTTCCAGCTGCTTCTGTTCACTGATATCCTTTGAAATTCCAATGGCTTTGATTGCTCTTCCCGCATCATCGAAAATAGTGGTACAGCAGATTTCCACCCAGCGTTCTTCCCCGTTTCTGTTACGCATATGCAACTGTCCGGATACTTTTTTTAAGCCTTCCTTCAGCCGTGCATACATGGTCTGTATTTCTTTGATGGAGTCCTCAAATACGATACCCTGTTCAATCAGGGATTCCGGTACGCCTTCAATGATGCCCTCATTTGGAAAAATTTCAGAAAACTGTCCACGCATAGTATCTATACGCTGTATTGTATGCTCCTTAATATCATATTCCCACAATGCGGTCCGGGCCTGCTGCAAAGCAATCTCATAGCGCTCCTGACTGATTTTCAGCTGACGCTGTACCTCAACAAGCTCCCGAACATCCGTAGATACATTGATATAGCCGATGTTATTGCCTTGCTCATCCCTGAGATAGGAAATATCAACGCGGTTGATGATATCCCCGGGACCGCTCTGGATTACACCTTTTTCATTCCGCAGGAAGCGTTGGATACAGCAGTCATCCGTATGGCAATAGGGTGTATGAAAATTGCTGCAGGGCTGATTCAGCAGCTTCTCATAAGGAGGAGGAACAATCGCTCTTGCCGCAACATTGATATAGCGTACGATTTTATTCATATCTGTAACAATGACCGGATTTGGAAGTGAATCCAGAATATTACGGTAATTATCAAGACGATCCCAGAATTGCTTCTGATCAGGCATCGGCGTCACCTCATTTCATTATTCTTGTGATACGATAGATATGGAGCCATCTATCTTCATTATAGCGGATAAGCAGGGGCAGTTCAAACAGTTCTCTGTTTTCTTTACGTATTTTGATTATTGGAAATGTTATCCTTTGTAAAGTGGCTTGCAGATGATATGCAAAAGGTTTTCTTAACAATTCAAAAAAAGAGTTTCGTTTTAAAAAAGCAGTGCTATAATTAAACCATGCCGTTAAGGAAGGAGAGTACCATGGATCAAAAAGAACATAAGGAAGAACAGTTCCAGGCAGTCATTGATGGAACGGAAAACATAAAGCCAAAAAAGAAAAAGGAAGAAAAGAAGGGCTTGAAATATGAGCTGCTGGATTTGTTGAAAACCTTTGTCATCTGCTTTGTATGCATCTTTCTGTTAACAAATTTTGTTATCAAGCCGGTGCGTGTCGATGGCAGAAGCATGGACCCTACGCTGGAGGACGGAGAAATCGGTCTCATGAATGTGTTCAGTGCAAGGTTTCAGGATATCAAACGCTTTGATGTTGTAGTGGTATACAATGAAGAGAAAAATGAAAACTGGGTAAAGCGTGTCATAGGGCTGCCGGGTGATACGATTTATGCAAAGGATGATGTTGTATATGTGAATGGCATGCCGATCGAAGAGCCTTATCTGGACAATGATTATGCAAATCAGATTCGCAGTCATGGAAATAATTTTACTGAGGATTTTTCAAAGCGGACACTGAAGGATGATGAATATTTCCTGATGGGGGATAATCGTATAGTATCCTATGACTCCCGTCGCGTCGGACCATTCAAGCGCGAAGACATACGGGGGAAGGATGTTTATGTCCTGTTTCCGTTTCATAAGATCAAAATGGTACGCAATGGAGGTGCAGGATGAAAACCTCTATATTTCGTGCAGAGCTGCCATTTCATGCGGAATCTGTCTGGGCGGTCATGACAGATACGACGCAGTATGCGTGGAGAAGTGATATAAAAGCCATAGAAACCGACAGTGATACGGTTTTTCGTGAAATCTATTCGAACGGAAACGAGACAGTTTTTACGATAACGGAAAAAGAGCCGTTTACACGTTATGCTTTCCATATGGAAAACAAACGCTTCAGCGGTGAATGGTCAGGAACTTTAGAGGAGCTTGCACAAGGAGGCTGCCGTTTGATTCTGGAGGAGCGCATTGAAATACACAATCCGCTTATGCGTCTAGTGGCAGGCATGGCATGGAATCTCAACAAGCTGCAGCAGACCTATGTGCATGATATAAAGGAAGAACTTGTCAGGCGTAAGAATTGTAAGGAGGCATCTGCTTCGTTATAATAGTATCAGTACAGTATGAGGAGGAGCTTACATATGGAATATCAGATTATGGTTGACGGAATTGAAATTCAGTCAAATGAACAGGTGAATGAGAAGGAAGCCCGTGCTTATATCAGCTACATCCGCAAGAACAATCCGAAAAAGGAAATTTCATCCGTTGAATTGAGCTTTGACGGTGAGGAGGTAGGCTTGGGCTATCACCTGCAGCCGGAGGGCTTTGAAAAAATCAGACGCATTACCGGTTACCTTGTAGGAACTGTAGATCGCTTTAATAATGGAAAACGTGCGGAGGAGCATGATCGCGTAAAGCACGCATAGGCAGCAAAGCGCTGCTTTTTTTCTGGAAGATACCTTACAAATAGTAGAAATATTGCGTAACAAAAAAGCATTTTCTCAAAATATGTAAAATTAAGTTAATTTTAAGATTTAAAATGACAGTTTATGTGATTAGGTGGTATAATTATGCCGTAAGATTGCATATATTCATCTAGCCAATGAAATAAGGATATGTGACTTACGTAGCGAAATTTCTCTCTCCTCCTTTGAGAAGCAGAAATTCGATTCGGAGTGTTCGTAGGAGAACTATGAGCACTCTTTCATTAAAATAAGGAAAAACGACAAAACGGTGTGCATAGATTATATACAATGACGTTGGAGGTTTGAATATGGATGATAAAAGAAGAAATACCGGAAATGATGAAGATATTGATTTATCCGGTATGATCAATGAATACAGCCAGGACAATGAATTGAGAAAGAAGATTGAGGAGCTGAAAAAGCAGAAGGAAGAAGAAAAAAGGATGTTTGCTTCTAAGCAGCAGGCCTCGGCAACAGGCAGCAGTATCTTTGACAGTATCAGTGAAACAGGTACCTTTAAACGGCCGGAAGCGGCAAAGCAGGGAGGTATTCCGGATATTCGGGTGGATGACACGCAGCTTGATAAGACAAGAGTAGGCTTTGATGATGATCCTGCCTATGATAAAACCCTGGTTATCATGAATAACAAGACGAAAGCATCTTCTGCAGATCAGACGCAGATTTTCGGTGAAGACCGCACCGCTGTTTTCCATACTATGGATGCGCAGGAATACGATGACAGTGAGGAAGAGGAAGCGGATACGGAGGAAGACGTCTATGAAGAGGACGACGATGATAATCTGCTTGCCCGTATAAAAGAGAAAAAGCAGCGCAAAGAGGAAGCAAAACGCAAGCTGCAGTACGATGATGATGAAGAGGAAGAGGAAGAGGATGATCCTGAGAAAAGCGCAAAGATGAATAAGATTATCACCTATGTTATTATTGGTATCGTGGGTATCTGTATTATTGCCGGTGCTTTTTTCGGAGTGAAATATGTATTATCGAATTTCCTTGGTGGAAGTAGTGACAAGGATAAGGTAACGGATAAAGTCGATACGGGCAAAAAGGATAAGAATGAGGGAAGCACGCAAAGCAATACGAAGCCGACGGATGATGAGGATGATGCCAAAAAGAATGAAATCAAAACCAATCAGGCAGAGGCGGCTCAGCTGCAGAAACAGCTTGATCAATATGAATCACAGCTGGAGGAAGTGGAAAAAGAGCTTGCGGCTGCGAAAAAAGATAAAGAAGCTGCCCAGAGTGATTTAGATTCGTATAAAACTCTGTATGAGCAGTCTATTCAGCTGACCTCACAGGCGCAGGAGGTAAAGGCTGCCCTGGATAAGGTAAACGAAAAACAGACAGCTGTGGATAGCGAAGCAGATCCGGATAAGAAAGCAGCATTGCAGAATGAGCTTTCGGTTTTAAATGAACAGTATCAGGCACTCCTTTCAAAATACGGTGCCACAAGCTATAATGAGCTGTATACCAAGAGCCAGCAGGCAAACAATGAATACAATACCAAGGCACAGGCGGCAGAACAGAAAAAGAGCACTGCTGAAAGCAGTATCAGCTCACTGGAAAGCAGAAAGACGGATCTTGAAACTAAAATAGCCGATACGACTACGAAGCTAAATGCATATAACTAACCGGTGGAACAAGCCGGTTTTTTTGTTACTGTTCATCAACCCCCCCTGCTATATCGTTAGGGAATCCGAATTATGGCAAATAACATCCAAGACCTCTAATATTTTGTGCTGGCTCTTTCAGAATTTGTCTGGGATATTGTAACGATTTCTCTACCAGTTTTGTAAGGTAGTCATTATTAAATTGTCATTTTTTTGCCGCAATGCTATAATAGGTTTACTTTGTTTAGGAATGGAGGGAAACAGATGGAGAGAATTTCCGCTTTTCTGCACCGTAAACTCGATAACTTCACACTGGATGAATATATTATTATGTTCGTTGTGTGTTCCATATTCCTGCCCTTTGAATTTCCGCTGCTGGCGATAGCAGGTGTACTTCTTTACTTGTGTGCGACAAGAAGGATGAAGGGAATCATTCAGGCAGTTCCAAAATCAGGATTTATGATTGTATTCTGCATTCTGACTTCTGCTGTTGCATTTATCAGCGGAAATCTGCTGGGAGGTGTCTGCGGTATTGGCATTCTGCTGCTGATGCTGTTTATATTCTATTTCCGTACCGTCATTAACAAGCGCTTATTTGAATTGCTGATGGATGCCTGCTGCATCATATCCCTTTTCTGCTTCGGCTGGGCGATGATGGAATATTGCAGAATCATTGATCGATTAAACTACAGCTTCCTTCAGCTGAAGGTGGAAAACAGTCCGAAGGATCGTATCAATTCCACATTTTTTAACGCAAATTATTATGCGATGATGATTGAATTCATCGTATTGATCTGTGTTTATAAGATGATGCAGGTGAAAACCCTGCGCCGCATCGTATTTTACATAGTAACCATCGTATGCAATCTGTTTGCCTTATATTTGAGCGGCTCCAGAACCGCATGGATTCCTTTCGTTGTGACCATTCCGTTTATGTTTCTAATCAATAAACGCTTTGCTTATTTTACCGCGTCCATGGCGGGGATTGGCGGTGCCGGTCTGCTGGTACTGCTGGAACCAAAGCTGATGCAGCGAGCTACGATTTTTCAGGATTTTGCCAAGCGCAGTAATATCTGGGAAACCGCAATCAAGGGCATACAGGCACATCCACTGCTTGGCGAGGGACCGCTGACCTACTTCCATATATATAAGCAGTATCATGGACATCCTACACAGCATGCGCACAGTGTTTATCTGGACCCGATATTGAGCCACGGTATCATCGGAGTCATTCTGGCGGGGATCTACCTCGCAGGAAATCTGAAGGAAGTGTATCTGCTGCTGAAACGCAGAATCGATCTGCGTCTGTTTTCTCTGATTGCAGCCTTTATCCTAACCGTTTTGATTCATGGTATTCTGGATTACACTGTATATTGGGTACAGACTGGTATGCTGTTTTTGATTGTTTTATCCGCATCCAGCATGTATTTTCATAAAGAACAACCATATGTATTGCAGGAGGAAAATTAAATCCTCCTTTTTTTGTACAGAACGGCTGAAGCCGTCTTTTGTGTGCTATGGATTCTATCGTTCAAACAGCGGATTCATATAGTGAATGAAGCAAATAATAAAAGCAAGCATAAGTGCTGGCTATATCGTAAAAGCAGCTCTCTGCATAATCAAGGAATCGATGTCTGTTCTTTTTAAATTCACACAGTATTCAATACCCTATCACCATAGCAGCAATCCGGAGAGAATCAGCCTTCACAGCAAGGATAGCTACAGCAAGCCTACAGCCATTCGTATAGCGGAACCAAAAGACACTATTGCGGCAGAGGGCGACACTAGCTCTGCGCTTTCTTAACACTATGCCGTTTTTTTCCACATCTATCCATCCCCTTTTCGTTTACAACCTCCTGGAATTGCGTTATTTTTATACTAGAGAAGTAGGTGTTGAATATGAAGCTAATTATACGTGCAGATGATTTTGGATTCAGTGAAGCAGTAAACTATGGTGTTATGAAAGCATTTCGGGGCGGACTGGTAAAAAATATCGGACTGATGAGCAATATGCCCTATGCGCAGCATGCATATGATTTGATCAAAGGCAAGGATGTGGCACTGGGATTGCATGTCAATCTGATTCTCGGTACTCCCTGTGCAGAAGCAGCACAGCTTTCCTCTCTGCTCGATGAACAGGGGCAGCTGTTGTCCTCCCGTTTGCGCAGGCAGGAAATGAAACAGGGAATTGACGGCTTTGTATATGAGGATGTCTTTTGCGAAACAAAAGCGCAAATCGAGCGGTTTATTTCTATTTGTGGGAAACTGCCGGACTATATTGATGCACATGCAGTTTGTACACCGGTCTCAAAAAGGGCAATCAGTGATGTGGCAGACCTCTATGCTATCCATGTGCGGGGACATTGCAGGGATGCACGCTGGGAGGAGATTCAAAAGGATTTTACTAATGAGGACTTTTACCGGCAGAAGCTGCCCTTTGTAGATTTTTTCCAGTCTTATCTGGAGTATAGTAACCGCATCAGTCTTATCGTATTTCATCCGGGCTTTCTTGATTATGATGTGGTAAGCAAATCATCACTTACTGTCAATCGCTGTCTGGATGCCGCCTTGTTATGCGATGAGGAAGTGAAAGAATTTTTAGGCAGTCATAGCCTGTTGTCATTTAAGGAGCTGTAGTTAGAATGGAAGATAGATTGCGCAAGCTTGTAAAAGAGAATACGATAAATGAAAAATATAAGCTGAACAACGCCTCGCAGCTGGGGGCACAGCTTGGACTGAGCAGAAACTGGATATCCCAGTATCTGAATGAATACTACAATGACGGCACCTTCATCAAGGTGAATACCCGTCCGGTTGTATTTATTGATCGGGAGGCATTGGAGGAGAAATTTTCCATACATGTTGACAAGGCATTACTGACATCCTTTGATGAGCTTAGGAGTATGATTCAGGGGCAGGATACATCTGATTTCCAGAAGCTGATCGGACAAAAGGGCTCTCTGCGTGATGTGGTTGATAAATGCAAGGCGAGCATATCCTATCCACCACACGGACTTCCAACTCTGCTGTATGGAGAGACAGGAACAGGAAAAAGCAGTATAGCGGCTCTGATGTATGAATATGGAGTCAATCATAAAATCCTCAGGGAGGAAGCTGCCTTCCTTCATGTGAACTGCAGCGAATACGCAAACAATCCCGAGCTGATAACCGCAAATCTGTTTGGCTATAAGAAGGGAGCTTTTACAGGCGCTGAAAGTGATAATATCGGCTTGATTAAGGCTGCGGAGGGCGGTGTTCTGTTTTTGGATGAGGTTCACTGTCTGCGTCCGGAATGTCAGGAAAAGCTTTTCCTATTCATGGATCACGGCAATTACCGTATGCTGGGGGATAATGAGCATCAGTACCACAGTAATGTACTGCTGGTGTTTGCGACAACTGAGGATCCGGAAACGGTACTGTTAAAAACCCTGCTGCGAAGGATTCCGGTTCGTATAGAAATACCATCTCTGGAGGAACGCGGCATAAAGGAAAAATCTGCAATCCTTGTTGCGGCACTGGATATCGAAGCAAAGAAAATGCGCAGAAATATCACCATCAGCAATACTGCCTTCAACGCACTTTTGAATGCCAGATACACAGGAAATGTCGGTGAGCTGTTTAATGTTGTTCAGGCGACCTGCATGAATTCCCTGTTTCACAACAAAAAAGAGGGAATGCTGGAAATTCACACACTGAACCTGCCCGGAAAAATCATTTCCAATTACCACATCGACCGCAACAGTATACTGTTTGACCGCCATCAGATGCTTTCACTGGATCAGCTGAAGGAGCATGCAACTGAAAGCTTGCCGCAGACCACACTGTTCGCGACATTGCTGGAGCACCTCAGGGACTTACAGAACAATAGGATTTTGATGCCGAAATTCATTGAAAAATGCACCGGGGATGTGGAGCATTATTTCAATACGATTTTATTTGATGATCAGAATATCAAAGATCCTACCAATACATATATCATGAAGTCATTAAAGGCCATTGTGGAAATGATTTCGGAAAAATACGGGTATTCCTTTCAAACGAATGAAATTTATTCCATGTCCCTCATGATACGGGACTGTATGCAATCTTATATGGAAATGGAGGAGTACTTCGATACCTTTCATGAGGAATGTGATACCTTTACCGGAATCATAGAAAAGAAATTTATGCGTGAATTTGCCATCGTTACTGAAATCAGTGAGGTGCTGAAGCTGCATCTGGATATCGAGCTGCGCCCCTTTATCGCGGCAATTTTCACGTTGATCATGCATATGTATCATCGCAGCCGTGACATCAACAAACGCATCGGTATCATCCTCGCACATGGCTATGCGACTGCCTCCTCCATGGCGAATGCAGTCAATCAGATGCTGGATCAATATGTGTACGATGCCATTGACATGCCGCTGGATACGACAACGGATTCCATTGTGAAAAAGCTGAATGACTTTCTTAGAAAGCGTGGAGAATATCGCGATCTCGTATTGCTGGTCGATATGGGAAGTCTGGAGGAAATTCACAAGGGGGTTTTGGATATTTCCCGGGCAAATGTCGCAATCGCCAGTGATGTCAGCACGAGGATGGCATTGCAGATCGGGGATGCACTTCGTAAGGATGTTCCTTTGAAAAAAATATTTGAGGCATGCAAAGCTGCGTGTACCATGCATGTTCAGATCATGGAAAGCAGGATACGGGAAAAAGCAATCCTATGCTCCTGCGCTACTGGCATCGGTACTGCGGAGAAGCTGAAGAATATTCTGGAGGACTCCCTTCCGAAAAATCTCCCTGTCCGTGTGCTGACCTATGATTATTCTACTTTACTGGAAAACCGCATGGAGGATGATTTCTTTGACCGCTATGAGGTTGTCTGCATTGTCGGTACATTGAATCCCAATATCGATAACATAAAGTTTATACCGGTAGAGGAGCTGATTATGAACAATTCGTTTGATGTTTTGACGATTCATTTTAAAGACCTTCTCAATGAGGAAGCAATGGAGCAGTTTCGTAGAAATATTCTGAAGAATTTCTCCCTGTCCAATATCATTGGAAACCTGACCATCCTGAATCCGGATAAGCTGCTGCAGCATGTCGCTGACGCCATTGACCGGCTACAGAAGGAAATGAACAGGATGTTTAGCTATAATATGTGTTTTGGTCTTTATGTACATGTCTGCTGTCTGATTGAGCGTCTGGTAACCCGCGAGGGGGAAGAGGATTATGTAAAGCGCTATGAAGAATGCAGCAGAGAGCTGCAGGAATTTATCCTCTGTATAAAAATGGCATTTGAGAAGGTTGAAAAGTATTACAGTGTATCCATTCCCATTGAGGAAATTGAGTATATCAGCATCTATATCCGAAGCATGCATTAAAAGCTGACGGTCATCACCCCGATAATTCCATCCGATCACAGCATCATTCTAGGGTGATTACTGATAACTGGTAGTGTTAAGTTTTGAAGAATAGTGTCCTTGGCTACAGAAAAAAGCCGGTAATTACAGGCCAATGGCATCAACCTAAGGAAATGTGGTTGATGCCATTTTTAAATATTGTGTCTT